>PVBE010051452.1_pt1 | contig 160043 bp, 126 predicted proteins | sample 1631181 | NCBI WGS metagenome assembly PVBE01 (sample SAMN08397723, study PRJNA350692) | Marine metagenome, whole genome shotgun sequencing project. | isolation source: water | place: Pacific Ocean | collected 2012-04 | reverse complement strand
CGATCTTCTTGCACGCCTGGGCAACCGTGTCGCCCTGGGCTATCTCCACTTCGGCTCGCCTCAACTTCTGGATGATCTGCTCCGGCGTATGTCGCTTCTGACCCATCGGTATTGCCCCTTTCAGTTGGCCCAGGTACACCAAGATACTAACACTGAACCTGGACTCGCTTTAGGGGGTAAGGCCAAGTTTCCGCCGCCCATGAAGTTCCAGCCAGGACCGTCGCCGACGGGCCGGTGGCTGCGCTCGTCGTAGTCGCCGACGTACATCAGCTCAGCCAATCCGATCTCCTTGATGTTGCTCAGACACGATGTTTGACGTGCCTTCTCTCTCGCACGGGCAAATACCGGGAATAGAATTGCTGCGAGAATAGCGATGATGGCTATTACAACCAGCAATTCAATCAGCGTAAAACCTCTCCGCATCAAGTTGGTGCCTCTCTTCCGATGCTTCTTCGCGTCGAATGGGTACGTTGACAATGAGCTTCCCGCGCGTCGCCGCGAGGGACGTGTAACTACTCTCCTGCTGGGGGAGGCGCGCTGCCGCCGGCCGCTCCGCCCTGCTGCATTGACTCCATCATATCCTGCTGCATCGTCGCGTCGATCTGTTCTTCATCAGCGCCGGGAAGGTCTTCTCCGCCGCCGGCCATGACCTTCCAGCCGATGAGGCTGATGACGGCCAGGACAACTACGATTGCGACTACGATTGCTGTGGGACTGAGGTTCTGTTTCACGTCTATGTTGGACTCCCTTCGGTTCCCCCGTCTGGGGGTGTTGGTTGCCCGAGCCTTCCTATGTCAGACTAGGCGCCCGGCACGTTGACGGCTAGGTGGGACTGGTGTTCTACTTCACGTCTCAGGTCGAACGCTCTCGCCGAGATGACACGCGCGGTCGTGCTGAGCGCGTGTCAGCATCACGGATAACCAGCCGTCAGGCTGGTACCGGGACGGACTATGGGGTTGCTGCAACAGGCGACTGGGAAGGTCGAGCGGCTCGCCTAGACAAGAGTCGCACTGGACATTCCGGAACGGCTATCAAAGAGCATCACCAATCGTACGGTTGCTCCGGCCAACGTCTGCCGGAGATGTCCACTGTCTGATCATTTGCCCCACGCCGGCGGCGGGCCTCCATTATACAATGGTAAGTGTCGGGATGCACGGTAAATACAGCATTTTCGCTTAAGTCGAAGGGTAGCGTCCGCATTCGCGGGTGGCGTCGAGGAAGACGCGCATGTTGGAGATCGGAGCGTCGGGCGCGATGGGGCTACCGGCGCCCATGACAAAGCCGCCGCCGGCCGCCGCGACGTCGAGCTGGCGACGCACCTCGGCCGCGATCTGATCGGGCGAGCCCTTGGGGAGCAACCTCATGCCATCCACGTTGCCGCAGAGCGCCTTGCGGCCATTGACGATGGGGGCGATCTCGGCGATGTCGAGGTGGAACCACTTCTTGCTCTCCTCGAAGGCGATGGCGTCGATCTCGAGGGCGCAGGCGCGCTCAAGTTTCGGGACGATGTCACCGCAGAAGTAGTAGGTGCTGGCCTTGCCGCTCGCGCGCAGCGCCTCCGCCAGCTTCACGTTCGGCTTCCAAACGTACTCCTCGTAGTGACCTGGTGAGATGACGTCAGTGTAGTACTCGTCGAACCAGAAGCCGTCGACCGGCGCCGTTCGGATCGTGTCGATGTAACGGTCCAACGCGCGCTCGACGAAGTGGGCAAGGACGCTCGGACGGTCATGCATCGCCAGCATCGCGCCCTCGTACCCGAAAGCGCCGATCGCGATGCAGAACGGTGAATTGATGCTCCCGCAACGGTAGGAGTCTTCGATGGCGGCGGCGTGTCTGGCCTTGAGGTCGTCGTAGGGGTCGGGCCCGGTCGGCGGCGGCGTGGCCGACGGAGGGGGCGGCTCGAAGTAACGGTCGACATCGGCGGCTGTCTCCAGGCCGCGAGGCTGGGCGCTGACCCCGGGAGCGGCGGCGCTTTCGATGCGCACGTTGGCGCCGTCGCCAATGATCCGGTGCTGGTCTGTGTCGAGGTACTGGATCGCCGTGTCGATGAGTTGGGGCGTCATCACGTCGGCCTCAAACGTCCGGACGGTGGGGAAGATGAACTGGTGGTCGATGCGGCCGATGAACAGATCAAGGACCTGCTCGATGGCATGGCGGCGGATCTCGATGTCTTCATCGGCATCAATGGGGCGCTCGGGCGCGCCGCCCATCCGCCGTCCGTACTCCAGCAGGTACTCCAGCGTGGCGTGGCGGTTGGCGTAGAGGCCGTGGTAGCACAGAAACGTGGGCACGACATCGGGCGTGCCGTTTCGCAAAGCCGTCAGCATCCGTTCACGGGGCGTCATGCTTGCTCCTCAGTCGGCGCGACGGTCGTAGCGGCGGTAGTCGCTGGTCTCCACGATATCGAAGTCCCCGAAGTGGTCCATGGCGTCGTCGAACAGCATGTTGAGTCCGAGGTTGTCGGCGGGGAAGTGAGGCACGACGACGATGCTCGCATTGCGCGCGCGAGCGACTTGGTTGAGTTCTTCGGACGTCGCGACGACCCAGAGCGTCCCGCAACCGGCATCGCAGAGCGCCTCGAACACCTGTGGCGTTGGATTCCACCCACCGTAGAATGCGTAGTAGGTCTTGCCCAGAGGGTCGCGCCGATCGCCCACGACGATCTCCGTGCCCTTGCCCCTGTCGATGAGCTGTTGCACCTCAGGCCAGGAATCACTGATGTCGAGGAGATCTCCGACCGTCTGGGGCTGGTCCTCTTGAATGGTGCGGGTGCCTTCCTCGAACATGTAGAGATCCGCCGGGCTATGGATGGTCATCAGCGGCATGTCGAGCGCTTCGGCGATCTGGGTGATGTTGTAGCCAACGGCCCTCTGATCGCCCTCGCAAGTCGGTCGCACCAGCTTCTCGGCCTTGTAGGCGGGTACGACGAAGTTCGTCAGCATCTTCACCTGGGGCCAGACAGCGTCGCGGACGGATCCCAAGCCGCCGCCGATCGCGGAGGTGTGGTGTGCCACCACCAGGTCGACCGGCTTGCCGTGGTGGCGGAGGTTATCGGCGAGGAGTATCTCACTGCCGGTGATGTTGACGCCGCAGATCAGACGGTTGACCTCGGTCGCGTCGTCTCCGCACGCGATGCGCGTGTCGCCGAAGGGATTCGTGAGGCGCTCGGCGTCGAAGACTCGCTTGGCGACGCCGTCGAGAGCCTCGTATTCGGCGCGAGCGTCAACCATCTGCTGGGCGAGCGCATCACGACCGCGGGGCGCGCGTTCCAGGCCTCTCTCGATGGAGAATTCGTGCAGCTCTCGGACGGTCATGTGGTCGCCTCTTTCTCGCGTTGACACCGAAGGTGCGCGCGATATACAGTTTACAGGCTACTATCCCCCGGAGACCGAGGAGTCATGCTGGTGCTAATCCCACTCATCGCGGCGATGTTCGCAACGACGGATGCTGAAGCCCAGCGGCCGATCCTGGGCACGCAAGTCCCCGAATCGGACCGTGACTCTCTTCTCGCCCAAGTCGCTCCGCTCCTTGAGATGACGGAAGAAGAAATGCTGGCGTTGGTCCCGGCGCAGGCGGGCCTGTACTTCACCGACTGTCCCAACTGCGACGAGGGCTACCAGGAGGGGCAGTTCGCGGTGAACTGGAAGCCGACAGACATTCCGCCGTACGAACTCGCCCAGCCAGAGCAGATGCGCTGCAAGTACTGCGCTCACGTTTACCCGAGCGACCTGTACCCAATGGATGACGTGCTGAAGGTGGAAAGCCCCACGGGCGAGACGCACCGGTATCCGTTCTGGGCCGATGATGAGGGCTATCGGCACTTCTTCGCCGCGCGCCTCGATTACCTGAAGATCCGCGCGATGGAAGAGGCCGCGAACGCCTTCGCGCGGTTGCACGTGCTAACCGGAGAGGCCGACCACGCGCGCCGCTCGGCGCTTATCATCCATCGCTTCGGCGAGGTGTACCCCGGATACTGCTACCACGTGGACCTGCCGTTCCGCGAGAAGGAGATCCTGCCGGGGAACATCGCACCCAAAGACCGCAGGAGCAACTATCGGACCGCGCACTGGACGTGGTGGTCGTACATGGACGTTCCCCGGAAACTGGTTGAGGCGTATGACCTCATCGCCGAGGCGGATGCGCTGGGAGAGCTGTCGCGCGAGCTAGGCACAGACGTGGTCTCTGACATCGAATTATTCCTCGTCTACGCGACCGACGATGTTCTGGACCAGCGCGACGACTACACGAACATGAGTCCGGGCATGTGGGGCGACTTCGTTCGCGTCGGCCGAGTCGTCGGCAGGCCGGAGTACGTCCATGAGGCGATTCTCCGGCTGCGGCGTTTCGTCGAGCCCCGGTTCTTCTACGACGGCGCGTGGAAGGAGGGCGCGCCATCGTATCACTCGCAGACGGTCAGTAACCTGGGCGTGGTCATCGATGTCGCCCGGGGGTACTCGGACCCACCGGGTTACGAGCATCCGGCGACGGGCGAGCGGTTCGACGACCTCGATGTCGCCGGCGAGTTCCCCTTGCTTGAGAAGGCCGCCGCGTTCCTGGATCTCATGTGCCTGCCTAACGGCAGGATGGTGCCGGTCCATGACACGTGGCACAACGGGAGCTGGCGCGCGCGGGAGGAGTCGACGGCGTTCCTATTGCCGGGGCTTGGTCATGCTTGTCTGGCTCGCGGCGCGGGCGACGCGCAAGTGCAGGCCCATCTTACCTGGTCGCCAGGCTATGGGCACGTGCACTTCGACGGGCTGAGCCTGATCTTCTTTGCCGGGGGCAAAGAGCTGCTGTCGGATGTCGGTTACACGCACACGAAAGCGCGCGGCGTGACGTTGGCTACGGCGGGACACAATACGGTCGTCATCGACCTACTGAACCAGACCGCGGACAAGAGCACGTATGGGGCGCTCCGGTACTTCGACGCGAGCGACTCGGACTGCCAGCTCGTGTCCGTTGACAACCCGCATGTCTACCCGGACGTGGCGAGCAAGTACCGCAGGACGCTGGGGCTGATTGGCGCGGGCGGCGACGCGTGTTATCTGCTGGACGTGTTCGAGGTGACCGGCGGAGATCAGCACGATTACTTCCTTCACGGATGCGCCGATGAACCGTCAAGCGTGGCGGCGACGGCGGAGGGAGCGCGGCTCGCGGGCGAGGGGGTCGACAGCCTGCTCCCCGATGGGTTCGAGTTCAAGCCTGGCGAGGCCGAGACGGATGCTTGGGATATCGTGGAGCCGGCTTACGCCTATGGGTACCTGGCGAATGTGGTCGCGCACCGTCCAGGCGATGGCATCGCGACTGTTGACCACTCATTCGAGGGCCAGGAAGCAGGCCTGCGGACGTTCGTGCTGACGACCAAGGGTGATGAGCTGATGACCGGCACGAGCCCAGCGATCCGCGGCGCGGGCGAGAATGACGCTGAGATCGACCAACACCACCGGCCGTTTGCGCTGCTCAGGCGAAGAGGCGGGGAGTCGACGTTTATCAGTCTCAGCGAGCCGCACGCGGGCGCGCCGGCCATCACCTCCGCGCGCGTTCTCGAGATGCCGGGAACGGTCGCCGCTGTTGAGGTTGCGATGGGCGCGCGGACGCACCTGATCCTGGTTGGCGCGTCGGGCGCGTCCGGGAGCTATCGCGATCTGGCGCTGAAGGCTGACGCTGAACTGGCGATCCTCGTCATCGAGGGAGACGAGTTGACACGGGCAACCGTTGTGGGCGGCAGCGTGGCATGGGGCGAGGTAACGGTGGAGTCGGGGGCCACGGCGGCTCACGGCCTGTTGGGAGTTGATCGCGACAGCCGATCGCTGTTGGTCGATGGCGCGTTTGCTCCAACGGAGGGAAGCACGATCCTAGTCGATCACGCCGGAGAGAGGGTGTCGCCGTATACCGTCGAAGCCGTGGCGCCGGTGGGCGACGCCACGAGGATCACGACCACCCAAGATCCCGGCTTCATCTGGGATCCCGAGACCGCGACGGCTACGTTCGAACTGCTGCCCGGGACCACATACGTCGGCCCCCATGGCGTCCGCCAGATGCCGGTGACTCACTTCACTCCGCCGGGATGAGCGTGACCGTTAGGCGCTCGCCGAAATCGGCGCGGTCGTCGGCGGTGAGGTGGAGGGTGATCTCCGTCGGTGCGGTGATCTTGACTGTCGCCTCGAATCGCGCGTCGGCGAGCCATGGGACGTCGTCTGCGAGCGGCTCGCGGAGGGTGATCGGCGGATCGGCATCGGCCGTGAGGTAGACGCCGCCCGGCCCGGCATGTTCTGCAGGCGCGAGCCACGTTGCCCGGCCGAGGTTACCGAGCGATGCGCGAATGGTGACCGGCTCCGATGGGTCGATCTCAACGGTCTGCCCATCGGTCTCGATGCTGGCCCAGTTGCCCTCCGCGTCAAGCACGTCTAAGGGTGTTGAACTCGGCGTTGAGGTACTTCGGCGGGTTCGCGCCATTGTAGGGACGGTTGCCGACGGCGATGACGGGCTCGTCCGCTGAGGTGCGGTCAGTGGTCTCGTCGATGAGGATGGGGTTCTCGCCCGCCTCGGCCGCAGCCATGAAGTCTTGGCCGATCTCCGCCCAGATGCCTTGGATGCCGCTCGGGTCTGCGCCGCGGTCGACTGTGAAGGTCTTCTGCGTGTCGGGCAGATCGCGCGGACTGGTCATGCGGTCGGCGAAGTCATGGATCACCTCGGTGACCTCGCGCCAAGTCCCATCCGGGTTGATAATGCCGTAGTCGCTCAGTTCGTTGACCCGGTATCCGCCCGGATAGAACCAACAGACGGCGCCGTCGGCGCCGGACCTGAGGACCATGTTGAGGAAATCGCGGTAGAACTGAGCGGTGATCGCCAACTGCTCCGGGCTCTGGCTCATCGTGTTCCGATCCCACACGTGGCGACCGAACTCCGCCCACATGACAGGACGGCCCGGCGCGGCATAGCGCGAGTAGGCGGCGGTGAACCACCCCGGCTTAATGCGATCCCAATCGCCGATCCGGCCGTAACCCTCTGGCTCCATGACGTCGACCGACTTGGCGAGACCATGGAAATCATAGGCGATCCACGACGCGCCGACCGTTGGGTCTCCGGCGGTGTTCATGCGGAAGCTGATGAGGTGATTTGGATCGACGCTCTTGATCTTCTGGGCGGCGCGGAGGTGGGCCTTGCTGAGAAGATCGTCAAGGAAGCGCCGGTAGGCAATCGACATCGCGCGCCAGTCGCCGTCGGTGGCCACCTGCTCGTCGGATGGTGAGGTGACGACCTCGTCGACGCGCGGAATGGACACTCCCCAATCGGTCTCGGCGTTTGCGACGCTGCGATAGCGCTCGACGACCCAGTCTTCCCACGCGCGGTCATGCACCTTGCGGCGCTCGTAGTTGCCGAAGACGGGTTCCCACGCCAGATCATAGACGAAGATGTTGTCCATCTCCGCCAGGCGGTAACGCTGGATGATCTCGCCCGTCTCCGGCCACTCGAACGCGAGCGGCGTTCCGGGGCGGAGCGAGAGATTCACGCGCAACCCGTGCTTCTCACAGCGCATCAGGAGGTCGAGGAGGTTGCGGCTGTCGATGGAGCGGTGGTAGACGAAGACGCTGACCATGTTGAAGCCCATGGCCGCGCATCGCGACAGGTCGCGCTCGGTGACAGCGGGATCGTATGGTTGCGGGTCGAGCCAGAACTCGAAGTACTCGTTGTCTTCGATGCCGCATTCCGAGGACGGCATGTAGTTCACGCCATGCGGGAACCAGGGCTCGTCGCCGACGAAGAAGTGCCCGTCGCGGGCGGTCACGTGCTGGGGCTTGCTGGGCTTCTTCCAGACGATGAGCGGGTGAACGAGTTCGCCGATGACCTGGCCGTCGCGTTTCAGCGTGGTTGTCACGGTATACTCTCGGCCGGGGCGCAGGCCACTCTCCCAGACGGTGGATACGACAGCCTCGTCGCCCGCCGCAACCGACACGGGCATGCGCTTCCGGAACGATTCGATGAACGGGCGGTCGTCGGGATTCACGACGAATTCGACCGTCATACGGCCGGTCGGTTGGGCGCCCCCGTTGCGTACTTGGGCTCCGAGTTTCACGGACTCTTCGCCAAAGTAGGCGTAGAACTCGCTGCCGCCCTCATAGAGGAAGATGCCATCGATCAGACGCTCCGCCAGACGGACAACCGTCTCGAGGACGCCTTCCTGGGCGGCATAGTCGGCGTCGCCCGCAGTGATGGAGACGATCGACCCGCCAGCATCGTTGAGCATCAGCGTTGCGAGAGTGCCGGTGACCTCGCCGCCCGCGCCTCGCGCCTGGACGAGGGGCACCCAACGCCACTTGCGCTGCTTGCCAAAGCCCGTGCCTTGTGGGCGGACGTGGCTGGACAGGACCGTAAGGGGCATCGGCAGGACGGACTCGCCGAGGATCGGGAGCCCGGCCGACGCGTCGAGCGACGCGGCGTCAGCGTTCTCGTAGATCTTGTAGGGCGGACTCACCGTCCCGATGACGGGGACCTCGGCCGATTCGAAGACGATCTCGTCGCTGAACGGGTTGGACGCGGAGCCGATTTCGTCGATCCAATACTCGTGCTCGCCGCCCGGAACGGGCGTGTGGGTGAACGCCAAGCCGAACGCCATTGTGCCCGCATTTGCCGGGTTCAGCACGTCGCCCGCGCCGCCGCGGCCCTCGCTGCTGCTGTCCTGCCAGAAACGGAAATCGGCTGGGCGCAGGGCGTGGTGGGTCCACTCAGCTGTCAGCGGGATGGTGGCGATCCATCGCGACCCATCGCGCTCGCGCCACTCCATCGAGAGCTGAGTCGTGCGCTCAGCGCCCTTAGCCCAGAAGCACGTCAGCGTGTCGCCAGGGCCGAAGGCGCCCTCGGCTACTGTCATTTCGTGCGTGTCCCAGCCGGTCAGATCGCCGATCTTCACGTGGAGCGCGGAGTTCGTGTCGCCAGCTCCCGCACCCAGTTCGGCAGTCGTTTCGCTCTCGGTGTTGTTGGTCCCGCGGCGAAGGTCGGGGAGCGTGTCGAAGCTCTGGATCATGGTGGTCGGCTCGACGCCAGCCAGCCGGGCGAGGTACTCTTCGCGGTACATCCACTCTCCGTCAACCTTCGCGACCTGGCGGCTGAAGGCAGGGGCGCCGATGGCGATGAGGTCGCCGCCGCCGTCGGTATACGCGCCGATGGATTCAAGTGCCTCGGCGGGGAAGGTCTGAGGGTGAGTGAGAACGAGCATGTCGAAGCGTTCGGGATCGAGCACGTAGGGATTCGCGAGATGATCGCCGGCGAGGGGCGTGACCGATATACCCGTCGCGGTGAGCGCCGCGATGTAGCGGTCGACCACGGCAGCGTCGAGGCCAGGGAGATCGTCCCTCAGCACGGCGACGTTACCAGCCTCGGATTCCTCCCAGCCCAGCGACTGGAGCACCTGCGGCGCGTCATCGGCGTGTTGCTTCATGGTCTCGGCTTGCGCGGCGGTCATGACGGGCAGCGCCTGGGTCTGTACCATCGGGGCAAGTGGGTTCTGCCAGTCCTCGCCGAGCCAGAGCGCGAGGATGATCGCGCGGTGATCCGAAGCGGAGGGAGCCACCAAACGAAGGCCCATCTCGCCCGTGCCGGAGATCTCGCGGCGCGCGGCCGACAGCACGACGTGCTGCGCGCTCTTCAACTCGCAGTTGATCCGGACCGAGCCCTCGGGCACGGAGTAGCGCGCGACGACGGTGAACGGCTCGCCCTCGACGATCGGCCCGTCGATCGCGACGACGCGGCATTCGGCCGCAGGGCCTTGGGCAGCGGCGAGCGCGGCCACGGATAGGAGAATTGCACAGGCTGACAATGTTCGGGACATGCGGCCCTCCAAGCCATCGTTCAAGTGTCACGGCGCGGATCTCGGTGGCGACGGGCTCCTTGTTATTGGCGCCGGGCTCGCCGATGGTGTAGATGAGGTGGGGGATGGGCACGCGGTTGTGCCCGGTTGCGCGCTCGAGGCTCGGGAACCAGTTCGACGCGGTAGAGCCCGCGTCAGAGAGCATGGTGGTTTCGAAGGTCTGCCCGCGATCTTGCGAGACGAGCAGGAAGACGCGGTTTGTAGGATCGCCCCAACCGCCCGCCTTGTTGGCGGACACCGCGACGTAGAGGACGCCCCTCTCGTCGAAGCAGCACGTGCCGTGCGCGATGTGAGCATCGGGCATCAGCGCGCGGACATCGGGAGACAGATCGCGCGAGACCCACTCGCTGCCGTCCCAATGACAGAGCGCCGCGCGGCCGGGCTTGGGCATGTAGTGGCCGATGGTGAAAAATGGCAGGCCCTCCGGCGAGAGCGCGACATTGCCGACGCGCATGTCGAAGTCCGGGCCTTGCTCCACCCACCCCGGCATGTCGGGCGTGTAGGGCAGATCGATCGGCGCTCCATCGACCAGACTCCACGAGTCGCCGCCATCGGTGGACTTCAGGTAGCCCGCTGACTTGCCCGCGGCCGGATGGAGATCGTACACGTGGAACGCGAGGTGGATCGTGTCATCGCGTCCGACGGCGAGCGCGTTGGTGAATTGCGTGTAACCATCGGGCACGTTGGCGTCGACGAGGGCGACGGGCTCGGACCACTCGCCGCCGGCTGGCTTGCGCTGGTAGGCGGTTTGCCACGGCTTCCCGAGGCCCCGATAGGTCGCGTGGAGGGTGTCGTCGGAATCGCAGACGAGACTGGGATACGTCGCGCCGACGCCGAAGACGCCCATGTCGATCCATTCGGAGGCGTCGTTTGGCCGCGCGGAGCGTCGGTACTGGATGTCGCCATGATGCGGGCCGAAGACGATGTGGAGGTAGCCTGCGCTATCGGCGACCATCGCGGGGCCGCCGTGGTTATCGAAGCCCGTGCCGACGTGCCACTGTCCGAGCCATTCGCCCGTGTTGCGGTCGTAGGTGGCGACCATGCACTCGGCCTCGCTGCCGAGCCACGCGAAATGCGTCCGCCCGCCCCACGACACGATCTTGTTGCTGAGCGTGTAAGCAGTGCCTCGGGTCGATCCGGTGGTCGAGAGCGTCTCCTGCTTAATGGCCTGAGTCATGCCGACCGCCCCCTGAATGAGCGCGAGAAGAATGATGGCGCGGGTTCGCATGGGTGAACTGTCTCCCGTGGAGTTGCCCGCGTCTTCCCCGGTCGCGAGGGTTTGCCCTTGGCGCGGCAGGCGGGGCAGCGAATTAGAAGGGCCCGGGAGTCCCGGGCCCTTCCTGGCACGTATTCAGTTGTTGGACGAGTCATCATCCGGGAAGATGTCGTACCAGTGTTCGTACCAGTTCTTCATGGCGTTCGCGCGCCTGACGATCTTCTCTGCGCGACGCTCAAGGGCGCTCGCCTGTGGGAGTATGTCTGGACGCTCGCGAGCAACCCAGAACCCCCTGGGGCCGCTACAGACAGGCAGTTCGTACGTGAGCGCCAGGTCACGGGCCGCGTCGCGAATGGGGTTGTTCTGCCGCGTTGGCGCCTCTCCAATGCCGACCGCGATCTGGTCGGTTGTCTTGGCGTTCTCCTCGCCTACGGCGTTGAGGAGCAGATACTGCTTGACGGCTGACTTCAGTTCAATAGACACACTAGCACTCATGGTCTCATATCTCCCGGGGGCCGCGCAGCTGCGGATTCCCCTTGTAATCCGGGCTCCCAGGTGGTATGATAACCAAGCGCTGGGTAGCCTTACAGCGTCGACCTTGCGGGGCAACCTGCGAGATCGTTGCGTCTTCTGAGCGGCCCCTCTGCCTCCAAGCTATCGGGGCCGCTCACCGTTCTTCTAGGCCACGAGTGCTAGTCGTCAACATCACCTCCCTCAGGTTCCTGAGCATCAGCGGGCGCATCTGACACGAACGGATCAGGGTCCGGGCGCCACAAGCCCCGGCTAACTTTGCGTGCCTTGCCGCTCCGGTGTACGTGGGCGTAGAGGTTGTTGCGTGGATCCTTCCCACGACACGTAAGCCCCCGTTCCCGCATGCGGTCGAGTATTGTCTGGGCGTTGAGAGGGTCTGGCGTCTCGCGGAGGATGCTCAGCGCAGCCTCAACCAACGCATCCCCGCCGATCTCCTCAAGGCGAAAGTCATCTTGGTCCCGGACGGGCAACGCCTCGATGCGCTCGGGCGCCACATCGCCCTCATCCTGTGCGTCGTCAGCCAGACTCACACCGGCAGTACGCAGGAACGCTCGCAATGCGTCGCGTTCCGTCACCATCGGCTCGATCTTCTCATCGAGTTCGCCGAGACGGGTGCGCATCGAGGCGAGTTGCCGTGGGCTAAGGTACGAGCTCTCGCGTGGTGAAGACACGGTTGGCCTCCGACCGGAGTTGGTTTGCTTGGTCCGGTAGTATGAGTATACCCGAATCCGGCCGCCAACACAACAGGCGGACGCAAAAAACACTCCAGTCGCTGCGTTGACAGTGTGTTGACAGTGTGTTGGGAGTTGCTTGGTGTGTGGGAGTGCCCACGCATCGGACGCCACGATGGGACCGCGACCGCACAGCGCTTCAGCGACGGAGGGCCTTCGGGCATGCGGGATGAAGTGCGGTCGCCAGTAGGTTCAGTCCAGGAAAACGAGGGAGCATTGCCATGTCAGATTCCGCTCGCATTGCGTTTGTTGGAGCCGGCAGCCACTCGACGGAATGTCTGTATCCGTGCATCGCGCACATCCCGGAGTTCGATCTCGTGGCCACCTGTGATCTGGACGAGGCGCGCGCTCAGAGCGCCGCGAAGCGTTTTGGAGCGGCGGAAGCGTGCGCGGACCTGACGAAGATGCTGGACACGGTTGTGCCCGACGCGGTTTGCATCTGCGGGATGCCGGACATGCATCATGATGTGGGGCTGGAGTGCCTGAAGCGGGGCTTGCCGGTGTGGATGGAGAAGCCGCCGGCGTGGGATCTCGCGGGTTCCGTGGAACTCGTCGACGCGGCGAGCGATGCGGGCACGTGGGGCATGGTGGGCTTTATGAAACGGTTCGCACAGGCGAACGCGGTGGCGAAGAGCGTGATCGACTCGGGCGACATCGGCCCGGTGTCATCCATCACGCTGATCCATGGCGCGGGCAAGTACGACGAGCATCGGCGGATGCTGCTGTTCAACGGGATCCATATGATCGACCTCGGGCGCTTCCTCGGCGGCGAGTGGAAGGATGTCTTTGCCTTCGGCACGGAGACGGCGGCCGGGACGCAGGCGATCAGCGCGAGCTTCACGCTCGTGGATGGGGGCGTTGGGCAGCTCAACATCAACTCGGCGCAGACGTGGAATGACTGCACCGAGGAGGCGTATGTCTCGTGCGCGGAGGGCGCGATCAAGATCGATTCGGGGGCGACGTGTGAGGTGATCGCCCAGAATCGCCAGTTCGCCGAGCCCGAGGACATGCGCGTGTTTGGCTGGAGCAATCGCTACTTCACTTCCCATAACCTATCCGGCTGGCACTCGAGCGGCCACCACACGAAGGGCTACTGGGGTGAGTTGAGCCACTTCGCGAGGGCAGTGCTCGGGCAAGTGGAGCCCATCGCGACGCTCGCGGACGGCGTCGAGAACATGCGGATCATCGAGGCGATCCTGCGGAGCGTCGAGACGGGTGAATCAGTCGCGCTCGCGGACGTCGAATGACGGGAGGGCACCATGGAGATCATCGAAGGCCTGCCGCTTGAGTCGATCGGACGGCTCGCGAACGCCTGCGGAGCGCTGGCGACGACTAAGCTCGGACCGATGGAAGGCGCGGCATGGCGGGAAGATGTGGAGGGGTTCATGGCCTAGCCAGTCGGGAGTGGGACGGGCTTGGCGAGGTAGCGGTACTCGGGCTTGAGGCGGGTGATGACGACCTCCGTGGGGCCGGGAGAATGGCGGGTGAACCACTCGACGGAGTTGCTCCCGTAGCGGTCGGTTGCCCAACTCCTCAACTTCGACCAGTCCCGCACGTTGCCATCGGAGCCGATCAGTCCGCAGTGCCCGATCGAGCCGGCCTTCGGCGGGTAGTGAGGCGAATGGCGAACGGATACCTGGTCGCCCGGGAGAAGCGGCGACTTGCGGTCCCAGAGGAAGACGCTCCAGAGCCCGCTGCGCCGCGTGAGGATGTGCTTGTCGGACTCGCGCTTGAAGCGAGCCGTTGCGCCGAGCCCCTCGTCGACGACCGCCTCCATGAAGTCGGAACAGTCGTTCTTGTGGAGCACGAACTTGCCCATCGGCTCCGATTCGCGCATCTCGTCAGCCATCTCGGCGATCGCCCAGTTCAGCGGCTTCTCACCGGCATGTTCCTTGTAGAAGGCGGTGCGGAGTTGCTCCTCGGAGGGGCTGAAGAGGCGTTGAATGGCTTCGGGGGGTCGGGGCAGAGGCAAGCCCGGCGGGCGAAACACGTAGACGACCGCCAAGCCGATGACGAGTCCGACGACGATCGACAGCAGCAGCGTCTTCAGCCTCATCCATTCACCCTCACTGCACGGTGGCTGCTCTGGCCTCGGATATCCGCGGGAGCGGCTCGATCATGTAGCGAAACTGTGGGAGGAGCCGGCGGACGGTTATTTCGTGCGAGCCGCGGGCATTCTGCGTGAACCACGCCACCGAGTGGCGCCCATAGCGATGCGTGCGCCATCGCTTGAGCCTCGTCCAGTCGTAGACCATACCGTCGGGTCCGACGACGCCGCAGTGGCGGATCTCGCCGCTGGAGGGCGGGTAATGCGGCGAGTGGCGGACGTTGATCTCATCGCCGGGGATCAGGGAAATGCCGGGCTCCCAATCGAAGAACTGCCAGATCGCGTCGACGGCGGCCAGGTGGTACTTGGAGCTGCGGCGGAACCGCGCGCGCATCCCCAAGGCGTCATCGAGAATCGAGTCCGCGAAGTCCGAGCAGTCGTTGGAGTTGAGCACGAACTTGCCCATCGGCTGAGCGTGGACGTAGGCCTCGGCGGTTTCGGCAATCTTCCAGTTGAGGGGCTTCTCGCCGGGATGGTTCCGTTCGAATTCCTGGCGCGCCCACTGCTCATACGGGATCTTTGGCCTGGCTGGCGCTTGGATCCGCACCGGAGGCGCCGGCTCGCCGGGCGGGTCGCGATGCCATGCAATCCACCAGACGGCCGCAGCCGCGATGATGAACATGGTCGTGAGTAGATGGAGCGCTAGTTTTCTCATGCCAGTGTTATCAACCCACAGAGACGCTCGGACGTTTCGGATGGTTCGCATGAAGCGCGCGAAAGCGAAGAGCGGCGGCGTCCCGTAGGATATGCTCGCGCGTCTGTCGAAGCACCTCCACGGAGGCGGAGTGCTTGGAGTTGCTCGAGTAGCTATAGCCTGTTAGGAGACCGCATCGATGCTTCGGATTACGTGGCCGTTTCATGGGGCGGTGCTGAACCAGAACCACGGGGTTGTTGAGGGTGACTCGCTCAGGATCAAGGTGACCGGGGATTCCGGGCAGGGCGGCGTGGCGATGGTGAATGGCGCGCCCGCTGAGTTGGTGGGCGGGCGTTTCGAGGCGGAGGTGGTGCTGATCGAGCGCGAGACGGAGATCGTCGCGGTGCAGGGCGGGCCGCGGGGACGGCAGGAGCACCGCGTGCGGGTGGTCTGGGACCAGCATTCGTTCCCGCGCTACCGGTTCTCCATCGACGACAACAGCTTCTTCCTGCGCGATATCGCCGAGAAGCAGTATGACTCGCTCTTTGACTGCTTCTACCTCGACATGTTGCGCCAACTGAACCGGGAATACGGCGCCAAGTTCACGGTCAACATCTACCACGAGGCCATCGCTGAGTTTGGGCAGGATCGCTTCGTGCTCTCGGATTTCCCTGATCGGTACAAGGGCGAGTGGGAAGCCTGCGCCGACTGGCTGGGGCTGGCCTTTCATGCCTGCGCGAACAAGCCCGACCGCCCGTACCAGCACGCGTCGCCGGAGGCGCTGATGAGGGATCTGGGAATCGTCGAGGAAGAGATTCGGCGCTTCGCGGGCGAGCGGGCGCTCATCCCGCCGACGGTGATCCATTGGGGGATGATCCTGCCGGAGGCCTACAGCCCGCTTTACGATCACGGAGTGCGCGTGCTGTCTGGGTTCGGCCACCCCACGAGTTACGGGTATGACGTGAACTACTGGCTCGACGAGGCGCGGGCGGAGCATCTGTGGCATCACGACTGCCTGAAGGACTTCGACAGCGGGCTCGTGTTCTCGCGGGTGGATATCGTGGTCAACAACACGCCCGTGGATCGCATCGAGCCCACGTTGGCCCCGCTGCACGCCGACCCAAACCATCGCGAGATCATGGATCTGTTCACCCACGAACAGTATTTCTGGGACTTCTACTCGAACTACCTTCCCGATCATGCGGAGCGAATGGACGCGACGATCCGGTGGGTGAGCGATCGCGGGTACAAGCCGGTGTTCTTCCACGATGGTTTCATGGGAGCGCCGGAGTAGGGGCCGCGCGCAGGCATCCGCGGCCTGGATGGTGAATTCTCGATGCGAGCAAGCCACGCCGGCGCGTTGTTGTGTGGCCCAATGCGTTCCCTGGAGGCGTCCGCCCATGAGACTATCTGCTCTCTTCGGATCGATGCTGCTGCTGGTCCCAGTCGTCTGCTTCGGGGCCGACATCGCGGAGGATGATGTGGTCCTGAAGGTCGAGGCCGAGGACTACGGGGAGACGGCTGGGCTGGACCCCACGCAGATTGAGGGGGCCTCCGGCGGGCTGGCGATGGCGCTGGCGACGCCGGGCTCGGGCGTGTGGGGAGCGGTGAAGCTGGCCCCGGGCGACTACACGTTCCTGGCTCGCGTGTGGGCGCCGGCGGGCGACCAAGACGGCTTCTTCGTTGATATCCGCAGCAAGCGGGACCGGCGCGTCCCACCCTCCCAGCGGCACTGGCACTCGATGGCTTACAACTTCACCGTCAAGGCGGATGAGACGGTCTCGCTCGCGGTCGTCGGGCAGGAACTCGGGTTGGTGGTGGATCAGGTCGCGGTGGTCAAGGGCACGTATGAGACCGACGAGGTGCTGCTCGCCGACCTGCCCGGTGGGGATGACGACGGGGTCCAGGTCAACCCCGAGGATCTCCCGCGCCTCGTGAGGTCCGCGCGGCTGGCTGAGGTCCCGGACTCTCCCGTGACGCCCACCGACACCACGTTGCTGCGCGAGAGCTTCGATGCCATTCCCGAAGGCATCAGTGGCGCGCATGAGCTGGTCGACGGCAAGTTTGGGAAGGCCACGCATGTGGGCGTGCCGGACGGACGGTTTGTGGTGGATGCGTCCGGCATGGAGTTTGGCGGGAAAGGCACCATTGAGTTCTGGGTGCGACCGCGTCCCGCGCAGAGGCTCTGGTCGGATCAGGGCTGGCATTACTTCATCCACTGCGAGCCCGCGGATGGCTCCGGCGATGAGGGAGTGACGCTAGACCTGAGTCGCCTATGGTCCACCCAACTGCAGCTCACCGTGACGGCCGGAGACAAGGCTGAGGCGTTGCGGGTCTCGACGGGGTCAGTGGACGCCGATGAGTGGCACCACGTGCTGGTGTCGTGGGACATGGTTGGGGAGCGCCAGCGGCTGTGGCTGCTGCTGGACGGCGTGGGGCAGCGAGTATTCTTCCAGCCGCTGTTCACCCCGGCGAACTTCGCGAGCATCGAGATCGGCAACACGCCGCTATCCAGCGATCTGCCGCTGCTGCACCTGGATGGTGCCATTGATGAGCTTCACGTGAGCAAGGACTCGGTTGCTGACCGTCTGGACGACTAGGGGGAACACCCATGAGATTGCACGTCGCTGCTCTCGCGAGCCTCATTCTGATGGCGCCTGCCGGTTACTGTGCCGACGCCGACCTGCCCGGGGACGCCTCTGAGGCGATGGCCCAGGCGGTGGAGTACCTGCGCGATGAAGTTGCTGTCGGCGGCGGATACCTCGGCCGGTACAAGCTCGACGCCGAGTTGGATGAGATTGCCGACCAGTGGGGCGAGGGACACGCCACGGCCGATCAGAACTGGACTCAGCCGCCCGGCAACCCGAGCATCGGATTCGCGTTCCTGCGGGCTTGGGGGGCAACGGGCGAGCAGGAGTACCTGGACGCGGCAATCGAGGTGGCCGATTCGCTCGTGTACGGGCAACTGGCGGTCGGCGGCTGGGACTACATTGTCGACCACAGTCCCGCGGGCGAGAAGGCCTGGCAATACCTCCACAATGCCGCGAGCGATGACGAGAGCTTGAAGTCGGGGCGGAACACGGGCACCTACGACGACAACGTCACCCAACACGCGACGCGGTTGCTGATCGCCGTAGACCTCGCGCTGGAGCAGGAGAACGCTGAGATTCACGAGGCCGCGATGGCGGCGCTGGAGTACATGCTCGAATCGCAATATCCAAGCGGCGGATGGCCGCAGCGCTACCCGCTCAGCGGGCGTGGCTATGGCGACTTCTTCACCTACAACGACAACAGCATTGCCGACTGCATCGACGTGATGATGATCGCGTGGCGCGCCTACGACGACGAGCGATACTTCGCTGCGGTTGAGCAGGCCGGCGACTTCATCATCGCCACCCAACAGCCCGAGCCTCAGCCCGTGTGGGCGCAGCAGTACGACCACGATCTCAAGCCCGCGTGGGCCCGCAGATTTGAGCCACCATCGGTCACGGGCGGGGAAACGCGAGGCGTGATGCGCTCGCTGATTCGCATCGCTCTGTTCACGAATGACGCGAAGTACCTCGAACCGATCGGTCCGGCGCTGGAGTGGTTTCGGCGGTCTGAGCTGACGGGTGAGGACAAGGGCAAGTGGGCGCGGTTCTACGAGCTGGGCACGAACCGGCCTCTCTACTTCACGGCCGAGACCTACACGCTGACCTATGACGACAGCAACGTGCCCGATCACTACAGCTTCAATCAGTCGGGCTTCCCGGCAGGCGTGGAGAAGCTCCACCTGGAGATCACGGAGAAGGGGATTGAGCAGTACTCGAGGGACCATGAGCCGACCTCGTTGAGTAGGGAAGCGAGTCTGGCGAGGGCGGAGGGCATGGAGGAGTCGGTGAGGGCTATTGTTGATGCCCAGGATGATAGAGGTCGGTGGGTCGAAGGTGACATGGTCGACATGGCGACCTTCGGCAGGAACATCACGGCGCTGGCGTCGTACCTGGGTCTGGTCAACGCTGCGGACTGAGTGATCGGCAGGCCCTAGATGATGCGAAAGCTGCCCGGACCTTAGGTCCGGGCAGTTTCATTTGGTATGGGCTACGGGGCTCGCTAGGCGAGCGGAAAATCGATGGACTTGCCCTCGTTCGTTGAGCGGTAGATGCCGTCGAGTAGCTCGGTGAGGTTGCGTCCGTCCTGGACGGTGATCGTCATCGGGGTGTCGCGCTCGATGGCGTCGATCCACTGCTGCATCGGCATCGCCAGCCCGTCGGGGAGTTCGATGGCCGGGTTCTCCTCGCCCTCGATCTCGAGGGTCGGCTCGCCGTTCTGCCCGCGGATACCCACGAAGCCCTTGGTGCCATAGATCTCAATCGGGTTCGGGCCGGCGCGGTGGACCCACGCGACGTCGAGAATCCCCAGCGCCTTGGTCTCGAATTCCACGATCGCCACGGCGTTGTCGTCGACGCCGGGGTACTTGCCGGTGAAGCTGTTCATCTTCGAGACAACGCTCGCGGGCGCGCCCATCAGCCAGCGCATCACGTCAACCGTGTGGCAACCCAGGTCAAACAGCGCGCCGCCACCGGCCTCGTCGTAGTCGGCAAACCACAGCGTGTGTCCGCCGAACCAGCCGTCGAGCGCCGCGGAGTGCGCGATCCGCGCGCGCATGAGTGTCACGTCGCCGATCAGGCCGTCGTCGATGACCTTCTTGAGGAACAGGATCTCAGAACTCGTCCGCGAGGGCAGCGAGATCATGAACTTGATTCCAGAGTCCTCGACCGCCTGAACGATCTCGTCGGATTCTGGTGTCGCGACCGTGAGTGCCTTCTCGGTGAAGACGTGCTTGCCGGCTTTGATGGAGCGCATCAGGACGTCATAGTGCACCTTGGTCGTCGCGTCACACGCCACCGCATCCATGCCATCGTGGGCGAGGAATTCATCGAGGTCGGCGTAGAACGGGACGCCCTGTTCCTCGGCGACGGGCTGGCCACGATCGGGGATTTCGTCCCAGAGGGCGACGAGTTCGGAATCGGGATTGTCGTTGATCTGATTGACGTAACCGGGGGCGTGGACATGCGCCATGCTGAGCTTGCCGACTCTTACCACGGGAAGTCACCTCACAGGTGTGTTGGGCTGGGTGTACGAGTGCGGTGCGAGCGACACACGGCGACGTCAGGGCGCAATGAATTGCGCCCCTACCACGGCGGACGGATGAGGCTATGCGTCGACGGCCTTTGCGGCGACGCCGTCGATTTCAAACAGGAGGTCGGCGCGGCATACGTCGGCCTTCATCGGTACACCAATCTCGGTCAGCATCGTGCCCTTGCAGATCTCCAGGTACCGGTCGATGTGCTCCGCGTGCTTGATGAAGACACAGGCCTGGGTCAGGTCATCCAGCGTCAGCCCGCGCGTGCCGATCAGGGCCTCGATGTTCTCAACCGTGCGGGCGATCTGCTTGTCGATGTCGTCGAGGTAGACGGTAGCGCCCGTCTCGTCGATAGACGCGGTGCCGGAGATATACACGGCGCGCATTCCGCCGGTCACGACTTCCATCGCGCGGGCGAACGCGGAACCGTAGGCATGGGCTTCATTCTGTAGAGGGTTGTGGAGCACGCCGATGGTCGGCTCTTCCCCGCCGGGCGTCGCCTGGACGGCCAGAACGTCCATCGTCAGAGCGATCTCGCCGGGGCTCCGTGCCTGGATGCCGGTGCTGGCAGGCATGAAGTCATCGCCGGCGCCGAGTAGACCGTACTTGCGGTACTCGGCGTTGCGCGCGAGGTTGAATTCGTCGTACCAGTCGAGGATCTCGCCGACGTAGATCCACGTGCGGACCACGTCGCGGTAGACGAATCCGTGTTCCTCGAGAATGGCGTTGGTCTTTTGGAACATGCGCGTGGTCTGGTCGGTTTCGGGCAGCGCTGCGTCGGCGGCAGTGCCCGCCATTGCGCCCAGGTAGATCGCGCGAATGTCGGGGGTTTCGATGAGGTGCCCGACCGCGTCATCACCCAGGCTGATCTCGGTGAGCTTCGTGTCTGCATGGGGGACGATGGCGAGCATGTGGACGCCGGAAAGGCCGTTGCCCGTGCAGGGAATGCCCTCGAGGAACGTGGGCGCAACACCGGAGAATGCCGAGCAGCCCTCAATGGCCACGGCTCGGGCGGAGTCGATAATTGGTTTGGCCGTCAGGGCGCCAAAGGGACGTTCCTGGACTACCGTGGCGCCGCTCTCACTGAGGAGATCGGCGACCTTGCCGTAGAGCTGCTCCGTTTCCATGCAGGCGGAATCGCCGCTGACGCAAGCCGGCGCCGCCGAGATGTAAAGCTCGTCGAAGGAGTCCCTCTGGGCGCGGATGACGTCAATGCTGTTCACGCGGTCTCGGACTATCGAAGGCTGGTTCGGAGTTGTCAGATCGCTCATCCAGTCAATCCTACGAGAATATGGTGCGACACGCGGATGTTCGGCGCGCATGGGGTCACCTCCTGCTAACACAAGCAGGAGTGCAACGTTCCTTACACGCGGTTACGTGATCCCGGTCACGGGACTGGAATCAGCCCGGCCAGCGATGCCAGCAATCCAAGCACGCCGGCGGTGATGACCACAATGCCCGTATCGAGCTTGAAACGCATCAGCGCCACCAACGCGCCGACACCGATGACGTACTGAGGCCAGAACTCGAGGGCCTCGACGCCGATTTTGACCGCGACCGCCAGCACGAGCCCGACGACCCCGGCACTGATGCCCTTGATGGCGGCCTGGAAGGTGCGATTGGACTTGAGCTTGCCCAACTGGTGCGACGCGGCGACGACCATGAAGAACGACGGCATGAAGACGCAGGCCGTGGCGACCGTGGCGTATAGCAAGCCCAGGCCGACGCTCCCGCCGTTGATGGCGCCCAGTTTGTACCCGACAAACGTTGCGGTCACCAGCAACGGTCCGGGTGTCATCTGCCCGAGCGCGACGGCGTCGGTGAACTCATCAGGCGTGAGCCAGCCGTAGCGGGTGACGATGTCATCTTCCAGCAGCGGGATGATGACGGGGCCGCCTCCGAAGACGAAGGCGCCGACCTTGAGACAAGAGAGAGCGAGCTTCAGGAGGTCCATTACTTGTCGCCTTCCTTGTCATCCGCTTCGTCGGCGGGCTCTTCGGCCGGCGTGTCCGCTTCTTCCGGCGGTTTGCGGTAGAAGAGAATGCCCAGCGCCGCGGATAGGGCAACGAGGAAGATGGCGCCCGTCCGGCCAAACGCGATGGCGCCGATCGAATTGTCCGGCATTGCCTCGAAGCGTGGCTCGGCGATCTGGCGCGCGACCATCCACACGAACACGAGACCGGCGATGAAGTAGCCCGACGCGTCCTTGATGCCCTTCTTGCCGAGCCGGAAGCTGGCGGCGATGATGGCGGCTACCACGGCCGGCCGGATGCCCGAGAAGAAGCCGACGGCGGACGGCACGGTGCCGTAGTGGAAGTAGAGCGGCGTGAGCACGAGCATGATCAGGAACGGCGGCAGGATCATGCCGACGGGGGCCGCGATGGCGCCGAGCCAACTGTGCATCCGGTAGCCCGCGTGGATCGCGGCGTCGATGGCGATGGGGCCGGGCAGGACCTGGCCCAGCGCAACGCCCTCTGAGAACTCCTCGTCGCTGATGGCCTTGTTGCGCTCGACAAGGTGTTGCTGCAACATGCTGATCAGCGCCATTGGGCCGCCAAACCCCGTCGCGCCGATGCGCAGCATCGTGGTGAAGAACTTGGCGAGACTCAAGAGACGGCACCTCCGTCGGGATGGTGCAACACTATCGGGGAGCGAATGCCGAGTACCCCGGAAGTATCTGTGACAACTCAATACTCCCGCTCAAGTTGGAGAGAAGAACCGTTTTCCCCTCCTGTCCGACCGCGAAGCCGATGTGCTGGCGGCGCGCGGAGCCGAAGGTGAAGGGCCAGACGACGATGTCGCCGGGCTGGGTCGGCTCGCCGGGCTCGCGCTTGATGAAGCCGCGTTTATCGAGGCCCATCCACTGGTGCGCGTCGCCGAGGCCCCATCCAAGGGCCTCGCGCATGGAGCCCGCGCAGCGATTCGGGATGGAACTGACTTGCCCGGCTGCCATCTTGCGGATCGCGGCGGCGGTGGAGCTGTCTTGAGGGTAGAGAATGGTGGCATTGATACGAGAGAGGGTCGACGAGGTCAGTGGACCGGCATCTGGCGCGAGGCTGGGGCGCCGGATCGCGCTAGATCGGATCCAGCCGATGGCTCCCGAATCCGCGATGACCTTGCGCCACGCGCCGGAAGTATCGAGCGTGGTGACCCCGGTGCCCGCGTCCACTTGCGCCAAAGCCTCGCCTCCCGGTGAGGCAAGAAGTGACGCGCGCGAGGCGAGCGTGCTGGACTGTTGGGTGTCTGATGGGCTCGCGACTGCGGGGCCCATGTTGGGCTCCTCCGAGCGCAGGACATCATAGAAAGCTCGGACACGCGGGACGACGCCGGTGCCAGATCGGACCGATGCGGCGGCGTTGACGCGGGCCTCGATGGTGCGGGCGAGCGCTTCGGCGGATTGCACGGCATGCGTGCCCTGGGACGAGACGGTGGAGCCAGGGCGTTGCGCCAATGCCGCGGCGGAGAGCGCAACCGAAATGACGACGCTGACTGTCCTAGTCATTGCCTGCCTCGAGTTCGCCCGGTTTGGGCAGATCGCGCTGGCGCCAAAGCGAGTAGATTGCCGGGATGATTTCAAGCGTGAGGATCGCTGACGTCAGCAGGCCGCCGACCATGGGCGCGGCGATGCGTTTGGCGACGTCGGCTCCCGCGCCAACCATGAGCATGATCGGCATCAGGCCGATGATATCGGTGATGACGGTCATCATTTTCGGGCGGACGCGCTGGACGGCGCCGTAGGTGATGGCATCGAAGAGGTCTTCCTTGTTGCGCATTCGACCTTCGGCCTTGAACTTGTGGTAGGCCTCGTCGAGGTAGACGAGCATCATGATGCCCGTCTCAGACGACAGTCCCGCGAGGGCGATGATGCCGACCCAGACGGCGACGCTGAAGTTGTAGCCCAGGATGTAGATCGACCAGATGCTCCCCGTGACGGCAAACGGAATCGACATCAGGACGATCGCGGTCTGCGCCCATGATTTGAAGTTGAGGAAGAGCATCACGATGACGATGGCCAGCGTGGCGGGAATGACGAGTAGCAACCGCGATGACATTCGCTCCATCGCCTCGTATTTGCCGACCCACTTGAGCTGATAGCCCTCCGGGACATCAATCGCCTCGTTGACGGCTTGCTTGGCGCGCTTGACGTAGGCGCCCAGGTCATCTGTGTTGAGAGTGATGGTCACGAGGCCGGATACCTGGCCGTCCTCGTTCTCGATCATCGGCGGGCCGGGGACAATGCGGATTCGGGCGATCTGTCCGATGGGCACCTGGGCTCCGGTGGGCGTCGGCACGAGCACGCGAGCGAGGTCACTCGGCGTCTCGCGCAACTCGCGTCCGTAGCGGAGAGCAATGCTGTGACGCTCGGCGCCTTCGATGGTGGTGTCGATGGGCATGCCGCCGATGGCGGTCATGACGACGTCGTTGACGTCCTCGACATTCAGTCCATACCGTGCGGCTTTCTCGCGGTCAGGAGTGATGTCGAGGAAGTAGCCGCCCATCACGCGTTGCGCGTCGGCGGATGCCGTGCCCTCGACCTCGGCCAGCACCCCCTCTAGCTCGCGTCCAATCTCCTCGATCTCCTCAAGGTCCTCGACGCCTGTGCCGAGGATCCTGATACCGACCTCGCCTCGGACGCCGGTGGACAGCATGCCGATGCGGATGTCGATTGGACCCGGCAGACCGGCGTCCGTCCAGCCGGGCATCTTGGCGGCAGCCCGCATCTCGGCTTCGAGCTGTTCGGCCGTGATGGTGCCCACCTCTGGCCAGATCCACCGAAGCGGGCCTTTCAGGAATGCCGGCATCCAACTGGAGTACCAACGCTTGCGCGGGACCTCGCGCCACTCGTCTCGGTCTTTGAGCATGATGGTGGTCTCGACCATGACCAGCGGCGCCGGGTCGGTCGCCGTGTCGGCGCGCCCGATCTTGCCGAAGACGTGCTCGACCTCGGGGAACTGCATGAAGATCTGGTCCTGCATCTGCAGCGACTTGACGGTCTCGGTGACGGAAGCGCCGGGCTTGGTGACCGGCATGTAGAGGAAGTCGCCCTCATAGAGCGGCGGCATGAACTCAGAGCCGATGAGCTTGGTGATCGGGATACACGATGCGACCGCCACGACGGCGATCAGGATGCTCAGGCCGCGTCGCCGCATGAGCGCGCTGACCCACGGGGCGTAGAGCCGCTGGATGATACGGCTGACGGGGTGCTCTTTTTCCTTCCAGATCTTGCCCTTCTTGATGAGCACGGCGATCATTGCCGGGACGAGGGTGACTGACAATATGGCGGCGGCCAACATGCTGAAGGTCTTGGTGTAGGCTAGAGGCTTGAACAGTCGTCCCTCGCGGCCCTCGAGCACGAAGACGGGCATGAAGGACACGGTGATGATGAGGAGCGAGAAGAAGATCGGTTTCCCGACTTCCTGGCACGCGTCGATGATGATGGGCAGACGGTTTACGTCCGGTGGCTCGTCCTCCAGACGTTTGTGTACATTCTCGATGATCACGCATGCGGCATCGACCATCTCGCCAATGGCAATGGCGATGCCCGCCAGGGACATGATGTTCGAGGTGAGTCCGGCGTAGTACATCGGGATGAAGGATATCAGGACCGCGAGCGGCAGCATGACGATAGCCACGAGCGCCGACCGGAAGTGGAGCAAGAAGATAGTGATGATGACGCAGACGACGAGGATCTCTTCAAACAGCGCGTGCTCGAGGTTCTTGACCGCGGCGTGGATTAGCTCCGTCCGGTCGTAGGTGGGGATGATCTCGACGCCATCGGGAAGCGAGCCCTGGGCCTCAATCTCCTTGATGCGTTCCTTGACGTCTTCGACGACCGTGAGGACGTTCTCGCCGAAACGCACGACGACGATCCCGCCGACGCACTCGCCCTCGCCGTCAAGCTCGACCGCGCCCCGGCGGATGTCTGGGCCGAGTTGCACGGTGGCGACGTCTCGGATAAGAATGGGGGTGCCATCGCCGTCCGCCCCGACGACGATGCTCTCGAGGTCCTCGGCGTTCTCGACGTAGCCCCGGCCTCGGATGAAATACTCGCGTCCGGCCATCTCAATCGTGCGACCGCCGACGTCGCTGTTGCCGGCTTTCACCGAAGTGATGATCTTTTTGAGTGGCAGGTTGTACGCCAGGAGTCGCGCCGGATCGAGCGTGATCTGGTACTGCTTCTGGAAGCCGCCGACGCTGGCGACCTCGGAGACGCCATCGACGCTCGATAGCCAGTACTTCAGGTGGTAGTCCTGGAACGCGCGCAGCTCTTGCAGGTCGTTCTGGCCCGTCTTGTCGACGAGGGCGTATTCGAACCCCCAGCCCACGCCGGTCGCGTCCGGCCCGAGCATGGGCGCGGCGTCTTCGGGGAGCTGGGCCTGGAGAGTGTTGAGGTACTCCAGCACGCGACTGCGCGCCCAGTAGATGTCGGTGGTCTCCTCGAAGAGGACGTAGACGAAGCTGCTGCCGAACATGCTGCGCCCCCGGACGACGGTCGACTCGGGCGCGGAGAGCATGGCGGTGACGATGGGATAGGTGACCTGCTCCTCAACTAGGGACGGGGCTCGGCCGGGCCATTCGGTCTTGATGATGACTTGGACATCCGACAGGTCGGGGATGGCGTCGAGCGGCGTGGCGCGCAGGGCCAGCACGCCCCATATTGCGATGCCGGCGGTGAAGATGAATACGATGAACGTATTCCGCGCGCAGTAGTCGATCAGCTTCTCGATCATGTTGCGCCCCTAGCCTGTTGGCTCCATCGGAACGACCGCGCTCGACTTCTCCAGGTCCATGCCGCAGATCGGGCAGTCGGCCGGGCCGTTGCGGATGATCTCCGGGTGCATCGGGCAAGTCCACAGCTCGCCGCCGCCGGATGCCTGCTCCTTCACGCGCGCGCGGATGGCGGCCTGAGTGCGGCTCTCGGCGTCGATCAGGAAATTGCCGCTGGTCACGACTTCTTCGCCGGCTTCCACGCCTGACAGCACTTCGTAGTAGTCGCCCGTCTCGCGGCCCAGCTCCACCTCGCGTGGGGCGAAGTGTCCGCCCCCTTGAGCGACAAAGACGAGTTGGCGCCGGCCTGTATCGAGGATCGCCTCGCGCGGGAGGGCGATGACCTCGCCGAGGGGGACGCGGATCTTGACCGTGGCATACATGCTGGGTTTGATCGATCCATCCGCGTTGTCGACGACGATCCGAGCGCGGGCTGAACGCGTGCGATCGCCCATGGTGGGCTCGATGAACTCGACGCTTCCGCCGAACTTTCGGCCTGGCAGGCCTTCGATGCTGATGTCGGCCTCCATGCCAAGTTCCACGAGCGGGAGATCCGCGTCGTAGAGCGAGGCTTGCACCCACACGCGCGACAGGTCGGCCAGCTTGAACAGCGGCATCCCTGGCGTGACCTTCATGCCCTCGATCGCGTGGCGCTCCATCACGATGCCATCCGTGGGCGCGTGGAGCACGAGCGTCTTGGTCGACTGACCGGTTCGCTCCAAGCGGCGGATCTGGTCGGCGCTGATGTCCCACAACTCCAGCCGGCGCTTGGCGGCACGGACGAGCTGGTCGCCACTCCCGGAGACCTCGGAGAATCGGCTTGACCCAAGCTTCTCCTGGGCACGCAGCGCCAGGAGGTACTCTTCCTGCGTCTGCACGAGTTCGGGGCTGTAGATGCTGAGCAACGCTTGACCGGCGGACACGGACTTGCCCGTGAAGTCGACGTACAGTTCCTCGATCCACCCGCCGACCTTTGCGTTCACCGTGTGAAGGGATGTCTCGTCTGCCTCGACATTCCCGTAGGTGCGGATGTCGCGTTTCAGGTTGCGGGCCTTCAGCACTTCGGTGGTGACGCCGATGAGCTGTTGGTCGCGCTCGTCGAGCTTGACCGTGACAAGTCCTTCGATCTCGGCCTCGCCTAGCGGTTCTCCCGGGCTCTTCTCGACGAGGTCCATGCCGCAGATTGGGCAGTCGCCTGGCCCGTCTTGCACGATCTCGGGGTGCATCGGGCACGTCCAGAACGCGTTCCCGGAGGGCGAGCTTGCATCCGAACTCGCGGTGGAATCTGTCGACTCGGTCGACTCAGTGGATTCGGCCGTATCGGCGACGGGGGCCGCGCCCCGGTGCCCCAGCGCGTAGCCGGCCACCAGTGCCGCGACGATCAGCGCGGCGATGACGGCGTTCTTTGCATTGAGTAGCTTCATTGGAGCCCTCCGGCCGAAGCCGTGGTAGGGGCGCGATTCATCGCGCCCAGGTCGTGCGTCAGTACAGCAAGTTGCCGGTCATCTCCTCAAGCTCGGCGAGCGCCTTCTCGTAATCAACCATCGCGCGCAAGTGACCGATCTGCAGATTCTGCAGGGCGAGCTGGGCTGAGAGGAGGGTGAGCATGTCGACTTTGAGCGCGGCGTTCGTTGCGGCGTAGGCCGACCGCGCCGACCCCAGCGCCAGTTCGGCTTGCGGGATGAGACCGGTCTCGTACAGCTCGACCTGGCCTGCCAGCCGCTGGAGCTTGGCATCCGTCATCTCGACTGCTCCGGCGATGCGTGAGGCCATGTTCTCGTAGTCTCGCCGCGCCGCGGTGAGGTTGTCCTTGGCTTCCTCGATCTCAGCGTCGTGAGGTTGCTTGTTCCAACTCGGGACGTCCATCATCACCGAGAAACCCCAGAAATCGCTGCCCTTCACCGGGTCCATGGCCGATTGCCCGCGGATCCGGTAGTCGAATCCGGCGGTGTAGTTCGGGTGTTGGTTGAGCTTCGCCATCTTGATCTTGCGCTCGGCCATGGTGACCATCGCTCTCATGCCCACCAGCGCCGGACGGTCTTCCTCGGCCACCTCGCGGAGAGCCTGGACCGAGAGCGAGTAAGTGTGGAGCCCATCCCATACCGGCGTGCCCAGTGGCGCGTCGGGTGGTCGGTCGAGTAGCGCGTTCAGCCTGGCGCCGGTCGACCGCCTCATCCGCTGCAACTCGAGCAGCTTGTCCACAATCTTGGTAACCGCAAGCTGGGCCTTGATGAGGTCGTGCTGAGGGCCGAGACCGACGGATGTTTTGATCTCCGCCAACGACGCGATGTACTCGAGCAGGGCCTTGTTCTCGAGATTGATAACCATCGCCTGATCGATGTAGTAGAGGTCGTAGTAGGCATCCTTGATCTGGCGGACGATCTCGTCTTCGGCTTCTTCGTAGTCGGTCTGGGAGATCGCCACGCCGTCGGTGGCGAGTTCCTTCTTCAGGGCGCGCTTGCCGCGACCGGGGTACATCTGCCGCAGCATGATCTGAATGCCGGTCATCGGCGTGCGGTCAAGCTCGAAGTGGCCGATGGGCAGATTCGAGAGCGCGACGCCTAGCATCGGATCGGGCAATGCGCCGGCCTGAATGATCCTGTGCTCCGCAGCGTCGACGCGACTGCTTAGCGCCGCCAGCGCGGGGTTGTCTCTCAGGCCGGATTCGAGCAGCGGCGCGAGCTGCAATGGGCGTTCGGCCACGTCAGCGCCGTCAGCCCACGCGCTCGCGCCCGCCACGATGATCGTCAGGATTGTGGCTGCTCTCAGCATGAACAGCATCGCGTCACCACTCCCGCATTCTGCAAGTCGCCTACAGCCCCAACTCAATCGTCGCCTGAGCGGCGAGATCGCCATCGACCATGCCGCCTTTGATCTGCCAGCCGCGCCCGAGCTTGTACTCGAACCCGTAGTTGAGTTGGTTGCCGGAATCGCCGAAGTCAACGACCTCGGCGCCGACGGCTAAGTCGTCGTTGACTGGCGCGTAGGCGCTGGCGAAGATGCCGTCCAGCAGGTCGCCGCCGCCGAGGCCGACGGTTAGCGTCCAGTCGTGCTTCTCGTCCGTCCAGAAGCTCGACTGGAAGCTCTTGCTGTAGGCGCCATAGACGGTGGTGTCGATCTCGTCGGTGGCATCGAGAATGCCCACCGCGATGCGGCTGCGGCCGTCGCTCGAGCGCCAGACCTGCTTCTTGGCGTTGAGGAGAATGCGGCTTGGCATGTCGCCGCTGGTAACGCCCATGCCCACCTCGAACTCGCCGAGAACGCCCGTGGTGGCAAAGGCGATGTTCGATCCCAGCACGCGGCTCACCCCGACCTTGATCGAGTCGGAGCTGACCACCGTATCCGCCGATGGCGTCAGCAGGAAGCCCGATACGCCGAGCATGTTCGGTTCCTGGACCGCTGGGTTGGTCCGGACGGGCGTGGCCGGTTTGGTCGAAGGCGCGCTTGGCAGATCGGCCTGAGTGTCCGGCGGATCCACCGGTTGAGTTGGCGTCGCGGGCTGCACCGGTGTCGGTGGCGCAGAGGGCGGCTCGCCTTGCAGCATTGCCTGACGCGCCGGCGCGAGGGCCCGGTCGGCCTCATCTTCGCTCATACCCGAGAGCATCAGCTGAGACTTCAGCCCGAGCAGGTGAGCCTTGGCCTCGCGCGTGAGCTGGCTGTTGGTGACGGTTGGCGCGACGGTCGGGACAACGACCGGCGGATCCGGCTGAGTGGGCGCCGGCGCGACGTCCGCCACGGTCGGCGCGTCGGCGGCAGGTTGGGCTTGAGCTATGCCCAGCAACCGCGCGGCGATCACCGCGATCTCGTAGCGCGTGAGAGGCGTGTCGCCCTGGAACGTGTTGTCCGGATAGCCGTTCATGATGCCCGCGCCGGTGACTGTGGCGACGGCGTCATTTGCCCAGTGCTCGGAAGGGATGTCGGGCCAGTCGGCATTGCCGGGAATGGCCGCCGGGACGGTAACGCCATCGGCCGCGGCGTCATTGAGGACCTGGAGGGCTTCGGAGACCTCGCCTCGGTTCGCGCCCGCGGCGGTGAGGTCGTTCTCGAGGGCCTGGACGAGGTCGCCGGTTGTGGGCGATTCGCCCGGGCCGCCGACACCAAGCTCGGACGACGTCTGCCCCAGCCGGGCCAGCAGGCGCTGAGCGATGACGGCCATCTCGTAGCGAGTGACCTGTCCATCACCGCGGAAGCTGCCGTCTGGGTAGCCCTCCATGATGCCCTCAGCCTGGGCGACATCGACCGCGTCAGCGCTCCAGGCTGGGGCTGTCCGCTCGGCTACCGTGGCGGGCGCTGTGGCCGCCGGCTGAGACGCCACGTAGGTCACGCCGCCACCCGCCAGCTGGCCGACGGACGCGTCGACGAAGTCGGCGAGCGATTCAGGCGGCGGCCCGGGCTGCGCGTTCTTCTTGTGCTTCTTCGTGTAGCGGAGGAACTCGTCGCGGCTGTTGTAGACATCGTAGCTGGCGCAACCGGACGCATCCGCCGGGCCGACAACGACCACGGCATCTTCGGGGCGGACCGTCCAGCGGCCCTGGGCCCGAGTAACCGTGATTCGCTCGCCGGTGCTCGCGTCGATCAGCGCCGCGCGAGACCATGAGAACCGCCCGCTCATCGCTTTGAGGGAGCAATCGAGCGACCCGTAGCGATGAAGCTGGTTGGTCTCCCAGTCGGTCACGTAGACCGGCGCCTGAGCCGCGTGGAGCTGACCACACAGTTCGCAAGCGCCGCCCTGCGCGAGCGCGATTCCGGGGAGTAAGGTGAGAACGACAATCGCTATCAGACAGGCTGCGTTGGCTCGTGACATCGCCAATCACCGTCCCTTTCGCGGAGGCTGGTTGCGCCGATAGGCGCTGCTCCGCGTATACTCTATGGTGCAAGTTGGCTGTTTAGCACCGCGCTACCTGGTGCAGCCAACGCCGAACTTCATCGCGGCATGGAGCCGCGTGCTGCTGGTCAGTCAGAGTGAGGGAATTGGCACGTCACGAGGGTGGACTGCGTCCGCCATGGAATACGGGGTTACCCGCGCGTGGCGGCGGGCATGTAGCGAAGCCCACGACGGCGGTCTGTTCGAGGGACGTCTCAACGACGGCGTGGGTGGTGATGAGTCCGTCTGATGGAGATGGGGCAGACGCCCTCGGGCAGTCTGCCGGTGGCTGAGTCTCTGCATCGGCGCAGACGCACTCGTCTTGAGTCAGGCCGGTGGCCTCGTCGCCGGGGCTACCGCAGCACGATCCCGGCTCAGGCGCTGGGGCGCAGGTGCCGCAGTTCTGGTCGGTATTGTGCGCGCAGTTTGGGCACGCGACATGGGCTAGCGCCCCCTGAAGGGCGCTCATGAGCAGGATTACCACGATGGCGATCCCGGCCAGGCCTCTGCGCATGTCCATCCGGCTCCGATGTCAGAAATCGGTCTGCAGTGCTTACAGGAACATTGGTCATCCTATACCAGTTCCCGCAATAGGAGCAAGGCCCTGATGTCGTCGGACTCGCGAAATACCCGTGACTCGCTTGTACCACGCGTCTCGGCTATTATCATCAACTGGAACTCAGCGCCGCTCCTGAAACGCTGCCTGGAGTCGCTGCGGGCCGACCCGGACGTGGGCGATTGGCAGGTGATCGTCGTCGACAACGCGTCCGATGAGGACCCCTCGCCGATGATCCGGGAGACGCTTCCCGCCGCGGAGATCGCGCGCCCGGAGACCAATCTTGGGTTCTCGGGCGGGAACAACCTGGGCGCGCGCCAGGCGGGGGGGGAGTACCTGCTGTTCCTGAACGCGGACACCGAAGTCGTGCCGGGGGCTATCCGGGGGCTGGCGACATTTCTCGATGAGCATCCCGACGCGGGCGCGGTGGGCCCGCGGCTCGTAGGCGCGGATGGGTCGGTGCAGGTCTCGGCCGGCGTGTTTCCAGGACCGTGGCAGTACCTGAGCAGTTCGCTCCACCTGGCGCGGGTGAGCGTGCCGGACTCCGTGGGGCCCGTCGATTACGTCGCCGGCGCCGCGCTCATGATCCGGCGCGGAGCATTTGATGCGGTTGGGGGCTGGTCGGAGGCGTACTTCTTTTACGGTGAGGACGCCGAGCTGTGCGCGAGGCTGCGCGACACCGAGACGCCGTTGACCTACTACGTGCCTGACGTAACGATTGCGCATCTCGAAGGAGGGAGCGTCGCCTCCGTACCGAACTGGAAAGCCCTGGCCGCGAACCAGGGGGCTCTGCTCTACGTCTCCAGGAATCGATCCACGCGGGCGCTGCTGGCGATGCGGGCAGCCGTACTGATCGGTAACGCCGGGCGCGCTGCGCTATGGTTGGCAATGTGGCCCTTCGCGGCAGCGAAGGGGCGTGGACGTCAGGCCTGGGAGCGGTCGAGGACGTGTGGTCGAATCGCAAGACTCGCGCTCGCGCCAGTCGAGGCATTCTCGTCGAAACCACCGGACAAGCCGACTGAAGATCCTGCCAATGACTGAATCCACTGACGTCAACATTCTACGCCCGGGCGGGCAGGTCAAGCCCGAGGTCCGCACCGAGGTCCGCGATGGCATTACGTACCTCGTTAAGGACTACGCCCCGTGTGGGGCGGGCTTTCGGTTCTTCATGGGGCGTTGGTTCGTTCGGCGCGAACATGCCGCCCTGAGGGAGGCCGAGGGGATCCACGGGATCCCCTCAAATGCCAGGCGCTTCGGCCCGTATTCGCTGGGATACGAGTTCATACCGGCGACCCCGTGCGCCGAACTTCCCGAAGAGAAGCTGCCCGGGACGTTCTGGGACGACCTCTCGCGGATTATCGATGATCTGCACGCTCGCAGGATCGCCCACGGAGACCTGAAGACGCTCGAGAATGTCTTGGTGGGCGACGATGGGCACGTCTACCTTATTGACCTGACGGCGGCGGTTGTCCGGCGGAAGGGCCCCCTCCACATTCTGCTCTACCCCTACATCTCCCACGACGACCGCCGGGCAGTCATCAAGGCGAAGCTGATCCTGGCGCCGGAGATCGTCACGGATGCCGAGCGAGAGTTCTTGGCGTACCAGTCGCCGGCGGAGCGTTTCTTCCGCTGGGGACGGCGGCCGTTCCGCAAAGCCGCCAAGTGGCTGGGAGGGCGACGGAGCGGTCCCGGCCCCGGTCGACACTCGGTCAGGAGGAAGAAAGCCAATGCCGAAAGTGAAGTACGAGGAGATGCTCCCCCACGAGATAGTGGCGAGGCGTAACGATTGCCCGATCGCGTACGTGGCATTGGGCGGAGTTGAGTGGCACGGCGAGCACCTGGCAGTCGGCAACGACACGCTCAAGGCAGAGAAGCTCGCGGAGCTATGCGCGTTGAAGGGCGGGATGCGGATGCCTGCGCTGTATTGGGGTGAGCCGCGGGAGACGCACATGATGGAGGCGAACCACGATTCCGACGGCAAGATCGCGGAGAAGATGGACTTGCCCGCCGACAGCTTCGCGCCGGGGCACATGATGCGCCCGCAGTACGACGCGGACAGAGCTTACATCGAGTTGCTGTTTCACATCCTGCGTCAGTGCGAGAGCCTGGGTTTTCAGGTGATCACGCTGATTGCCGGGCACTACCCGTTGATTCAGCCGGCGCGCGCGGCGTGTGATTGGTACGCCCTCGACGGCAAGGCTCGCGCGTGGGCGTGCTCTGGGTATGAGCTGGTGAAGGACGTCGTCCCGGACGCCGGCGACCATGCGGCAAAGTGGGAGACGTCGCTCCTGATGGCGCTTCGTCCCGAGTGCGTGGACATGAGCCGCCTGCCCGATGATCCGGACGAGAAGCTGATCGGCGTCGGTGGGATCGATCCGCGCGGTAACGCCTCCGTGGAGTACGGGCGCAAGGGCGCTGAGATCGTCGTGGAGCGGATCAGCGAAGAGGCCCACAACCTGCTGGGACCGTGGCCGCCCTCGCAGGGGTGAACGGCGGCGTGTCAGTGCGGGGGGCGAGAGTGATCTGCGCGAGGTCAGCAATCCATAGGCCGGTCTCGCACAGGATCGCCAGCTTGCCTCCGTCGCTCGTGACGACCATGTTGACGACGTTGCTCGGTGTCCCGATGGATCCCATGCTGAGGAAGCTGTTCGTGTCGAAGACGTCCACATGTTCGCCGCCGTGGCTGACGAACGCCCGCGAGCCATCCGGCGACAGGGCCACGTGCCGAGGGTACGGGCCAGTGCGGAACTGCCCGATTGGGCGGAATGTGGCGACGTCGAGAATCTGGACATGGTAGGGAGCGCCGCAGCAGATATAGAGTCTTCGCCCGTCAGGACTCAGTCGGAAGTCTCGGAGGTTCGATCCGATGTCTCCGTGACCGCCCACACCCTCAAGCGCCAGGGGGTCGGCCGCGCGGTCGCACCGAAACATGCTGGCTGGTGAGAGACCCGTCTGCCCAAACAGGACCAGCGGGCCGCCCGGTTGCGCCCTGACCAGGGCGTTGTGGTACAGACCCACGCCCGGCGCGTGCGTCCCATCGCTCGGGTTCACCAGGCAGTACGGTGGCCGGTTGCCGGGTCCCTTGCCTGTCACGTACAGCGTGTCCTTCGCCACATACGCGAGATCATACGGCTGGATGTCGAGTTGGATCGGCTCCCTGACGGCGAGGGTCTCGAGGTCAATTACGGCCAACTGGCTGCCGCCTGATAGGGCCACGTAGAGGGCGGAGTGCTCGGGACTGAGCGCGATCCCTGCCGGCTCCGAGCCCACGGACACGCGTTGCACGATGCGCCCGCTGTCGGCGTCGATGACCGTCAATGCGTTCAGACGATCCTCGGTGACATACACCCGCGCGGACCGCGGGTCGGCAACCATCGCCCCTACGTCGGCCGAGATCGGCAGTCCGCCGCCCGGAAGTCCCTCCTCGGGGGCAGCCGGCGCCACGGGAAACGGGCGCTCTGCGCGCGTTTCCCGTGGTGGGGGAACCGTCGCTCTCCCCTCGCGGACGGCCGCCATCAGGTCAGAGACGTACTGCACGGGTATGGCGATGTTCAGTCCCGTCTGCTCCCCACCGAAAGGCCGGATCTCCGCGGCCAGGACGCCTATGACCTCCGCGGTGCGGGCGAGGTATACGGGGCCTCCGCTATTGCCGGGGTTGGCCCTCGCGTCGATCTGGATGAACTTGGCAGGGGTGTCGGTCACCAGTCCCGGGCCTGTCCGTATGGCCGTGACCATGCCTCTTGTTGTTGTCGCCGTGAGTTCCAGACCCGCGCCACCCAGCATGTTGCCGAATGGGTAGCCGGTGACGAGCACGCTGTCCCCCTCCCTCAGATCCGCGAAGGATCCGAGAGACGCCGCCGAGGGCCGCTCCGAAGCGACCTTCAGGAGAGCCAGATCGTGGTCTTCGTCAACTCCCACCACCTCCGCGAGGACGTTCTCTTCGTTCCCGGCGATGACGGTGACTGTTTTCGCGTCTTCGACAACGTGCGCGCTGGTGACGATCAGCCCGGCCCTGTCCACGACGAACCCGGTCCCACTGCCGGTGGCCTGGCCGGGACCGGTGGCGACGATCAACACCACGGCTGGCTTCACGGCCGCGATTGCATCCGGGATCTGTAAATCCTGGGCACATGCCGTCAATGCCCAGCCCATCGCGACCACCAACAAGAGCCCTGCGCCTCGGCCTGCGCCGCTTGAGCGGATCATCTTCGCCTTCCTCTTCTCGTGCCTCGCCACCTAACTTCCGCAGCAACACTTCGCCGTCTGAGCCTCGGAAGCCTGTTGAGGCTGCCCTATGCCACCTCTATCTCGCGCCGGAACGCAGGCCCGAATTCGGCGAGTCGCGGTGGATGAGGACCCGCAGCCCGGCGAGATCGCTGTGCTTGAGCGCGGCCCGCACTGGGAACCCACCGGCGTTCGCGGATGGTATGGTCAGTAGGGGGCCGTCACGCTCGATGGCCCGCCTGTCCGGGCAGGTTCGCGGACTTCTGGTGCCGAATTGCCGCTCTAAGTGACTGGGCGGTCATCCGGCAGTACGGAGGGGAAGATGAACAGGATCCTTATCGGTCTCGTTGCCGTCACCACGACCTGCCCAAGCTTCGCCGCCAACCTAACGGTTGCCAAGGTCAAGCTCGTGCCAAGTCAGGGCGGCGAGTATGAGCACTTCGGCACGTCGGTGTCCATGGATGGCGACTACGCCATCCTCGGGGCGCCGGCTCCCTTGCCATCGCAAGGAGGGTGGCTCCGCCTTTGTCTACAAGCGTGATGGCGCGACGTTGGTGGAGAAAGCGAGACTGGCGAGAAACGGCGGCGAGGAGATGGACCTGTTTGGCGAGTCCGTCTCCATATCCGGCGACTATGCCGTTGTTGGCGTGCCGGGACATGACGTTTGGCCCTACATCAACAGTGGGTCAGCCTTCGTCTATCGGCGCGACGGGGAGAACTGGACAGAGCAAGCCATGCTCGTAGCCGATGATGCCGGCGGCGGCGACGATTTTGGGCACTCGGTCGCGATAGATGGCGACTACATCATCGTGGGGGCGCCGGGCGATGACCCCCAAAGCTCCGCATATGTCTTCATGCGGAACGGTGCCGACTGGACGCAACAAGCCAAGCTCACCGGTAGCCGTGGGGCTCAGTGCGACAAGTTCGGCCACTCGGTCGCGATAGACGGTGCCTACGCTATCGTGGGCGATCCCGAAGACACGAAGGGCGGGGCCGGTTCCGCCTATATCTTCGTGCGTTCTGGGACCAACTGGTCGCAAGAAGCCAAGCTCTCCGGCACTGACGGGGAGGCATTCGATGAGTTCGGGTCGGCCGTCGCGATAGACGGCGACCGCGCCGTCGTGGGAGCGCCTGGACAGAGCCCCAAGGATCCATTCTCTCACAGGGCGGGCGTGGGGCATATCTACGGGCGCGCTGGCGCTGGCTGGTCGCTCGAGGCCATGCTCAGGGCTGCCGAGCCCAAAGACATCGACATCCCGGAGTATCGCGCGGGAACGTCCGTGGCGATATCCGGCGACTCAGTGGTTCTCGGGGCCATCGGCAGCGATGGTTCTTCAGTTCCCGGGGTAGTGCTCGCCGGCGCGGCGTACCTCTACACTGCCGCCGGGGGCGATTGGAAGGGCGTGGAGAAGCTCGTTCCCGGTGACGGCATTGAGTGGCACTACTTCGGGTGCGCTGTCGCAATTGACGGCGGCTGCACGATCGTGGGAGCCAATCTGAGTAACCCCCTCGCCCATGAATCAGGTGCGGCTTACGCGTTCGGCGTGGCCGCCGCCCAGCAACCGGCGACAGGGCCCCCGAAGATCGCGGTTGATCCGCTGGAGGACCATCTGTTCTGGGATGACGATGGCAGCTTCCAGCTCACCATCAGCCACGCCGGCTCTCAGGTTGGGACGGGTGGCGGACAGCAGGGAGGTGGCCCGGCGACCGTCGAGGTCACGGTCCACGCCCCACCCGGGTTCCTCGAGGGCGACCTCGTGACCCAGACGTTTCGGTTGTCACCGAAGGAGAAGAAGCAGTTCGACGTCGAGGTCGTTGACCTGCTTCCCCTGATCCGCAACTTCGAACGAGACGTGCTGTTCGGCGCCAACGTTCAGATCAGGGCATGGCCCGAAGGTGATCCGCAGACGCTGGTCTTCGAAGACGAGTTCAACATCTACCGCTATCTGGATGCCGGCGACGCCCAGCACGACGACCGATCCATGTCGCTGGCTCCGACCTTTCGGGACGGCCGCGACGGCGACGCGATCCGCAAGCGCCAGGTCGAGTTGTGGGGCGTCCACGCGGAAGCCGAAGCCGAATTTGAGATCGACCCCGCGGAGGAGTTCAGAGTCGAGATGGCTACGGGGTCGGCTACCTTCATCTTCGACCCGAGCGCCGGTGACCAGAGCAAGCTGTTCATCGAGGACATACAGGTCCGAAACAAGAGAAAGGACCGGCTCGCCGGGCTTTTGTTCATCGAGGGCAAGGGGACGCCGACCCAGAAGATATTCCTCAACAAGCGCGGACTCGTGAGGACGCTCGGGCAGTTAGCGAATCGCCTATGGCCTGAATACCACGTCCACACGGCTCTGTTCACCGACGATGAGGCCGCGCTCCTCCGCTCTCGGTCCGTTCGGCAGAGGATCGCCGACCGGGTCGAAGCTCGCATGGTAACGTTGCTCGCACCCGTCTCACCGGCGATCCAAATCGTCCAGAACGCGGGAGATCGCAAGACCACGACCGTCTATTCCTGGCCAACCCGCCTCAACGGCCCACGCACGGGCCCAGGACCAATTCCGATCTCGGCGGACTTCTGGCCGGAGCGCATTGGCGAGCTTGAGAAGGTAACCCACCCCACCGTCGGGCCCTTCGGCCATGCGGGAGAGGTCGACGACGCGAACGCGATGTACCGGCACGTGCATGATCGCGGGAAGTACAGCCGCGCGGAACTCCACTACCGCCTGGCCACGGTGATGAACATGACCCCCGCGGCCGCCATCGATGTATTCGTCGACTCCATCCTAGAGCACGTCGGGACCGGGGAGCCTCTCACGCTGGACGAGGATCAGCTCGTCAACGCGGTCGCGAAGACCGCTCTCCACGAGTTGGGGCATACTTTGGGCGCGCTCCACACGGCCGCCGTGGGGGTGGAAGACATCGCACACGACAAACTGGAGCAACAGCGAATCACCTGGAACGGCGGCCAGCCGGACAGTTGGTTTATCCTGGGGTTCAACGGCACGGAAATGGTCGGGCCGCTTCCCCGAGACGCTACGGGGGATCAGATCGTGGAAGCCTTGTGCGAGTTGAGGACCATTTGGGGGCCGAACGTCATGATCCCCACGGGGCGGTCGCACGAGGGAGACTCCCCTCGCTGGGTCGAGGTCCGCATCGGAAACGTGTTTGAGGGGGCGGACGTTCCCCTGCTCACAGCTTGGAGCGGCGACAAGAACAAGCCGACCGGTAACGATCCGAACGCGTTACTTGATGTCTGGGTCGAGGCCGTCACCGAGGGCCAAGTCGGGAACCCCACAATCGTAACGAAGAATGGCGTGCAGATGCTCCTCCACAGCACTAGGGGCGGGATCCGTGGCGATACCGACATCATGACCGGCGGGATGAATGACATCGCAGGCCAGTTGCGGTTCCAGCCCGGCCTCGGCTTGAGCGGCATCAGGATCGGCCTGCATCTGAGCTACGACGAGCAAGAGATGGATGATTACGCGCAGTTCCTCGACCGGCACTGGACCATCGCGCCCAGAGGCTTCTAGAGGCTGACACACCGGGATTCGCCCGAATGACGGACGCTGAGGGCTCTTGGCGCCGGGCGAGATCGCTGTAGCCGAGTGCGAACACGGGCTGTGACCGCGCGCACAACACGGCTCGAAATCGGCGCCAACTGTGCTATAATGGTTGGCGTCGATCCACTTCGTTGTGACCCAAGGCTGTGACTCAATTGGAGGACCGAACCTAATGCGTCTTAGCAATGTAACCGGTTGCATTCTGCTGTGCATGGCAATTGCATGGCTCGTCGTACCTGCATTCTCGCAGGACCACGATGCCGATGTTGCGGCGATCGTGAAGGACGTCGGCGACATCCGCATTGGCGGATCTATCCCTGGCCCGGTTGTCGCGTTCGGCGAGGACGCCTTCGTGGTGGTGCAGGGCAGCTCCGGTCCGAACCGCATTCCGGCGATATCGGCGGCCCGCTACGGCGAGGGCCGCGCTGTCGTGGCGGGGCACGAGAGCCTTATCACCGCGGAAGCGGAGGAGGGCGGCACGCCAATCGTCGCAAGCGCCGCGCGCTGGGCCGGCGATGGTGACTCCCCGAAGGTCGCCATCTTCAAGTTCGACGGCATGCTCGATAAGCTCGGCAACGTGGGAGTTGAATGCGCTGAGGTCTCCGCCGAGGATGTGAGAGCGGGCCTGGTCGGACATGACGTACTGCTGACTCAGGGCTACCACTTCGACGCCGAGGACGAGGACGCGGCGCTGCTCGGCGACATCGATCAGTTCGTGCAGAAGGGCGGCGGGCTCATCACATCTATCTGCCCGTGGGGCTGGAAGTACTACGACCCGGAGATGAACATCGCGACTGAGCTAGGCATGAACGCCCTGCTGGTTAGGATGGGGCTGGCGTGGTCGGACGGGATGCTCGGCGCGACCGAGGATGGCGCGTACAAGACAGACATCGAGATCGCCCCGTTGACCCACGCACGCGCGGCGTTGGCCGGGCTGGTCGATCACGTGACCGACGAGGCGCAGCTCACTGACGAGGAGCTTCGCCAAGCGGGCGTGACGCTGTCGCGGACGGCGCTGGCGATCCCGCCGGATGATGAGAGTTTCTTGCCCACGCTGCACGACGTCACCGCGAAGTACGGCGGAGGCGAATATCCCCAGCCAGACGCGCCGGTGAAGACGGACAACCCCTTCGCGCGGCTGTCGGCGACGTTCTACCTCTCGAAGAGCAAGACGCAAGGCCCTGACGAAATCGAGGCCCACCCAGCAGCGGGTGCTTTCCCCGGCGCGACTCCGGCGGACGCCGAACGCGTGACGCAGACACTCGCGATTGACACGACCACCCCGGCCTGGCACAGCACCGGGCTATACGCGCCCGCGGGTGAGGTCATCACCGTGACCGTGCCGGCCGACGCGGCAGACAAGGGCTTGAACGTGCGCCTGGGCTGCCATACGGACGGGCTCTGGGGCAAGGACGAGTGGAAGCGCTTTCCGGAGATCACCCGCTCGACGCCGATCAAGGGCGAGACGGCGAGGATCGCCAACCCGTTCGGCGGACTCGTCTATATCGATGTGCCGAAGGACTGTGAACTCGGCGATGTCGACGTCACGATCGCGGGCGCGGTGAGGGCGCCGCTGTTCGTTTACGGCGAGACCATCCTGAGCGAGTGGCGTGACGGGATCCGCGAGTATCCCGGCCCGTGGACGGAGCTTGAGACCGATAGCATTATCCTGACGGTGCCCTCACACGAGATCCGCGAACTGGACAACCCCGAGGCGCTGATGGCGTTCTGGGACCACGCGCTGGACCTGCAGGCCGACCTCGCGGGCTGGTCTCGCGATCGCGAGCGACCGGAGCGGATCGTCGCGGACGTGCAGATCAGCGCGGGCTACATGCACTCGGGCTACCCGATCATGACGTGGCTCGACGCGCCGGCGCTGGCGGTCGATCTTGAGGCGCTCACCACCAAGGGTTCGTGGGGGCACTTCCACGAGCTGGGGCATAACCACCAGTCCGGCCATTGGACCTTCGGCGGCACGGGTGAGGTGACGTGCAACCTCTTCGCGGTCTACGTGCACAACGTGGCAGCTCGGCTCGATACGGAGGGCCACCCGGCGCTGGATCCGGAGGGCGTCGCGAAGATGCAGAAGGAGCATCTCGACGCGGGCGCGCCGTATGATAAGTGGCAAGGCAGCCCGTTTCTCGCGCTGAGCATGTATATGCAGATCAAGGACGCATTCGGCTGGAGCCCGTTCTGCAATGTCTTCGCGGGCTATCGCGACGATGCTGAGGAGAATCTGCCGAAGACCGACGACGAGAAGCGCGACCAGTTTATGGTGCGAATGTCTCGCGAGATCGGCAAGAACCTCGGCCCGTTCTTCGACACGTGGGGCGTCCCTGTCTCTGATGGCGCGAAGCAGAGCATTGCAGACCTGCCCGCCTGGATGCCCGAGAACTTCCCGCCGGAGGCGTAGCGGCGACGGACGTTGGCATAAGATAAGAAACGGAGAACGGCAACGCCTTCGGGCGTTGCCGTTGTGGTGTCAGAGTGGATCGAACAGATCACTCCTGCGCGAGCAACCACGCCACGTGTTCAGCCAGCCCCTCGGCGATCGGCGTGTTTGGCACTTTCAGCCCATCCAGACGCAGTGGCGAGAGATCGTAGATGCGGTGGCAGAGGAAGCTGCGCCACTCGGGGTGCTCCTCCAGCGCCTGCGTGACGGGGATCTCCTCGAACCGCGCCGGCACGCCGAGGATCTTCGCGATGATCTCGTAATACTCATACGATGCGATGATGTCGGGGCCCACCGAGCAGTAGATCTTCCCGCCTGAGAGCGGGTTGTCGATGACGCTCAGGGCCAGTCGGGCGAGATCAGTGACGAGGATCGGTTGCTGGAGGAAATGACCGCCACCGACCAAGCGCACGGGCTCGCCAGCCTTCATCTTCCGGAGTAGCTCTGGGTCGCGGGCGGCGTCGGGAAGGCAGCCGAGTTGCGATGGCGGGCCGTAGATGTGACACGGCCGGAAGACGGTCCACTGCATATCGCCCGTATCCCCGTTGATGAACTCCAGCTCGCAGCGGCGCTTCTTGGCGCCGTAGCTGTCGTCGGTGAGGAAGTATGGGTTATCGAAAGGCTGCGGGAAGCGGCGCTTCGCCGGATCGAAGACGAAGTCGGTGGAGATGAAGACGAGTTGCTTCGCGCAGCCGGCGAACAACTCCACATCCTGGCGCGCGTCGCCAACCTCGTAGCCGATGCAGTCCACCACGAGATCCCATGCCACGCCCTCGGGCAGGACCTGTTTCATCGACGCAGTGTCTTTGCGGTCGGCGGTCAGCGCGGTCACGCCGGGAGGAATCGCTCGCTCGCCTCGGGTGATGATCGTGACGTCATGGCCTGCCGCGACAGCCTCGCGCGAGACGGCTCCGCTGACATGTCCGCTGCCACCGATGATGAGGATGGTCTTGCATGTCATCCTTGGCCCCTTCGACGGCTGCGTCAGAATCTGCGGAAGCTCTCTTCGATATCGCGAGTCTCGAGGAGGTCGTTGACCGTGCCCTCGGCGACGGCTTTGGCGATGATGGCAAGAGTCTCGTCGACCGCGTTGAGCGTGTGATCGATGTCTTCGTCGGTGTGGGTGAACATGACGAAGAGCAGGCCGCCCCGGCGGATGAGGACGCCACGTTTGGCGGTCTCCTGCAGGAAGAGCGACCAGACATCTCCGTTCAGTTCCGCGTCCTCGTAGCCGAACTTCGGGCAGGCCTGAACCGCGATTCCCGTACACTCAAACGGCACGCCATGCTTCCTGCCGAGTTCGGCGAAGCCGTCCATGAGCTTGCCGCCTTGGGTCCAGAGGTGCTCGTGGACGGGCTTTGTCTTGTACTCGTGGATGCACGCGCAGACGGCCGCGAGGCTGAGACACTCGCCGCCATAGGTGACGCTGATGACGATGTCCTTGGCGATCTGCATGACCTCGCGCTTGCCGCAGACGACGCCGAGGGGCATGCCGTTGGCGACACCCTTAGCGAAGCACGCGATGTCGGGAATTGCGTTGTAGTACTCCTGCCCGCCTCCGGGAGCAAGCCGGAAGCCGGTGACGATCTCATCGAAGCCGAGAAGCACGCCATACTTGTCGCATAGCGCGCGGACGCCGGGGAGGTAACCGTCGCTCGGCTTGGATGCGCTGACGGGGTCGATGAAGACCATCGCGACCTCGTCCTTGTGCTGCTGGAGCAATGCCTCCAGCGCCGGCAGATCGTCATACGGGAAGCTCTTGATGGTCGAGCGGAGGCATTCAGGCACTCCGCGGCCGGCGTCGGTGGTGATCTGCGCCGACCACTGATCGGCCCAACCGCGATAGCCCGAGTTGAGGATGAGTTCCTTGCCCGAGTAGGCCCTCGCGATGCGCGCGGCGGCCGTGGTCACCTCGGCGCCGCCCTTTAGGAAGCGGACCATCTCCGCGCATGGGACCATGTCGCAGATCGCCTCGGCGGCCTTGACCTCAAGGGGGTGCAGCAGGCCGTAGAGCATGCCCTGGTTGAGCTGCTTGGCGACGGCTTGGTCGACCTGGTAATAGCAGTAGCCCAGCAATATCGGCCCGAGCGCGCTGATGTAGTCGATGTACTCGTTGCCATCGACATCCCAGACGTGGCTGCCCTTCCCGCGCTGGATGTAGATGGGGAAGGCGCCGGGCGCGTAGCCGGCGGGGCGTTTTGAGTTGGTCTGCGAGCCGCCGGGGATCAACTCCACGGCCTTCTCGTAGAGTCTCTCCGACAGATCCAGCTTCAGCTTGTCAGGCATGTCAGTCTCCAGTGTCTATTGCTGATCCTGTATGTTGACTCCCAACCGGTTGGGACAACTGTCCCGACAGTTGATGTCTCACGCGCTGCCGTGGATGTATGCGGGCGCTCCCGATCGGAGTGATTCGTGTATGGCTTGGGCGATCTCGACGGCCGCGCGGGCATCCTGTGGCGAGATCAGCGGCTCCTTGTCGTTCAGCACGCAGTCGGCGAAGTGGTCGAGCTGCGTGCGGAGCGCGCCCGCCTGCTGGCCGAGCATCTGCGGGCCGTAGAGGACGTCCGGGCGGGTCGCGCGTTCGGGCGTGATGACCGTGCAGCCCTCGTCGCCGACGGTTACGCGGACCATGCCCTCCGTGCCAATCACCTCAATGCGAGCGTCGAGCGTGCAAGGGATGCCTGTCGGCATGACCCAGCAGGTCTCCAGGCAACCGATCGCGCCGCTATCGTAGCGGAGCAAGGCCATGATGGAGTCCTCAGCGGCGATATCGGCGAGGACTTTGCTGACGCCTTCGGCATGGACCTTGAGCGCCTCGGCGCCGATGAACCACCGCATGAGGTCGATATCGTGGACGCCGAGGAAGTAGGCGACCGAGGTCCTCGGACCGATGCGCCTGCCCGAATCCACGATGTTGTTCCGGCGGGCGAAGACCTGGATGACCTCGCCGATCTCTCCATCGGCGATGGCCTTCTGGGCGAGGGCGTAGCGCGGGTCGAACCGCACGACGTGCCCGACCATGAGCTTCACGCCGGCCGCGCTGCAGGCGCTGATGATGGCGTCGCAGTCGGCGAGGCTGGTGGCGAGGGGTTTCTCTAGCAGGATGTGTTTGCCCGCCGCCGCGGCGACCTGGCAGGGCTCAACGTGATTCCCATCGTCGGTGCAGATGCTGACGATCTGAACGTCCGGACGGTTGATTGCAGCCTTGAGTGAATGCGCGCCTTCGCAGCCCAACTGCCCGGCGATCTCCTGCGTGCGCTCGGGGATGATATCGTAGACGCTGACAAGATCGGTCGCTTGCGACTCGGCCCAGATGGCGGCGTGTCGATCGCCCATCATTCCGAGTCCGATGACGGCGGCTCCCAGTTTTTCAGCCACGTTTCTTTGCTCCCTTCTTCTTGCGCGGGGCGGGTTTGACCGGCCCTCCCGCGGCATAGGCCGCCAGCAGTTCAGCGCACCGGACGACCGAATCGATGTGGATGATCTCGCAACCGTGGGTGTTCTCCGTCGGCATGCAGACGCCTGCCACGCGGCCGGCGAGGCCGTACTTGCTGACGTACGTCGCGTCGCTGCCGTAGCCTCGGACGGCCATGCGCTGCGGCGAGTGCCCGAGTTTCTCGGACATATCGCACAGATCGTCTGACATGCCTTTGTCGTAGATGAACGCCCCATCCATGTAGAGCATGACGGGATCGGGCCCCGGCTTGGTCGGGTACTCAGGCGCGATGGGCGCGACGTCGACGGCGATGACGTCATCGCCCGGCAGCGTTCTGGCTGCGTAGGCGGCCCCCTGAATGCCGACTTCCTCGGCGGAGGTCATGATGAGGTACATATCGCGCTCGGGCTTCTTGCGAGCAGTCTTGAGCATCTGGGCGGCGAGCACGAGCACTGCGACGGCGGCTTTGTCGTCCATCGCATAGCCCGCGATGTAGTCGCCCATGCGGATCGGGGCTTTCCGCGACCGGGCCAGGCAGACACGGGTGCCGATGCGGATGCCCTTGGCCTCGAGTTCCTCGCGGGTCAGCTTGCAGTCGAGGCGGACCTTGTCCCAGTTCATCGGCGTGTCTGTCTTGGTAGCGTGGATATCAGCAGACAGCGGGCTGACGTGCTTGCTGCCGATGCCGAGGATGCCTGTGACGACCTCATCGCCCAATACATCCATAGGGCCCTCGCCGTAGGCCCAAGCTGCCGCTCCGCCGAGGGCCTCCAGGCGCATCTTGCCGTCGTCGTCGATGCGAGCCACCATGCAGCCGATCTCGTCTTTGTGCGCCATGAGGCGAAGCGCGGACGCATCGCCCGAGCCCTCGATGAGCCCGATGACGTTGCGGGCATCGTCTTGCCAGACCTTGGCGCACAGACCGTCCAACTCGTCCAGGCAGGCTGCTTCCATCTCGCCCTCGTCGCCCGAGGGCGAGTGGGTCGGCAGGAGTCGTTCGAGCAGCTTCAGGGCTTTGGCTCGCATGGCCTACCACTCCAGTTCAATGGCTTCGCCCGTCTCGGCGGCGTCGACGACCGCGCAGAGAGTCTTCGCGGAGGCGTAGCCGTCTTGAGCGGTGATGAGCGGCTCAGTGTCAGTGAGGCAGCAGTCGACGAAGTGCTCGATGGCGTAGCGCACGAAGCTCCGCATCTCGCCCATTATGTCGCCGCCGAGGTAGCCCGGGTGGGAGTACGCGTCGGCGGTCGCCTTCACGTGCATGGGCATGACGGGATCGACATTCACGTAGCCCTTGGTGCAGATGAGCTGGAACTTGGAGTCGACGATCCAAGGGAGCGTCTCCGGGAGCACCCAACAGCTCTCGAAGTTGCCCACGGCGCCGCTCTCGAACTCGATCGTGGCCTGGTAGAAGTCAGGGGTATCGATGCCCATGTCGCGCAGGACGCCATAGCGCCGAACCGCAGTGACGCGGGTGGCCTCGCATCCGAAGTACCATCGCGCGATGTCGAGTCGGTGGCAGATGAGCCAGTGCGGCAGGCGCGTGTTGGCCGACCATGAGAGCATCTGCGTGGGGACGTAAAGCGTGTTGCTGAGCCGCGCGTAGCAGTAGAGCGGATCGCCGAGTTCGCCCGCGTCGAGGGCCTCCTTCGTTTGCGCGAAGGCCTGCATCCACCGGTTGCTCCAGTTGATCATGACCCTCTTGCCCGACGCGTTCGCGGCGGCGAGGATTGCCTCGGCATCTTCGAGCGTGGTGGCCATGGGCTTCTCGAGCAGGACGTGCTTGCCGGCCTCGAGGGCCTTTACTGCTGCGTCACGGTGAAGGTGATCGGGCAGCGCGACGGAGACGGCATCGATGTCGTCGCGGCTAAAGAGCGCCTCGTATGAGGGCACCACGTTCGCGACGCCATAGCGGCCGGCGATCTCCGTGGCGCGGTCTGCGTTTGCGTCACAGACGGCAACGACGTTTGCCGAGGGCATTGCGGCGTAGGCCTTCACGTGCCCCTCGCCCTGGATGCCTACGGCTGCGACTCCGACGTTGAGCACGTCCGAACTCGACGCTGCTGACATATCAGAAGGCCTTCCTTTCGCGTGACGGGTCTCGGTCGGTAGTTTCCATCAGCCGGCATCGACTTCCTCCGTCTGAGCGGACACTTGAGTGCTTGACCCTCCTTCGAGGGCTTCGTATAATCGAGTTGCGCGACAGTCGGCACTGGTTATGGCGAGGGAACCTATGTCACTCGACGCCGATAGCGATGAACGGAGAGTCCTGGGCGAGATAGTGCGCCGGATTCTCTCGGTAGCCGATCCCGACCGGATCATCTTGTTCGGGAGCCGGGCCCGTGGCGAAGCCGCGCCCGGGAGCGACTACGATCTGCTGGTCGTGGCCCCGTCGAACAGGCCACGGCTGAAGCGCGCGCTGCCGCTTGTGCGTGAGCTGGCCGACCTACCGGTGCCCAAAGACGTCGTTTGGTGGACGCCGTCAGAGATCGACGAGTGGCGCGTCGTGCCGTCTCACTTCATCGCCACCGCCTTGCGTGAAGGGCGGGTCCTCTATGAACGAGCCACTTAGGCACGCCCAGGGGCTGCTGCGGAAGGCTGCCAACGACTTGGCCGCCGGTGATGATTCCCGGAAGCGCTCGTTGATCGATATGGGGCAGAAACCGAGAAGACACCTATGAGCGAAGCGACTAAGACCCAGCCGGTGCCGGCCGCCCTTGACGAATTGCGCGGCAAGGTGGCCGTGATCAAGACGAGTCCGGAGACGGTGGTCGAGGACACCGGTAAGGTCATGGAGATGGCTGGCTACCGCCAGGCGCTCCCGGCCGAGAACGACACGATCCTCAAGATCAACATCTCGTGGCACCACTACTACCCGGCGTGCTCGACGACGCCGTGGCAGCTTGAGGGAGTGACGAAGGAACTTCTCGCGGATGGCCGCCCGCCCGAGACGCTGATCCCCGCGCAGAACCGCACGGTCGTCGTCGACCCGAAAGTCGGAGCCGAGCGCAACCGGCTCGATGTCGTGATGGAGAAGTACGGCCTGGAGTTCGTGTACCTGTACGAGCCGGGCTCGGAGTGGATCATCTACCAGCCGGACTGCGAGATGATGGCGCTGCCGGAGATCTTCCCCGACGGGATCCAGATTCCCGAGATGATGATCGGCAAGAACGCGCTGCACATGCCGACGACAAAGACGCACGTCTTCACGACCACCACCGGCGCGATGAAGAACGCGTTCGGTGGTTTGCTGAATGACAATCGACATTGGACGCACTCGCGGATCCACGAGACGTTGGTCGATCTGCTGGCGATCCAGCACGAGATACATCCGGGGCTGTTCGCGGTGATGGATGGCACGATTGCCGGCAACGGACCTGGCCCGAGAGCGATGGTGCCGGTGGTCAAGAACTACCTGCTGGCATCGGCTGACCAGGTTGCGATCGATGCGACGGCGGCGAAGATGATGGGGTTTGAGCCGATGGAACTCGACTACATCCGCCTCGCGCACGAACGAGGCCTGGGTGTGGGCAACCCGTCTGAGATCGAGGTCATCGGCGAGGATATCAGCGACGTGAACTACGGCTTCGAGGTGGGCGACACCTTCGCCAGCCGGGGTCAGAAGACGATCTACCACGGCTGGATGAAGCCGTTTGAGAACTTGCTGCTCCGGACGCCGATCGTGCCGTGGTCATTCCTGGCGTCGCGGGCGTTCCACGATGGTTACTGGTTCCCGTGCATCGGCAAGAAGCGGGTGAAGGAAATCCTGGCTTCGGAGTGGGGCCCCGTGTTTGAGAGCTACGCGCGCGAGACATATCTGACCGATGATCCGACGGAATAGTCGCCGCCGGCGAAACGCGCGGGGTCGCCAGAGCGTCTAAGGTGTCTAACGAGAGTGTCATCCGGGAGGGCCTGAAGGAGAGCCAACAATCGCAGCCATGAACGCAGCCCGAAGTTGGCCGAGACGCGCGTCGCAACTGCTATTGGTTCCGGTCGCCTGCCTGCTGGTTATAGGCGGCGGTGATGCGTGGTCGGCCCCCAATGCGGTCGACCAAGTCCTCGCGATGTGCCCCAAATCATCGTACTCGTACGACTCTGTCATGGCCTCGCTGAGGCAGCTTGACCAGAGCGAGCGCGTCACGGTGATCTCGATCGGGACCAGCAAGAGCGGCCGGGCGATCCCGCAGGTTACAGTCGCTCATCCCAACACGCAGTTCGGCCAGACCGCCCGTCTGTTCATCATCGCGCGCCAGCACGGCACTGAAATGGCCGGCACGGAGGCGATGATGGCGCTGATAAACTACCTCGCCCGCGCCCAGGGGCCGTCCGACCTTGCGCTGCTCGAGCGCGTGACCTTCGCTATCGTCCCGGTCTCGAACCCGGATGGAATGGTCGGCTCGCACCGACGCAATGACGCCAACGTGGATCTGAACCGCGACTGGTCGGCTCTGAGCCAGCCCGAGACCCAAGCCATCGATTGGGCCTTGCGCATCTGGCGGCCCCACGCGTTCATCGACTGTCATGAATTGCCCGCCAGCTCATCCCGGGCCTCGTACCAGCAGAGCTTCGTCGAGACGATCGCGGACGACCCGGTGCTGGACAAGAATCTGACGGAGTTTTGCGACACCGTCAGTAAGGCCATCCGTTACTACGAGACCGCCTACGGGCAGCGCCTGAACGTGTACTACGACTCGCACGACAGCGACCGCAGGCTGGCCCATCGCCATGTCGGACTGGACTATGAGATCCCGTCATTCCTGTTCGAATCGAAGACGGGGTCAGGCCATTCCACGCAGGAACGGATCAAGTTCCACGTCATCGGGACGCTCGTGACGGCGAATCTGCTGGCGCAGCGGGTGGCCGCTCCGGCCCAGGCTGCGCCCGCACCTCCGGAGATGCGTGCGCCCGCGCGCCCGGATATGCCTCGCCCGCCGGTGGAGATCCCGAGCATGGTGGTAACCGTGCCCCCGATCCAGGTCCCTTCGACTCGGGACGATGCCGAGGAGAAGCTGCCTGAGAAGACAACCCTTCACTTCACCTCGCCCGGCAAGGACCGACTGACGTTCAGCGACAAAATCCCCCTGAAGGTGGAGGTGGACCAGTCTGCGGACTTCGCGTATCTGAGCATCCACGTGGATGGCATCATGCGGACGCTGACCGACGCTCCCCCATACGAGGGCTCGATTGCGGTGGAGAACTACGAATCCGGCCCGCACACGGTGGTCGTCCGCGCCCATGATGGCGGCGGTCGGGTCATCGCCGACGCCCAGCGCACGGTGATTGTCAACAACACGTTAGCAGGTCCCTGAGCCCCGAAGTAGAAGCCATATGCGTTGTCTCGACCCTCGGAGCCTCGGCTCCGACGCTGTCCGCATTCGCCTGAGGTACGCCCCATCATGACCGTAGATCCGACCGCGCGCATCCCGGAGCTTGTTGAACTCCTCAACCACCACGCGTATCTGTACCACGTGCTGGACGAGCCCGAAATACCCGACGCCCAGTATGATGCTCGCTATCGGGAGTTGGTCGAGCTTGAGGAGGCGCACCCGGGGCTGATGCAGGCGGATTCGCCGACGCAACGTGTTGGCGAGCATCCTCTCGACGGCTTCGGATCGGTGCCCCACGCCGTGCCCATGCTGAGCCTGGATAACGCCTTCAGCGATGACGAGCTTCGGGAGTTTGATGCCCGTCTCAAGCGACATCTCGACCTGGTGGAAGACACGGAGTTGGAGTACGTCTGCGAGTTGAAGATCGACGGGCTTGCGATCTCGGTGACGTACGAGGATGGGGCGCTGACTCGCGGGGCGACGCGGGGCAACGGGACGGTCGGTGAGGACATCACGCAGAACCTGAAGACGATCAAGAGCATCCCGCTCCGGCTGCGGGGGACGGCGCCGTCTCGCGTTGAGGTGAGGGGCGAGGCGTTGATGCTGAAGAGCGAGTTCGAGCGCCTGAACCGCGAGCGGGAGGAGGCGGACGAGGCGCCATTCGCCAACCCGCGCAACGCGGCGGCCGGCTCTCTGAGACAGCTCGATTCGACGATCACGGCCGCGCGCAAGCTCGACGCGCTGTTCTATGGGACGGGATTGCTCGAGGGGACGGCAGTTGACTCTCAGTGGGAAGAACTGGCGCTGTTGCGCCATCTCGGCTTGCATGTCGCCAAGAAGGGCGCGGAGCAAGTCGGCACTATTGAGGGCGCGATCCGGTACGTTCATGAGTGGGCCGAGAAGCGTCATGGCCTGCCCTACGATACGGATGGCGTCGTGGTGAAGCTGGACGACCACGCGCAGCAACGGTCGGCGGGATCGACTAGCCACGGCCCGCGCTGGGCAATCGCCTACAAATTCCCCGCGGAGCAGGCGGAGACGGTCATCGAGGACATCGCGATACAGGTTGGCCGCACGGGCGCGCTGACGCCCGTGGCAAAGATGACGCCCGTGTTCGTCGATGGTAGCACGGTCAGCTCGGCCACGCTTCACAACCAGGATGAGATCGACCGCAAGGGCGTGATGATCGGCGACCATGTGATCATTCAGAAGGCCGGCGACATCATTCCCGAAGTGGTGGAAGTGCTGGTGGAGAAGCGCACCTGCGGCGAGGTGCGCGTGCCCTTCCGTCTGCCAAAGCAGTGCCCCGCGTGTGGGACGGACGTCGCGCGCGAAGACGGCGGGGTCGTGATCCGCTGCCCCAACCAGAGCTGCCCGGCACAGGTGACGAGCACGATCCGCCACTTCGCCTCGCGCGGCGCGATGGACATCGAGGGGCTCGGCCCGGCCATCGTCGAGAATCTGGTGGAGGCGGGTCTCGTGTCGGACGTTGCGGATCTCTTTGCGCTCGAACACGGCGCCGTCGCGGCGCTCGAGCGGCTGGCGGAGAAATCGACGGAGAACCTGCTGGCCGCCATCGAGGCGTCGAAGGGCCGCCCGCTTGATAGGCTCGTATTCGGTCTGGGCATTCGGCTCGTGGGGTCGACGGTGGAATCCGTGCTGGCCGCCGAGTTCGGCTCGTTCGATGGTCTGTCGGCGGCCACGGTCGAGGAGCTGGCCGAGGTGGAGGAGATCGGGCCGAAGATCGCCGAGAGCGTGGTCGAGTACTTCGGGCGGCCCGAGACGGCCAAGTTGCTTGAGAAGCTGCGCAACTCGGGCGTCGATCCGAAGGTGGAGAAGTCCGAAGCCACCGACCAGAGCTTCGAGGGGATGACGTTCGTCTTCACCGGCGCGCTGCAGACGATGACGCGCGATGATGCCTCGGAGATCGTGCGGGCGAGGGGCGGAAAGGCGTCGGGCTCGGTGAGCGAGAAGACGAGTTTCGTAGTGGCGGGGCTGAAGGCGGGCTCCAAATTGCGCAAGGCCGAGGAACTTGGGGTCCAGGTGCTGACGGAGCAGGAGTTTCACGAGATGGTGGGCGAGTAGGCGCATCGTCTTGCGTTTGGCGCTTGGGCATTGTATAATGCCCCGTCTTGAAATGCCGCAACATTAACCAGCGCACCGCTGGGCCGCTGGCCTGCCGGAGGCGCCGGCGAAGGAAGAGAAGCATGAAGCCTGATATTCACCCGGATTACGTCGACTGCGTTGTCACCTGCGCGTGCGGGGAGACCTTCGCGTCGCGGACAACCAAGCCTGAGATTCGCGTTGAGATCTGCTCGAAGTGCCACCCGTTTTACACGGGTAAGCAGAAGCTCGTTGACACCGAGGGGCGCGTCGAGCGGTTCATCAAGCGCTACGGCCTCGAGAAGAAGTATGAGAGCACAATGGCGGAGGAGGCCGAGGAGTCTGACGAAGAGTCTTCGGACGAGTCCGATGGCGAGGCCGTCGAAGAGCCGGTCGCCGCGTCTGCCAACGAGCCTGCTGACGAGTAGCTGCCCGACCAATACGTGCTCGAACGACCGGCGGACACTGACCGCCGGTCGTTTCGCGCCAGGAGTCTGCGGAGCATTCCGTGGCTGAAGAGAAACGGTTCTACGGTGGTCAAGCCGTCCTAGAGGGAATCATGATGCGCGGTCGCGACGTGTACGCGACCGCCGTGCGTCGCCTCGACAATACCGTCGCGGTCGAATCACGGCCGATTCCGCACTTCCTCGAAGGGTGGAAGGTGGCCAAGTGGCCGCTGATTCGCGGCACGTTCATGCTGGTGGAGACGCTGACGCTCGGTCTGCGCAGCTTGCAGTTCTCGGGCAACATAGCCATCCAGGACGAACTGGACGCAGCGGCTGAGGCGGCTGATGACGCGCCACCGGAGGAGCCCAGACGCCCGTGGGTGTTTGCGGGGATCGTCGCGCTGCTCGGCGCCGCCGCAGTGTGGTTTGGCGGCGGGTGGCTCGCGCCTCAGGTCGCCAAGTTGCCATGGTTCGAGACTGCGGCCGACGGCCTGCTGCCCGCGCGGATCCTCGTCGGCGCCGTGGTGGTCCTCGTGCTCTATGGGCTACTCAAGCCGCCGAAGGAGCAGGCTGGTCCCGAATCGCTGAGCGACACGGCCATGTGGCTGGCGATGATCCCGGCATTCGGGTTTGGGATCTTCCTGTTCGTGCTGCTGCCGAGTATCATCACCGGCTGGGTGAAGATCGAGGGCGGCGTCGGCGTCGATATCCTCAAGAACCTCATCGAAGGCATCGTGCGGCTCGGGGCGATCCTGGGCTACATCGCCGCGATTTCGCTGATCCCCCAGATCAAGCGCGTTTTCCAGTACCATGGCGCCGAGCACCAGACGATTAACGCTCTGGAGAAGCACGGCGAGGTGACGCTGGAGACCGCGACCGCCGACAGCCCGCTCCATCCGCGGTGCGGCACGGCGTTTCTGCTGCTGTTCATTCTGCTGAAGATCATCATCGGGTGCTTCTTCGGCTGGCCGACGTGGTGGTTGCGGCTCTTGCTGCGCTTGGTGATGGTGCCTGTGGTTGCTGCGCTGGCCTACGAGACCGTGCGGCTGGCAGGGCGGCACCGGGACTCGCTCCTCGCGAAGATCTTGTCGGGTCCGGGGCTGCTGATGCAGCGCATGACCACGAGGGATCCCGAACCGGCGATGGTGGAAGTCGCGATGTACGCGCTCGCCGCCGTCGCGCCCGAGGTGAGCCTGCCTGACGACTGGCCGCCTCCCACCACGTTCACTCCGGGGCAGCCTGAGGAAACGGACGAACCCGCGGCTGCCGAGGCGCAGGAAGACGAATCATGAATCTAGATCTGATGGCCGCCCTAGAGGCCGAATACAAAGACCTCGAGACGCAACTGAGCGATCCCAAGGTCATTGGCGACATGAACCGCTTCCGCGACGTCGGCAAGCGCCACTCAGAGTTGTCGGCGGCGATGCAGGCATGGGACGAGTACCGCGCGGCGCAGGGGGATGCGGAGGAAGCCAAGGGACTGCTCGACGAGACGAGCGACGACGACGAGCGCGAGTTCTACGCCGAGGAACTCGCGGCGGCTGAAGCGCGCGTCGAGGCGGCTCGCATAGCGCTGGTCGCGGCATTGGTGCCGAAGGACGAGACCGACGAGAAGAGTTGCATCGTTGAGATCCGCGCGGGAACGGGTGGCGAAGAGGCCGCGCTGTTCGCCGCCGATCTGTTCGGCATGTATGCGGCGCTCGCCGACCGGCGCAAGTGGAAGAGCCAGGTGCTCGATTCCAGCGGCAGCGACATGGGCGGCTGGAAGGAGATCATCTTCGCCGTGAACGGCAAGGGCGCGTTCGGCACTCTGAAGCATGAGAGTGGCGTTCACCGCGTGCAGCGCGTGCCGTCGACCGAATCACAGGGACGCATCCACACCTCTGCGGCGACCGTGGCGGTCCTGACCGAGGCTGAGGAGATCGACGTCGAGGTAGACCCGGGCGACTGCGAAGTGCAGACCTTCGGCGCCTCGGGCGCGGGCGGTCAGCACGTTCAGAAGAACGACACGGCCGTTCGGATCAAGCACAAGCCGAGCGGGATCGTTGTCAACTGCCAGAACGAGCGCTCGCAGCACCAGAACAAAGAGCAGGCCTATCGGATCCTGCGCGCGCGGCTTCTCGAACTCGAGGAGCAGAAGCGTCGCGAAGAGGAAATGCTGACGCGCCGCGAGCAGGTCAAATCCGGCGATCGCTCCGACAAGATCCGCACCTACAACTTCCCGCAGGACCGCATGACCGACCATCGCATCGGGTTGACCATGCACAATCTGCCGGGAATCCTCCAGGGCCAGATTGACGAATTGCTGGAGGCCCTTGCGCAGGACGACCACGAGCAGAAGCTCGCGGACGTGCTCGACTCACCTGGCGGCGCGGGCGACGCCACGACTGCGGACGCTGACGACGACGAAGACTGATCCCCATCCGCAGGCACCGCGCAATGACTCCTCGAACGGCTCGCGAAGCGCTCGACGACGCCCAACACGCGCTTGAACGGGCGGGCGTTGACGGCGCCCGCGCGGACGCGCGGATTCTGCTCTCGGCCGCGCTTGCCATGCCCCTCAATCGCATTGACACCTGCCTCAGAGACCCCCTGCCACCGGCCGCCGACGAGAAGCTGACCTCGATGACGCGAGAGCGCGCCGCGCGTCGCCCCCTGGCGTACGTCACCGGCGAGACTGAGTTCCTCGGGTTCGCGTTCAGGTGTGACGAGCGCGCGCTGGTGCCTCGACCTGAGACGGAGATCCTCATCGAGACAGTTCTCCCGAGTCTGGCTCCGCCGGCGCCGCCACCGACCGTGATCGACGTCGGCACGGGCACGGGCTGCATCGGCTTGTCGCTGGCGAAGCTAGTCCCTGGATCCAGGATCATCGTGTCTGACATCTCGACCGACGCGCTCGCGCTGGCCAATGAGAACGCCACGGCGTTGGGCGTGCTGGATCGCGTCGAGTTCCTCTCCGGGGCCTACCTCGACCCGGCGCGCGACGCGGGGCTTTGCGAGGAGATCGACTGTCTGGTGTCGAATCCGCCGTACATCCCGGTCGCCGATGTCGATTCCCTCATGCCCGAGGTGGCCGAACACGAGCCGCGCGGAGCATGGCTTGGCGAGGGTCAGGACGGGACGGACGCCTACGCCCGGCTGATCGAGCAGGCAGCAGTGGACCTGACGCGTCTGCGGCTGGCGGCGTTTGAGGTGGGGATTGGACAGGCCCAGATCGTTGGCGCGCTATGCTCAGCGGCGTGGCCCGGCTGGGAAGTCTCGATTACCGAGGATCTTAGTGGCATCGAACGAATCGTCACCGCCGAGCAACCGCGGTAGCGGCCCCATCATCCTGTCGCCCAAACGTGGCGCGCTTGCCGAGCGCGACATCGCCGTGGCGGCTGACGCGATCCGCGCGGGCGGGCTGGTAGCATTCCCGACCGATACGGTCTATGGCGTGGCGGCGAACGCCGGCGATCCCGATGCGGTCGGCCGGCTGTATGAGGCCAAGCAGCGGCCCAGAGAGAAAGCGCTGCCCGTGCTCGTGGCGGACCGAGGTGACGTGCATCTCTGTGCTCGTGACGTCTCGCGCGCGGCCCTCGACCTCATGGAGCAGTTCTGGCCCGGTCCGCTGACGATTGTCCTGAAACGCACAGACGCCATCTGCCCCGAGGCCGTGAACGGCGGCGATACGGTCGCGCTTAGGATGCCTGACAGCGATGTCGCGCGCGCCATTCTGCGAGCGGCCGGACTGCCCGTGGTGGTAACCAGCGCCAACCCATCGGGCGGGCCGGAGACGGTCGAAAGCGCGGAGGTCGCCCGCTCGCTCGGCTCGTGGCTCGACGTAATCGTGGAGTCGGACACGCCCGCCAGCGGCCGGCCCTCGACGCTGATCGACATGACCACCACCCCGCCGCGCGTATTGCGGGAGGGCCCTGTGAGCCGCGAGCAACTCGCCGAAGTTGTGGGCGAACTCGCCTGAGAGGATACCGAACTTGAGCGCAACGTTCTTGGGATTCCGAAGAGATGTCGGACCGCCCGGCGCGCGCAACCACGTGCTCATCCTGCCGACGACCGTGTGTTCATCGGAGGTCGCGCGGCACATCCACAATCGGCTACCCGAGACGGTCGCGGCGTTGCACCAACACGGGTGCTCGCAGATCGGCGACGACCGCGATCTGACGGCGGAGGTCTTGTGGCGCGTGGCGGCCAGCCCGAACGTGTTCGGCGTGGTGATTGTCGGACTTGGCTGCGAGGCGATCCCCTGCGAGGAACTCGCCGAGGCCGCCGCCCAGTCGCGCAAACCGGTGGTGAGCTACAACATCCAGGATGTGGGCGGCACGGCAAGCGCCATCGAGAAGGGCGTCTCCGCGGCGGCCGAGATGCTCGCCGAAGCCGCGAAACAGTCGCGCGAGCCGTTTCCTCTGTCGGACCTGATATTGGGGACCGAATGCGGGGGCTCGGATGCGTGGAGCGGACAGACGGCGAACCCTGTGATCGGTCGCGCGGCGGACCTGATGGTCGAGGCGGGCGGGACGGTCATTCTGTCTGAGACAACCGAGTTCATCGGCGCCGAGCACGTCCTGCAACGCCGCGCTCGGACGCCCGAGGTGGCCGACGATATCAAGCGCATCGTGGATGCTACCGAGCAACGGGTGATCGCCTATGGAGCGGATATCCGCGGCGGCAATCCGACGCCGGGCAACATGGCCGGTGGGATCACGACGCTCGAGGAAAAATCCCTCGGTTGCATCCACAAGGGTGGTACAAGTGTTGTGCAAGAGGTCCTGCGATACGCGGCGCCGCCGACCCGGAAGGGCCTGGTGGTGATGGACACGCCGGGGCAGGATGTTGAGTCGATCACCGGCATGCTGGCGGGCGGAGCGCAGGTGGTGGTGTTCAGCACCGGTCGCGGCAGTCCCGTGGGCGCAGTCGTGGCTCCAGTGATTAAAATATGTACAAATAGCGTTGTTTATAGCAAGATGCCCGACGATATCGATGTGAACGCCGGCGTCATCGTGACCGAAGGACGCAGCGTTGATAACGTTGGCGATGATCTCTTTGGTCGGATCGTGGCTGTCGCATCCGGCGAGGAAACATGTGCTGAGCGGTGGGGGCACGTTGAGTTTGGCATCTACCGTGTCGGGCCGACCGTATAGCTGGGCGCGCGAGGAGAGAATCTCCATGGTTCTTCGGAGTCGAGCCCCAATCAGGATCGATTTTGCCGGCGGGACAACGGACCTGAAGGCATTTCGCGACAAGGAAGGCGGAGCCGTGCTGAGCGGCTCTGTCGCGCGCTACGCGTACTGCTCGCTGGAGGAGCGCGAGAAGGGTTTGCGCATCGACTCGGACGACCTCCAAGAGTACGTGGAGGCGGCTGACATCCGCGAGATCGAGGAGAAGACGAGCCTGGATTTGCTGACCATGGCGATCCGGCGCTTTGACATCGACGAGGGCGTCTCGCTGACGGTGAGAGCCGACTCGCCACCGGGCTCAGGCACCGGCTCATCGGCGTCCGTGGGCGTCGCGCTGCTGGCGGTGCTCGATCACCGGCGGGCGATGCTCACTGGCGCGAAGGACCGGCTGAGCCGCTATGACATTGCCGAGCTGGCGTGTGACATCGAAGAGGAGATGGGCATCGTCGGCGGCAAGCAGGACCAGTACGGTGCGGCGGTCGGTGGGATCAACTACATGGAGTTTCAGGGCGACCACGTCTCCGTCGAGCGCGTAGAGGTCAGCCCGGGACTTGTGGCGGATCTCGAGAAGCACCTAGTGCTGTGCTACTCGGGCCAGTCGCGTCTGTCCGGCGACACGAACACGCGGATGATCGCCGCGTATGAGAGCGGCGAGCCGAGGGTCACGGAAGCGATGCAGACGGTAAAGCGCGTGGCGAAGGAGGCGGCCAGCGCTCTGCGCAGCGAGGACATGCAGCGGTTTGCTGAGTTGCTGAACGAGGAGACGGAAGCGCGAGTATCGCTGGCCGAAGGCGTGTTGACGCCGCGGGTGGCCATCCTGATCGATGCCGCGAAGTCGGCGGGCGCATTGGCGGCGAAGATCTGCGGCGCGGGCGGGGGAGGGTGCATCCTCTTCTACTGCGCGCCGGACCAGGAGGGCCCCGTGCGCCGCGCGCTGGCTGAGTTGGGCGGCCGGATCCTGGACTTCACTTTCGATTTCAATGGACTCCAATGCTGGTCGATGGATAGCTAATGCCCGATAACTCGATCGAAGCCGCCGAGGACACGCCGAAGCGCGAGGGCGAGATCGTCGCGTCGCTAAGCCTGTTGTGGAACGCGCTACGGACTCCGGCGGGGCTGGCCGGACTCGGCGCGGCCATTCTGCTGCCGGTTGTCTCCTACGTGCACTACCGCCCGATGGACTTCGGCCTGACGGCCCGGGGCGTCCTGCCTCAGGGATGGCACCAGTTCCCGTGGATCGGCGTCAACATCCTTGCCCTCCTCGTGGTCCCGCTGCTCGTGGTCCGGTTTGGGCTCAAGGAGCGCGTCGCCGACTACGGAATGACGCTCGGTGACTGGCGCGTGCAGCTCAAGCACGGACTCGTCTTCCTGCTGGTTGTCGTGCCGGTGATCTTCATCGCGTCGCGGCTGGACGACTTCGCACGGTATTACCCGATGTTTAGCCCGGCGCGCGCCAACGCGTGGCTATTGATCCCGTGGGAACTCGCCTACGGGGCGTATTTCTTCGCCTGGGAGTTCTTCTTCCGGGGCTTCCTGCTGCAGGGGTTCGCGAAGAAGCTCGGGCCCGCGGCGATCGCGCTTCAGACCGTGCCATTTGTCCTGATGCATGTGGGCAAACCCGAGCCCGAACTCTACGCGTCGGTCATCGCCGGGCTGGCGCTTGGCGTCACCGGCTATCGCAGCCGCTCGTTCGTTGGGTGCTGGCTCGTCCACTGGATCTGCGCGGCGTCGATGGACATCTTCGCGCTCATTTAGCCTTGGGCTTGCGCTTCTTCTTCGCTGGGGCGGGCTTCTGGTGGATGAGGATGTACTGGTGGTGGATGTTTGAGATGAAGTGATAGGGAATCCCGAAGGGGTAGAGGTTCTTGTTGTCCTGGGCGAGGATGGTGATGGCCTTTAGTGGCAGCCCGACCCCCTCGAGCACGCGCGCGACGTCGGCGTGATGCATCACGAAGTCTTTACCGTGTCGGAAGTCCGAGACCACCACGCACGCGTATGAGCCTGGCCTCAGCAGCGGCACTGCCAGCTCGAAGATCCCGCCGAGCGTCGCCAGGAACGCCTCGTAGTCCTCGATATTCCCCAGATCGTCGGCCGAATCGCTGTAGTGAGTTGGCAAGCCATGATCGACGCGCTCGGCCTTCGCCTTGAGCCCTGGCTTCTTGCGGAGCACACTCCAATACGGCGGGCTGGTGAGCAGGAGATCGACGGATTCGGCGCCCAGTTTCGCTAGCACGCGGCGGGAATCGCCAACGCGGACCGTCTGCTGAGATTGATCCTCGACTTCGGCCTTCAGCCGCTCGCGGGCGATCTTCGCCCAGTCCTTGGATAGCTCGATCCCCGTCCCGCGCCTGCCGCGCTCCGCGCACGCCAGAAGCGTGGATCCCGAGCCGAGGAATGGGTCGAGGACATGCTGGCCGGGCTTGGTGAACATGCTGATGAGGCGGCCAACATCGGTCTCTGAGAACGTCGCTGGGTGGAGGCTCTTGAGCTTGCTGCGGGGGGGGGCTTTGCTGTAAATGAAGCTCGGCGCGACTTGTTCCAGTACTTCCTCGACCGCCTCATCGCCCTTGGTTTCGCGAAGCCAACCGATGAACTCGTCCCACGCGGGTGGCGCGCCCTCGGCCCGACCGCCATCAGCGGTCCAGAAGCTCTTCGTGGCTTTCAGCCACTCGCGGTTCGTGAGGTTGTTCAGGCGGTTGCGGGGGTCTGGTTGGTCGGGCATCTAAGATCCTGGTGTCGTGTGGGTGGACGAATGCGAGGGGTGCCGACGCGACCAGCGCCCCATGGGACTCGCGTTGGGAAGCGGCTGCACCGTCACTACCCTCTCAGGATCGCGATCCGAGTGACGTCCTCGCTGGCCTCGCGCACGACGGTGATCTTCGCCGAATCGTCGCCCTCGCCGACGGTCATCATCAGCGCGGTGGGAGTCTCCAGGATTTCGTCGGTGTCGTACTCGTCCTTGTAGAACTGCGCGACCTTCTCGAAGGAGTCAGGCGTGGTCAGCATCACGCCTGCGCGGTTCCCGCCCGCCTCGGTCGAGCCGCTGATCTGGCCTCCACCCTCGGGAGCTGCGCCGGGGTAGAACTTGATCCCAATGTCGTCCTCTGTGACGGCATTGGCCCCCGTCTCGATGGTTGTTTCATTGCCTTCAGCGTCGGTCGTTACGACGGTTGCTTCGCCATCTTCGCCCGTGACGGTGGTGACTGTGGTCGTGCCGTCGGGGCCTGTCGCGGTCCAAGTGCCGCCCTCGCCATCCTTGTCCTCGGTTGTCGTGACGGTGGAGACCTCGCCATCCGCGTCGGTCACCGTGACTGTTCCGCCCTTGCCGGCCTTCTCGGCGTCGACGACGATCGTTTCGCCGTCCTTGCCCTTGACGGTGAACTCGCCGTCTTGAGCGTCCTTGGCGACGCGCGCGACTTCGGCGCCGGTCTTGACGGCTTCCACCGCTTTGCTGCACCCGGCGAACGCCATTGCGGTCAGTAACGCCAAGACTGCCGTCCCAATCGTGGTAGCTGTCTTCACTGCCATCACCTCATGTCGTGAACCGGCTCGCGGACAGATCTTCCGCGCGGCAGCGCGGATACCTGCTGCAAACCGGCGCGTTATTCGACGGGGTCGGACTCAAATACCGGGCCGCGTAACGTGATGGGCGCCTGTTCGGGCGGGGCTTGGAGAGTGAGCTTGTACCAGCCCTCGTTCAGAGGCCCGATGAGGGTCGGGTCTGCATCCAGCGCAACCTCCGCCGCTTCGCCGCCATCGAAAGACAGCAGCAGAGCGTCGCCGTCCCCGCCATCGGCCGGGACGCTGACATGCCACGTGGCGGCCGGCAGGAAGACGGAGTAGGCAACAGTATCACCGGCGGCGAGGGAGACAGTTTGAGGGGCGAGGTCGGCCGGCGCGGGCGCGCGCGTCAAGCGCGTCGCGGAGACGTCGTAGGCACCCGCATTGATGGAGATTGGGCGGTTCTCGCCGACCCACTTGGCGATGGTTTGCTTGTAGGTGTAGACGAAGTCGGCGACCGTGCTACCCGTGCAAGCCTTGGTCACTTCGCGCAGGCCCTCGACCCCGTGAGACGCGAGGATGTGCAGGACAAATCCCACATAGTACTGCATGGCGCGTTCGTCCTGGCCGACGACGAGTTCCTCGGAGTCCGGGCCCGCTCCGGCCCAGACGGCTAGCGGCGCGCGCCCAGATGACGCAAGGTAGTCCTCGATAGCGAGGTCGCCCTCAGGCCACAGCCCATTGAGGGCGGCGCCGGCCTGGGCTGATGGCCACTCGACTCCGGCGACCGCGGCGGCTTCCCGCGCGAGGAAGTGCTGGAAGAGGCGCTCGCCGACATCGCCGTTGCCCCACATCTCCGGATGGGCGAAGCCACCGATGGCGGGGATCGCGAGGTGTCCCGCTTCATGCGACAGCTGCCGGACCCACTCAAAGGGCGAGCGGTCATCGGAGATGGCGCGGTAGAAGAAGAGGTCGGTGTCGACGCGCTCGGCGCCCGGCGGTCCGTTCGTGCAGAGGTATATGCGGTTGATGCCCTCGGCGTCCGCCTGAGGCGACAGTCCCAGGTATCCCTCGGCGTAGACCTGGTACCGAAGCAGCAGATGCACGAGCGCCTGCGCGACCTCGGAGAGGTCGCGGTCGAACCCGCTGAGGTATGTGGAGGGGTAGTACGCGATGACGCGCAGTCGCATTCCCTCGGCGTCGGGCAGCTCGCGGAAGCCGTATACCACGCGGTTGAATTGGGCCGTCTGGGGCTCCGCCGTCGCGCCCGGGAGGGTCTTCTCCACCAACGGGCTTCCCTTGGGCGCATCCTCGGGGTACTTCAGCGAGGTCGTGTAGCAGAGAGTGTAGCGCCCCGGCGTCAGGCTGTCGTCCCCGAGGGTACACTCGTCGATCGTGAAGGTCAGCGGGCTTACCGCGATCGTTGCGGGGGATAGCTCCCTGGGAAACGGCGGCTCCATGAACAGTCGCTCCGCCGCCGCCTTCCCGTAGGCGTCCGTTGGGTCGATGGCGAGCAGGGCCGCGACGTGCTTGAGCGCTTCGTCATTCTCACCGATGCTCTCGTACGTGTGCGCGAGCCAGGACTGAGCCGGGCCATATGTGGGGGCCTTCGCCTCGGCTTGGTCCAGCAATTCGAGGGCCGTGGTGTAGTCGCCGTCTTCAGCGGCGTCCGCGGCCTGGCGGACCAGTTCGCGGGCCTCGTCGACCGGTCCCGCCGCGGCGACTGTCGCCGCGAGGCACAGGAGAACGCTGATAAACGTCCGGGACGCGCGCTTCATCTCCACCCTAACCCTTGTGACACGGTATTCGCCCACACACCTCAACCGGCAGATCCTTGTTCGCATCGTCAACGATGGTTTCGACGCAATAGATCTTCTTCTCCTGCTCGCAGTGCCAGACCAGCGACATTACGTTGCTGCCATACGTCTTGCGGAGGCAGTGGTTGATGAACGTCCTGACGTTGACGCCGACCTGACTTGATCCGCCCGTCACCGCGATGCCGGGATGGCCGTTGAACTCAATCTCCTCGTAGGTGCAGTTCCACCCCTTCTGGCGCTTGCTGAGTTCCTTCTGCGCCCAGGTCACCAGACTCTCGTTTGCGAGGGCAACATCAGACATCCCCCAGCGCATGACGGCGATCTTCTCGCTCTCAAGGGTGAAGTTCAGCTCGATAAGCCCTGCCATGAGCTTCTGGCCGGACAGCTTGTAGTCGTCGGGGACCTCGCAGTGCAGTCCGTAGGTGGCCCACGTCGTCCAACCCTCGTTGGGGTGATCGACGACCGCAAGAATGACCTCGGTCGCAAGTTCGTCGATGTCCTCGTCCGGCGTGCCAAGGACCTGGATGATCGTCGTGCGTCCGCAGGCCTTGCAGACCCAGGCCGCGCCGTGGGCCTGCTGCGCTTCGGAATCCCAACGGAAGCTCTCTATCTGCAGCCGACCGCCCTTGCGGCGCCCGAGCAGGCGCGTGTCGCGCTTCACCTTAACTTCAGGGTCGCGGCGCTTGCGCTTCTTCTGGAGGTCGGTGAGGTACTTGTCGATGACGGTCTCGATGGTCACCGGGCCGCGCTCGTTGAACCACTTCAGCTCGCAGCGGGGCATGTCTGTCCCGTCGAGTCTCAGGTAGCCTTCCGAGTTGTCGCCACCAATCGCGCCCATCGTCCAGCGTGCGGGTACGGTCAGCGTGTATCCCTGCCAACCGACCACCGTCGTATCGTCCATCGAATCGTCGGGCTTCCGAGCCATTAGCAGTCCTTTAGCTAGAACGCAATCTTATGCCGTCGCATGTGGACGCTTTGCACGATGCCGAGTCCCATGAGCGTGGTAAGCATGCTGCTGCCGCCGTAGCTGACGAGCGGCAAGGGCATGCCCTTGACCGGCCCGAGCGCCATCGTCATCGACACGTTGACGAGGACGTGCATCCCAATCATCGCGGTGACGCCGCACACGAGCAGGCGTCCGAGCAGGTCCTTCGATTCAAACATCACCACGGTGCACCGCCACAGCAGCAGTCCGAACAGGGCGAGAACCAGAACCGCGCCGATGAATCCGAACTCCTCGGCGATGCCGGTGAGGATGAAGTCCGTGTGTTGGTCTGGGATCCAGGCGCCCTGAGTCTGTTTCCCCTGGAAGAGGCCCTGTCCGAAGACGCCCCCGCTGCCGACGGCAATCAGCGAGTGATATTGCTGGTAGCCGTCGCCGTGGCGGTAGAGTTCTGGGTGAAGGAAGACGAGTATCCGGGCCTTCTGTTCGTCCGATATGGCGCCGGAGAACCAGGCGGCGAGGAAGAGCAGGACTCCGGCGGATGCGTACCCTACAAGGTGTTGGATCCGGGCACCCGACAGGAACATCATCGACGCCCAGACGACGAACATCAGAACCGGCGTGCCGAGATCGGGTTCCTTGAGGATCAGGACGATGACCGGGATCATCCACGCGAACGTTTTGGTAATAGCGAAGAAGTCGCCGGCTTTCTCCTGGGCCGAGGTCATGCTCGCGATGAAGATGACCATCGCGAGCTGCGCGAACTCGGCAGGCTGAAGCCTGATCGGCCCGATGATGATCCAACGATACGCGCCGTTGATCGGGCGGCAGAAGAACACGGCCACCAATAGGAGGGCGGTAACCCCATAGATGAGCATGTGGAAGGACGCGACCCGCGAGTAGTCGATGGCCATCATGACGAACATGGCGGCCAAGCCCACGAGAACCCAGATGAGTTGCATGCGCACGGTCTTGGTCTGCGCGAGGCCCTGTTTGGAAAGCGCGCCGCGCGTGCAACTGAATATCATCACGCAGCCGATCGAGATCAGTATGATCACGCAGGCCAGCATGACGAAGTCTGCCCGTCTGAAGAAGCGCGTGTCAACCACGGTAAATGTGTCCTTGGGGAGTATAGTGGATTATAGCACAAAGACGCTCCGGCGGGGAAGCGGGTTCGTTCGGCGTGGGCCTAGACCAAGCGTTTGAAGCCCGATTGCCGCACCGGGCAATCAAGGAGCGCGTGGACGTCGCCGGCCTCGAGGCCCTTCCTGATGACTCCGAAGGTCTCCGCCATCGCGTCGGTAACCTGCTGGAGGTCGGAGTCGCTGTGCTCGACGCAGAGGTAGTTGACGCCCGCGGCGAACACTCCGCGACGGGCCATTTCCTGCATGTAGAGCGTGACGATCGCGTCATTGGTCTCCGGGTCTTCGTGTTTGAAGATCGCGAATGGGGAGGGCGCCAGGCCAACGCACTCGCACGGCACCCCGGTATCGGAGATGGCCGATTCCAGCCCATCCATGAACTTGCGCCCGCGGTCCCATACGAGCGCCGGGGCGTCGATGTCCTGCATGGCCTTCACTGACGCCAGTCCGGCTGCAAGCCCCGTGGCCTCAGCCCAGTAAACGCTGCTGATGAACATGTCTCCCGCGCATTCCATGACCTCCCGTTTGCCGGCCACGGCGCCTAAGGCGAATCCATTCGAGATCGTCTTGGCGTACGTCGACATGTCGGGAGTGACGTCGTAATACTCCTGGGCGCCGCCGAGCGCCAGCCGGAAGCCGGTGACCACCTCATCGAAGATGAGGACGCACCCGTGCTTCGTCGCCAGCTCGCGACCTGATTCGAGGAAGCCGGGCTCGGGTATGAACGAGCGCGATGCCTCCATGATGATCGCCGCGATCTCGCCCTCGTTCTCGAGGAGCACCTGTTCCAGCGATTCAGTGTTGTTGAACTCGAACGGGAGCGCCGTTCCGGTGAGGGCTTTGGGAACGCCCGTCGGTGTGATGCCTGGGAGTAGGTGAGCGTTGAGCGTGGTCTCATCCGCCAGATTCGCGGCGAGGTACCAGTCGTGCCAGCCGTGGTATCCGCAGAACGCAACCTTGTCGCGCCCGGTCGCGCCACGCGCGATCCGAATGGCGATCAGATCGGCCTCGCCACCGCCCTTGCAGAAGCGGATCATGTCCGCGCAAGGGATGATGTCGATCAGCGCCTCCGCCAGTTCGACTTCCAGCGGGTGGTTGATCGTAATGCCGGTGCCCCTGAGCGCCTGTTCCCGCACGGCCTCGACGATGGGCGGGTAGGCGTGTCCCAGGATCACCGCGCCACACCCCATGAGGAGGTCGACGTACTCGTTGTCATCTACGTCCCAGAACCGTCCGCCGGACTGACGGGCCGAGAAGATGGGTGAAACTCCGCGCGCGCCGAGTTCGGCGCGCCGTCCGAAGAGGTGGGTGGCGCCCGGAATGGCTCGCCGCGCCCGCTCATACAGTGCAGTGGATCTGTCGACGCTATGGTCGGCGCTCATGTGTAGGTCCTCGTTACACGTAATCGATGTGGTGATAGACCCAAGGGGAGTATGGGAATGCCGCTGCCAGACGGTCGATGATTTCGGGCGTGCCGTTGCGGACCGTCAGCCACTCGGTCGCGACGGCGGCTCGCACGTCCAGCCGCCGATTCAGGAGCCGGTAGACTGTCTGATCCTTGCCTTCGAGAGTGATCTCAGTCCTCGCGTTTGGGCCTTCGTGGAGCGTGCCATCGCCGAAGGGCGCCCAGAAGTCGATATTGAGATCACTGAGCGCATCCACGTCGGCGCAGACCTTGCCGAATAGCTCCGCCGGGTCGAGTGGCTGGCCCATGATCATCGTGTGGCGGAGGCCCTCCACGTAACCGAGCTTTCGGAAGGTGGTGAGGACGGGGTGGTCGGCGCTTCCACGCGTGCCGATGTTGCGCTGTTGCTGTGCCGCGAAATCCTCGAGCCCCAACAGCGCCTGCTGGATCATCTCAGGAGTCTTGCCGGCGATCTCCATCAGCTGGATCGTCCCGTCATCTTGTTTCTCGGCCGCGCGTATGCCGGCGATCGCGTAGCCCTGAAGCGGCCCCGTGGCGGGTGTCCGGATGATGTGGAAGTCGCTGGGGATGACCTCGTAAATCTGCGAGGCGAGTTGCTGCTGCCAGTATGTCTCGTGCCGAACGGGGAAGCCGCCACAATGGCCATACGTGGCCTCGAAGCACTCCAATAGCTCCGGCTGCAACGCGTGGATCTCGGGCAATCCTCGCACTGCACTGTCGACCTCGCGCCGCTGGGGCTCGTCGAGCGTCAGAGAGCGGAGATAGATCAGGTCTTTGTGTCCGCTGCGTTCGTAGAACCGATACCCCGGCGAGCGCTCGGCGCCGCGGTAGATCATCAACTCGTCGCAGCGCCCCGCCAGGAACTCCTTGGCGGCACTGATGACGGCCGTGCCAACGCCCTTGCTGCGCATGTCTTCGCGAGTGCCAACGGCGTTCTCGAATGCGGTCTTGATGACTGCTCCGGGCGCGATCTTGAAGTCTCGCTCTGACAGCGGAATGGCGCCCACGGGCTCGCCGTCGAGATATGCCATTGCGCATGTCATCGTCGGGTCGGCGAACCACTGCTCGGGCGTGAGGGGTGGGAAAATCGCGTTTCGAACTGCCAGCACGTCGTCGACATCGTCTGGGGTCGCCTCGCGGCAGATGAGCCCTTCCACAACGTACCTCCAACGGGTTGACGGTACCGGAATTGTGCGTCATGATGGACATTCCGCACCGACGGCCCAAACGCCTCGTGAGCTACCATCCGCCCTCATGATTGAAACCACCACCGCACCACTCTCCGCGTCGGATCTCGTGCTTTGTGACTTCGACGGCACCATTAGCCGCATCGATACGGGCCTCCACATCGCCGAGACGCTGAAGCTCGACAAGTTCATGGAAATCGAGATGATCTGGCGTGACGGGAAGATCTCCTCGCGCGAGTGCATGGCCCGCCAGTGGCGCACGGTCGATCCATCGAACGAGACGTTCCAGCGCATCATAGCGACGGCCGAGCCGAATCCGGGTTTCCAGGACCTCGTCAGGCTGACGCGCGCCCGAGGGTCGCGGTTCATCGTGCTGAGCGATGGGCTCGACTTCTACATTGAGACGATGCTTGAGCGGCTGGGCATGGATGACATCGAGTTCCGGGCCAACCACGCCATCATGCACGAGCACCACATCGAGATGACCTTCCCGCATGGCGCGCATGAGTGCGAGCACTGCGGCAACTGCAAGACGAAGTGGCTATTCGAGTTGCGCCCCGGCTTCGAGCGGACCGTATATATCGGCGATGGCTTTTCGGACGCATGCGCGTCCGCGTACTGTGATGTGGTCTTCGCCAAGGACTCGCTCGAACGCCTCTGTCGCGAGCGCGACCAAGAGTACTTCCCGTTCGACACCCTCCACGATGTGGTAAACGTGCTGAACGACGGCGTGTAAGTGAGGTAGCTTGCCCATGAGTAGCGACCTGTCAGTTGGCATCATCGGCGCGGGCGTGATGGGCCGATGCTACGCGAAGGCACTGCACGAGTACGGTCACGCGCGGCTAGTCGGTGTCTGTGATCTGGACGCAGGCCGCGCGGCCAGCCTCGCAGGCGAATTCGGGGCGACCGCCGCCGCGAGCATCGATGAGTTGCTGTTGCTCGTTGACGCTGTCGTTGTGGCGACGCCGGATTTCGCGCACCGCGAGCCGGTCGTCGCGTGCCTCGACGCGCGTAAGGCTGTCCTTTGCGAGAAGCCGCTGGCCACGACCGAGGCCGACTGCGCGGCGATCTGCGAAGCTGTAGATCGCACGGGCCGACCATTCATGGTCAACTATGGCAACCGGCACCGCTCGTCAGCGCTGAGGCTGAAGCAGACGCTCGCGGACGGTGAGATAGGCACGCCGCAGTACGTCTACATTCGTCTGAATGAGCGGCTGGCCAAGACGTTCGAGCTGTCGTGGCTTGAGCGCACCTCGCCGGTATGGTTCCTGATGTCGCACTGCGCGGACCTGGTGAGTTGGGCGCTTGAGGACCGGTTCGCGACCGTGACCGGTCGCGCGATGGAGGGCTCTGTCGCCGAGCGCGTGCCGGGCGTTCCGGACATATGCGTCGCGTTGGCAACGACCGAGAGCGGCGTCAACGTCGTGCTTGAGACTGCCTGGAATCTCCCCGAGGGCTTCGCCCCCAACATCGACTTCTTCGTGCAAATCATCGGCGATCGCGGCGCGATCCAGGTCGACCTAGTTCCCCATGACCTCAACGTCTTCAGCGATGCCGCCCGGTCGGTCGACCATAGCTTCGATGTGCCCGGTCCACGTGGGCATGGCGCCGGATGGTGGCAAGAGAGCGTCCGTTACTTCGTCGATGCCGTCCTCGATGGCAATCCCCTCCACCCATCCGCGGACGAAGCCGCCTCGGTCAGCCGATTCCTTATGGCGGTCGAGACGTCGATTGCCGAGGGGCGCGCCGTGAACGTGACGTGACCCTGTAGAGGACCCTTGTCCGTCCCCAGCGAATCGTGCCCCGCGTAGTGGATCACTCGCGCACATTGAGGAGCATTGACATGTCGGATCAGCAGATTCCCCGGCCCGAACACCCGCGCCCGGAGTTTCACCGAGGCACGAGGGAAGGGCGTGACTTCGTATGCCTCAATGGCACGTGGCAGTTCGAGTTTGATGACGAGAATGTCGGGGAACAGGAGCAGTGGCTTGCTCGCGATCTCGCGGGTGAGATCCTCGTCCCGTTCGCGTGGGAATCGCACATGGCGTGGGGCGACGAGGCGCTCGCGGATAACGAGAACTACTTCAGCACGAACGGCTTCATGGAGCCCGAGAACGTCAGTCTCGACAACTACAAGCAAGCCGAGCGCCACGAGACGGGCTGGTACCGGCGGACCTTCAAGGTACCCCGGCGATGGAAGGGCGAGCGCGTCTGGCTGCGCTTTGAGGCGGTGGACTACTTCGTCAGGGCCTGGGTGAATGGCGAGTGCATTTGCGATACTGAGAGCGGCTACACGCCGCTGGAAGCGGACATCACCGATGCGCTTGACCTTAGCGGCGAGAACACGCTCGTCGTCCGCGTTCATGATCCGAACGACCATGGCACGCAGCCGTGCGGTAAGCAATGGGGCTGGTACGCGCGGACGTCGGGGATCTGGCAGACGGTTTGGCTTGAGCCGCGTCCCGAGGTGCATATCGAGAAGGTCCGTTTCGAGGCCGACAACACCACTGGCGAGGCTCTGTGCAGCATCACGCTAAGCGCGCCCGCGCCCGAGGGCGTGGCGCTGCGTCTGGCGGTGCGGATGCCCGATGGGTCGACGTTCTACAACACGTGGGGGCCCGACGCGGGCTCGGCAGGTCTGCACGAGACCAAGATTACGGTCGAGGATCCTCGGCTATGGTCGCCCGATGACCCGTTCCTCTACCATAGCAGCGTCGAACTGGTCCAGGACAGCATGACCCACGACATCGTCAACACGTACTTCGCGTTCCGCGAAGTCACGATCCAGAATCTCCCTGACAAGGCGCATCAATACATCCACCTGAATGGCCGGCCGATCTACCTTCTCGGCGCGCTGGATCAGTCGTTCAATCCGTGGGGCGCATACACTTTCCGCTCGGATGATGAGGTGCGCGCGGATGTCGAGTGGGCCAAGAAACTCGGCTTCAACTTCCTGCGCATCCACATCAAGGCCGAAGAACCCCGGTTCTATTATTGGGCGGACCGTTTGGGCCTGCTGATCATGTCAGATCTGCCGAACACGGGTTTTCAGGACGAGGCCGGCTTGGCGAGGGCGCGATGGGAGAGGACTTTCCGGGAGGTCGTCGAGCGCGACGAGATGCACCCGTCGATCTTCTCGTGGTGTCTGTTCAACGAGACGTGGGGCCTGGGTGGCAATGACTTCAAGCAGGACACCGACATGCAGGCCTGGGTCGAGGAGATGTACGGTCTCGCCAAGACCCTCGACCCAACTCGGGTCATCGAGGACAACTCCCCGTGCTTGTATGACCACGTGAAGACCGATCTGAACTCGTGGCACTTCTACCTGAACGACTATGCGAAAGCGAAGGCGCACGTTCAGAACGTGGTTGACGAGACGAAGCCGGGATCGGGGTTCAACTACTGCCCTGGCCGCACGCAGGGCCGCGAGCCGCTGATCAACAGCGAGTACGGTGGCATCTCGGCGGGCATGGGCGATATGGACATCTCCTGGTGCTTCCATTACCTCACGAATGAGATGCGGCTGCACGAGAAGATCGGCGGTTACATCTACACCGAGCTTCAGGACATTGAGTGGGAGCGCAATGGCCTGCTGAATTATGACCGCACGCCGAAGCAGTTGGGGTATGACCCGACGCTGGTGAATTCGCTCGACTACATCGCGCTGGACGCGCCCCCGTGTCAGACCGTCGAGCCTGGCCAGAAGCTAGAGATACCCGCCTACGCGTCGCACTTCAGCGACTACGTCGGTGACAGCGCTGAGCTATCCTGGAGGCTGGAGTTGACCGATCACGTTGGCGCGACCGAGGAAGTGCGCTTGTCACCAGGCCAGCGCGTCGGCTTCCCGCGCTGGGCGGTGGCGCCGGTTGATCCCATCGTAGTGATCATGCCGGACGCGCCGGGGCTCGCGACGCTCCGAGTCTACCTCAAGGGCACTGACGGCGAGACGCTGGCCGAGAACTGGATGCACTTCCACGTCACCGGCGAACTGCCGGCTGAGCTGACCCCGATTTCGGTGAGCGCTTTCGGCGGCGAGACGCATGATGTGGACGGCGTCTCGGAGGCCGCGTGGGTCGAAGGCGCCGGCGCGCTGTCGGCCGAGATTGACGTGCCGGATGATGCGAAGAGCGCGCGATTTGTCGCCGAACTCAGCTCCTTCCGCCCGGGCAAGGGCAAGCAGACCGACGACGACACGTGGCCGTCGCGAGTGAATGTCTCGGCGGGCGAGGTTGACCTGAGCTCGATCGACTTGGACGACCATCCGGCGGACGGTCGCGGCGTGCTGTCTCACCACTACGGCTTCGCGGGCCGGTACGGCTGGGTCGTGGCGGTCGACGTCACGCCCGAGGCACTGGACGCGTTGCGTGGCGGCGCCAAGCTGACGCTCTCGGTAGACGACCAGCAACCCGGCGGGCTGACCATTTACGGTTCGCGCGCGGGCCGTTGTCCGTCGGGGCCGTTCCTCATCGTGGAACGGGGCTAGGGCGGCCGACGTTTGGAGAGTTGGTGTCCTGGTATGTCCCACAATGGCCTGGGAGGCTTTCATGTTCATCGCGTTTGCCGCCGCGTTGTACCTCGCGCCTGTCTCCGCACAGGATGCGAACTTGCAGGAGCAGATGACGAAGCTCGCCGATGCGATCAGCCAGGCTGACGAAGCCGTGGCGGATCGCACGTCGGACGCGTACCTGACCAACATGCCCCTCGCGCGGCTGAAGCTGCGCAAGGCGCTGGCGTTCGGTCGCTGGCCGTATGGCGGCCCCGCCGACGCGCGCCAGGAGATCGTCGAAGCGGAGGAGGCCCTCGCGCGCCTCGCAGCCGACACGACGGCGTTCGTCGGCGAGACGGGGCACATTGAGCGCGCCTACACCGCCCGCAATGACGAGACGGCTCAGCCCTACTATGCCTACGTGCCTGAGGACTATGACCCAGGGGAATCCTGGCCGCTGATCGTCTTCCTGCACGGCTACGTGCCGACGACGAGCATCATCGATCCATGGGTTCTGGAGGAAGAGAAAGAGAAAGTCGCCGAGGCGAACGGCGCGATTCTTCTGACCCCGTACGGTCGCCGGAACACGGACTTCCAGGGAGTGGGGGAGGTCGACGTCCTCCGCGCCGTTGAGGAGATGAAGCGCTTCTACTCCATCGACGACGACCGCGTGTACATGGGCGGGCCGTCGATGGGAGGCATGGGGACGTGGACGATCGCGCTGCGCCATCCGGGCGTGTTCGCGGCTTCGGCCCCGATGTGCGCGCAGACCGACATGTTCGTCTGGTGGCCGTGGCCGCACGAGACAGCCCCGAAGTTCAAGCAGTTCCTCGGCGAGTGGGACAACCCGATCGAACTCGCGGCGAACGCTGTGGGGCAGGGATTCTTCTTGCAGCACGGCGAGTTCGACCGGAAGCCGCTGATCCCCGCCGAGCAGTCGCACATGATGGCGTGGGAGCTTGACCGCCTCGGAACGCCGATCGAGTACTTCGAGCACGAGGGAGAGGACCACTTCATCTACTGGCGCCTCCCGTGCTACGAGAAGGCGTTCTCGTGGCTGGTCCAGCAGAAGCGAGACCGATCGACGAAGCGCGTGCGGATCAGGAGCTTCAGCTATCGGTATGACACGGCGTTTTGGCTGACGTTCACGGAGTATGAGCGCTGGGGGACGCCGGGCCTTGCGGAAGCAACGGTCGAGGGCAACCGCATCACGCTGACGACGGAGAATGTCGCCGGCGCGCGCATCAATCTGGACGACTGCCCTGTGGATGCGGACAAGCCGGTGGAGGTCGTGGCCAACGGCGAGCAGGTGTTCTCGGGCAAGCCGACGGGCGAGTCGCTTGACGTGACGATCGCGGAGTCTCAGCCCAAGCAGGGGACGCTGCGCAAGAAGAAGGGGCTCTGTGGCCCGGTGGAGGACGTGTTTAACGGTCCGTTCCTGATCGTAGCCGGCACGAGTGGGTCTGAGGAGGAGAAGCAAGAGAGCATCAGCCGCGCTCAGCGGTGGATGGGCGAATGGGATCAGTTCGCCGATGGCATTCCGCCCGGAGTGACCGATGTGGGCGTGACGGATGAGCTGATCGGCGAGAAGAACCTGGTGCTGTTTGGGACCCCGGACACGAACAGCGTGCTCGCGCGCATTGCGGATCAACTGCCCGTGAAATGGCTCGCCGACGGTTACGCGCTGGGCGGGCAGGAGTATACGGGCGACGATCTGGGTCTGGTGCTATGCTATCCGAACCCTCTGAACTCGGACCGGTACGTGCTGATCTACTCCGGCGAGAATGCGCTGGCCGATCTTGGAGTCAACCACAAGCACGACCTGCTGCCGGATTACTTCATCTTCACCACGGCCGACGCCTACCGACATGACGACATGTATCGCCATCTATGCGCCGGGTTCTTCGATCTGAACTGGCAGGTCGATCCTGAGTTGATGGATACCGATGGTGACATGACGAATCGCTACTTCGGCTCAGCTGACACGGTCCGGGTGAAAGGCCAGACGCAGCCCTCAATATCGATCGCCAACGGGTACGCGGAGGCGCTGCATCTGAAGGTGGACGACGGCGAGGAGATTACGCTTGAGCCGGGCGAGAAGCACGAAGCCACGCTGGCGGCCGGACGACACCACGTGGCGGCGCGCTGCCCCGACGGCGTTACCCGAACCGAGACTCGACTGATGGTTCCTGAGTTTCAGTATGAGTGGCGGGTGCCGCCCCTGCGTGGCGGCGGGCTCCCGTGACGGCTAGTCGTCGCCGATCTGCGCCTGGAACTGCGCCATCTTCTCTTCGAGACGCGCCTGCTGCAACGCGTTGGTGACATCGCCGCGTGTGCGCTCGACAAGACCCCTCGCCGCATCCGTGCGGCGTCGCAGGCCGAGGCTCACGGCCTCGGGATAGTCAAACCCCATCAGTAGCGTGTAAAGCTCGTCCATCTGCTCGAGCGTCTCTTCGGCCTCGCGCGGCTTGGCCTCGCGGATGAGGTCGAGCGCGTGCCGGCGCATCTCGCCGATGGTCTCCGCGAGTCCGTTGAGGTACGTCGGCGGGGCCACGCCAAGGTCCTGCGGTGTGGGCATGGGGCGTTCCTGCAGGACGCAGAGGGTCAGGTGGGCCTCGACGTACTCCTTCAACCCGTCCGTGACAAACCCAGCGAACCATAGCGATGGCGTGTCCGCCACCACGCCGAGCAGCGCTTTGGCCGTCTCATCAGCCTCAACCAGCAACGCCTCGGCTTGGTCGATCTGCCCGCGGTGGACGTGCTTGATGATCGTCGACGCGGCTCGGATGATCTGCCGCGACGCATCGAGAGCCTTCTCACGCGCTCCGTCGATGCGATCGAGATACTCGCGCGCGTTCTCGGCGATTGGGTCCAGCTCCGGTCGGTTCGCGATCACGGGGTGCCCCTTGCTCGGCCGAACTGGGTCTTCGGCTGACGGACTGGCTATTTCTTCTTGCGCGTCTTGCGCGCTACGCGGACCTTCTGGTCGTAGGTCTTCGCTTCCGGCCCCGACTGGCGACCGCGGACGAACTTGTCGATCTGCGAGCCGATGAAGTACATGGCCATGACGCCTAACGTGCATGAGCCGAACAGGACCACGATCGTTCCCAGGCCTCCACCGAACTCCATAACCGCGCCGTCGGTGACCTGGTTGATCGTGAAGGCCAACCCAAGTCCGAGCGCGATGCCGACTACGACGAGTACGAACATCAATACCAAGTACCAATTCGATGTCATGTTGCTGCTGTTCCTCTGAGTGGCGCAACGCATGGCCTGTCCACGCGGTGCCAAGCCTTCGCCTGATGCTCGGATGCGACCTTCTGTTCGGTTACGCGCCTTGGTGCGCGCGGAGTTCGCTGAGCAGACCGCCCGCCTTCAGGATCCGCGCCTCGCGCTCTGTTAGTTCGAGCGTCGCCTGCATCCCGTCTGAGCCGTTGACAGACACATCAACGGTCCCTCCGCCCGGCGTCTCCAGCGCTGAGTGAATGCCGGAAACACGCGCCGACTTCCCCTGCTCCAGCGCGTCGATGACTGCCTTGCCGGCCACGAGTGGCACGATGCCGAAGTTGATGAGGTTGGAGCGGTGGATCCGGGCGAACGATTCTACCAACACCGCCTTCACGTTCAGGTACATGGGCGCCAGAGCGGCGTGCTCTCGGCTGGAGCCCTGCCCGTAGTTCGATCCGCCGACGATCACTCCGCCACCGGCGGCCTTCGCGCGGTTGGAGAACTCGGGGTCGATGTGGCTGAGGACATGCTCGGCGTAGGCGGGGATGTTCGAGCGCAATGGCAGGAGCTTCGCTCCCGCCGGGAGGATGTCGTCGGTGGTGATGTTGTCGCCCAGGTGAATCAGCACGGTTAGGTCAAGCTCGTCGGCCGGCGGCTCGGCGAGGGGCACGGGCTTGATGTTTGGGCCGCGGATGACGTCAATCGTCGAGCCATCCGTTGCCGGCGGCACGATCATCGCATCGTCTACGCGGAAATGCTCAGGCAGGGAGACCTCCGGCGCCTCGCCCAGTTCGCGGGGGTCGGTGATTCTGCCCGTGAGAGCTGCCGCCACACATGTCTCGACGCTGGCCAGAAAGACGCTGGCGTCTTGCGTGCCGGAGCGGCCCTCGAAGTTACGGTTGAAGCTGCGGACGGTCGCTGCTCCGGACGCGGGGGACTGCCCGATGCCCAGGCAGGGCCCGCAAGCGCTCTCCAGGATGCGCGCGCCCGCGTCGATCAGGCTCGTCAGACCGCCGTTCCCGGAGATCGTCGAGAGCACCTGACGAGAGCCTGGCGCGACGACGAAGCTCATCTCGGGCGGGACGACCTTGCCCTTCACCATCTCGGCGGCGGTCATGAGATCGACGTAGGATGAATTCGTGCAGCTCCCAATCCCGACCTGACCGACTGGCGTGCCGGCGAGTTCGCGGACGGTAACCACGCGATCGGGCATGTGCGGCTGGGCGATCATCGGCTCCAGCTCGCTGAGGTTGGTCTCTAGCACGTCCTCGTACTCCGCCGCGGCGTCGGCTGCGATCTCCACCCACTGCTCGCCGCGCTCCTGGCCGACGAGCCAGGCCTTCGTCACCTCGTCGCTGGGGAAGATGGATGTTGTCGCGCCGAGTTCGGCGCCCATGTTCGTGATCGTCGCGCGCTGCGGGACGGTGAGCGTTTCGACGCCCGGGCCGCCGTATTCCATGACCCACCCCACGCCTCCGGCGACGGTGAGGCGGCGCAGGATTTCGAGAATGATATCCTTCGCAGCGACCCACGCGGGCAGCGCGCCGGTTAGCCCCACGCGCCGGACCTTCGGGCACGCAACGTAGAGCGGGCTTCCCGCCATCGCCGCGGCCACGTCGAGACCTCCGACGCCGACCGCGAGGCTCCCAACTCCGCCGGCCGTCGGCGTGTGACTGTCAGAGCCCACCAGCGTCTTGCCCGGAGCGGCGAAACGCTCGAGGTGGACTTGGTGACAGATGCCGTTGCCCGCGCGGCTGAGGTAGATGCCGTGCTTCTTCGCGACGCCCGCCAGGTAGAGGTGATCGTCTGCATTCTCGAAGCCGACCTGGAGCGTGTTGTGGTCGATGTAACTGACCGAGAGTTCCGTCTTGACCCTCGGCACGCCGATGGCCTCAAACTGCAGGTAAGCCATGGTGCCGGTTGCGTCCTGGGTCAGCGTCTGGTCGAGCCGGATGCCGATTTCCTGCCCCGGCGTCAGCTCGCCCTCGACGAGGTGCTCCCGGATGATTCTCTCGGTGACCGTGCCCTTCACAGTGCTCTCCTCACGTCCTGCTGTGTTGCCATCCCCGCCGCACGAAGCATGACCTTACAGCGCGCCGCACCCGGCGTCAAGGGTCGTGAACCGCAGAGGGCCAAGGCGGCCGGGCAGGGAATAGCCTGTCTCCGCCGCATGGGAGCCATTGATGCCCTACCGAATACTCGCCATCGATCTTGACAATACGTTTCTGGACTCTCTGGGTAACGTTACGGAGACGAACCTGAGCGCATTGCACGCTGCGGAAGCCGCGGGATGTCGCGTCGCGATCTGCACAGCGCGCGGTCGGCTGAGCACGTTGCCTGTCTGGGAGGAACTCCAGCCAATTTCGGGGCCGCACATCGTCTTCAACGGCTCAACCACATACGAGAATCTCCACCGCGAGCCGACTGAGGTGCTGCTGATGGATCCCGCCGTTCTTAGCCGTCGGTTCGCCGAGGCCGAGCCGGATGGCATCGGCGTGATGGCGTACGAGGATCCCCGAGCCGGTGACCGTGTCTACGTCGCTCAGCCCACGCCGCCGCTCGCCGCGTGGGTGGACATGTACCCCGATCGCTCCGTATGCGTCGACTCCATCGCCGACGCGCTCAGCCGCGACCATGTGGCCGTCCTGGGATGGGGAAGCGAGGAGCAGCTCGCAGGCCTCGCGGATCGACTCGGCGACTGCGACGGCTTTACGGCTCCGCGAGTCGCGCCGGCGCTGCAGCATGACAGTTGGTTGCTTGAGTTGACCGCTCATGGCGCGACCAAGGGCGCCGCGCTTGATCGCGTTGCGTCATCGCTTGGCGTCTCGCCAGATGAGGTCATCGGCATGGGCGATGCGCCAGCCGACATCAGCATGCTCGAATACGCAGGACTCGGAGTCGCGGTGGAGAATGCCAGAGGCTCCGTGAAGAGCGTTGCCGACTACATCGCGCCATCCGCCGATGATGGCGGCATCGCTCATGTCGTGGAACGTTTCGTACTCAATGATCCCGCGTAGGACAGGCGTCTCGCCTGTCACCGTCGTCCCAAACAGAGGCCACTCATGACCGGCAAAGCAATCGTCCTTGAGAAGTTCAACGAGCCGCTAGTGGAGCACGAATTCGATGTGCAGGATCTCGCGCCGGGCGAAGTGCTGGCCAAAGTCAGCGTCGCGGGCGTCTGCGGCTCGGACGTGCACATGTGGCATGGCAACGATCCTCGGACGCCGCTGCCGATGATCCTCGGCCATGAGGGCGTCGGCACAATTGCCGCCACGAACGGCACGAAGCTCGATGTCTTCGGGCGGGAGTTGAAGGAGGGCGATCTCGTCGTCTGGGAGCGCGGGCTGATGTGTGGCCAGTGCGCCTACTGCGTGATCAAGAAGCAACCCGCCTTGTGCCCGCACCGGAAGACATACGGCATCTCGCTCGGGTGCTCTGAGGCCCCGTACTTCAACGGGTGCTACGGCGAGTATCTGCACCTGCGCGATCGCTGCCACATGATCCGCATCGACGACGATATCGACCCCGCGGTGCTCGTCCCGGCGACATGCTCGGGCGCGACGGCGGCGCACGCGGTGCAGCTCTCGAACGTGAACCGGGGCGACACGGTCATGATCCTGGGCCCGGGCCCGGTCGGCATCTTCAGCATGGTGATGGCCATCGAGGCGGGGGCGAGCGAGGTCTACGTCACCGGAATGTCGGCCGACAAGGCCCGATTGGATCTCGCCATGGAGTTTGGCGCGACGGGGACGCTCGTCGTTGATGCGATGGGTCCCGACGAGGTCGAGGCGTTCGTGATGGAGCGGACGCACGGCCTGGGCGCCAACTCGATCATCGATTGCACGGGATTCGCTCCGGTTGTCGGCCAGAGCATCAACTTGGTCGCGCCGTATGGCACGTACTCGATCCCCGGCATCGCGACGCCCGTCGGTGAGGTGCCGATCTCGCTGTTCGAGCAGATTGCCCGCAAGAACGTGAGCCTGCAGGGCGTCTGGGTCAGCGACACGCAGCACCTGTACCAGTCGATCCGCCTCGTGTTGAGCGGCCGGTACCCGTTCGAGAAACTCGTCACGCACCGCTTTCCGTTGTCCGAGGCCACGCAGGCCCTCGAAGTCATGGCCAGCAAGGAAGCCATCAAGGCCGTGCTCATCCCGTAATCGTCCGCGCTCCAGTGGCCGCATCCCGCATCCTGTCCCAAGGGGAATTCACCATGCCAGCCAGATCCACAATCACCCTCGCCGACGGCACTGTCGCCCCGGTTCTGACCGTCCAGACGCTCATCATCGGCAGCGGCGCCGCTTCGCTGAACTGCGCCGAGCATCTGTTTGACCTCGGCATGCGCGACATCGCAATCGCCACCGACAACCTTGGCGGCGGGACGAGCAACAACTCGGGTTCGGACAAGCAGACGTACTATAAGATCGGCATCTTCGGCGACACGCCCGACAGCCCGCTGGAGTTCGCGCAGGCGCTCTTCAACGGCGGCATGTGCCATGGCGACATCGGCTACGTCGAAGCCCTTGGATCCGCGCCCGAGTTCTTCCACCTCTGCCGAAACGGCGTCCCCTTCCCCTACAACAAGTACGGCGCGTATGTCGGCTACAAGACCGACCACGATCCGCGCCAGCGCGCAACATCGGCGGGCCCGAAGACGTCGATGTTCATGTTCGAAAAATCCCTGATCCAGGTCCGCCGGCAAGGCACGGCGATCTTCGACAAGCACGAGATCATCTCGCTCATCACCGCCGGCAGCGGCGAAGGCAAGCGCGTGGTCGGCGCGGTCGCGATCGACAAGTCACGCGTTGAGGCCGATGGCTTTGGGCTGGTGGTATTCAATGCCGAGAACGTGGTGATGGGCACGGGCGGTCCGGGCGAACTCTACGCCGAGAGCGTCTATCCACATGGTCAGATTGGCAACCATGGCATCGCGCTTGAGATCGGCGCGGTTGCGAACAACCTCAGCGAATCGCAGTTCGGCCTCGCGTCGACTGGTTACCGCTGGAATCTATCGGGCACGTACCAGCAGGTCATCCCGGCTTACTTCAGCGAGGACGACGCCGGCAATCGCTACAACTTTCTGAATCAGTACCACGAGACGATGAGCCGCGAGGCGACCAACATCTTCCTGAAGGGCTATCAGTGGCCGTTCCACGCCTCGCGCCTGCAGGACTACGGATCATCGCTCGTCGACATTGCGGTCTACAACGAGCGCCAGGCCGGCCGCCGGGTCTACATGGACTTCATGCGCGACCCGGTAGCCGAGGGCGGGCTCGAGCCGTTCACCATTGAGGGCATGGAGGAAGAGGCTGTCACCTACCTCCAGCGGTCCGGCGCGTTGCAGGACACGCCGTACGAGCGTCTCGCGCACATGAATCAGCCGAGCATCGACCTCTACACCGAGCAGGGCGTCGACCTGAAGGATCCGCTTGAGATCGCCGTCTGCTCGCAGCACTGCAACGGTGGTTTGCGCGGGAGCATCTGGTGGGAGAGCAACATCAAGCACCTCTTCCCGATCGGCGAGCTGAATGGCAGCCATGGCGTGAGACCGGGCGGGAGCGCGTTGAACTCCGGTCAGGTCGGCGGGATGCGCGCCGCGACGTACATCGCCAACGTGTACAATGCCAAGCCCCTGGAGCGAGGGCAGTTTGTCTCCCTCGCCGCGCCGCAGATCGAGCGCGAACTGGCCCGTCTGAAGGTGATGGTCAGCGGCTCGGACGGTATCGATTCCGACACGCTCCGGAAGGACATCCAGGAGCGGATGACGCGTCACGCGGGGTACGTCCGCAGCGTGGCGGGCGCGGCCGAAGCTCTCGCGGAGGCGCGCGCGCAGTGGGCGGACGTGAAGGCTAACGGCGCGCGCGTGAAGAGCGCCGCCGACCTCACAACCGGCGTTCAGAACGAGCACCTCTGCCTTACGCAGCTCTGTTTCCTGGAGACCATCGCAGCCCTGCTGAATGAGGGCGGCGGCAGCCGCGGCGCATATGTCGTGCTCGACGGTGAAGGCGACATGTGGGTTGATTCGCCGCGCGGCAAAGAACTCCAGCACCGCAGCGAGGACGAATCGATGCGGAGCGAAATCCTGGAGACTAGCGTCATCGACGACGGCAGCATCGACATCGAGGCCGTCGCGGTTCGGCCGATGCCCGAGGACGACTCGTGGTACGAGACGACGTGGCGTCAGTGGCAGGATGGGGAGATCTACACGGACTGACGGCAACGGCACGACCTGAACCACCAAGGCCACGAAGGTCACCAAGAAAGGCAGAGGATGGTCTACAGGCATGAACCACCGCAGCGCGGCCCCCAGCACGATCCGATTCCCCCTGAACTGGATCGGCTGGGCAAGGAAGTCGTGGATGCGGCCTACACGGTTCTCGCGAACCTCGGCCCAGGATTGCTTGAGTCCGTGTATGAAGCATGCCTGGCGCACGAACTGACCAAACGAGGCATCCCAGTCGAGACGCAAGTGGCGATGCCTGTCACCTACGATGGCGCGCAGATCGACGCGGGTTTTCGAGTGGACGTTTTGGTCGATCGGCGTATCGTCGTGGAACTGAAGGCGGTCGAGGAGATTCTCGGAATTCACCAGGCACAGTTGCTGACGTACCTCAAGCTCTCCGGCATTCGTCTTGGGTACCTGATCAACTTCAACGTGACAAGATTCCGCAACGGCATCAAGCGAATGGTCGTGTAATCAGTGCTTGCCGTTCTTGGTGACCTTGGTGTCCTTGGTGGTTTGTCGTAGTTTCTCTCAGCCGTCCCACAAGGAGTGTTTCGCATGAGCAAGCCGAAGGTGCTTTACGTGCCGATGCCGGGCCACACGGATAGAGTGTTCGAGCCCGAAGTGTTCGAGGACATGCTCTCGAAGTTCGACGTGACCATCAACGACACCGGCACCGAACTCCCGCCCGAGGAAGTCGCCATCTGGGCCAAGGGGATGGACGGCATTGTCACGGGGTGGGGGTCAAAAGCGCTGGCGCCGGAGGTCTTCGACAACGCGCCCGATCTGAAGATCGTCGCCCACTCGGCGGGCTCGGTGAAGTTCCTCGTTACCAAGGAGATGATCGAGGAGACGGTCATCCCGCGTGGGATCACCATCTTCAGCGCGAACGTGGCGATCGCCCTCAACGTGGCGGAAGCCTCGGTCGGCGGGCTAATCATGATGTCGCGCCGGTGGATCGATCACAACGCCCATTACCATGCTACCGGGAAGTGGGCGTCGCCCGATATCCCGCGCAACGGCCAGTACCTGCGTGGCTGCAAGCTGGGGCTGATCTCGGCGAGCGCCGTCTGTCGCGAGGTCATCAGCTTGCTGAAGCCGTGGGACATCGAGTTCCTTGTCTACGATCCGTTCCTCTCGGATGAGGTCGCCGAGGAGCTTGGCGTGACGAAGATGGGCTTGAACGAACTCTTCGCCGAGGCCGACCACATCTCAGTTCACGCGCCGAAGCTCCCCGAGACCGACAAGATGATCGGTCGCGAGCAGCTCCGCCTGCTGAAGGATGGCGCGGCCCTCGTGAACACGTCGCGCGGTTCGGTCATCGACGAGGAAGCGCTCATCGAGGAGGCCCAGACCGGTCGCATATTCGTGCATCTGGACGTCACCGAACCAGAGCCTCCGGCGCCGGATCACCCGTTCCAGCACCTCCCGAACGTGGCGGTCTCGCCTCATACGGCCGGCGCGGGACACTACGGTTACCTGATGATCGGGACCACCACCGTGCAGGCTCTTGAGGATGCGTTTGCCGGACGTCCCGTCAACGGCGCCGCGCCGCTAAAGCGATGGGAGCAGCTCGCGTAAGGAATCAGGACGGGCCGCGCCCAATGGGCGCGGCCCGTGTCACTCGTGTTCGGAAATCCCCTTGGTTATCTTGGCACCTCGACCGTTTCATCGCGGTCCGATGACTCGTAGAGCGCTAGCGCCGTCGCGAGCGTTTGGCGCGCGCTGGGGCAGCTCACATACGGCTCGCGGTCATCGTTGATCGCGTCGATCATGTCTTGGATGAGCGCGCGGTGCTCGAGATGCCCGAACGCGGCAGCACCCGTCGCGGCCGTCGCCTGAGCCTCGGAGCCGATGTTGCGGATCTCCTCATCCTCGGGTTGTTCGTCCTTAAACTCCCACTGGACCATTTTCTCGCCGACCATGATGGCCGTGCCATTCTCGCCGTTCAGTTCGATGCGGACGTCCGTGCCGGGGTACATTGCCGTCGACGCGCGAACGAGGCCCTGCGCGCCACACTCGAAGTCGAGCATCGCCGTGAGCGTGTCCTCAAGCTCGACCTCCGGGTGGACGAGGTTGGTCATCCACGCGCGGACGCTGCTTGCCGGTCCCGCGAGATGGAGTATCAGGTCGAGGTAGTGGAACGCGTGCTGGATCGTGACGCCGGCGCCTTCGTCGCGCTTGCTGCGCCACTCGTCCGAGAGGTAGTAGTCCGTTGCCCGGTGCCACTTCATGTACGCCTCGGCCGCGAGCAGCTTGCCGAAGCGCCCCGAATCGACGGCGGCTTTCATCGTCTGGATCGCCGTCCGCAGGCGCACCTGCAAGCTAACGCCCAGCTTGACGTTCTCCTCGCGACAGGCCGCGATCATGGCGTCGGTCTTCTCGAGGCTCATCTCCGGCGGCTTCTCGACAATGACGTGCTTGCCGCTCTGGGCCGCGCGGATGACGTGCTCCGCGTGATACGCGTTCGGCGTCAGCACGGTGACGATGTCGATGTCCGGGCTGGCGCAGATGGCCTCCGACGAGCCGGCGACCTCGCCGCCGTATTTGCCGACGAACTCGGCGGCGCGGCTGGCGTCGAAGTCGGTCGCGGCAACGACGCGCGCGTTGTCGATGTCGGCGATGCCCCTGCCGTGGAAGTCCGAGACCAGTCCACAGCCGATGATCCCGAAACCGTATTGCTTTGACACGGTAATTCTCTCCCTCAGCGCCTTAGCGCAGGTGCTTGATCACGTCGAACGCGTCGCTCGCGCCCTGAGATAAGAAGCCCGTGTCGCCGCCATAGGCGAAGAAACGCGCGCCCTTGTCCATCCATTCCTTAGCGCCCTCGGCCGTCCCGACGTAGAGCCCGGGCACGCAGTTCTCCTTGGCAGCCCCGACCTCCACGACCCTCTCCACCGCCCACTTGACGTCGGGGTGGTCTGGGTTGCCGATCTGCCCCATCGAGCGCGAGAGGTCGTACGGCCCGCAGAAGATGACATCCAAGCCCGGCACCTCTGCGATTGCGTCGAGTTCCTCGACGCCCTCTTTGTCCTCGATCTGGATCATGACGAGGGTCTCCTCATCGCTCTCCTTGAAGAACCTGAGGAAGTCGCAGTTGCCGTAGTTGGCGGCGCGCGTCACCGCGTTGATGCCGCGGGCTCCGGGCGGACCGAACGTCATCGCCGCCACGGCGTCCGCAGCCTCTTGGGCGGTCTTCACATGCGGCACCAGTATCCCCTTGGCGCCGGCATCCAGCACCTTCGATATGGTGCTCGGCTTGCCATCGGGGGTGCGGACGAGGCCGACTGCCCCTTTGAGTTCACACGCTCGCAGCGAGTTCTCGACCGACTCCAGCGACATCGAGCCATGCTCCATATCGAAGAGGCAGAAATCAAAACCCGCGTCCACAACGACCTCGGTGACGCTGGGGTCGGAACTCATCATGAACGGACCAAAGACCGGCTTGCCTTCTCGTAGCTTGCGTTTCAGTTCGTTTGGGCCCACTGGGAATCACGCTCCATGGGTGCGGCGGTCTTACGGTGGATTGCAGCGGGCGTTTCGACGGTTGGGCCCCGAGGCCATCCGCCAGAACATGCGAAAGGGCCGCGCTGATCGGCGCGGCCCTTCATGGTGATACCGTTATGTTGGAGTGAGTCTCGGACGGGCCCGATATCGCCTAGGCAGCGATTTCGAGTTTCTGGATGACCTGCCCGACCGTCTCGTCGTCGTATTCGCTGCGCGTCAGCAGCGGGCATTCGCACCGGCTGCCGCTCAGACATGCACATGTCGCCGCGAGCGTTAGGAATACTGCAGGAACTGCGAGGATTGCTATCGTGACCATTGCTTCGTTCTCCTTCACTGTGTCTTAGGAGGTGATTACCATGATCGCAGTCTATTCTGAGTGTAAACTCTCTGTAACTATCTTGTCAACCTGCCCAGTTCGAAAAAAGACGTCACGCATGCCTGATCAGGGGAGGGTCCAATGCTGACCATGATGGGGGCTGTTGGGCTGTTTATGGCGTCATCTCCGCAGGCCGCGCCTGTTGAGATGGTTGACGAGGCGGACACGCAGATTCTCGACGCCTACCTAAAACACGTCGAATCCTCCAGCGCGTACTGCACGCCCGATCGCATGGCTCAGTTCGCCGAGCAACCCGAGGACATCACCTGGCAAGGCGCTCTCTACATCAAGATGCCGCTGATCGCGTATGAGTTGACCGAGGAGACCCGCTACCTCGACATGTTCGTGGAGCGAATGGATGCGCTGATCGGCTGCATCGAGACGGGGCCGGACGGGTACAAGGGCTGGTATGGCGTGGCGCTGGAGTTGTTCCGCCACCCGGACCATCCTGATGCCGAGGTCGACGTGCTGCTCACGAGCTTCTTTGTCTCAGGCTTGATGGCGGACTGCGCGGTACTTGCGCGCGCCGACGACGGTCTGAACGCGACTTGCGGCGAAGCGGCCTCGCGCTATCTCGCGCTGGCGACGGACCATCTCGTCGCCAAGTGGGATGCCCGCGGGTGCTACAGGGAACTAGGCGACGGAGGCGCCGTCTACACGACGAATGCCGCCCTCAAGCCGACCAAGGGCAGCCTCACCCAACCGCATAACAAGCACTCGAAGATCATCAAGTCGCTGCTCAGCCTCTACAAGGCTACCGGCAACGACGAGTACGTGGTGAAGGCCTCGCACCTGGGGACGCGGTACAAGCGGAGCCTCACGCTCGTTGGGGATCGCTACTCGTGGCACTACTGGGATCCGGCTGGCGCGTGGGACATCAACCCGGACGATACTGGGGCATGGAAGCACTGGATCGGGGCCGAGCATCGCGACGGCTACTACAACCTGACGCTGTCGATGGCGGTGCTGCTATACGAGCACGGCCTGCTGTTTGATCGCGCCGACATCGACCGCTTCTTGCGCACACAGATGGACGTCTGTTGGAATGGCGATACCGAGACCCCGGTGTTCAAGCGCGTCGACGGCGAGGACACCGACAAGGCCTACGTCTGCTCGGCCCTCGCGCCGTTTGATGATCGCATCTACGAGATGGTCTGCGGCGCGCCCGCGCAAACCGAGCGGCTGAGCCGCAAGGACCACTCGTGGGGCGGCGGCCCGTCGGCGATGGGCTACCTCGAGTTCAAGTACATCACTTACCCGAAGTGGAAGAGCGGCGATCCCGCCGAAGCAGACTCCCTCGCGCCGTTCCTCGCGAAGCCCAAGAACCAGAAGCTCCTCGACGACCTCACGTTCACCATCGACGACGCCAACTACTCGGCGCCGAGAACGCCCGCCGAGATGGAAAACATGCCGGGGAGGTAGGCGCTATTTTGCTACGCCCACCAAGTCGCGGAGGAATCGCTTGAGGGGCGACCAGCATTCGTCCTCGAAGTGCCAATGGTCATCTTTGGCGGCCCTGCCGACCGTCATAGTTGGATCGTCGAAGGCCGTCAGGTATGCGCGCAGCCGGCGCTTGGGCCACTCAGGGCGGCTGACCTTGTCCATCAGGCACGCTATGTAGCCGTCGACGCATACGAGCTTGGGATCTCCGGCCACGGTGCTCAGGCACCATTCGTCGAGGCACTTGTCGACGATCAAGCTGCCGATATGGAGCGCTCCGCGCGGCGTGGGTAAAGGGTCGATGGCGCCCTGCGTCAGCGTTAGCGTGGGGGGCTCTCCGGCAACCAGAGTCTCCACCACAGCGCTCAGGCCCTCGCTCGCGGCGCTGAGGGCCTCACCGACCGTTCCGTTCTCGGCATCAATCACGACGCCAATGGCGCGGGCGCTCTCTTTGAAGCCGGTCGTACGTGCGAGCGCTCCTAGCTTGTTGGTGAGTCCGTCACGGCCCCGCAGGTTGTGGATGTGCATCCGATCTCGGATGCCTTCGCGCCGGCACAGGTCGACGAAGAGGTAGAACTCATCCGCACCCTCAACCGCGAGCACCACAGGCTTCGTGACCGGCGCCTCATCCGTCGGTGGCTTCCACATCAGCGCACTTCCAGGTCAGTCTCGAATGCGGCTTCGAGAACGGGCGGCTTGTACGTGACGACATCGATATCGTCGCCTACGCGGTCCAGGCGATGGTAGAGTAGGTCTTCCGGTGGCACGGCCTCATACGCGGCGTGGATGCATTCGTCGCTGTGCGTCGTCGCAAAGACCTGCACATCCAGGTCCTCAGCGGCTTTGGCAATAGCGCGCCAGACGTCGGCCATCACGGAGTGATGAAGCCCGTTCTCGATCTCGTCGATGAGGACTCGGCCGTGCGAGACGCTGCAGAGCGCATTCATGATTGTCAGAATCCGGTGTACCCCGTCACCAAGGAGCTTGATGGGCACTAGTGGCGGCTCCCCCAGGTCGGCATAGAAGACCGGGACATTGCCTCGCATCACCGACTCCAGCTTCTCCAGGCGCGGCTCGATGCACCGGAGAGCGCTTTCCACGCGACGTTCCTGTTTCTTGACCTGTAGCTGGCCGTAGCGTGTCGCCTCCTCATGCGGCGTCCCGAGCGCCCGGACCGGCACCATATGAGTCCCGGCCGGCGGATCAGTCTGCTCCGCGGACAGGTTCATCTTGCTCCCCTGCCAACGGGCGTGAGCGTGTAGTTCCTCGCCGCCCTCCCTCTGGTGGGCTATGCGGAGGTCGAGAAGCCCGGACATGTCAGCCGTGGGCGGCAGACCTCCCGAGGCACCGGTGTCAGCGCCTTCGCCAACCGATACCTCGAACTCGCTCACACGCCTCGCCTCGAGCACGGTCGCGAAGGACTCGCACGACTTGTCACTCTCGGCAGCAATCTCGGCCCGCAACTCGTCGCCTGCCCACGAGAACAGGTCCCTGAATGAGAAGAACTGGAACGTCTCTTTGGTCGGCAAGCCGCGCATCTCATACAACGCGAGCAGAGAGGCGGGCGCATAGACGCTTGCGGCCCCTATCACCAGCGCCTCTAGCAGCGCCGTCTTCCCCGTATTGTTCTTCCCGCCGATGAGGTTGATGCGGGCGAGCTTGGGGATTTCCAGGTGCTTGAAGCACCGGAAACCCGTGATCTCGAGTGACGTGTACATGGTATTGCCTCCACGCGTGGCGCGTGATGTCTGACAATACGTTCGGTGCGGGGCCTCGGTTTCCTCCGGCGACATGGTCCGGAACACCAAACCGGGCGGGGAGCCTTGGCCCTCCCGCCCGGTGGTAGTCCCTCGCGTCAGTTGTCGGTCAGTCTTCCGAGTCAGCGTACTGGTTCGCCAGCGCGGCGACGATGCTCTCGTCGGCCAGTGTTGTCGTGTCGCCCAGGACGCGGCCCTCGGCAATGTCGCGCAGCAGGCGACGCATGATCTTGCCCGAGCGCGTCTTCGGCAAGTCGCCGGTGAACGTGATCCTCGATGGGCGGGCGATGGCGCCGATCTTCTTCACCACGTGCTCTTTCAGTTCCGCCTCGAGGTCGACGGAAGGTTTCGTCTCGCCGCGCAGCGTCACGAAAGCGGCGACGGTTGTCCCCTTGATGTCGTCATGGCAGCCGACGACCGCCGCCTCGGCGACGCTCTTGTGATCGACGAGCGCGCTCTCGATCTCCATCGTCCCGATCCGATGGCCCGCCACGTTGAGCACGTCATCCACTCGTCCGAGCAGCGTGATGTAGCCGTCTGCATCCATGCGCGCGCCGTCGCTCGTGAAGTAGACATCGGACCACTTCGACCAGTACGTCTCCACGAAGCGCTCGCGATCGCCGTAGATGCCGCGCAGCATGCCTGGCCAGGGCTTGGTGATGGATAGATAACCGCCGCCCTTCTCCACCGGCTTGCCGTCTTCGGTGCGGATCTCCGCAGTGATGCCGGGGAACGGCAGGCCTGCCGATCCGGGCTTCATGCTGCATGCGCCGGGAAGGGTCGTGATGAGGATGTGGCCGGTTTCGGTCTGCCACCACGTGTCGATGACGGGACATCGCCCTTTGCCGATCGTCTCGTGGTACCAGATCCAGGCTTCGGGGTTAATCGGTTCTCCCACGGATCCGAGCAAGCGGATCGAACTCAGGTCGTGGCTGTTGGGGAACTCGTCGCCCCACTTCATGAACGCGCGGATAGCTGTCGGCGCGGTGTAGAAGATTGTCACGCCGAAGTCCTCGACGATTTGCCAGAAGCGGTCGCGGTCAGGCCAGTCGGGCGCGCCCTCGTACATGACGATGGTCGCCCCAGCGGCAAGTGGCCCGTAGACGATGTACGAGTGCCCCGTGACCCAGCCGATGTCAGCGGTACACCAGAAGACGTCCGTGGGCTTCAGGTCGAAGGCGAGGTTCGTCGTCGCCAGAACGCCCGTCATGTAGCCGCCGGTGGTGTGGACGATACCCTTCGGCTTGCCAGTGGTGCCGGAGGTATAGAGCGTGTACAGAATGTCCTCGGAATCCATCGGCTCCGGCTCGCAGTAGTGGTCTGCCTCCTGCATCGCGCGGTGCCACCAGTGATCGCGTCCCTCTTTGACTCGGAGCGGGAACTCGCCGCGTCGCACGATGAAGACGTGTTCGACTGAGGGAGCGTCGCGGAGGGCATAGTCGGCGTCGTGTTTGAGGGGAATGATCTGGCCGCGTCGCCATCCGCCATCGGCGGTGATGAGCGCCTTGGCCTGGGAGTCGTTCATGCGGTCCGCCAGCGCTTCGGCGCTAAATCCGCCGAAGACCACCGAATGGATCGCGCCGATCCGCGCGCAAGCCAGCATGGCGATGACCAGTTCGGGGATCATCGGCATGTAGATGGCGACGACGTCGCCTTTGCCAATGCCGCGCTCTTTCAGCGCGTTCGCAAAGCGGTTGACCTCGCGGTAGAGGTCCCAGTAGGTCAACGTGCGTCGGTCGCCTGGCTCACCTTCCCAGATGATCGCGGCTTTGTTGCGCAGGCCGTTCTTGACGTGGCGGTCGACGCAGTTGTAGCACGCGTTGAGTTTGCCGCCGACGAACCACTTGACGTCCGGCGGCTCCCAGTCGAGAACCTCATCCCACGGCTCAATCCAATCGAGTTTCTCGGCCCAGCTTGCCCAGAATGCCTCGGGATCTGCCGCTGCCTGCTTGTAGATCTCGTCATCCGTCACGTCCGCGTCGGCCTTGAACTCCTCCGACGGTTCCAGAACCCGAGCCTCAACCAGCAGCTCTGAGATTGCTCCGTCGCCGGGATCGGCCGGTGTCGGATCTTGAGTCTTGCCCATTTCGGAATGCTCCCCACATAAGTAAGATAGCGCCCGCTCTAAGCGGACGACGCAGAATATAGACCGTTCCGGGGAAAAGCATCAAAGTTGATCGGGCACATCGACAAAACCGTATCTGGTTACTTCATTGGCACCTGGCGCGACCCCCATTTCCACGCACGAGCCTAGCGGCACGACCAAGTGGAATGGGGAGTTCGATGGGCCGGGCTATTGTCCCTTCAGGTGATCGCCAATTCGGCGAAGAGCTTCCTGCAAGTTCTCGGTCGAGTTCGCGTAGCTGAAGCGTAGGAAATCAGCGCCCTGCGCGCCGAACGACGTGCCCGGCAGGCAGGCGACGCCGGAGTCTTCGAGAAGCGCGGTCGCGAGCGAGCCCACGTCACCGTTGGCGACTTGGGAGACGTTCGGCCAGGCGTAGAAGGCGCCCTTCGGCACCACGCACGACACGCCGGGCAGTGCGTTCAGTCCGCCGACGATCACGTCGCGCCGACGATGGAACTCGGTAACCATCGCCGTCGTATCGCTCTGAGGGCCGCACACGGCCGCCGCGCCGGCCATCTGGGTGAATGCCGCCGTGCACGAGGTGCAGTTGACTTGCAGCAGCGAGATCGCGTCCATCAACTCGGTGGGGCCGATCCCGAAGCCCAGCCGCCAACCGGTCATCGCGTAGGCCTTGCTGTGGCCATCGACCACGAGCGTGCGCTCCGCCATCCCCGGCACACTCAGCGGGCTGGCGAACTCGCCCTCATAGACGACGCGCTTATAGGGCTCGTCACTCATGAGCCATAGGTCGTGCCGATCGCAGACATCGGAAATCTGCTCGACGTCCTCTGTCGAGAGCATGCTCCCGGTCGGGTTGTGGGGGGAGTTTATCAGCACCATCTTCGTCTTGGGCGTCACGAGCGACGCCAGTTCATCCGGGTCTAGCCGAAACTGGCGGTCCTCGCGCAATGGCACCGGGACGGGCACGCCGCCCGCCAGACGGATGCACGAGGCATAGATTGGGAAGCCGGGATCGGGGTAGATCACCTCGTCACCGGGGTCGATCAGCGCAAGCATGCCGAAGAAGATGATCGGCTTCGCGCCGGGGGTGATGACGATGCTGTCTGGGCCGACCTCGACCCCACGGGCGGCCCCGGCCTCCTCGGCGAGCGCCTCGCGGCACTCGAGGATGCCGTTGGACGCCGTGTAGCCCGTGTGCCCGGCGGACATGGCGTCCTTCGCCGCCTCCTGGATGTACTCGGGCGTGGGGAAATCCGGCTGACCGATCTCCAGGTGGACGATATTGCGGCCCTCGCGCTCGAGTTCGCGGGCCCTGGCCAGGACTTCGAAGGCGCCCTCACCTGTCACGATGTCCATTCTGTCGGCTAGCGTGCTCAATTCGCACTCTCCGTTGGCTCCGGCGGCGTGTAGATCTTCGGCACCGCCATCAGCAGTTTGTCATCTGGGTCAATGTTCACGTCACGCGGCGGCCGGTTCGTAATGAACACGAACACGTGGTGCTTCTGGCTCAGTTCCTCGGTCCCGACAGGCTTCCCGGTCTGGGTCACGAGTTGGAAGTCGATCGGCATCCGGTACGGCTCCTCGGTGAGCTGGTCGAGCGTGACGGTTGTCTCCCAGCTACCGTCGTCGGCTTGCGCGGTCTCCCAGTTGTACGACAGCTCGATCATTCCCGTGCGGTCGAGCCACTGGTCGAAGAACCAATCGAGGGGCTGACCGTGGTGTTCCTCGGCCAGATCCCGGAATTCCGAGATGATGGCCACGCCGAACTTGTGCTGCTGAACGAATTCCTCAAGCGTCGCGAAGAACGCCTCGTCGCCCATGACGTGCCTCAGCATGTGCAACACGCAGGCACCCTTGGAGTACACCACTCCGATGTACGACCCCTGCTGATCGAAGGGATCCGTCTCGGCGATCGGTTCCTCGGGCGGATTGGCTTGGAGCAGGTGGTATTGCTGCTTCGCGTCCCAGATAGCTCGGCTGAAGGCCTCATCACCGTTGGCATGGCCGAGGTAGAGAATGTGCGCGTATTCGGCGAAGCCCTCCGCCAGCCAGCCGGCGCCGGCGCCCTGGGGCAACATGAGGTTGCCCCACCACTGGTGCGCCACCTCGTGCGGCAGGATGCGATCGACGAGTTTCTGATCCTCGAACACGCTCTCGCCGATGAATGTCAGCGATGCGGGACTGTACCCGCCGGGGAAGACGGGGACCTCGGCGACGAGGTACTTCTCGTAAGGGAACTTGCCGAATAGCTCGGTCTGGTAGCGCATGGCGGCCTTCGTGTCGGCCATGACCTTCTGCGCCTGGTCGGCGTGCTTCTCCCAGAGGAGCACCATCACAGGCACGCCGGCCTCCTCGCCATCGAGGCGCTTCCACTGGCCTGTCGCCACTGCGATCCCGCCGACGATGCGGTTCGAGACCCACTCGTATGTCTTCCCACCACTGGGAGCGTCCGTGACGTCGCCCTCACGGCCGGGCCCCACGGCGACTTGCCCGTCTGGGACGGTCAGCCTCACCGTCACGGGGCTGCGAAACTCCAGGAAACCAATCGCGGGGTACCAGCGTGATTCCGGCCTGAGGTACGAACCCTCGCGGCTCAGGATGTCTCCGCCAGGCAGCATCCCCGTCGGGCGGCGTTGGCCTTCGTCGCTGCCTTCAGCCCTCAAGAGAGTTTCGTCGCCGAATCCCTCGTAAACCACGAGCAGCTTGTGGTCCTTTTCGGCGGTGACGTTGTCCTTGGGCGTGACCTCGATCCAGTCGTCGGTGCGCTTGGCCTCGGCCGGTTGCCCATCAACGGTGATGGTGTCGATTGTGCACTTGGGGCTGAGGGAGATTTGGAACCGCTTCAGTTTCTTCTCTTTGGAGCGGATCAGCAGACGCGCGCGGCCCTTGATACTGGCTCTGTCGAGGTCGAGGTCGGCGTCGAGTTCGTAGTCGACGATGGTGATCTGGCTCTCAACGCGCTGGGGGTGATTGCGCCGGATGGGGGGGGATGATGGGCTGCCTTGAGGCGGCGCGGGAGCGCCTGATCCTCCGCCGCCACCGGCGTCTGAGACCTGGCCCTGGCCTTGGCCCTGTCGCTCCTTGGCGATACGCTGGGCTTCTTCGACGTCAGCGAGTTCTTTGTCGATCTCCTCGTTATCGGGATCAAGCTCATCCGCGCGACGAAATTCGGCCTCGGCGGGGCCCATCTCGCCTTGCTGGACCAACTCGCGACCGTGCTCGAGGTATTTCTTCGCTTGGGACTTCCGGTGGAGCTTGATCGTGTTAGCGCCGCCGAACACGAGCGCGACGACTGTGGCGACGAGCAGCAGCACGATCTTGACGCCGCGACCGGGCGTGTCCGCCGGCGCGGACATCTGGCGCACCGCCAGGAAGATGCACGCGAGAGCCACAGCAACCATTACCAGCGTGATGACAGTCATTCGCGCTTCAGGTCTCCCCGCCATGCCTCTGTAGGATTCGGTGGCTCCCAGCCTACACAATGTTGGCCAAACATTGCGGCTGGGCCTTCTCGCGCAGGAACCCGAGCGCGCGACGGCGTAAATTGTTCCAACGGACCGAAGGCTGCGGACGACTGAGCCTATGAGGTGAGTCTCATGTCCGACGATCAGCACGGGTCCATCTCCCGCCGCGTCTTCGCGCGGCTGACGCTGTGGGGCGCCGTTGGGGCATCCTTCACCGGGCTGACGGGGTGCACCCGCGCGCGGATGACCTGTTACGTCGAAGCCAACCTGACCAAGGTTTCGTCCGCTCTCGCGGGATGGCCCGGTCTGGGCCGCATCTGGCGGGAGATGAGCAGGCACTTGCGCGGCAAGGCGGATGGTCTCACGGTCGAGGCGTTTACCGAACTCCGTCACTACATGGATACGGCATTAGACGTAGTCACCGCAACGCCGGAACTGCGGGCCGTCTTCACCGAGCGTTGGGAGCACATCAACCGTATTCAGTATGACATGGCGACATGCTACGAGATGGTTATGGGTGGCATCCCGGTGGCGCGTGAGAAGGTTGAGGAGCAGGTCGCCGAACTCGAGAAACTCGTGGAGGACGGGACGCTCACCGAGAAAGCCGGTCGGAAGGCGGCGGGTGCCCTTGGTGTCCACGTTGAGTATATGGCGCGGCTGCATGAGGTGGGAGATCAGGATTGGGACGCTCAGGCCGAGGTGACCCGCCCATACGACGATGGTGAGATGCAGGCGGGAGAGGAAGCGAACACGGCATCCGAGCGAATCGTCGAAATGACGGTGGACAAGCTCGAATGGTTAGCTGGGCCGGTGCCTCGCGGGGAGGAAGCGGATGAGTAACGAGAGTCGGGCGTCGCTATCGCGCCGCGCCTTCGCGCGGCTGACGATCTTCGGCGCCGTGGGGCTTTCATTTCTGCCGGGGTGCCTGAAGAAGCGCGGCGCGCAGCCCACGTGCTACGACGTCGTGGAGCCCATCCCCGACGACCCGCCCGACACCACCATGGCCAAATGGGCGGAGCTTGGGCGTGTCTGGCGGGAGATTCATCGCCATGCCCGGGGGACGGTCACGGATCTGCGCGGCTACGGAGCCCTTGAAGCCGCGATGCAGACGGCGCTGGATGGGGTCCATGCCAGCGCTGAGCTTCGTATCGTCTTCAAGGAGCAATTCGACCACGCTGGCCGCAAGAGGTATTCAGCCACAGGCTACCGCACCAAGACGCCATCGCCTCAGGAGGGCATCGAGCGTCAGGTCGACGAACTCAGGCAGCTCAGCGACGATGGTACCCTTACCCCTGATGCGGCCGGCAAAGCCGCCCTGGCCATTGCGCATGCCGTGGATGCAGCCCTGCAGGGCGCAGCGCTACGCGACGAAGAGCCTCGGCCTGACCGGGATGCGTTCACCGACCTCGATGAGAAGTACCAGGCCGGCGAACTGGATCCCTCCGAGGCCATTCGCGAGGTTGGCAGGATCCTAACGGACCTGACCGTCGACGACATTGGCTGGCTTAGCCAGGCCGGGAAGACCACTCCCACCCCTCCGGATGATGACAACCTGATGATGTGCTATGACGTGTCCTCGCTTCCCGCGGCCGAAGGAGGGGACGGCGATGGCTAGCAGGGCAAGCGAGTCGCTGTCACGTCGCGCCTTTGCGCGGTTGACGATTATGGGTGCGGTGGGGCTGTCGCTACTGCCGGGGTGCGGGAAGCAGCGCGCGGGCTGGTCGGAATTGGGAGCCGTGTGGCGCGAGATTAACGAGCGGGCCCGCAGCCCGAAGGGCATCAAGAGCTTCGACCGACTTGAGGACCGCATGGACGCCGCCCTGGATGCCGTCTACGCGTCGCCGGAGTTGCGGGACGCCTTCGATGGTCGGTATGTCTACGTGCGTGGGCGCCAACGCCTCCCGTCCCTGTCGCTCACTACGTGCTACAAGATGGTCGGTCCTCCGCCGCCTCGGGCGGCGTGGGACAACATGGAGCGACGCATCGACGAACTGGATCGCATGGTCGCGGACGGCACGTTGACGGAGGAAGCTGGTGAGAAAGCCGCCGCAGCGATGGCCGAGGCAGTCGAAGCCGTGCTGCAGGCGAGCGAGCTGTTTGTGGACCACCAAGACGCCTGGGAACAGGTCGAGAAACTGGAGAAGCAATACGAGGCCGGCGAACTCGAGCCCCGCGAGGCCGCCCGCGAGGTCGGCAGGATCCTTGCAGACCTGACCGTCGACGATCCTGGATGGCTCAGCAACACCGCGTATGACATCGGCGACGAAAACGACCCTTATGCCTCCACCTGCTACATGATGGAGGCCACCGACGACTAGCCTCCCGGGTGAATCACCCTAACCTATGGATTCCATCATCTTCGAGGCCATTCAGGCCTGCAACCACAACTGCCTCCACTGCTACAATGTCTGGAAGTCCCCCCAGCCGTATCCCGACGGCCAGTTCGACACCGATGACACGCTGAAGCTGATCGACCGGATCATCAGGCAGACTCGCTGCAAGGTGTTTAGCTTCACCGGCGGCGAGCCGCTGCTTCGGCCCGATATCCTGCAGCTCATCGAGCGCGTCCGATCCCACGGCGTGCGAGTGAATCTGCTGACAAACGGGTCATTGCTGACGGACGCGATGATCCGCGAACTCATCGACGCGGGTGTCGGGCTGTTTGAGATTCCGCTACTGAGTGGCGACCGCGAGACGCACAACTATCTCACCCAGAGCGAGTCTTTCGACCGCGTGACCGAGGCCTTGGCGGGCGTGAAGGCCGCCGGCGGACGATCGGTGAGTGTGTTCGTCATCACAGAACGCAACTGGGATCACCTGCACGACATGCTGCGGATTTCATTCGCGCTGAGCGTCGATGCGGTGATGTTGAATCGGGTGAACCCGGGCGGCACGGGACTGAGTCATCTTGATGAGTTGTTGCCCTCGCCGGAGCATGTTTCAGAAGCCCTGAAAGTCGCCGACCTGGCGGTCGAAGCGTTCGGGCTTCCGATATCGGTTTCAGTGCCGATCCCGCCATGCCTAATCGACGTTTCTGGCTATGAGCGGCTTAGTTTTGGCTTTTGCGCCGCAGGCACCGATCGGGCATACTATACGTTCGACCCAATAGGGAACGTCCGAATGTGCAACCATAGCCCCACGATTCTCGGTAACATTCTCGAGACCCGATTCAATGCACTGGTGAAGTCAGAGGCGGCGCGGAGTTTCTGTCGAATCGATCCCGATGCGTGTGCCGAGTGTGGGGTGGTCTCAACGTGCCGAGGCAACTGCAAGGCCGCTGCCGAGCAGGCTTGCGGGAGTCTCCGCGCGCTGGAACCTTTCGTGCAGACCAACGCAACCGCCCGCACCTTTCCTCGTCAGTCTGGGTGAGAATGCAAGATGACGCCTGCCGGAGGAGTCGCCATGACAATCACTGAGCTAACGGACAAGACCGCAAGGCTGATGGAAGAGATCGAAACCGTCATCATCGGCAAGCGCCAGACGGTGCGCCTCGCCGTGGCGGGTCTGCTGTGTGGCGGGCATCTGCTGATCGAGGACATCCCTGGCGTTGGGAAGACGATGCTGGCCCGCGCGCTGGCCAAGGCCCTTGACTGCAACTTCCGCCGGATACAGTTCACGCCCGATCTGCTCCCGGCGGATGTGTTGGGCGTGTCGATGTACAACCAGGCGACCGGCAAGTTTGAGTTTCGCGAGGGCCCTGTCTTCGCGAACATCGTCCTCGCTGATGAGATCAACCGCGCCACGCCTAAGAGCCAGGCCGCGCTGCTTGAGGCGATGGAGGAGTTCCAGGTCACCATAGATGGGACCACGCGAGAACTCCCGCACCCCTTCTTCGTCATCGCCACAGAGAACCCGATTGAGTATGAGGGGACCTACACGCTGCCGGAGGCGCAGCTCGACCGCTTCCTGATGAAGGTCTCGCTGGGGTACCCCAGCCCCGAGGACGAGGTGAACATCCTGTCGCAGCAGATGAAGCGCCACCCGATCCATGCGGTGAACCCGGTGATCACCCGAGATGAGGTCGTCGAACTGCAGGACGCGGTTCGCGACATCCACATCGACGATACGCTGAAGGCCTATGCGGTCAATCTCGTCGATCGCAGCCGCTCGCACCAGGCCGTGCAACTGGGCGCCAGCCCTCGCGGCTCGCTGGCGCTGATGCGGTGCGGTCAGGCGGTTGCGGCGATCGCCGGGCGCCAGCAGGTCATCCCCGAGGATATCAAGGGCGTGGCTCACGCGGTGCTAAGCCATCGCATCATCGTCAAGCCCGAGCAGAGGATCCGCGGTCTCACGTCCGAGCAGTTCGTCGGCGATATTCTCCGGGCGGTCGACGTTCCGGTCATGGCTGAGACCGTGTAGAGCGGGCTTAGCCTCAAGATGTCGTCCCGGTTCTTGCGACGCGCTACCGGAGGACCTACACGATGGAACACATGGCTGGGCAACTCAAAGTCGGCAAACGCTTCGCGCTGCTGTTCGGGGCCATGTTCATCCTCGTGGTGGCCGTGCTGCTTCGCGTCGAGTACCTTTTCTACATGTCATTCGCGCTGGCCGTCACGCCCGGCGTCGCGTGGTTGTTCGCGCGGCGTGGGACGCTGTATGTCGAAGCCTCGCGATCGATGACCGGCGTCGTGAAGGCCGGCGAGCGCCTGCCGATGCGCATTGAGCTGGAGAACACGGGCGCGACGCGCAAGCAACTTCTCGTCATGCGTGACACGCTTCCCTCCGGCTTGGTGGCCGAAGGGCCGAGCGAGCGTTTCGTCACCGACGTGCTCCCCGGAGAGATGGTCGCGGTCGAGTACCCGGTCACCGCCCGGCGGCGCGGCGTGTATCCCCTGGGGTGGATCGATCTGGTCTGTTGGGATCCCCTGGGCCTATATACCCACAGCCGCGAGTTGCCCGCCGAGGCGACCCTCGTCGTTCACCCGAGACCCGTCCCCTTGCCGCTCGTGAAACCGCCTTCGGGGGGGCGGCAGTTCTCGAACCGCACCCGCGCTCGGCGCCGTGGCGAGGGCACGGACTTCCGCGGAGTGCGCGAGTACACGCCCGGCGACGACCTCCGGCGCATCCATTGGAAGCAGACAGCCAAGCGACAGAAGCTCACGGTGGTTGAGTACGAGTCGGGCGAGGCCAACAACGTGGCCGTCGTGCTTGACCTGTCGCCGGGGTTTCACGCCGGCGTCGAGGACGAGAGCACGTTGGAGTACGGGGTCACCCTCGCTGCTTCGATTGCATCGCAGGCCCTGAAACGAGGATCCGAATTCACGTTGGTCGCCGAGTGCGCCAAGAGCTACTCCCTGCGCTCGCTCGCAACCACTGAGGACGAGACGGCCGTCATGGATGCGCTGGCCCGCGTTCGCGCGACGTCAGCCTCCAGCTTCGCCGAGACCCTCATGGAAGCGGAGCAGTGGATACCGCCCGGCGCGGGCGTCGTGGTCATCAGCCCCGCCGCGGGCGAGGAGGTCGTAGCATCCGCGACGAGGCTCTCAGCGCTGGGGCACGGCGTGCTATGGATCAGCCTGGACGCGGGCAGTTTCGCCAAGCAAACGGGACAGAAGCCACCCGCCGACGACCTCGCCTACGAGGCGCTGGCCACGGGGTTGGTCGGAGTGCGGTGCGCTGTGCGTCAGATAGCTCAAGGGCAGGATCTGGCAACTCGGATGGGGGTGATGGTCCATGCAGGTTGATCGCGAACAGTGGCGTATGTGCCTGCCGCTGTATCTGGGCCTGACGGGAATGGTGATGTCGACCATCGCGGCCCTTGGGCTGGCGCTCGACTCGCCCGACTTCATCATCCGGTGCCACGCGCTGGCGCTGCTCGGGCTCGCCCTGAGCGCGCTCGGCGTCGCGACGGGCAAGAACCCATCACTCCTGGGCGCTCTGATCGCGGCCGTGGTCTTCCCGCTGCTGGTGCTCGCGAATACAGGCGCCCCGTTCACACGCTTCTTCTTCCCTGACGAGACCCTCACCGAGCACACGCTGCTTCTGCCGACGCTCGCCGCGTGGGGCATCATCGCCCTCTCCTTCGCGCAGGCCAACCGGATGAACTCGATCTTCATCTTCGTCTGCGGCCTCGTGGTCTTCGGTCTGACGGGAACGATGTACATCAACCTGTCGTTGCTGCTGTGCTTCTTCTCGTTCCTGCTGTCGACGTTCTTCGTATGGGGATACAACAACGTCCTCAACTTGCATGAACGGGCCACCGAGGTGGGGCAGTCAATCCCTCGGAACCCTCGGCGGTGGGCACACGCCCAGGTCGGCGTTGGCGTTGCGCTCACGGCCATCGTGTTCGCGACCTCCGTCGCCGCCGGCTACCCGGCATACACGTACTCGCCCAATTTCTTCGGCAAGATGGCCGGACACAAGAACCTGAACGACTACCTCCCCCGGCTCAGCAATTTCTCGGGCTTCGCCCAGACGTTCTCGTTGATGGGGGGTAAGATCACGCTGTCTGACACGCACGTGCTCACCATCGAGTCGGACGAGGGCGACCTGTGGCGCGGCTTGGTATACGACACGTACCTTGGCAACGAGTGGACCCGCACCGAGCAGCGGTTTCGGGGCGGAGAGCCGAAGACCACGCACGAACTCGATGCCCGCGCGATGCCTGACTGGCAAGACGGACCCTCGCGGATAAACACCCAGCGCGTCACCATCGAGGTCCCGACGCCCGGCGTGCTGATCGCCGCCGCGACACCCCGGAAGGTTGAGTTCCCTGATAGGATCCCAGGGGTGTCTCAAGACGTGTACGGATGCGTCGAGGCATCACTGGCGCCGGACCAACGGTCCTACACGGTTCACTCCGCAGTGCCGTTCTGGGGGCCAAACGATCTCGCCGCCGCCGGCTCGACCAAGGCGGACTACAGAGACGTGATCCCCGATGCTGACTGGGAAGCCTGGGAGAACGTCTACATTGGCGGCGTTCCCGTCGAGACGCGGTCCGCGCTAGGCCCGCTGGTGGAGGAGATCACCGCCGATTGCACGAGCGCATACGCCAAGGCGATGGCGATTCAGGCATATCTGTATGAGAACTGCAAGTACACGCTCGATGTCCCACCCATTCCCGCGAATCAGGATGCCGTCACGTACTTCGTCACCAAGACGAAGCTTGGCGCCTGCGATCTCTACTCCAGCGCGCTGGCCATCATGCTGCGCCTGGCAGACGTGCCGGCGCGGGTCGCCACCGGCTACGGCACAGGGGAGTACAGCATCGAGAAGCAGGGATATGTGGTGACCGGGCAGGAGGCCCATGCCTGGACGGAGGTCTTCTTCCCCGGCTACGGTTGGGTCGCGTTCGACCCGCCCTCGCAGCGGGCGCCGGATCGGTTCTCGTGGCTTGCCAAGTTGTTCCAGCGCGGGTGGACCGGCCCGACGCTCCGGGCGCTCGGCAAGCGCGTCGGGATAGCGCTCATTCTGCTGGCCCTCGTCAACGCCCTGGTGACGGGCGTGTCGGGGTCGTCGCCGGCCGAGTACATCATCAAGTGGTTCCGAGCGCGCCGGCGGAGCGAGAGTCCGCGTCAGCATGTCGCGGTTGCCTACACGTCTGTCTCGCGCGCGCTGCGCAAGTACGGTGTCTCCAGAAGCGGATGGCAGACGCCGACGGACTTCGCCCGCCAGATAGGGCGCAACGAGGAGCTGCCGGATTACATCCGGGAGCGCCACGGGGCGTTCACGACCGACTTCTTGGACTTGCGCTATGGGGCCGATGAGCCCACGCACAGCGATGTCCGCGCGTTTACGGGTCACGCCGATGGCCTGGCGAGGAGAATCAGACGCGCCGCGCGAAGTAAGGGGCATCCGCCGAAAGAGCAGGAATCACCACCCGCGGACGAGCGGTAACGCATGCCAGGCTTGGACCCCAACTGTCCGTTGACGCTGATCTATGGCGACTCGGCGTTTCTCATCGAACGTCAGGCCGCGTCGCTCGTCGACGCCATGCTGCCCGCCGGCGGCCATGAATATGGGCTGTCGGGCATCGACCTCGGCTCGGCCTCGCTCGATGAGGCCGCCACGCACCTACGCACGGGCTCGCTCATCGCCGAGACGCGCGTGGTGCTGCTGAAGAACCTCCAGGAACTGAAGGCCGACCCTCAGAAGCAACTTGCCAAGTGGCTCGCCGATCTCCCGCTCGACACGTACGTCATCATCACCGCCCTCGTCAGTCGACAGGTCGCGCAGAAGGGCAATCCCGCTCGCGCGGCGCTGAAGAAGGTCATCCAGGCCAATGGCCAGGAGGCCTCGTTCATCACGCCGTATGAGCGCGAACTGGCCCAATGGGTCGGCGGGGAGGCGCAACGGCTGGGTAAGGGCATGGATCGGCGCGCGGCGGAGATGCTCGTGGAGATGGTCGGGCGCGATCATGGACGGTTGGTCAGCGAGATCGAGAAGATCGCGACGTATGTCGGCGAAGCCCCGATGATCGGCGTCGAGGATGTTTCACAGGTCGCCGTGACCAGCGCCGAGGCGACCGTATTCCAGCTCGTCGACGCGATTGCCGAGGGGAACGCGAAGGTCGCCCTGGACGTGCTGCCGGAACTCGTGCCCGCCCACAGCCCCACTTCGGCTGCGATCCCGCTCTTAGGGATGCTGGCGCGGAACCTCCGGCTGCTATGGCAGGCGGGATACCTCGCGCGCAACGGAGCGCCAGTGGACAAGCGTGGGAATCTGGCGCCCGAACTCGCCGATCTGCTCCCGAAGGAGCACAACGTCGTGCAGGCCTCGCGGTCGAATTTCGTGGCCAAGAAGCTTGCCGGTCACGCTCGGAACTTCGGCGATCAGCAAGCCGCTGAGTCTCTTGAGCGCGTCCTCCATGCCGACCGCACGCTCAAGGGCCAGACCGACGAGTACCTGGACGCGCGGCTCATCGTCGAACGGCTGGTCATCGAGTTGTGCGTGCTGGCGAGAGCATCCCAACCGCAAGGACGCTCCTGGTGAGCAAGCGCAAGCCTGAATCCACCGAGCCCTCGACGGACCCGTTCACGTTACCGGTCGCGTGTGCCGCGCTCTGGCCGCCGGTCGTGCTCCTGGCGTACTTCGTCAAAGCCCTTCGGCCCGGCCTGATGACTCTGTTGGGGCTCGAGTGACCTCACCAGCCGCACCGACCATCTCACGCGCCGTCGCCCGAGGATTACCGTGCTGACGCTTCCCGTTGCCGCCTGCATCCTGGTGTCCGCGTTCCTGCTCGGCGCGCAGGCGCTCGCCTGGTTGAGGCTCTGCGCCCCCCCCCGTCGCGATCTACCCGTCGCCGACAAGAGCCTCCACGCGCTGGGCCTGGGCATGGTGTTGATGGCCTATATCGTCCTTGCGGCGGGGTTGCTGGGGTGGCTGCATCGCTGGGCGCTTCTGCTGGTGGTCATCGGCTGCGCGGGGCTCGGGTGCCGCCAGTACCGGTTGTTGCTGGACGCGCTCCGAACGCTTGGCCGGGCGGCGAAGCGCGGGATATTCCAATCGCCCCGTCGACCAATCTACATCTTCCTGGTCGTGTGGGCGTTGATGACCTTGCTGCCGGCGATGGCGCCGCCGATCGATCACGACTACGACGGCCTCAGCCAGCATCTCGCGTCGCCCAAGCTCTACCTCCGGTCAGGCGAGATACGTCCCCTATGGTCGGACCACCACTCGCATTTCCCGTCGACGCTGCAGATGCTGTTCGTGCCGGCGCTGGCGTTCTGTGGACCTGAGGCCGCGAAAGTGCTGCATTGGGCGTGCGGGATTGCCGCGGCCCTCGTGCTGATCGTCATTGGTCGAAGGTATCTCTCGGCCGGCGCGGGCGCCTGGGCGGCCTTTGCTCTGGTGACCGTGCCGCAGATTGGTGGGCTGGCGGGTCTGGCATACGTCGATCTGGCCAGCGTGTTGTTCGCGGCGCTCCTGCTCCTCGGGCTCCGGACGTGGCTCCACACGCAGAAGACCTCGCACCTTCTGCTCGCGGGGCTCGCCGCCGCGGGCGGAATGACGGTGAAGATGCAGGGAGTGCAGCTCTTTGCCGTCGCACTGCCTGTCGTATTCTGTGGAGCGATCTGGATGTGGCGAGGTCCCGGGCGAGCGGCCAAGCGGACGGCTGTCTTTGGGCTTCTCGCGGTTGTCGTCGCGGCGCCGTGGTACGTGAAATCGTGGGTCTGGACGGGCAATCCGGTCTATCCCTTCGCCTACGAGACCTTCGGCGGGAAGTACTGGGGCCCTCGCGAGGCTGAGCAGTACCGCGACCACCAGCTTGAGTTTGGCGTGGGGAGTCCGGGAGACGGCGAGCCCGGGGCGGCGCTGGACACGCCGCGCTCACCGAAGAACCTGCTGCTGGCGCCGGCCAATCTGGCGCTGCGTCCTCGCGAATTCGTCGAGAGCGGGCTTTCGCCGGTGCATGCCCTCGCCTGGAATAGCGTGGGCCCGTTATTTCTCGCGATATTGCCGCTGCTCGCGCTGCGCAGACCGCCGCGAATCGTGCTGCTCTCGCTGGCCATGTTCGGGGCGATGTGGCTCGGCTGGCTGATGATGATGCAGTACGCGCGCTACCTCATGCCATCGCTTGTCTTCGCGTGCATCCCCGCGGGGTACGTCCTGGCTGACGGGCTGCCGAAGTCCCGCTTGGCGCAGCTTGTTCCGCGCGTGGTCGCCTGGGCGTGTGGCGGGGTGGCGCTCGGATTCCTCGCGCTTGGCGGGCTGGTCTTTGGCTCCTGGTCGGCGGGAGTCGGCGTCCCGGACCGCGCTACGTATCTCAAGGCTCATTCCGAATCGTATCGGTTCGCGGAGTGGGTCAACACGCTCACCAACGAGAAAGCGCGGATCGGCCTCTACTCCGAGCCTCGCGGGTTCTACCTCGACCGCGATTACATCTGGGCCGACCCGGGGCACAGTCGCCTGATCGAGTACGACCGGATCGAGTCCGGCGACGACCTGCTCGATGCTTACTCGAGGCTGGGCCTAACGCACATCGTCCACCGGCGGTTCGGTCCGGATCAGCCGTTCCTCTCGGAGGAGTTCCAGGCCATGTTGGACGAGCTGATCGCCGAGCGGCGTGTCCGCAGGATTGGCCAACCACCCTCAGACCCGAGCTACGTGCTCTACAAGATCGAGGAGCCCTGGGCGCGGGAGCTGCTCAAATGAGCAAGGGAAAGCGCAACGGTAAGGGCTCCGCCCCAGCCGCGCCCGCGCCGGTCGCCCCGAGTCCTCGCATCGCGCTGGCGCTCGCCGGGGTGGCGCTCGTTCTCGGCATGATCGCAGCGACGGTTCAGCCCTGGGATCCGCGCGACACGACCCAAGTGAGCCGCACTCCGCCGGACGAGTCCGCGCATCTGCTCTACGTCCGCGATCTGATTACCGAGTGGCGGTTGCCGGTCCTCGAGACTGGGGCGGGCAACTACGAGGCCCATCAGCCGCCGCTGTATTACCTCAGTTGCGTGCCCGCCGCGTTGGTGTCGCGAGCGGTCTCCGGAGGCGGCACGGAGAAGCTCCTCTCTACCACCGAGGTCATGGCGCTGCGGGCGTGGTCAGTACTCATCTTCGCCGGCGTTGTTGTTGCCTGCTACCTCATCGGAACGGCCGTCTTCCCGATGTCGAAGTGGTTGCCCGTGGCGACGGCGGGCTTTGCGATGCTCCTGCCTGGCCACATCATCAACGTGGCAGCCGTCACAAATGATGGTCTGGCTGAGCTTTTCTGTTGTCTAACGATATGGCTGGCGATCCGAATCGTGCGTGATCCGGCGTCATCCTGGAGCCGCTACGCGACCCTTGGGGCGCTCATCGGCGGGGGTCTCCTGACGAAGACTCTGTGCCTCTTCTTGCTTCCCGTCGGCGTGGCGGCCGTGCTGCTAGGCCAGTGGCCACAGCCAGGCGAGCCGCCACGGTGGGGACAGCGCCTATCGCGTGCCGGCGTCGTCGTGGGCGTCGCGCTTGGCGTGTGGGCGCCGTGGATCGCCCACAACCTGGCGCACTATCCTGGCGATCCGCTGGTGGCGAAGACATTCTTGCGGATATTCGGCGAGGACCGGCTCACGCCGGACATCTTCCTATTCACCATCGGGCCGCTGGGCTATCTGAGGGTCCTGACGGCCTGGACATTCGCCAGCTTCTGGGGCGTGTTTGGCCAGGCGAAGGTCTTCATGGCCGATGCCTACTACGTGGTGGGCGGGGCGCTTGCGCTGGCAACGTGCGGCGGGCTGGTCCGCTGTCGACGCGAGTGGAACGACCTGGCGGCGCCGGAGAAGCGGGTCTGGTCTGTTCTGGCTCTTGCGGCTATACTGGTAGGGCTGCAGTTTCTGCAGTTTAACAAGGCGTTCTTCCAGGCTCAGGCGCGGTATCTGTTTCCTGCCATCGGGCCAATTGCATGCCTATTCGTGGTTGGCCTGTCGCGCCTTTCAGGCGCCGCATCCGGCCAGTGGCCGAAACGCCTGATCCTGGGCGGCATTGCAGTCGTTGCCGGCATGCTTCTTCTGGCGTTGGTAGAGTGCGCCTCCGGGCAACCGCCCCGGGGAGAGCCTCTTTGGGTCGTGGACTGGGCGGAGATCCGCCGCCTGGCGGGCGTGGGTTGAGGGTCTGAGGGTACGAGCGAATGAACCGACCACTCTACATTTGGGGCGCAATCGTGCTGGCGGCCGTCATCGCCCTGGCGGCCTTGATCGCGACGCTAACCGAGGCCCGGAAGGCGAACCCCGATCGGGTCCACGGGAAGGGCTACGACCGAGACGTCACGACTCTCAAGCAGCCGACAGACGATGAGATTCTCGATGAGCTGGACATCTCGGGCCCGACCTTCACTCAGTACGACGCCCAGCACAACGTCCTCTGGACGGTCGACGCAGCCGGCTCGCTCGAGCTTGACCACAAGGCAGAGACGATAACCGGTACGGATGTCGCGTGGGAACTCGTGCGCGAAGACCAGAGCATTAGCATCGCGGCCGACACCATGGAGTTCGCGCGGAATGGGCCCGAGAACGTGAGGTTCGAGGGCGACGTCGCGGTGAAAGCTCTCGATCAGTTCGAATTCAGCGCGCCGCGCGTCGTCTACGAGTCCGGCACGGAGAAGATCATCTGCGAGGGCGGCGTGGAGTGGATGTACCAAGGCTACTCCGCCTCCGCGGAGAAGTTAGTCTATGACCAACGGGCGCAGAAAGTCCGTATGTCCGGAGGCGCGCGGCTGACGAATCGATAGACAGCGCCCTGTGGAGGTTACACTGCATGAGATTCCGGACCTTGGCTGGCATTCTCACCGCGTTGGTTGCAATCGCGCTTCTTCTGGGGCAGGTCGCGGCCCAGCGGCAGGTCCACAAGAGCACGCAGGTCACCATCGCGGCGGAGACGCTCGAGTATGACCTGACGACGGACGTGTTCGTCATGGCCGGCGGATGCGTGATCGATATCGCCGACGACCAGAAGACCCACCTGACGTCCCCGCGGGTGACGATCACGCCGGAGAAGGGCGAGCGCCGCGTGATATCGGTCGAAGCGGCGGGTCCGGTCGCGTTCAGTCGAGTGCTGGACGCGGGCGAGGGCGGGCGACGGGTGAACGCTTCCTGCTCGCGGAAGGCGACCTACAGCGAGCGCACGGGTCTCGGCCAACTGCTGGGCAATGTCCGGGTGAAGGTGACGGAGACGCCCGATGCGGGTGATGTCGCCACCATCACGGGCGACACGCTGTCATTTGCCCTGCGCAGCGGCGAGATGGAACTGAAGGGCGGCTGCGATGTCACCATAGTGGGCGCCAACGACGCTCACATGACAGCGGACACGATCACGATGATTCCGGATCGCGAGTCCGGGCGCGTGGTTTCCATTGAGGGCAAGGGCCCCGTCACGCTTGATGCCACCGTGACCAAGGAAGACGGGCAGAAATCGCACGTTAAGGCGCGGTGCGTCGATGTTGCCACTTACAACGAGGAGACGATGCTCGCCGAGTTGGTGGGTGACGTGCATGTGGAGATATCCTCGGTTCCGGCAACCGAGGGACTCGAAGCTCTGCAGTATGACGGCGGCCGGATGACCTTCGACCTGAAGAACCAGACGTTCTCGCTTACCGAGGGCGCCGCGATTGACGCCGAAATGACTCCCGACGCATTTGGGAGCGATGCTGATGAGACCGAACCCGAGGTGACCGAGTAGATGTCCTTGCGCACCGACAGCTTAGTCAAGGCCTACGGCGGACGACGCGTCGTGGATGAGGTAAGCATCGCCGTTGAACCCGGCGAGGTCGTCGGTCTGCTCGGGCCCAATGGCGCGGGCAAGACGACGACGTTCTACATGGTGATCGGCCTCGTCCGGCGCGATGGGGGAGACGTCTTCCTCGGCGACCAGAACATCGGCCGACTGCCCATGCACAAGCGCTGCCGGCTAGGCATCGGCTACCTGGCGCAGGAGCCGTCAGTCTTCCGCAAGCTTACTGTCCGCGACAACCTGAACCTCGTGCTCGAGGCGCAAGGAATCGGCGGGAAAGGCCGCAAGGCCCGCGCTGACGAGTTGATGGAGAAGATCGGCATCTCCCACTTGGCCGGCACCCGCGCGGCTGTGCTAAGCGGGGGCGAGCGCAGACGCGTGGAGATCGCTCGCACGCTCTGCAGCAATCCGTCGTTCATCCTGCTCGACGAGCCATTCACAGGCATCGACCCCATCGCCATCGAGGACATCCAGGGCATCGTCCGCAGCCTGACTGCCGAGGGGATCGGCATCCTAATCACCGACCACAACGTGCGCGAGACGCTTGAGATCACTGATCGGGCGTACATTCTGTTCGACGGCGTCGTGCGCACCCAGGGCAGATCGGCCGACATACCAAACGATCCGATCGCCAAGAAGTACTACCTCGGCGAGCGTTTCTCCGCCGCCAACGGCCAGTGGGTCGCCTCCGAGGACGCGACCGGAGCGCCGCCCGACGCCGACTAGCCCGCCCATCGGCCCGACCCGGAGGACTCACCGTTGCGCATCTTCGATCGATACATCCTGGCTGAGGTCGTGAAAGCCGTGGGGGCCGGGCTCCTGCTGTTCGTGGGCCTAGTCGTCTGCGTGCATCAGCTCCAGGGGTTCATTCGCCTGCTCGTCCGCCAGGGCTATCCGCCCGGCGCCGCGATCGAGACGTTCGTCTGTTTCCTGCCGCGCACGATCGCCTGGGTGCTGCCCATTGCGATGATTTTCGGGGTGCTGTTGGCGATCGGTCGACTGAGTTCAGACGGCGAGCTGACGGCGATGCACGCGGGCGGCATCTCGTTCCGCAGAGTTCTCGTCCCAGTCGCCGTGGTGGGGCTCGTAGGCGTTGGGGTGCTTCACTTATTGCTTGAACACGTGTCGCCCAAATCCCTCACGCGCGCCAAGGAAATCGGACTTGCGCAGGGGGCCAACAGTGGGATAACCAAAGGGTTCGTGCATTCCTTGCGCGACGACGATGAAAACATCGACTTGGTCATCACCGCGGCGAAACTCAGTCCTACCGAGCGGCTCCTCGAGGGAGTTCTCGTGGCGAAGTATCGCGACGGTACGCCGTGGATGGTGATTCGGGCCGACCGGGCCGTGTGGACGGACACGAAGCTCGTGATGGAGGGCGTCTTCGTGCCCATCATGCCGCCGCCTGGCGAGTCCTACGAGGGGTACGGCGCGGGGGGAGCCGAGAGTGGGAGCTTCCCCGTCGGGTTGCCGCCGTTTGAGAAAGACGGCTTTACCCGCAGCCCGGAGATACAGACGACGCCGCAGATGCGGGATTGGATCGCCAAGCAGCAGGCCGCCGGAGCGAGCCATAACCGCAACATCGCCCCCTACCTGCAGGAGATCGCCACGCGCCGGGCCGACCCGTGGTGCGTGCTGGGGTTCGCCTTGGTGAGCGCGCCGCTAGGGCTCAGACGCATCCGCAGCTCGACGGGCGTGAGCCTTGGGATGGCGGTTCTGGTCTTCATGCCATACTACTTCGTTGCGTTTACCTTGCAGGTGATCAACAAGCACGGGGGAATCAGTCCCGAGATACCCGCTTGGACCGGCAACATATTGCTCTACATCGTCGCCGCCAGCCTGATCCTCGATAAATCCCGCTAGGCCGGCGAGCGGCAGCGTTACTGGCAGGTGCCCCGTGTCTTCCGTAATCATCGTCCTGGCGCTGCTGGCCTTTGGCGGACTCGCCGCGTACATCGGCGATGTCTTGGGCTACCGCTTGGGCAAGCGGCGCCTCAGCCTCCTGCGCCTGCGCCCGCGCACCACGGCGCGATTGGTCGGCATACTCGCCGGCATCCTGGTGCCGGGCGTCACGATGCTCATTGGCGCGGCAGTCTCCCCGACGGTACGCGCCGCCCTGCTCGACTTCGACGATATCAGACGGGAACTGATCTCGCTCCGTGGGGAGCGGGGGACGCTCACGTCGCAGCGCGACAGCATGCGCGATGAGGTGACCCGCCTGCGCGACGCGGTGGGCAATGCCAGAACTGAGACCGACGAGACGCTGGGCGAACTCGCGGACACGGTCACTCAGCTTGATGCCGCCCAGGAAGCGGTATCGGTCGCTGAGCGTGAAGTGGGGAATCTCAGCGCGCAGACGGGCACTCTCGAGCGAGACCTGTCGACGGTGAGTTCGTCCCTGAAGGAAGCCAGCGAGGCTGTCAAACAAGCCGGTAAGGAACTGCGCAAGGTTGAGGAGGATCGGCTGGCCGCTGAGACTGGCCGCGACGCGGCCGAGATTCAGGCTGAGACGCTCCGCGGCAGCGTCGATGCCCTGGGTGAGCAGATCACCTCGCTTGATGAAGAGATCGCGGGGCTGGACGAGGTCTACCAGGACAAGCTCGCCGAGTTCGCCGGCAAGACTCCGATCGTTGAACTCCGGACTGAGTTGGTCCGGGGCGTCGTCACCCGACATGACGACCCGGACACGCTGACCAATGCCGTCGTGGCGCTCATGATCGCCGCTGACCAGGCGGCGGAGGCCTCCGGCGCCGCCGAGGGCTCGAACGGCCGGGCGGTCCGCATCGTCGGGCCGCGCCCCGTGAGAACCGACGATACCGACGAGGACGTCTCCGAGAGCAAGATCATCGCCCAGATCGTCCGATTGCTGTGGAAAGGGACGAACGACTCCAATGTCGTGCGGGTGGTGGTGGCTCGCCGCGCGTACGCGGGCGAGCAAGTGGACGTGTGGTTCAACCTCATGCCAAACGAGTTGCTGTTCGATGAGGGCGAGACGCTGGTCATGCGTACCATCGAGCCGGACCTGGACGAGATCGATGTCCTCGAGCAGATTTGGCTTCTCATCGCGCATCCGAAGCGGAGCGAGGTCCGCAAGCAGGCGCAGGAGGCCGGCATGTTGCCCAACCCCGAGACGGGCGGGTACGGGGTCATGCCCATCCGCGAGATGTACCGCGCGGCCCAGCGGTGCGCCAACAGCGACGAGCCGGTGCGCATTCTTCTCCAGGCCGATGAGGACGCGTATACCGTCGGTCCGCTCTCAATCCGCATCGTAGTGGTGCCCTCGGAGAGCTAAACTCCGTGAGAACTGCCGCAGACTTCATCATCGCTATCGATCCGGGCCGCGAGAAGTGCGGTATCGCCGTTCTGACGGCAGCGGGCGCCCCCGTCGAGAGAGACATTACCCCCACTAGCGATCTGCCGACCGCGCTCAAGGCTCTTCTCCGCAAGCACCCCAACTCGCACGTTGTGATCGGCGATGGCACCAGCTCGGAGCAGGCCCAGGCGGCCATTGTCCGGGCGATTCCCGAGCTTGAGTTGGCGACCGTCCCCGAGGGATACAGCACCGAGCGAGCGCTTGAGCGGTGGCGCGATGTGACGACGCTGACGGGCTGGCGCAGGCTTCTGCCTCGGTCCCTGCGGTTCCCTCCCGGTCCAATCGACGACTTCGCCGCGTGGATCCTGGCGGAGGACTACCTGGCCACGCTGCTCGATTCTCCGGAGGATGAGTGAACTGATGCCGCAGCTTCTGGCCGGCGCCGCTCAGGTTGATATCACGCCGTCGCTGGGGACGCATCTGTCGGGCTCGGTGGGCGAGCACCGGCCGGCCAAGGATATCTGGGATCCCCTGTTTGCCAAGGCGGCCGTGCTGGAGAGCGCTGGGCGCCGGATCTGCCTGCTGGCCCTGGACACCACGATCGTCACCGCCGACTACACGCGGCGCGTCCGCGACGGCGCGGCGGCGCTCGGCTTGGCACCCGATGACGTCATGGTTCACGCCACTCAGACGCACTCGGCGCCGTCGCTCGGGCATTTCATGGTCGATCCCGACTTCCCCCCCGTGCCGGACGAGTTCGAGTGGGTGCGCGGCGCTGAGGCATCCTACGGCGACTGGGCGGCCAATCGGGCGGTTGAGTGCATCCGCCTCGCGATCGAAGCCCTTGAGCCCGTCGAGATCGGTGCGGGCAGCGCGATCGAGGGGCGTTGGGCCTTCAACCGTCGGGCGGTAACGCGTGACGGCGGGATTCTCATGCCGCCGCCGGTGTGGATGGGGGGAGATGTGGGTCCCACCGACATTCGCTACATCGAGGGCCCGATGGACCCGGAGCTGGGGGTGCTCTGTCTTCGGCGGGCCGATCACAGCATCGCGGCGCTGATCGCCAACTACACGTGCCATCCGGTCCACGTGTTCCCTCGGCCGTGTGTCTCGGCTGACTGGCCGGGCGCGCTTGCCGATGGGCTGCGAGACGCCTATGGCGACCCGTGCGTGCCGATCGTGACCAACGGGGCGTGTGGGAACATCAACCCTTGGCCGCCGTTTGACCCGGATTACGTGGAGGACCATCGGGCCATGGGCGCCGCGCTTGCCACGCGTGCCCGCGCGGCCGTCGATTCCGTGGAATTCGCTGCGGATGCAGTCATCGATGCCCGCATTCGACGCGTGCCGCTGCCCTTGCGGGAGCTGTCGGATGACGAACTGGCCTGGGCTGAGGGAATCCTTGAGGCGAATCCGACGCCGACGTGGGTCGACGAGGAGCGGATCCGGATCGATGCGGACTGTATGGCAGCCGCGAGCATCTTCAGCGTCCACCTGGCGCGGCAGCGGGGTCCGGAGCTGGAGTACGAGATCCAGGCGCTCCGCATCGGCGACGCGGCGTTCGTGGGGCTGCCCGGCGAGCCGTTCGTCGAGGCAGGCCTGAAGATCAAGCTCGATTCGCCGACCCATCCCACCTATATCGTCCACTGCACGAGCGAGTACGTTGGCTACATCCCCACCCGCGAGGCTCTCCAGCGCGGCGGACATGAGGTCAACACGCGCTACTGGGCCAAACTGAAGCCTGAAGCGCTCGATATCGTGACTGATGGCGCTACGGACCTGCTCCGAGAGATCTTCGCCTGATGCCCGCACAGTGGCCTCAACGCGCGAATTCGTCCGATCAGGGCGTCCTCCCGTTTGCATGCAAGCCCCCATATCTGCTATACTCAGGTCTGGCTTCTCCGCCTATCACAGCCATTCTATACAGCACCGGAGGGGTTCCATTGGCCAAGCGAAAGGCCGATGCCGATGAGCGTCTCACCAGAGAGTTCGCTGGCGTCGGATTCGTCACCGTCGGTCTCCTCGTCCTTGCCAGCCTCGTGCTTAGCGCGCAGGGGTCTCCAGGCTACGTCCCCACCGCAATCGCGCGCGTGCTTCATCTCGTCGTGGGATCAGGAGCGTACGCTGTTGCGATCCTCCTGCTCTTGCTCGGCATCGCATCCATCGCCGGCCGCCTGCAGGTGCTGAACACGCGCCTGCTCACCGGAGCCGGCCTGTTCTTCGCCTGCTTCCTGGTTGCGCGGCATGCCGGCGTCCCCGAGGGCGCTGAGTTCGACCATGGGGCCATCACCCATGGCGGCGGGCTGATAGGCGCGACGCTGTGGTGGGTCGCCAGCCGGACGCTAGGCCACGTCTGCACGTGGATCGTGCTGAGCGGCGCGCTGCTCGTGGCCTCGGTCCTCGTCACGCAGGGGCATGTGGCGAAGACCTCGATGGCGATCTCCAAAGGCGCGGTTGCCGGCGGGCGCTGGGTGTGGGGACGGATGAGGGCCGGCGCGGCAGTAGCCGCCAAGCCCCGCGCGAAAGCTGCCCGCAAGCGCAAGCGCGTCGACGATACGGCGCCTCTGACCGTTCCTGCTGGTGAGAAGCCGCTCGACCTGACGGTGGAGCCGACGATCACGGACAACACCGTGGAGTCGGAGCCTGACGTGGTCGAAGAGCCTGTGGCTCCGGAGCCTATGCCCGAACCCATAACTACGGTCGAACCAGAGCCGAAGGCGGCGCCCGAGCCTGTTGCAGACGCGCCGCCGCCCGTTCCCGTGCCGCCGGAGTTCGCTATGGCGGGGAACGCTGTGCCGGCCGTCCAGGACCCGCCGCTGGCGCCCCCAAAGAAGAAGCGCGCGGCCAAGAAGAAGCCCGACGCCGAGATTCAGCTATCGCTCATAGACGAGACCGAGTTGTACGAGCCGCCGCAACTGTCGTTGTTCTCGCGGATCGAGAACCCGGATGAGTCGAAAGAGGACCGTCAGGCCGCCGAGGCCAGCATCGCGCTGCTCGAGGATACGCTCGATTCGTTTGGGATCACCGCCAAGGTCCGTCACTACGTGAAGGGCCCGTCGGTCACGCGATATGAGGTCGAGCCCGTTCGCGGCATCCGCGTGAACCGGATCACGCGGCTCGCGGATGATCTTGCCCTCGCGTTTGCAGCGGTCGGAGTGCGCGTCGAAGCGCCGATCCCGGGGAAATCGCTCATCGGCATCGAGGTCGCGAACCCCGAGGTCGCGATGGTGGGCCTGCGCAGCATCCTCGCCTCGGAGGCGTACCGCGAATCGAAGGGCCTGCTGACGATGTGCATCGGCAAGGACATTGCAGGGGCGGCGGTGGTCGCCAACCTGTCGCGGATGCCACATCTGCTGATCGCCGGTGCCACGAACTCAGGCAAGACGATCTGTCTGCATGGCATCATCACGAGTTTCCTGATGCGCTGTCGGCCGGACCAGCTTCGGCTGATCATGATCGATCCGAAGCGCGTCGAGTTGACGATGTACGACGGGATTCCTCACCTGATGGCGCCCGTCGTGCAGACGGCTCCGCAAGCTGCTGACGTCCTGCGCAAGGTCATCCGCGAGATGGAACATCGGTACGACCTGTTCGCGATGAAGGGTGTCGTGAACATCGACGAATACAACGATCTGGCCGATCTGGTTGAGGAGGATGACCTCGAGGACTTCGATCGGATACCGTACATCGTCGTCATCATCGATGAGCTGGCGGACCTGATGATGCAGGCGAAGGCGGAGTTCGAGTTCTCGATCTGCCGCCTCGCCCAGCTCGCCCGAGCGACGGGTATCCATCTCATCGTCGCCACGCAGCGGCCGTCGGTCAATGTGATTACCGGTACCATCAAGGCCAACATTCCGTCGCGGATAGCGCTGACAGTGGCCTCAATCCACGATTCGCGCACGATCATCGACGGCCAGGGCGCCGAGAGGCTCATCGGGCGGGGCGACATGCTCTTCCTACCGTTTGATGCCAACAAGCCCCGTCGCGTGCAAGGTGCGTTCGTCGAGAGGCGAGATCTCGAGAAACTCGTTGATCATCTTAGGGAGCAAGGCGAGCCGAACTACGAGATCATTCCCGAGGTCAAGGAGGAGATGGCCGGCTACTCCGATGATTCTGACCCGAGCGACGATCTGTACGATACTGCTGTCGAACTCGTCGTCGGGGCGCAGGAAGCGTCTGTTTCGATGCTCCAACGGCGCTTCAAGATCGGTTACGCGCGTGCCGGCCGCCTCGTTGATATGATGGAGCAACGCGACATCATCGGACCTTCCGAGGGCTCAAAGCCAAGGAAGGTGCTCGTGCCTCCCGATTACCTCGAGCAGAAGATGCTCGAGAGTCGCGCGGCTGAGTTGGGCGTCGGGAGGCCCGATCCCGGTTCGTACGAGGCGATATTCGAGGACGGACCGTCCGAGGATGCGGAGGAAACCGTGGCTGTGGTCGATGACCTGGAGGAAGCATGAGCGACGAGGCCCACATACCGCCGAGTCCATACGAGATCGGACAGCAGGCCCTGGCTGAGGGACGCCTGGCGGATGCCCTGCACGCCTTTGAGCAGGCGTACCATCTCAACCCACACGATCCCCGGCTGCACCTGGAGATCGGCAAGCTATATTACGCGCAGGGGAACTTGCGCCGGGCCCGCGAGTACCTGCAGTACTCGCTACACCTCGACCCGCGCTCGCCGGAGGGGAACTACCGGCTTGCTCTCGTAGCGCTTCAGGATGGTCACACCGCGCAGGCCGTGCAGTTGCTGCGCGCGGCGCTCGACGCTCAACCCGACCATGAGGCTGCGCGACGCACGCTTGAGTCGGAGGAAGACCGGGCGCGCGTCTCCCACCAACTGCCGACGTGGCAGCCAGAGCGCGACTTCGGCGACGAGGCGACGCTCCACCCGCCTCGCCAGGTTGGGCCAGACGGCAAGGACCGGCCCGCGCCGCTCCGGGCGCCGCACCACTGCGTGAACTGCTACTACCGCGCCGGCAGGCACCCGCGTAAGATGTATGCCTTCCGCTACCGTTGGTGGAATCTCGGGCTGGTGGGCATGGTCTTCGGGGGATGGATCGTGTACCTTATCTGGACGCTTGTCGTTCGCGAACGCAAGTTCAGCTTCGAGCCGCTCTACTGCCCTGTATGCAACCAGAATCGCTCCACGGTGATGGCCGCGTTCTGGGTGCTGATGCTGTTGGCGCCGGTCTTTGGAGTCACCGGTCTGATCGCCATATCCATAATGATCGCGACCTCCGCGGACCCGGTGTGGTGGGCCATACCGATCTCGATGTTCGCGGCGGGACTCGTCTGCGTGTTGCTGGCGATGTGGGCGCGATCTAGAGCGATGTCACAGGCAGGGGTCAGGCTGCGGGCGATTGGCGATGAAGACGCCGGGTTCAGCTTCCTAAGCCCCCAGTATGCGGAAGCGTTCTCCGAACTGAACGGGGCGTTTGCGCGCCACGACCCCGTCACGGACGAGGCGGCGGAGGCGGAGAGTTTCTTGCTCGGCGCTGATGACGAGGATGCGGACGGCGAGCAACCCGAGCCCGATGGTTCGGATGCCGCGCCGGCCGATCACGATAGTTCAGGATAGTCTACTACATGGCGAAGAAGCGGAAGGTAGCGCTGGTGTCGCTCGGGTGTCCCAAGAACCTTGTGGACTCGGAGGTCATGCTCGCCACGCTGGAGGCGGCCGAGTATGAGATCTCCGAGGAGATCCACAAGGCTGATGCCATCGTCATCAACACCTGCGCGTTCATCCAAGCGGCCCAGGACGAGGCCATCGAGGCGATTCTTGAGATCTCCGAACTGAAGGAATCGGGCAAGTGCAAGGCTGTGGTCGTCGCGGGATGCCTGGGACAACGCTTCGGCGCGGATCTGCTAAACGAGCTTCCCGAAGTGGATGGCGTGCTGGGTCCCAACGACACCGCCCACGTCGTGGAGGTCGTCGACGCCGCGCTTCGCGGTGATCGCCCGGTTGAGGTCGACGAGACCGGGGTCGCCGAAGCCGGAGCGGCGCGCTGGACCTCGGGCACGACTGTCTCGCGCTACGTGAAGATCGCTGAGGGGTGCGATCACGCCTGCTCGTTCTGCACGATCCCCCGTCTGCGTGGCTCGTACCGGAGCCGCCCGCCAGACGCCATCGTGCAGGAGTGTCGCGCGATGGTTGAGGATGGAACGAAGGAGATCGTCTTCGTTGCGCAAGATACCACGGCCTACGGCTCCGACCTTGAGCCCATGCACTCGCTTGCCAAGGTCATCCACAGCCTGAGAACGATGAGCTTTGACGGATGGCTGCGGTTCATGTACATGCACCCCGACCGGCTCGAGGAGGAGCTGATCACGGCAATCGGCGAGCACATGACGGCGGTGAACTACTTTGACATTCCGCTCCAGCACGTGGCGCCGAGCGTTCTCGAGAGCATGCGACGTGGGGGCGGGCCGGAGGAGTACCTGAAGCTCATCGATGATATCCGGGCCATCATCCCCGACGCCGCGATCCGCACGACGTTCCTGCTTGGCTATCCGGGCGAGACGGCCAAGGACTTCAAGCTACTCCTCGATTTTGCCGAGGAGGCGCGTCTGGACCGCGTCTCGTGCTTCGCGTTCTCATGTCAGGACACGACTCCGGCTGCCCAACTCCCAGACCAAGTGCCCCCAGAAGTCGCGTCCGAGCGCGTCGAAATGTTGATGGAGGCGCAGGAAGCTATCTCGCTCGAGCGCAACCAGCGCTTCGAGCAGCAACGGCTTCGCGTGCTGCTTGAGGATCAGGATGACCGCACGGGCGACTGGATCGGCCGCTCGTACCGCGACGCGCCGGAAGTCGATGGACAGGTCCTGCTGACGGCCGAGAAGGCCACTCAGACGCCCGAGATCGGCACATTTGTCTGGGCGATCATCGAGGAGGCGCTGGTGCACGACCTCCGTGGGCGGATTGCATAGGCGATGTCGGCCCGATTCCACGCCGGCACGGATTCCCTATAGCGTTGTTTCGTTACTAAGAAGGCCATGAGCGTGTGGGAGGGGAAATCCCCGGCCCAACCGATTACACGTCCGGATGTTACGCCCACGGCTCCGCGCGCGGAGCCCAGGAGGATGCCGAAGTGACGTCGAGATTCTCACGCAGAACCCTCTGGCGGATGGGATTCGCGCTGGCCGCCATTACGGTTGTATCGATTGCCCTCGTCTCATCGCACCAGAGCGCGCATGCCCGCGGCGAGAAGTACTTCTCGCCCTACGACATCGCCCTCTCCCCGGACGCGGCAGTCGCGTACGTCTCGGGGCGCACCTCGGACACGGTGGCCACAGTGGACCTCGCGGGCGGGACCATCCAGTCTGAGTTGGGAATCAAGGAACCGACTGGGATCGCTCTGAGCGCCGACGGATCGAAGCTCTACGTTGCGAGCTACGTGTCGGACCAGGTCACGGTTCTCGATACGAAGACCAACAAGCAAACCGCGCGCATCGGCGTCGGCCAGAGCCCGATGGCGATCGCCCTCTCGCCCGACGAAGATCGCCTGTACGTCTGCAACCGGTTCGATAACAATGTCTCCGTTGTGGACCTCGGCTCGAGCAAAGAACTTGGACGCATCGACGCCGTGCGAGAGCCGGTGCATCTGACCGTGACGCCCGACGGCGGCACCGTGCTCGTCTCGAATCTCATGCCGCTCGGGCGCAATGACGACCCGAAACTGGCGGCTGACATCACGATCATCGACGCGGATGCCATGGAAGCTGTCGCGAGTGTCAGGTTGCCGACAGGATGCATCGAAGTTGGTGAGATCATCTGCTCGCCCGATGGCAAGTACGCCTACGTGGTCAGCGTGCTGGCCCGGTTCCTGGTGCCGCCGACCCAGATCGCGCGGGGCTGGATCAACACCAACGCGCTGAGCATCATCGACCTCGAGACCAACACCGAGTACGCCACGGTCCTGCTCGACGAATTGGATCGCGGCGCGGCTAACCCGTTTGGCATGGCGATGACCGACGATGGCGCGATGCTCTACGTCAGCCACACCGGATGCCACGAGATCACGCAGCTCGACGTCGCGAAGTTGCACGAGATCATTGAGGCCACGGAAGAGGGCAAGAAGCGCTCGGATCTGAGTCGCGACCTTACCTTCTTGTATCGCAACGGCGTGACTGAGAAGATGGACTGCGGCGGGCTCGGGCCAAAGGGCATTGCGCTGGCGCCCGAGGGCCGCGAACTGTGGGTCGCCAACTACTACTCGGATTCGCTCACGCAGGTGCGCCCGAGCAATGAGGAAGTGGTCTCCACGGTCGTTCTGGCTGATGCCGAGCCGGACCTGGTGCGCCGCGGCGAGATGATGTTCCACGACGCGAAGCTCTGCTTCCAGCAGTGGCAGAGCTGCTCGAGTTGTCACCCGGACGCGCGTGCAGACGGCTTGCGCTGGGACCTGCTGAACGATGGGCTGGGCAATCCGAAGAACGCCAAATCGATGGTGCTCTCCGGGAAGACGCCGCCCGTCATGTCGACCGGCATCCGCGACAAGATGGAGACAGCCGTTGAGGCCGGAATCAAGTACATCCTCTTCCGTCAGCCCGAGGGCGACGAGATTGAGGCACTGTCGGCCTACCTTGCGTCGCTCGAGCCGGAGCCGAGCCCGTATCTGGTTAACGGCGGCAAGCTAAGCCCCTCGGCGAAGCGCGGCAAGAAGGTCTTCGACAGCGAGAAGGTTGGCTGCGCGACGTGTCACCCGGGTCCGTTGTTCACCGACCTGCAGATGTATGATGTCGGCACTCGCAGCGATCTCGACAGGCGCGATGACTTCGACACGCCGACGCTCATCGAGGGGTACCGCACGGGCCCGTATCTGCATGATGGGCAGGCTGTCACGATGCACGACGTGCTCGTCAAGCGCAACCCGGATGATAAGCACGGAACCGTCAGCCACCTCAGCGAGAAAGAGATCGAGGACCTGATCGAGTACACGCTCTCGCTGTAGCCATCGTGGATCTATAGGAAGACAAATGGCGGCCCCTCGCGGGGCCGCCATTTTGGTTTGGCGCGTAGACGCGCGCTCGCCGGTCTGGGTTGATCAGCCTGCCGAGGGGTAGCGTTCAATGGCGCCGCGCAACATATCGGCGGTCTGCTGAGCGATTCGCTCGTAGCTGTAGTGCTCGACCACGTGGGCCCGTCCCGTCTCGCCAAGGGACCTCGACTCGTCGGGGTCGGTGCGGAGCTTGTGCAGAGCCTTGGCGAAGGCATCGATGCCGCCCTCGGGGAACACGAGCCCGCCGCCCGTCTCCTCAATCAGAACCGGGATATGGCCCGAATCGGAGCCTATCACCGGCACGCCACACGCCATGCCCTCGATCACCACGCGCCCGAACTGCTCTTTCCAACTCGCCGTCGTGCGGGAGGGCAGGACCATCACGTCCATACAGCTGACGTGCTGCGCGACGGCCGCGCCGTGCGGGACGACGCCCGTCACGAGCGCGCGAGCCAGTGTCTGGCTCTTGCTCCATGCCTCGATCTCGCCACGCAACTCGCCCTCTCCAACCATCAGCAGCACGGTGTCGCGGGGAGCGCTGCCATCGGCGGCGAGCCTCGCCTCGAGGTTGTTCACGGCGCCTAGAAGATCCCGCAGCCCTTTTGCCAGCGTGAGACGACCAAGGTAGCCGATGACGAATGCATCCGGGGCGATCCCGAGAGTCTCGCGCAACTGCTCCGCCGGCTGCGGTTGCCAGACGCTGGTGTCGACCGCGTGGGGAATGACCTCGATGTGGCCCTCGTAGCCCTTCTGGCGCAGGACGTCCGCACACGCGGGGGCGACGGCGTGCGCGCACGTCGCGCCGTTGTAGATCGCGCGCTCTGTCCAGCAGAACGGCGGGGGGTACTTCCGCACGAGGTTCTGGTTGGACTTGAACACGAACGGCACCTTGATCCGTTTGGCGATCCGAAATGCCTGGTGCGCCGCGAGGCTGTAGGGGTCCTCGTCGGCGTAAATGACCTCGGGCGTGAACGGGAAGTCCATCTCGCTCAGACCCTTATACGAATGCGTGTTGATGTTCCCGTTGAAGCGGACGGGTTTGTTGATGATCTGGCAGCGCAAGTCCTCGTGGCGGGTGAAGTCCGTCATCCCGCCGATCGACGCGTTCCACCGCTCTGGGATGATCATCGCCAGCGCGGTCTCTGGCATGCGCTCGATGATGCAGTAGGGGACCTGGTTGGCTGGGATGACAGCCGCATGGCTGATGACCACTGCGCGCATGGCTCGATTACCCTCCAGAGCATTCGACGGCAGTCGCAATCATCGCGAGGTAGTTGCGGACGGTTTGGTCCGTCAGGACTGCGGTGTGCGGCGACGCCGTGGGGCATAGGATGAACCCCGTCGGGCCGGCCGCCTTGATCGCCTCGCGCGTCAGGCGCGCGACTTCCGCCGTTGGCGCCGCGTACACATCACCTATCTGCAAGTTTCCCTCCAGGCAAACGCGGTGACCGATCCGGCGGTTCGCGTCGGCCAGTTCGACGTCGCCCATCGGCGGCGGCTCAATCGGATGGAGGCAATCCGCGCCGAGCGCCACGAAGCCCTCCAGCACGTCGTCCATCGGCCCGTGGCTGTGCACGTGAACGAGGCTCCCCGCTTCGTGGATCATCTCATGGATCGGCGCCTCGACGCGGATGCAGAACTCCTCGAAATCGGCCGGCGACATGAGTGGGGGGATGCAGTACTCGTGCCCGAGCGTCCTGAATACGGGGCCGACGTCGGCGTCGAGAAGGGCTCTGACCTGATCCCGCAGCCGTTCGGCAATCGTATTGACGAGCAAGCGGATCGTGTCGCGCTCCTGACGCGACCAGATGCCGAGCAACTCAGAGCCCATGAGATCATGAGTGGGGGTGATGGGATTGCAGAAGTCGCACGTCACCACGCCCTCGTCGCCGAGTGCGTCTGTCCGCTCGAAGAACCCACCGACGTCGGGCGTGAGGGGTACGTACGGAACGGAAAGGAACTTCTGCACGTCGTCGAGGTCCTTGACGAAGTACTCCATCTGCATCCCCGGCAGGCCTCGGTTGCTGCTGAGGTACCGCGCGGTCATCGGCCCCTTGGGCGTGTGAACCGTGGCGACGCGCTCGTTCCAGTCGTCGCCCTCGATCACTTCGCTCTCGTAGCGGATCTCCTCAGACGCCGTGTAGAACGGGGCCCCGCCGACGCCCCATGGCACGAAGTAGTCGCCATGTTCCTTCACCGCCTCGATGATGGAAGCATAGCTCTCGTGGCGACTCTCAATCCACGCGTCATCCCACGCGTTGACGCCGCGCACGTGGATGGGAGTGCGGTCGACGTCTTGCAGCCGCATGGCGGCGATGAGACGTTCGCGTGAGGTCATGCGAGGGGGCGCTCCCGGGACGGTGGCATTCTCTCAGGCGGACCGTTCGAGCAGGACAGACTTCGGACCTGCTGGCCAGGAACACGAGACTCGTTCGCCGGGCGGCCGACGGCAGGAGTAACTGGGGCCATACGGGAAGGCCGATGAGGCATGGCGCAGCCTGCCGGTAGCTGCCAAGGGCAGAGGCCAGCGGCTGTGGCCGGTGGGCAATGAGGAGGCTACCACATTGGAAATGAGGCCCGACTTGACGATGTGCTTTGACGTCTCGCTCCCTGGCAGCGTTGGGGTGGCGGAAGGCGTACCAGGCGACGCCGCTAACGCGCTCAGGTGCTCGCTTGGGGACGGGCTCACTGTGCTTCTCTGGGTACCAGACGATGGAATCGACGGTGACTTGGGCTTCCGACCAACCGGCGCGGAGTGCACGACTGTCCACGTGCGGGTTGAGGCGGCATCCGTCTCTGCCTCGCTCCGAGACGCTCTAACCGAGTATGACCCACATGACTACCCGCGCGGCGAGTTGGGCACTTGGATGCGCGACGTTCACGACCACGTACTCGGGTTGCTTAGCCGTTTCCTCTCGTACGTGCGCAACGAGATCGGCCAGTGGCTGCTGGATGACCTGGCTGAGAGAGACCCCGATCAGTTCTTCCATCATTCTGACGCCCGATGGACACTGGACGGTACGACGTGGTCGCGGATGCGGGGTCCGGTTGGTGACCGCCACACCCTTAACCTCATCATCACGCCGCCGTTGGTGCCGGCCGACTGGACGCGAATTGAGGCGTTCCTCAACACGGGCAAGGACGTTGACATCACGAAGCGGCTCGCGACACGCGCCCAGTTGCTTGCGAGCGATGGGGATATGAAAGGGGCCGTTCTGGAGGCAGCTATCTGCCTGGAGCGAGAGCTCTCACTCCTTGTCATACGGTACTTGGAGCAGCGCGAGATACATCCCGGCCCTGTCGTCGAGGGCAAGGAACGCAGCACAACGAGGTTGCTGCGCGTATGGCTCCCCCTGATCCGCCCGGGGACTGACACCAATGAGTTGGAGGCAGGGAAGCGGATCATCGAATGTCGGAATAACATACTGCACCAGGCGCACACGCAGGTCGGTGACAACCTCAGAGCTCACGTGCTGTCAGTCGTCCAACTTGCGCGCAGGCTCTGCGATGAGCGCAATGCTGGGGCCGTGCGGTAGCCGCAGGCGCCGGAAGGTCTCGACGTTCTGCCTCGCGAAGTCAGGCGCGAATGGTGTATCAGATGACTCGACGCTTGATGCCGCCGACACTCCTCGCCCTGTGCGCCACCGCACTGCTCGCCACCGTCTCTCGGCCCTGCCACGCCGAGCCGGTCGAACTCGTCATCTGGGGCGTGTGGAATCGCGAGGGCTGGCGGAAGTGCTTCGATGAGTTTGAGCGGCTTCACCCCGATATCAAGCTCGTCACCAGCGCCAGTGGCGGACGCATGGACGAGCAGAAGCTCATGTGCGCCATCGCCGGCGGCTCGCCCCCGGATGTCATCAACCAGGACCGCTTCTCCATCGGCGGGTGGGCGGCGCGGGGAGCGTTCCTGAAGCTCGATGAGCTCATCGAGCGTGATCGTGACGACCCCAACGGCATTCGCTCCGAGGATTTCTACAAGGCCTGCTGGGACGAGGTGGTCTACGAGGGCGGCGTCTATGGCGTCCCCATCACCACGGACGACCGCGCGCTCTACTACAACGAGGACCTCCTCCGACAGGCCGGCTATGTCGACGAGAACGACGACGTCGTGCCGCCGAGCAACTGGACGGAGCTGAAGGAGTACGCCGTCCGGCTGACCGAGCGCGACGCCAACGACAATATCGTCCGCATCGGCTTCATCCCGAACTACGGCAACTCGTGGCTCTACATGTACGCCTGGCAGAGCGGCGGCGAGTTCATGAGCGCCGACGGGCGGACCTGCACGCTTGACGCGCCGGAGAATGTGGGCGCGCTCGAGTACGTGACCGATGTCTACGATGCGATCGGCGGCGCCGAGGAGATCAACGGCTTCCAGGAGAGTTTCCAGAGCGGCGCGCTCGACCCGTTCCTCGTGGGCAAGGTCGCGATGGTCATCAACGGTAACTGGAATCTCGAGGCCATTGAGCGCCACAAACCTGACATGCGCTTCGGCGTCGTGCCCGCGCCGGCCAGGGAGGGACACGATCCCATCACGTGGTCCGGCGGGTTCGCGTGGGCCATTCCTGGGGGCGCGGCGCACTCGGAGGAAGCGTGGGAGTTTGTGAAGTTCATGAACTCCATCGAGGCGGGCCGGATCGACTGCGCCGCCGAGCACGCCTACGCCCGAAGCTGGGGACGCACGTACGTGCCGTGGATGTACGCCAACGAGCGCATCAATGAGATGGCGTTCGCGGAGTTCGCCCCCAAGGAGGGCCGGACGCACGAGTACCTGCGCCTCTTCATCGACCTGATGCCGCATAGTCGCTTCCGGCCGGTCACGCCGGTGGGGCAACTCCTCTGGGACGAGCACGCCCGCGCGATGGAGGCGGCGATCTACCACAACCTCGAGCCCGATGAGGCGATGACGGTCGGCGCGAAGGCCGTGCAGGAACAACTCGATCTCCTCTACGCGGCCGATGAGGACCGACCGGTCAGTTGGCCGCTCGTCGCGTTTGGGGCGCTGCTCGTTGTGGGGGTGGGGTTCTTCATCGCCCGGCCGCACCTGAAGCGCTCGTTCAGCGCGAGTGGCGGCGGCAAGCGCGAGGCGGTCGCGGGTTTCCTCTTCGCCTCGCCATGGATCACGGGCTTCCTGATCTTCACCGGCGGGCCGGTCGTGGTGAGCCTCGTGTTGAGCTTCTGTCGGTATGACGTGCTCCATGCTCCGAGCTTCACAGGGCTCGCGAATTACCGGACGCTCTTCTTCGACGATCCGCTGTTCTGGAAATCCCTAGGCAACACGTGGTTCATGGTTCTCGGGGTGCCGATCGGCATGGCGATCGGGCTGGGCGTGGCGATGCTCCTGAACGCTGCGGTGCGCGGCATGCCGCTGTACCGCACGATCTACTACATGCCCGCCATCGTGCCGACGGTCGCCAGCAGCATCCTCTGGATGTGGGTGCTCAACCCGCAACACGGGCTGATCAACCGGGGGCTCGGATCGATCGGCATTGGCGGACCGAACTGGCTAACCGATGCGGCGTGGGCGAAACCCTCGATTATCCTCATGGGGCTATGGGGTGCGGGGCAGGGGATGATCATCTGGCTCGCGGGGCTGAAGGGCATCCCCCAACAGCTATACGAGGCGGCTGAGATCGATGGCGCGGGGCCGATCCGGCGATTCATGGCGGTCACGCTGCCGATGCTGTCGCCGTACATCTTCTTCTCCGCGATCATGGGGACGATCGGCACGTTTCAGATCTTCAACCAGGCCTACATCATGACCCAGGGCGGGCCTGTCGACTCGACGATGTTCTACGTCTACTACCTGTTCAACAACGGTTTCCGGTACTTCAAGATGGGCTACGCATCCGCGTTGGCATGGGTGCTGTTCTGGATCATCCTGGCTCTGACGCTCATTCAGATGAAGCTCGCGCCCAAGTGGGTGCACTACGAGGCGGAGAATCCGTAACGACCGCGGGCAAGAATGCCCGCGCCACGACGACCTGTGCCGTACCGTGGGGCGGGCATTCTTGCCCGCCGATGTTCGCCGGAACAACGCATGACCAAACGAACGCGAGACGTCATCTACAAGGTCGCGATGCACGCCGCGCTGCTGGCGGGCGGCGTGCTGTTTGCGTTCCCGTTCGTGTGGCTGGTCACCACCACGTTTAAGGGCGATGAGGAAGTCTTCTCCGAGCGGATGAACTGGATCCCCAAGATCCCGCACTACTCGTCGACATCGCCTTACCTGGATCAGCGCGCCTACGACGAGATGCGGCCGCCGACGGGGCGAGACAAGCGCGGGTGGTGGGCTAGCGAGCAGATGCTTCGGGACCGGCTGTGGGAGCGGGCGCAGGAACTCGCGCCGGAGTTGGGCATCGACCTTCCGCCGGAAGCACAGGAGCAAGTCGCCCGCGGCCTGTGGGTGCACGTGCGCGATACCCTCCCGGCCGATGTCACGTCGAAGGATGCGCTCTTCAACGCCGCGCCCGACGCGGCGACGGCCGAGGCCCTTCAGACGGTCTGGAACCGCATCAGCAAGCGCTGCCTGGTTGGCGACCTGCGACTGCTGACAGCGGGCAATGAGGATCTGTTGACCGGCCGGCCCGACACCAAGTGGGAATTGGGCAGCGGCGAGTTGGCGGCCGATGGGATGGAAGTCGACGGCGAGACGGGTAGGCTGCTGACCTACGAGGAACCCGATGAGCGGCTTCAGCTGCTCGCCCGGGCAGACATCGATTCAGACGTTGAGCGCATCGCCTTGGGCTTGCACGACGATGAGTCGTGGCGGACGGTGGGTGTGTCCGTGGCGACCCCCGAAGGTGTCTACGAATCCGCCCGGCCGTTCGTGATGAGCAACGGCGAATGGCAGGATGTGACCTGGAGCTTCGCTCCGGTACGTGACCGGCGCTCGCTTGAGATCCCGCTGGTGAAGACGAGCGAGGCGTCCGCCGGCGAGTGGAAACTCGTCGTCGACATCCACCCGACCAGCCCTTGGAAGGCCACATTTGAAAAGTTCATCCGCAACTACCGCGAGGCGGTCCGGTACGTTCCGTTCTGGACCTTCGCGAAGAACAGCGTCCTGCTGGTCGTGCTGAATATCCTCGGCCAGATCTTCGCCTGCAGCGTGGTCGCGTTCGCCTTCGCTCGGCTGCGCTGGCCGGGCCGTGATATCTGTTTCGTGCTGCTGCTCAGCACGATGATGCTCCCGCCTCAGGTCACGATGGTACCGGTCTTCCTCATCGTGCGGAAGCTCGGGTGGTATAACACGTTGACGCCGCTGTGGATGCCGTCATTCTTCGGCAGCGCGTTCTTCATCTTCCTGTTGCGGCAGTTCCTGATGACGATCCCTCGCGAGCTGGAGGAGGCCGCCAAGATCGACGGGTGCTCCTACTGGGGCCTGTACTGGCGGATCATGCTGCCGCTGATCAGACCTGCCCTCGCGGCGGTCGCGATCTTCCAGTTCCTCGGTTCGTGGAACGACTTCATGGGTCCGCTGATCTACATCAGCGACCTGCGCCTCACGCCGCTAAGCCTCGGCCTGTTCCAGTTCCAACAGGAGCACGCGGCCGAGTGGGGGATGCTGATGGCCGGCTCGCTGATCATGACCCTCCCCGCGATACTGCTGTTCTTCTTCGCCCAGAAGTACTTCATTCAGGGCATCACCCTCACCGGATTGAAGGGCTAGCTCCGTCCAACTGAGCTGGCATTCCTCAGAACGCGGTCGCTCGGTCGGATGTTAGCAGTATCAGCGGGCCTCGCGTCGACGCGCGGATCCGGTGGCATGGCCCGCCCCCTCTACAGGAGCCAACCCATGAACTTGCGAGTAGCCGCGACCGTTCCCCTAGCGGGCGCGTGCATGGCCGTTGCGGCAGTCGGGCAACCCGCTATAGTCGAGCATCCCGTCGTGCGCTTTACGCGTGACGCGTCGAGCTTCGATTCGCGTGTCGGCGAGATTGAGAAGCGCGACGAGGCGCAATTGCGCCAGATGTATCTCGATGAGATCAGCGGCCTGGACGCGGCAGTGGCGAGGCGCCATGAGGATCGCGTCTACGCGGCGATGGGGCGATGGCAGGAGACGGGCGAGGACCGGTATCGCGTGGCCGCGACCCGCGCGTGTCAGGCGATGCTCGGCGATCTGATCGACGCGAGCGACGACGAGCTTCGCGCCGCAGTCGATGCAGACCACGGCTTCACCGCGCCCAGCAAGATCGCGCGTGACGCGGCGTATCACCTCGCGCTGCTGTACGCCCTGACCGGCGACCAGGCGCACGCGCGCCGGTCGGCGATTCTCTTGGCTCGCCTCGCTGAGGTGATGCCGAACTGGCCGATTCAGAGCCCGCATTTTGGGCCGCTGGAGGATCGCAAGCTCCTCCCTCGCGACTGGCCAGACTACCACACGACCGATCGCGTCACCGGCGTGTGGGGCGGGTGGATATACACGGCAGTCAGTAACGGCGTGGCGCTGGCCTACGCATATGACCTAATCCATGAGTCGGGCGAACTCCAGCGGATGGGCACGCTGGAGGCGGTCGAGCGCGAGTTGAACTGGTCGATTGACTTCCAACTGGGCTATGGCCGCGAGATGGGCAACATGGACATGGCCAGCATGCGCGGGCTGATCGACGTGGCCGGCGTTGTGGGGCGCCCTGATGTCATCCATCACTGCGTCCGCTGGGTGCGCGACTTGTACCACACCATGTTCTACGCCGACGGCTGGTGGCACGAGGGCACGGTCTCGTATCACCAGCAGATGCATGGCGGGCTGCGGGAGGTGCTCCGAAACTACCTGCAAGGTTACTCCGATCCGCCGGGTTACCTCGGCGAGGACGGCGCGAGGTACGACGACCTGGACCTGGCCGCGGAGCTGGCTCGTCCCATCCAACGCGCCACGGCGGTTCTGGATGAGATCCATCAACCGAACGGCAACTACCAGGCCATCCACGATACGAGCTATCCGCAGGTCAACTGGGAGAAGCTCGCGATCACCGAAGCGAAGTCGCGCCTCTGGGGCGGCGTCGGGCACGCGATCCTGGGCATCGGCACTGGCGACAACATGGTGCAGGCGACGCTGCACTTCGGCGGGATCCATGGTCACTCGCACTACGACACGCTGAACATGATGCTCTTCGCGAAGGGCAAGGAACTCATCAGCGAGACGCGCTACCGCCCGATGGATGGCTCCGAGTCGACTCGCGAATGGCATACGATGACGGCCGGGCACGTGACGGTCGTCGTCGATGAGAAGAACCAGAGCGTCACAACGCGCCGCGACGAGCAGCCCGCGGACGCGATTGCCGGTGTACCGGACGGAAAGTACCGCTGGCGCGGCCACGGCAACCACTTGGTCGACGGCCGGCTGCGGATCTACAACACGGATTTCGACCCGGTGCAGGTGGTCGAGGCCGACGGCGAGCGCGCCTACGATGAGACCAAGGTCGGAGGCATGTACCGCCGCACGGTGGCGTTGGTTAGGATCAGCGAATCCGATACGTACGTCATCGACATCTTCCGCACGCGCGGCGGGAGCACGCACGACTACATGCTACACGGGTGCCTCGATGAGCCGCACTCAGCGGAACTGTCCGTCCTGCTCGACGAGACGATTCCCGGGTCTCTGCACAAGTACATCGACGACTTGCGCGCGGGCCCAACCGATGGCGGTTGGACGGTCACCTCGAGCCTCGACAGCGGCGAGGCGAGTCTGAAGAGCTTCTTTCTCCCTCAGCCGGGCACCAGGATCATCCGGGGTGAGGCGCCCGCCATGCGACGGATCGGCAATGCGCCGTTCGTCGCTGCTCGTCAGTCGGACGGGGAGAGCATCTTCGTCGCGGCGCACCATCCGTTCACCAATGAGCCGCTCGTGCGCGATGTCGAACTCGTCGAGCTGACGATGGACCGCGTTGCCCTGCGGGTCGTCCTGCCGGACCGCGTCGACACCATCGTCTCGACCGACGAGGGCTTCTCCCACTCGGCGGAGGGGCAGTGGGACTACGAAGTTGGTGGAGGCCACGCCCTGGAAGGCGTGATCCAGCGGACGTTGCGAATGGAAGTCGGCGACGCAATCGATGCCTTCGTGACGGATACACCGCTGCCGGCGGATGGCTCCCTCGACGGCTTCACGCTGATCGTCGATCTGGGCGGCGTGCTGGTCCAGGCCTTTACCATCGACCACGTCGAGCGTCGGGATGGCGAGACGATTGTCCACTCCCGCGACGAGCCCGGTATGGCGATCTCGCGCGGCCTCGTGAAACAGACGTACTTCCCGTGCTGGGGCATCGCCGGGCAGGCCAAGTTCAGGATCAACGCCTCGCGAGTGGACTGATGGCTGACGCGTGCAGGCAGGGCCGCGTTGCGGGCGCAACCAACTCTGCGAGCATGAACGCGTCCATTGCCGTGGCTATCGCGGCCTCTCTGCTGGTGGCCTCCGGAGCGGTCGCCGCTGAGAAACGCACGCTGCTCGTCTTTGAAATAGACGAGGGGATGCCCGGCAGTCTCACCGACGTCTGTCGCGACGACGCCGAAGGCCTGCGGGAGCGTCTTGGCAACACCTACGCGAGCCTGTCGGAGTTGACTCCCGTCTATGATGTCGCCGTGCTCGTCTACCCTACGCACCTGTACGATCGCAGCGCCTACGACCGGCCGGACTCGACCCCCATCGACACCATTCACCCGCGCTTGGCGGAGCTGCTCGAGTTCTTCGACACCCGCCGCGACGGGGGGCACGTTCGGGTGATGCTTGAGATCTACTCGTCAGGAATCAGCACGAACCAGGACGGGCACCTCGCCAATCAACCGATGCCGTCTCTCTTCGCGCGCGGCGAGGACAAACGCAACGGGCTGTCGATGGACCTGGACGCGGTCGCGGCGCTGGCAAGCCGCTGGCCGGAGACGCTGGCGGGCCTGCGATTCCACGAGACTTACGGTTCTGATCTCGTCTGGCGCGCGACCGGTCAACGCGGGTTCGAGCACGACCCCGAGCTGGTCCGAGGAGTCATCGACCTGTGCGGCGAGCGCGATCTGCTTCTCCTATGGAGCGATCCGCACTGGCTCTGCATCGAGCCGGAGCGTGGTGTTTTCGCCCCGCATTACGTCTACGATGAAGCGAACCGTCCCTACATCGAGCGAGAGCCCTTCGCCTCGCTGCAAGCCATGGCGCGAGATCGGCTGGGCAAGAACGCGTGCTTCAGTTGGGGCAACAACAGCTACCACTTCACGACGAACCTTGAGTATCTGGACGTGAAGGTCGGACCCTCCGAGGGAGAACCCGCGCGTCCGATTCCCGGGTGGATTCTGTTCGATCAGCCTTACGCCGAGTTCCCGATGAAGGCGTGGCCCGAGTCCAGGTGGGGGATGTCGATTCAGTCGTGGTTCTGGCATGAACTGACCAACACGGTCAACGGGCAGTACTACCCGCTTGGGGAGTTGACCTGCCCCGCCGAAGTGATCGGCGCGTATGTCATGAAAGGCCTTCGCGAAGGCGCCGACGTGCTGCAGTTCGAGCCGTCGTCGTATCTCTTCAACATGGAGACGCCGCTCTGGCCCAGCTCCGCCGCCGCCCACGAAGGCACTGCGGACTACACCGAAAAGCTGGACCTGAAGCGCCTGAAGAGATGGTTGCTGGAGCCGGACGCCCCGAACGCTCCGCCGGACCGCTTGGAGGCGTTCTTCGACCGCGACCAGCGTCGCTTCCACGAGAACGACGTGTCCGATCCGCCGCTCAACTACGCCCAGGCCACCCTCGCGCTGCTGTCTGCGTCGGGGCCGGGGCTCTACTACGACACCCGTGTCGACAGACGCGCATTGGCGCGCGATGATGCGGATCGATTCACGGACGCGGTCGTGGGTGGGGACATTGTCGCGATCGTCCGAGGCGAGTTCCAGGGCGACGGCGTGGATGATATCGCAGTCGTCAGGCGCGAAGTCTCCGGGGCGCGCGTTCTGCAACTCTTCAACGCCAAGAGCGGCTTGCTGCATGAGAGCGCGGAGGTGGTCGCCGACACCGCGGATGGGACCTTCTTCGCGATGGTCTGCCTGAACCTCATTCCCGAGGTGGTGGGGGCAGGCGATCCGGATGAGATCCTCGTCCTGCGTCGCTCGCCCGACGGCGCCCGGCTCGTTCCCCGCGTCTACCGGATCCCGATGTATGAGCCGACTCCGGTTGAGTTTCGCCTCGAGCCGTTGAGCGATGATGGGAACGCTCGAGTGGTGGCGGGAGTGCTGCCGGATGAGTTGCTCGATTCGCGGACGGTCGTTGGCGTGCTGGGGCAGCGGCGGGAGTCGGTTCTGTACCTGGATCACTCGCGGCCAGTTGACTGTTTGGTGGCGATTCTTAGCGACCCGTCACGGCTTGGCTTCGTCGAGGGTGGAGACGTCGTTTACGTTGATGCGCCACCTATGGTGGCGCCCGTGATGCTGGACATCGATCTCGATCGGACCGATGAGCTGTGCTACATAGAGCCAAAGAAACGCCGGACTGTCCTTAAAGTCTGCGACCTGCGGCGGGAGTTGCGAGAGGTCACGAGCATCCCGATCGACGCACCCGCGAGGGGAGTCTCGCGCCCCGGCTTGAAGGCCTTTGGTCTGCGCTGCTCCGTTCAGGTGAGCTCTAAACCGGCGGCCGGGCGGTGAATTCAGAAAGCTCTTGACTTCGCGCCATCTGGCGCGCAATCTTGGTGGCAGCTGGCACGCGCAGCCAAGTGGGAGACATCGATTCATGACTGGACCAGACACGGACGCCTGCGGACGCGTTGACCCGGCCTGCGTGCCGACGCGCGTCCTCGCATCGGGCGCGGAAATCCCCGCCATCGGACTGGGCACGTTTGGCTCGGACAACTACACGTCTGAGCAGATCGCCGACGCGGTTGTCGGCGCCGCGGAAGTGGGGTATCGGCACTTCGATTGCGCGTCCGTGTATGGCAATGAGAAGGACGTCGGAGATGCGTTGGCGCGGGTCGTTGAGAGCGGCATCGCCCGTGAAGACCTCTGGATCACCTCGAAGGTCTGGAATGACATGCACGGCCCTGGCGACACGATTCGCTCGTGCGAGCGGTCGCTGGCCGACCTTGGGTTGGACTATCTCGATTTGCTCCTCGTGCACTGGCCGTTTCCGAACTTCCACCCGCCGGGGTGTGATGTTTCGGCTCGGAGCGAGGGCGCCGTGCCATACATCCAGGATGCCTACATGGCCACGTGGTCGCAGATGGAGGCGTTGGTCGACCGCGGGCTCGTCCGGAATATCGGCACCTCGAACATGACCATTCCGAAGCTCGATCTGCTTCTCCGCGACGCTCGCATCCTTCCGGCGGCTAACGAGATGGAGCTTCACCCTCACTTCCAGCAACCGGAGCTGTATCAGCACTGTGTGGGCAACCAGATCCTGCCCATCGGCTACTGCCCGATTGGCTCGCCGAGCCGGCCTGAGCGCGACCGGACTCCCGACGACACGGTCGACATCGAGGACCCGGTCATCGTCCGCATTGCCGAGCGCCTGGGCGTTCATCCGGCCGTTGTTTGCGTGAAGTGGGCCGAGCAGCGCGGCCAGATCCCGATCCCGTTCTCCGTCAAGCAGGCCCAGTACGTGTCGACGCTTCAGGCGACCGTGGCCGATCCTCTGACCGACGAAGAGATGTCTGATATCGCTGAGATCGACAAGGGCAACCGGCTGATCAAGGGCCAGGTCTTCCTGTGGAAGGCGGACCAGGATTGGCGCGACCTGTGGGACGAGGACGGGACGATCGCAACGTGATTTGGTAAGGAGAGCAGACCATGCCCAAGATGACAGGAGTCGTCCTGCCCGGCAACAGCACGGTGGAGTTCCGCGAGCACGACATCCCCGAGCCCGGCCATGGCCAGGTGCTCGTGAAGATGAAGGCCTCGACGATTTGCGGCAGCGACATCCGCGCGATCTACCGCGAGTACTTGGGCAAGGGCCCGGAGGCCTACCAGGGCGTGATCGCCGGCCACGAGCCGTGCGGACAGGTCACGAAGGCCGGACCCGGATGCGTTCGCTTCAAAGAGGGCGACCGTGTCATCCTGTACCACATCTCCGGCTGCGGCGTCTGCCATGACTGTCGCCTGGGATACCAGATCAGTTGCACCGGCACTCAGCGCGCGGCGTATGGCTGGCAGCGCGATGGTGGGATGGCTGATTACTGTTTGGCGGATGAGATGGACCTCGTCGCCTTGCCTGACGGGTTGAGCTATGTTGACGGCGCCTGTGTTGCGTGCGGATTCGGCACCTGCTATGAGGCCATCAAGCGCATCAACGTGTCGGGCGATGACCGCACGCTCGTCGTCGGCCTCGGTCCGATGGGCCTGGCCTCACTGATGATCGCTCGCGGGCGTGGATCGACTTATACCATCGGGGTTGACATCGACGACGAGCGGATCGCGCTGTGCAAGAAACTCGGAGTCGCCGATCTCGTGCTGAAGTCTGACGCCGATGCGCTCGAGGCCATCAACCAAGCGACCGAGGGCAAGGGCTGCGAGAAGTCGATCGACTGCTCGGGCAACACGCACGGTCGGCAGCTCGCGATTCGCGGCACGCGCCAGTGGGGCGACTGCGCTTTCGTCGGCGAGGGCGGGACGGTGGAGTTTGAGCCGAGCCCCGACATCATCCACGACCAGATCACGATCCATGGCTCGTGGGTGACGAGCCTCGGTAACATGGAGGACCTGGTGGAGCGCATGCAGCGGTGGGACTGTCACCCGGAGAAGACCTGCACGGATCGGTTCCCGCTGGAGAAGGCAGACGAGGCGTATGACCTCATGGACCAGGGGCACTGCGGCAAGGTCGCGGTTGTCTGGGACGAGTAGTTCGCCACGTGGCGCGCGATGGCGGCGGGGACTGCTCACGCCATCAGGTAGAGGAAGTTATCCTCGGCCATCTCGCGCGTCGCGACGTCGTCGATGAGTTCGATGAGCGTGTGGAAGCCGTACAGCGTCTTGATGCGATGCGTGAGCAGGCCGCTATTGCGTCGAAGCGTCTCGGTCTCCCAATACTCCGGCGTGCGGGGATCGTGCTCGGCGCGGACCCTCGGACCTAGCTCGCCCTCAAGATTGGGTAGCGCTCCCCACAGTTGAACGTGATGTCGGTGCGCCGCGAATCCGCTTCGTGCTAACTCCCCGTAGCCCAGTCCCGACAGCTCGATCAGCCCACCGGTGTGGTTGATGATGTGCCACAGCCCACCGCACCCTTGGCGATGCTCTGACGCCGTGTGGATCAACTCGCTCGCGACTGCCTCCGCCATCGCCTGCTCGTCTGTATACGGCGGCACGCCGTCTTCCGGGAGCGTCACGTCATTGCCATCAATCCACCCGCGTTCCTCACCGAAGTACTGACGCCCCGGATGCTCGCCATCAAACCTCTCGATGAGCCTGCAAATGCCGTCGACGATTCTCACCGTCGCGTGCTCGGGGTACTCCCGGAGCGCCTTGATGGCGATGGCCGCGAAGATGACGTTGTGACCCGACTGGCGCATCGCGTCGATGTTGCCCGCCAGCGCCCCGGCGATCGAGTCCACGCGCTCCGGGCGCGAGGGGGCGTCGGGGAACGGCTCGAACAATTCGGCCATCGTCATGCCCACCGCGTCGGGATCATACCACAACTCCTCGCCCGCGATAATCCGGTCCAGCTCGCCCTCGATTCCCGCGTGGACTCGGGCGTCGAGATGGGGATGAGCACCAGCGAAGAAACGCCCAGCGACCAACGCGGCCCCCGGGTGGCCAGCCATGTTGCCGGCCCTCGATGCGCGCGCCATCGCGGACAGGCCTCGGTGCAGATATGCCGGATCGATCGCGAGATCACTCCCCTGCCTTGGTCGCCTGGGCCAGGTCCGTCTTGCGCATGCGGCGCGTGGAAATCCACATCGATACGCCAACGAGGCCGTAGACGACGCACGCCGTGACGATGTGGACCCAGAACGGCAGTATCGGTCGGAAGGACATGTTCTCGGTGGTGAAGCTCTGCATGTATGCCGAGTTCAAGGCGATCCCCAGCGGGATTCCCGCAACCAATCCCAGCGTCGCGAGCGCGGCGAGTTCGATCGCTGCGAGGCCTGTCGTTGCGCGGGATGAGAACCCAAGACTCCTCAGCGCGGCGAGTTCGCGGGTCCGCTCTAGCAACGAGACCGACGAGATGCCATGGATGACCGAGCCCGCGAGGATGCCGCCGAACGTGAGCAGACACCCGATGAAGATGAACATGACGCCCATCTGCTCGTCTATCTGGCGCTCCGCGTCGGCCGTAGTTGAGACCAGGGCCAGATCATCAGAACTCTCCAGCCGGCTGCGTATCGCCTCGACGCGCGACGGGTCGCACGAAATGAAGGCCCCATACGAGCTTTCGGGGTATGCTCGGTCGGCCAAGCTCCGCCGCACGTCATTGACCTCGCCGTAGGCCGCGTTACCCATGGTCACATCGAGAATCCCGCCGACGCGCATGGTCGTGCCGACACGTCGTCTCTGGTCCGACCGCACCCATCCCACGCGGACGGGATCGCCCTGATCAACCAGCAAACGCCCGGCAAGCTGCTTGGGCAGCCAGATCTCCCCTGGCCTCAAGTGTAGCGGAACGTCCCCAAGCGTTCGCGGCTGCAGGAGCCGCTGACCCGTCTCAAGGCCCGTGAGGATCAGTTCCCCCGAGCCGTAGCTGCTCTCGACACGGATGGGCAGGCTGGCGGTCGGTGTAATCGAGCGCCCGTCGAGGGCCTCGACGACCGCTCGCGCGGTTGGCATGCCGTTGGGGTGGGTGAACTGCACGCTCAGCTCGTACTTAATGGTGCCGGTAAGGAACTCGTCTATGGCGTCCATCGTCGCCAGGTGCATCCCAAAGGTGGTGATGATGATGCTCGCGCCGCCCGCGATGCCCGCCACGGCGATGAACGTTCGCGATGGGCGGCGGAAGATGCCGCGAAGAGGGATACGGAGGGCAATTTCCTTGATGCGAGTCCAACGGATCAATGACGCGCCGACGGCGCCATCGCCGCCTCCGGAATCGCCTCGCATGGCCACTGCCGGCGCCAGCCGCGCGGCCGTCCATGCCGGTAGTAGCGACGCGACGAACCCCGTCACCGCAGCCAGGACCAGCCCGATGAGCATCGTGGTCCACCGGGGCGGCGTCAGCACGATCGGTAGGTGCAGCGCGCCCGCGTACATGTTGGTCGTCCACGCGCCGACGAAGTGGCCGACAACAACGCCGGGAATCGCCCCGGCCATGGCCACGAGCGTGCCTTGCCCTACGTGTTGCGTGAGGATGGCGCGCTGGCTGAAGCCGCTAGCCCGCAGCGTTCCGATGATAGTGACCTGCAGCCGGATGATGCGCGAGAGAGCCCCGTACAGCGACAGTCCCGCGATGCCGAGGAACATGACGGGGAAGAAGACGCTCATGGCGGCGAAGCCCTGCTGGTCTATCGCCAGCAGACGATTGCTCGGTTGGTCATCCTGGACATAGGACGCCTCAAGCCCGTGCGCGTGGACAACGCCCTCGAGTCGGTCTAGCACTGCTTGCTCGAATCCAGGCTCCGTGCGGCAGTGGAGTTCGGTGATCTGCCTCCCGACACCAAGCCAGCTCCGGGCTTCGTCTTCCTCGATCCAGACCACGCCGAACGTGCCGGCGGCGACGAACACTTCGTGTTTCGACGGCACGGGGTAGATGTACTCGGGGCTTTCGGCGATGCCGACGACGGTGAACTCGCGCTCGACGAGTCCGTAGACGCATTTGATGCGATCGCCGAGAGCATACGCATTGTCGCTCGCGAACCGCTGCTCGAGAACCGCTTCGCCGGGGGATGTGACGAACTTGCCCTCCAGGACAAGCACGTCGTTGATCGCCGGACGCTCGCCGCGGGGACAGCCGATAAACCGGCCGAGCACGCGCTCGCGCTCGCGTCCGCGTTGGTTGATCGATCCGTCGCGCACAACGCGCCCCATGGCCTCCGTGACGTGAGGGATGGTCCGGGCCTTGTCGACCAGGCTCTCGGGACCGATGTCAAACAGCACGGACGCGTCGGCCATCCGCCCGGTTTCGTAGATGTGGTCGTAAGTGCCGGTGAGGTTCTCGTACGACGCGTGGAGATCGACGAACAGCATGACGCCGAGGAATATGAGCACGTTCAGGGCGATGGTCTGGCGCGTGAGCGCCCGCGTGTCGGCCCATAGTTTGCGCCATGCCATGTTCATGGGCGGATCCCGCCGTTAGGTCGCGAGCGTGCTGGGGTGCAGGGCTTCGCCCTGCGCCACGTCGGTCACCTCGCCGCTGCGCAGGCTGACGACAATGTCGCCCAAGGCCGCGAAGCCGAGGTTGTGAGTCACCATCATCACGGTCATGCCGCGCCGACGCGTCTCGTCCCAGAGCAGCGAGAGCACGTCGCGGCCCGTCTCGGTGTCGAGAGATCCAGTCGGCTCGTCAGCGAGCATGAGACGCGGTTGCTTCACCAGCGCCCGCGCTATGGCGACGCGTTGCTGCTCGCCACCACTGAGCTGAGACGGGAGTTGATTGGCCCGATCCGTCAGGCCGACCGCGGCCAGCATGTCCTCGGCCAGATCGTCAGTGCCTACCAACTGGCCGATCAGCCTCACGTTCTCCAGCGCAGTGAGCGTCGGGACGAGGTTGAACATCTGAAACACGAAGCCAATCGTGTCGCGGCGGAAGGTGGTGAGTTCTTCCTCGTCGAGGTCGTCGATGCGCTGGCCGAAGACCGATAGCTCGCCTCGGCTGGGAACGTCCAGCCCGCCCGCGAGGTTGAGCAGCGTCGTCTTGCCCGATCCGCTCGGGCCTAGCAGTACCACGAATTGCCCCGCCGGGAGTTCCACGTCGACGCCGCGAAGCGCCTGCACGACGACATCGCCGAGTTCGTATTCCTTCCAGACGTCGGTTGCGGCAAGGGCTGGCGGGTCGGCGCGTGGTGTCGTCATGCCGCGGTATCGTGGGGCGCCACCGACCGCATCGGCGGGGCTGGGACTGGCTCAACGCGTTGGTCCTCGCGCAGGTCGGTCTTTCCGTGGACGACTACCGTCTCGCCGGGCTCAAGCCCGGAAAGCACGGCAATATGGTCGAAGTTGTTGCGCCCGACGCGGATCTCGCGACGCCTGGTGCGGTCGCCATCGACGACCCACACCCAGTCGTGAGCACCCTCGTTCACCACGGCCGCTGTCGGTATGAGCGTTGCGTCGTCGACGAGCGGCACGTCGCCATCGATGTCGACCTCGGTCCCGGGCGGGAGGGTGAACCCGGGCGTCGTGACGTCGCACCGCACGCGCACTTGGCGCGAGGACGCGGCCAGCCCTCGCCGGGGCACGGCCTCCTTGCCGATGGCCGACACGGTAACGTCCCACCGCATGCTCAGGTATCCGCCCGCCCGGCATGAGAGCGTCTGTCCGACGCGCATGTTGACAGCGTCTTCGCTCTCGACGAAAGCGGTGATCCATGGGGCCTCGGAGGAGACGATCCTGATGACGGGCTCGCCCGGACCGACCATCGCGCCGATCCGCCTGTACACCTCAACGATCGTGCCGGCATACGGCGCGCGCATGACCTCCGCGGCAGCCTTGCCTCGAGGATCGGGGTTGATGCGGTCCGCCCACGCCAGCGTCTCTCCCTCGCCTACAGCGTCGCCCTCCGTGACGTAGATGGTCGACACGCGGCCGCCGCTCTCAAAGCCGAGGTCGGAACTGCGCGTCTCGATGATCCCCGACGCCGCAATCCGGGCGTCGAGCGGGCCTCGGAAGGCCTCCTCGACGACAACCTCAGGTGGGCTCAGCTTCGCCATGATGCCCCAGACGACGAGAGCCGCTACGACCACGACGACGAGGATGAGCTTGCGCTTCAGGATGGCTCTGGCAAAGGTAATCATCGTTGGTGTCGTGCGGGCTCCGAGGCGTCAGTGGCCGCGAGTAGTTACGTCCTGCTCATTCGTCGGGCACCGCGAGGTCGCCTGCAGGTAGTCAGTCAGCGCGTTGAGCGGCAGGACGTAGTTGTGGAACGGGTAGGCGTAGTAGTACGCCCGCGCATAGATCGTAAACGTGGCCTGCTCATCCTCCCAGCGTCCGTCGTCGGTCATTTCTTCGAGAAGATAGGCGACGCCGCGCGTGATGGCCCCCTCGCCGGGAGGGTACCCACACCGAAGCAGTGCCGAGACCGTGTAGGCAGTTTGGAGTGGGGTGCTCTCACCCAGTCCGGCGAGCGCGATGTCGAAATCCGCCTCGACCGTCTCGCCCCATCCGCCGTCCTCATTCTGGTGCGTCAACAGGAACTCGATGCCCCTCAGGGCGGCCGCCTGCGCCTCCCTCTGCAACGAACCCTCCAGCGCCACCGTCCGCGACATGCCCAGCCCCATCGTCCCGAGCGCCCTCAGCACGGAATCGGTGCCCACGACATATCCCGCCCACCACCGCGACCACCAGGCGCCGTTCTTGCATTGGGTACCGACGAAGAAACTCAGTGACCGGCGGGCCATCTCGCGGGCCTTCGGGTGGTCGATCCCGGCGAGGGACTCCGCGATCCGGGCAGTCACATCGGGCGCGGCGACGTCAAACAGCGTCTGCTTCAGCCACCCGTGGGAGCCTGGTCTGCATCGGACGAATGTGTTCTGCCACGAGCTGAAGCCGCCGTGGCGGTTCTGTCGGGGATGCAGCCACTCCACCGCGCGGCCCGCGGCGTCGTCGATACGCCTCCGCAGGTCGGGCTCGGCGGTTCGGCGCGCCAGCAGGAGTGGCCGGAGCGCGAATCCCGTGCTGTCGCGGTCGACGTGTTTCAGAGCGCCGAGAGCCCATCCGGTGCCTCCGTCTGCCGCCTGGGCGTTGAGTAGAAGCTCAATGGCCGGACGTACCTCAGCATCCATGGCGGAGTTGCCAGGCGTCTCCAAGTAAGAGCAGATGGCGTGCCCGGTGTCCCACATATCGCCCGTCATGCCACTGCAGAATGCGCCCCCGTCCGCACGCGCCAACGATCTGCGAAGGCACGCGTAGGCGCGCTCGATGGCTGGGTCTTCCGGCGGCGCGCCTGTCGCTTCGAGGGCCATGACGCACAGCATCGTGTGACATGCATTGCACGCCCAGAGCCCGTCCCTGTCTTGCTCGCCGCGGATTTTGTCGGCCAGGGCGCTAGTCGCGGGACCGTCACCCCGAGCGGTCACGCCCCAGATGGGGCTGCGCCGATACGCTTCTCGGTCGAGCAGCGCAAGGGCCGGGAGCACCCGCCTGAGCCACCAGTTGAGCTGCGCCGCCGCGCGACGAAGCCTGGGCGACCGGCTCACGCGAACGAGCGCCCTCGGCGCGAGCATCGGGGCGAGCGGCGGCAGGGGCACGTAGCGGCGGGGGTCCACGCGGGCGGCGAGGACCTGAGCCATGAGCCTGTGGTCCCACTGGAAGGCCCATCCGCCCTCGGGTTTGCCGGCGCGCATGAACTGCTCGGCCCGCTCGATGGTGCTGCGGATACTGCTGTCAAGACTGGCATCGACCGCGGCGTTCCGCGCAAACCAGCTTTCGGGGCGGTGTCGCGCGGCGATCTCACCGAGCGCGAGCCGCAGCGATAGCACAGTGGTCCGTGTAATGGGCATGCACGATGGCGAGTCGGGCGATTTTCGGAAGCCCCCGTCCGGGTTCGCCTGGCGGATCATGTGTCGGATCAGCTGGGCTTCGTCCTCACGCGCGCCCGGTCGGTCGATCAACCCGGTCGTGCGGAGCATGATGATGTACATCGCCCCGATGAACGCGTTAAGGTCGAGCGGGAAGTGCCACGACCCGTCCGCGCGGCGGCTCTCGACGAGCCGAGAGACGGCCTTGTCGCGGGCCTCCCGAGCCGCGCGCACCAGTCGATCGACGTCGGCTACTGTGAGGGGCTTCATGTCCTTCGGCGTGTCCACGCTGGTCTCTTCCGGGCACGGGACGCGGCGCCCTCCCGCGCGGCGCCGGGCAGGGCGGAGGTCTTTGGCCTGTAAATGGGCAATGCTGTGCGTGATGCCCGAAATCGCCGCCATTAGCGCTATCGCCCCGCCCGACGTCGTCGGCCCCGCTCCTCCGGCGCGTCCTGGCGTGCGCCAATGGGCCACGGCCTGACTGGTCGCGAATGCCGCGGTGCTGGCGGTCGGCGTTGGCCTAGCCGCAGCTTGGGTTTTCTGGGGCATCTCCCTGACCCCTTCCGCGCCCGAGCGGCCGGTGTTTCTCCTCGTGGGCGCCAATGTGGCGACCTGCGCCACGGCCTCTCTGCTGTGCACGGTTGCATCCCAAGGGTGGAGGCGCGCGCTATTCCTCTTCGCCCTGTGCGTCGCGGTGAGCTTCGGGATGGAGGGCATTGGCACGGCCACCGGAGTCCCCTATGGCGAGTACAGCTATACCGAGCTGATCGGACCGAAGCTCCCGGGAAGCGTCCCCCACATCATTCCCGTCGCGTGGTTCATGATGATGGCTCCCGCTCTGGCCATCGGGCGATGGCTGTGCTCCGTCAGATGGCAGCAGGCGCTTGTCGCTGCCGGCCTGATGTTGCTGTGGGACGTGGCGCTCGATCCCGCGGCGACGGGCGACTTCCCGTTGTGGCGTTGGCATGGTGGGAGCGGGTTCTACGGCATCCCAACTCAGAACTGGATTGGCTGGTTTGGCACCGCGTTCACCATCGCCGGATGTTACGTCTGGGTGGTGCCCTCGTGGCGCGCCGGCGGCGGGCGCATGTCCGCGCTGATATACGTCGTGCAGGGCGCGCTCGCGGCGACGGCGGCCGTGGCCAGCGGCCGGTGGTGGGCGGCGGTCGTGTGGGGCGCGGGGATGGCCCTGTTTGCTCTTCTGGCCTATAGATCTGTTCGGCGGGCCAAAGACCGGTCTGCCGTGTTCGCGGCGCGCTGATGTGCTGAACTGTCGCGGCTTTCTTGGCGTTTTACTGTTAGAGTTCCACAATGCGCGCAGGAGGATCGACCATGACGAATGCCAAGCATTGGACCGGATGGGTAGCCATTATCCTGGTAATAGCGCTTGCCGGATGCGTCTCCGCCCAAGACTGGCCGCAGTGGCGCGGCGCGAACCGCAATGGGACGGTGAGTGATTTCGTTGGACCCGACGCGCCACCTACCGGGCTCTCGCTGGTCTGGGGCACGGCCATCGGCACGGGCGATGCATCGCCCGCGCTCGTTGGCGACAAGCTCTACGTGAACACGCGAGAGGGCGATGAGGAAGTCACTCGGTGCCTCAACGTAGCCGACGGCACGCCGGTCTGGGAGGAGCGTTACGCCGCGGCGGCCGCCCAAGGGCCGGGCGGATCGCACCCAGGCCCCCGCAGCTCCCCCGCGGTTGCCGAGGGCAAGGTCGTCACGCTGGGCGTGGCGGGAGTCCTGTCTTGTCTTGACGCCTCCACGGGCGCTCTCGTGTGGCGGAAGGATCCGTACCCGAACACCTTTCCCCAGTTCAACACGTCGACATCGCCGATCATCGTGGACGGGCTGGCGATCGCCCATCTCGGTGGAGCCGGCGAGGGGGCGTTGATGGCGTTTGAACTGGCCACGGGGGATGTGAAGTGGCAGTGGGACGGCGAGGGGCCGGAGTATGCCTCCCCCACGCTTCTTGAGATCGATGGCGCGCGACACATCGTGACAGCGACTGAGAAGAGCGTGGTTGGGATCGACTTGGCCGACGGCGCGCTTGCCTGGCAGCTAGCCTACGTGCCCGAAGGCAGATCGAGCAACTCCCCGTCACCGATAGTGGACGGCCAGACGGTCATCTTCACCGGCTCGGGCCGTGGCATGCACGCGGTCAATATCGAGAAGCAAGGCGACGCGTACGCGCCGGTGGACGTCTGGAGCAACGCGGAGATCTCATGCCGGTTCAGCACTCCCGTGCTCAACGGCGGGATGCTGTTCGGGATCAACGACGGTGGGAATCTCTTCTGCCTGAATGCCGGAACGGGCGCCGTGGAGTGGACCGGCGATGCTCAGGTCGATCGGATGGGGTTCGGAAGCCTCGTTGACTTGGGCGACGCCATCGTGGCTCTTCCCAGCTCTGGTGAGCTGATTGCCTTCGCTCCCATGGCGGGCGCCTACGCCGAGTTGGCCCGGTTCACGGTCGCCGAGACACCGACCTACGCGCACCCGATCGTCACCGGCGATGGAGTCTTCGTGAAGGACGAGGAGACGGTGGCGCTGTGGACGTACGAGTGACGTGAGTCTAGCGGCCACCCCGTCTACTGCTGGTGGATCAGGCCATCGATCTGGTGTGCCAGCACGACGTTGTTCGCGGCGGGGTGGCCGAGCAGGCCCGGCGTAACGGGTTCGCCTTTGTATGCCGCATCGACCGCCTTGTAGACGGGTTGTTCGTTCTCCCACGCGCCGATGCACTCCATCGAGATGACGCCGTCCCACTCCAGCGCCTTCAGGCGCTCCACGATCGGCGCGAAGTCGATGACGCTCTCGTGAACGGGGCACCGGACGTATCCGGGTCGCGATGGCTTGCCATGCATGTGCCCGGCATGATCGAGCAATGGATGGACCCTCTCCTGGGCGATGCTCTGGGCTACGAAGTGCGAGTAGTCAACGGTGTATGCCAGGCCCGGCACTTCCTCCGCCATGCGAATGGCGGCTTCGGGCGTTTCGAGGATCGAGCCCATGTGGGGCTCGACGTGACAGCGCACCCCATTCTCGCCTGCGATGCGCACCATCTCCGTCAGCGTCTCTGCCGCGACATCCCACGAGCCGTCGTCGCCCAGCTCATCCTGCAGTTTCCCCGGGACGCCCATGACGCTGTTGCATCCGGCCGCTTGAGCGCACGCGGCGAGATGCCAGAATCGGTCGAGAAGCTGCGTCCTCAACCCCTCATCCGGGTGGTTCACATCTACCGGCTTCCCGTCGACGTGTATCCAGCACAGGAACAACTCCGCCGGCGCCAATCCGTGACGATCCGCGGTCTCGCGGATCTCCGCGCCAAGCCGCTCGGGCTCCGCGGCGGCAGCCTCCTGAGGGATCTGCGCCGACGGGCCGTGCGCGCCGATGTCCGCGTGCTTGAAGCCGACTTGAGAGATCAGTCGGAGCGATTCATCCAGCGGGAGCCATCCGAAGTCAAACGAGCAGCAACCTAACTCGATCATTCAGTTCTCCTACAGCGTCGGGATGGGAATGGGACGCCCTTCGATCGCCGACTTATGGGCCAGCAGGCACGCCTGAGCGCTCTTGGCGCCCTCGATGGCCGGCACGAGCGGCTCCGTATCATCTGCAATGCACTTCGCGAAATGTTCGACCTGCGGGTCGTACGGATGTCCCGCGTAGGTGATGGGAATCTCCATGAACTCGTGCAGGCCGTCGAGGCAGAGCTGGTTCCCCCGCACCGTGCCCTTCGTGCCATGGACGACGAGGTTGTAGTTCGAGCCCATCGGCCCGATGGGGCCATAGAGCGCGGCGACCTTGCCGATCGCGCCGGACGCGAACCGAAACAGAGCCGCCTGCGTCGTCGGTGTTTGCATCTCAGGATACGCAACGTGGTTCGCGTAGCCATGCGCCTCAACCACATCCCCCGCGAACCATCGCAGCAAGTCGAGCGGGTGAACTCCGACGCCGACGATGGGGATCTCCTCATCAAGCTTCCAGGGCTCCATGAACTGCTGGTAGCGGAGGTCGTGGACGTAGTCGCCCTCGAGGTAGTACACCTCGCCGAGGACGCCGTCCTCGATTAACTTGCGCACCTGCGCGAACAGTGGGTTGAAGCGGAGCACCTGTCCGACCATTGTCTTGCGATCAGACGCGCGCGCCGCCGCCACCATGCGCTCGAGGTCAGCCACGCAGTTGGCCATCGGCTTCTCAACCATCACGTGCTTGCCGCCCTCAAGTGCCTGCACGAACGGTTCGGCGTGCACGTGGTCGGGGGTGTGGATCGAGATGATGTCAAGGTCCGGGAGGGTGTAGATGTCCTCAGTTGCCTCCACGCCGGGGCCGAGTTCCTCCAGCGCCTTCGAGAGCCGGTCCGCATCGAGATCCCAGATCGCCGCGAGTTCGGTTGATGGGGAATCCCGGTATGCTCGACACCATGCCAGACCGTTGTGCCCGAGGCCCACGACGCCTGCTCTGAGCGCCATCTTCGTACCCCTCAGTTGCTGCTATCAGTGTCCGTCGACATGGACTCCGGCTTCGTCACCCAACCTGCCTTGGCCTCCCGCGCGTTCAGGGCGCAAGCGAGCCCACGCCGACGGTGTCGGTTGCTCCGGTAAAGCCCGGCCCGCCCGCCGCGACGTACCCATGGCTGGCGCCGGATTCATCCTGACTGACCCAGAACGAGTAGAGACGCCCGCCGCGGAGGTGGAAGCGGAATTGGACCGGCTTCCCGCGGATGCGCGAGAGGTCTTCCGCGCCCTTCCACGTCACTTCGGCAAGCGTGCTGTCGACTCTCACCGGCTCGCAGTTCGCCTGCGTGAAGGGCCTGATGGCGCGGCCCTTGGAGTTGAGAATCTCAACGCGCAACTCCCCGTCCGGGGCGTCGACGTTGACGAACAGACGCTTGCCGGTAAAGCGTAGGGGACGTGTCGTCAGCGTTCCGGTTTCGGGGCCGGCATCCATCGATGCGAACCCGTCGCGGCGCAGGATGGCGAGGCCGGTGGTGACGCCCGCGCCATGGAATTCGGGCGTACCCGCGCGGCCGCTGACATAGAAGCAGAGCTTGTCGCCCACCACGAGGCAGCACCCGCCGACGGACTGAACGTTGCCCCAGTTCCAGGCGCGCTCGCCCTCACCCACCGGGCAGAACGACCGCCGATCAGGTCGCGACCAGTGGAAGCCATCGCGACTGAAGCCGACGCAGACCTCGTTGATCTTGCAGCGCATTATCGTCCGGTCGGGGGGAGCCCGCATGACCGAAAACAGGCCGATCATCACGCTCTCATAGGCGACGGCGTCGAGGTTGTAGAGTTCGGGTTGGATGTTGCGTGGCTCTAAACGGAAGTCCGCGTTGTCCGCGCCCACCCACATTGGCGGCTCGTAGATCTGCCATGGAAGGTTGGCGATGAGGTCGGGGCTTTCCCAGTAGCGGCGGCACCGCACGGGGCCCTCAAGGCCGCCAATCGGCGAGTATTCGCGGATGCTGTAGACCCACTTCCCGCGGAACGGGTTATAGAACGCGGAGTTCCGATCGCCGGTCGGTCCTGTCCGCACGGCTTCATCGCTCCAATGGATCCCGTCCGGGGAGAAGTGTGCGGTCATCGAGCACCGCGAGCCGTACCACTCCTGGTCGGGCTGAATGAGATCAGCGCCCTCGCGCGTGGTGATAAGCTTGAAGCGGCGGCTTGGGTCCGCCTCCTCGAGGTCGAGCCACACGACGCGACTGCCACCCGCGCCTTGCAGCACGATGTTCGTGCCTGGCACCACGTCCAACTCCGGCTTGTCCCAGTGGATGCCATCCTCGGAGGTGGCGTAGCAAAGATGCCCGCGCTGGTAGTCCGCGTGGTACCACATCTTGAACAGCCCGTCACTCGGGTCGTGCCACACGCCCCCGCTGAAAGGCGCCGCGAAGGGTCCTTGGCTGACCCCATCCTTGAGGTGCTCCCACGACCTGTCCGCCTCAAGCACCGGGTTTGCCGAGTGGTACTCGGGGAGATGAAACGCGCGCGTCAGCGTGGTGCTCTCAATCAGGAAGTCGTCTACGAGTAGTTGCCGGCCAACGTCGATGGGGATGATGTCGGGCGGCGATTCGAGATAGGGAGGCGTTTGGGGATCGAGCGATAGCGTCTGTCGTTCAGGAGGCCACGTCGCGGGCAACCGAATGCCATTGTAGAGGGTCTCGCCTGCATCCATGGTCTCGTCTCCATCGGCGCGCGAGTCGACGTGCGGGCCCGCAAACAGTAACACGCTCGCGATTACAGTAGCGAATGGGCTGCGCGCGCCTATCATCGGTGCCTCTCCGTGAGCGGCCTACAGCCGGTTGAGCGCTTCCTCGACCGTGTCGCCGGTCACCTCATACGTGCGACCGTCGATGACTTTGAGATGTGGTTTCGGCACCTTCGGTACCTGTCCCCGTGACACGACCTCAAGCCGCATTCTCACCGGACGCTTGACCTTAAGCGGCGCTATCGAGTCAGCCTTCTTGACCGCGTGCGCGCTCTGCTTGACGATCAGGTCATACGATGCCTGTCGCGAGAGAAGCTGCCCGCCCTGACACGCCAACCCCTTCTTGACTTGAGCCACCACGATGCCTTTGATCAGCTTCTTCGCTTCCTTGCAGACCTTGTCATCGCCGGAGACCATGATGGTGGGCACGCCGTGGTCGCTCGCGATGCCCGCATCGATGCCCACCTCACCAGTGGGCTCGCCGTTCATGGTGAAGTTCTGCCAGCCTCGCGAACTCATCGTGTGTTCGAGAATCGCCTCGGGCGTTCCATGCATTGCGTGGTAGCCCAGTAGGATCAGACCCGCGCATTTCGCGATCTCCGGCAGGCGCTCGCGGTCGGTAGTCCCGCGCACGTACTCAGCGCGCGCGTCGAGGTCCTCCCAGATGAAGTGGCATCCGCCGCCATGGATGTCGCGCACGACGACTTCGTCCGCTCCGCTCGCGAAGCAACCCTCCACACACGCGTTGACGTCTTGAGTCAGGTAGCGGCGGGCCTCATTGTACATGGGGGTGCCGCCCCCCATCTGCTGGCTCTGGAAGACGCCGCTGATGCCTTCCATATCGACGGCGACGAAGATCCTCATTCTCAGTCTCCTCACTCATCATGTCGACGTTCCCACGTTGCTTCGTCCGGTGGGCAACCTCGCCCTGCGCGTTTGACATCGAGCCGTCACGGAGTCTGTTCGGCCAGCCGGTGTACATATGCGAGCGCCGCGTTCAGCAGCGCCTCCCTGTCCGGGTAGCCGGCTAGATCTGCAGCCACGTAGACGATTCTTCCGTCGCCCAGGCCGCCGCCCGGCTGAACCATCGCGATGGCGTCGCCATTGTACGTGCCATCGGGCAACTCGACGCGACAGAGCGACTCATAGCTCGCGGCGTCGGGGTACACCTCCGCCGTCATCAGCCGACACCCGCCACCACGCTCGATCGTCCACGCATCCAGGCCGGGCATAGCCTCCGCGTCGAACGTGAATCGACTGCCCTTCGGACTCTCCGTCATGCGCAGGTGGAACCCGATCTTCGCCGCCTCCGTTCCCCCGCCCGGATAGAACAGCGGGTACCGCCCGCCCGACATTACTAGGAGGGTGTTGCCCGCCCTCAGGTGTGACTGCAGCTTCGCTACCACGTCCTCGATCGGCTCGTCGCCCGCGCCGAAGCCTTCGTCGCCGGATGCGAGTAGCAGCACGCTGGGCAGCTCCTGTGTTTGGACGATGTCGTGCCAGGTCGAGATCTGCACGTCGAAGGCGTCCGAGTTGTATAGGTCCGCCACCCACTTGCTGTAGGGGGCCTCGTGCAGCACGAGCGGAATGCCCTCAAACCACGTCTCCCAGCGCGCCGTCGTCTCGGGAGTGAAGGGGCTAGGCCGCTTGTAGTACACCAGTTGCGGCACGGGCTGATACGTCATCTGCGCGGATCGGGCGCCACCTCGGGGAAGGCCGCCTCCTCGCCTCGCAGTAGCTTACCCGCCAGTCCGGCCAAGGTAAGATAGTGATCGCTTGGCAGGCCCTCGTAGGTCGCGAAACGGCCGACCGGCGGGTTGTTCGTGCACTTGAAGATCGCCGTGCCCTCATCCACCTCATCAAACATCGCCACATACACCATGTCCATGCCGAAGCGCTTGATCTCCTCGATCTGACTCCAGAAGAACTGGCCGCCGAGCCGGGGAATCGCGTTGAGCTTCGCGCCGCCCTTCTGCAGGTTCGTCCAACTGAAGCCCGGGAACGCGACCGCGTAGTAGTCCATGTCATTGGCCTTGCAGAAGTCGATATCGCCTGGCCAGAGGCGTTCGGAGTGCGCGCGGGCGGCCTCCGGGGAGCCGTACCGCCCGACGTTCCACGGGCTGATGATCGTCGCGTATTGCTTCAGCAGTCGCATCCGGTCATCTTCCCATGAGGCCCAGTCATTCGGCAACCCCAGCATGACCGTGCAGCCGCCGTTCTCGGGTGCCTTGAGGAATGCGAGCAGCTCCTCGGCGGGGCCCGCCTCAAAGCCCCGGTGCCCGAATCCATAGCCCCAGAGCGATACCACCGGCGCGCCCCGGTGGCGCGTGTATGCGGGGCTCTCGGTGATCTTCATCTCCTGGATGAGCCGCGTCCAGTCGGCTTTAACGATATCCACGCTACGCCGGTCAAAGCCGATGTCATACATCACCGCGAAGGTCCGTCCGTAACGGTTGGCGCCCTCGCGGCAGTGGTTCAGCACCGCGCAGGAGCGCTGGTAGTTCCAGTCGTCCTGGTTGCTGACACACGAGCCGAAGCGCTGGACGAAGGCGCCGTCGATTCCGTAGTCTCGCATCCACTCGAAGTGTCTCAGCACCGTCTTCTTCACGGTGGAGCTGAACACGCGGGCGGTCGAGCCGTCGACATGCTTGTAGTTGGTGGGGAACAACTCGTCCGCGTCGTGCTCGCTCAGATCCGGCCAGAGATCAACCGTGCAGCGCGGCGGGTCCTGGCTGACGCCGCCCCAGTGGACGTTGCCGACGCCGAAGCCATCACCGTCGGCCATGAACCATCCCTGATACCCGCACATGACCTTGCCGTGTAGCGTAGACGTGTCCACGCCGGTTGTCGATGGGCCCTCGTACGGCGCGAGAGATTCCACGAGAGGCATTGCCACGTGCGGAGTCTCCTGTCCCGAGCACGACGTGGCCGACAGAAGCGCGACTGTGATGGCTCCAACCATACGTGATCCTCTTCCTGTTGGCAGAATCCGTGGGCACGTGCGGCGTGGCCTGGTCTTCGGCGTCAGTTGCCCGTCGCGAATTGGCGCGCGGCGATCTGTCGGTCGACCCACGCTTCCACGATCTCCTCCGCGGACGCGCCATTGCCTGCCGGTCGTTCGATGATACTGATGTCCTGTCCCTCCGCCACCCTCCGAGCCAGCGCCGCCCACGGCCTCTCCGCATCGGTCAGCGCGGGCTTGAGGACCTCCGGCAGCACCGCGACGCAGTCCCACTGTTTCAACCCGAAGTGCAGCGACCAGTTCAGCACCCAGCTATAACGCCGGATGTATGCCTCCTCGCTCTCGTCAGTGAGTTCGGCGGGGATGGCGATGGCCACAAGGTCTGGCCTCCGCTCGTCCGGATGCCGGCTAAGATACCCCCAGCCAACGCTCGTATGCGCGTGCATCTCGATCTCCGCGAGCGTCTTGCCCTCGGTGGGCCAGGTGACCGCTTCAACGGTCGCCTCCGGGTAGCGCTTAAGCAGCGCGTCCTTCACGATTCTGTCGAAGGGGGGCGTGGCGACGATGCGGATCGGCTTGCCCTTGTCCACCAGACCCAGCGTGTGCGACAGCCCGTCCGTCGGAGGCCCGATGTCGTCCAGCGCCACGTGCAGGCCCGAGATCGTGCGAGCAATTGTCTTGGCGAACACCTTGTGCCCGTTCATGTTCGGGTGGATCGTCTCGCTCATGAGCAGCTTCCAGGCGAGCGGGTCCTCGGCGCGGATGTCCTCGTAGGCCTGCCAGCAGTCGGCGACGGGCACTCCAAGCTCAGCGCCCAGGTCCCTCACGGTCTGGGCGAACGCGCCGAGTTTATCCATCGGCCGTCCCGCGTCTTCGGGATAGACCGAGTTCGGCGTGCAGAGGACCACCTCCGCGCCCACGCCCCGGCATTGCTCGACGATGCTCTCCAGGTTTGCGCGGTAGGCCCCCGCGGGCGTTCCGGTCACATCATTCATGCCGAACATGATCGTCACGAGTTGCGGATTCCTCGATAGCACGTCCCGCTCGATCCGTTGCAGGCCGGCGGCGGTCGTGTTGCCGCTGATTCCCGCGTTTACCATGCTGATCTCGCCCTGCGGGTAGATCCGCTTCAGCGCGATCCCCAGCATGTCCGTGTAGGCCCGCACGCCGCCGGTGTGGTAGTAGACGCCGGTGATGCTGTCGCCGAAACAGGCGACTGTGACGGGCTCTTGCCCATTCTCGAGAAGCGCAGCCGTCTTCGGCGTCATCGGCACTGCGTCATCCGCGCGCGCTGCGCAGGCCAACACGCAGACCGCGATCAGCGCGGTTATGTGGCTGATGGTCATTGTTCGGGCCCCCGGTGCGGCCATGTTCGTCGTGGCGCTGGCATTCTTGCCTGCGGCCATGGTTGTAGTGGCGCTGGCCTGCGGCCGTTTGCCCGGTCCTTCGCCCGGCTGACCTCCGCGTCCTGCGCATGGCCAACGAAGGTCTGCGCGCTCGCGCGCCGGAACTCCAGCGCTATCATGATCCCCTTGGTCCAGATCGCGCTTGCCGGGTGCGGCGGCTCGCTGGCGCAGGGCCCTTCGCCGCCAATCGACGGGCTCGTACTGTGGCTTGATGCCTCGGATGCGGCGACCCTCGACCTTGAGGGCGAGCACGTCAATTCGTGGACCAGCAGAGCGCCGGGTGACCGGTCCATCGTCACCTCATCCGGCACGAACCGTCCGACGCGCGTAGCCTGCGAAGGGCGTGGGCCGGCCGCTGCCGTGCGGTTTGACGGGCGCAACGACGTGCTGCGGAATCCCGCATTCGGCGTCCGGGCCGACACGTGGACGCTCGTGGCCTTGGTCGCTCCGCTCAAGCCCGCCCGGGGGGCTATTCTCTCGGCCAACCCGACCGGCGGGAGCGACTACGACCCCGGTCTGACGGTCGATCTCTACGAATCGGCTGCGAGCTTCAAATACCTCAGCGTCGAGGGCGCCGGGCGCATGGGCGGACGCCTGAACCAGCGAACCAACGCGACGCCATTCGGCTCGTGCTCCGTCGTCGCCGTTACCCGAGATGCCTCCGAGATCCGCCTCCACATCGACGGCGTCGGCGAGGCATCTCGCCCCGTCACCCCCGTGGAGACAGTCATGGACGAAATCCGGATCGGGGCGCGGCACTACAACGGCCGCGAGTGCGAGTTCCTGACGGGCGAGATCGCGCAATTGCTGCTCTATGACCGCGTGCTGAGCGACGCCGAGCGCCAGTCGATTGAGCAAGCATGGGTGGTATCCGAGGCAGAGAAGACAGCCGGCGAGGAGCATGGAATCAGCATGGAGCAAGCCAGAGGCGAATCTCGCATGGTCGTGGCTCGCCCGCTTGAGCATTGGCCGAATGTGGCGGCCTTCGCGGACGCCCACCCGAATGTCGACCTGAGTGGTCTCCCCATCCGCACCGATCTCCTCGAGGCGATCAGGCTCTGCATGCATTGCCTCAACAGCTCCTTCGACGCCGACCGCGATGGCGAACCGTTCTTCTACTCCACCTGCTCGTGGATGGTACAGGCGAGTTCAACCACTCGGTCAATATCGGGATCCCGCACGTCACCGGACGGTGCCTGCTCGGGAACATGGCCGCCTCGCTGGCGACCGGCCTGCCATTCCCAGAGGACGGGCGGGCGATACTCACCCGCTACCTCAAGTCCTCCTTCGACAATCCCGACCACCTGAACTCATACTACGATCCCGGGCGAGACAACGAGCGCCGGGTCGAACTCCACAACATGCGTGAGGGGCTCTATGGCCTCTGGGCGCTCATGCATACCGACGAGGCTGACTGGGCCAAGGAGACGGCCGGCCTGATGCTGCGCTCGCTCGCGAGCTTCACCGACGACGCAGGTCGCTGGTCGCCCGCGCTGCTCGATGAACTCGGCTGGGCGGGGCATGTGGAAGGGCTGAACGCGCCCAACGCCGCGCGGATGGTCGATCCGCTCCTCGCCGTGCATCGCATCACCGACGATCCGCTCGCGTTGGAGCTAGCCGGTAAGTACGCCCGCTGGGGCATTGCTGAGATCTTCGAACCCAACGGCGACTTCGCGCCTATGGATCGCTCATCCGGGCACGTCCATTCCATCACCTCATCACTCACCGGCATCATTGAGTATGCCATCCAGACCCGCGACGCCGAGATGTTCCTCGCCGGCAAACGCGTCATGCGAGTCGGGATAAGGGAGTACTTCAGTTCCTGGGGCTGGGGCGATGAGGTCTTCCCCGAACACCCGGCGGATGAGCTGTCTCGGGGTGAGATGAACCAGACAGGGGACGTCATCCGCGCGGCCCTGCACCTCGGCGCCTCGGGCGAGGGGGACTATTGCGGGGAGTACTACGAACTTGCCGAGTGCTATGTCCGCAGCATGGTGCTCCCGACCCAGCACAGAGAACCGGAGCTGCGCGAGTTCATGCGCGACACCGAGGATCCCGCAGACGACGCCCATCGCGATGTGCTCGCTCGGACCGTCGGCGGATACGCGATGCAGCTCCCGAACGATCGCATGCAGGAAGGCTCCTGGCCGCTGCAGACCCAAGACATCACCTCCGGGACGGTCCACGCGCTCGCCGAGTGTTGGCGTCACCGGGTGACGTTCGACGAGGACGTCGCCAGCGTCAACTTGTTGTTCGGCTACGACGGCGACGCGCTCTCAGTCACCAGCGGCCTGCCGCTCGATGGCCGAATCGCCTTCGAGGCAAAGCAGGCGCTCGCGCTCCGAGTTCGCGTGCCCGAGTGGGCGGATGAAGCGACGGTCGCCGTCACGGTCAATGGCGCAGCGCGTGAGGTCTCGTCCGATGCCGGATACGTCGTCGTCACGGGAGTCGATGTCGGCGACAAGGGCGATGTGACCTTCGACGTGCCATGTAGAACCGAGCGCGAGACGGTCGATGGTATCGAGTACACAACGACGTGGATCGGCAATCAGATCATCGCCATCAATCCGCGCGGCACCGTCAGCCCGCTGCCGTTTTGAGCTGCCACTAACGCGGAGGACAACATGAACCACCGCCGCCTCGGCCGCACGGAACTCCAAGTCTCAGAACTCAGCTTCGGCGCCGCCCGCGGGGCCGCTGAGGATGTCGACCAGTTCATCACAACCCTCCACGCCTGCATCGACGCGGGGATCAACTTCATCGATACCGCCGAGAGTTACGATGCGGGTGAGAGCGAGCGTGTCCTCGGGCTGGCGCTCAAGGGCCACGATGACATCCTCGTTGAGACCAAGTACCTCCCATACGACAGCCACGCGGTCGAGGCCGCCTTCACCGGCACGCCCGAGGCGCTGGTCGAATCGGCCGAAGCAAGCCTCCGCCGTCTCCAGCGCGACCGACTCGACGTCTTCCTCGGTCATGGAATCCGCAACGCTGATTCGATGGACCGGTTCATGAATGGCGGGTGCTGGGATGCGATGGTGAAACTTCGCGAGCAAGGGAAGGCCCGCTTCATCGGCGTCAGCGAACTCTCAGAGGGCGATGGGACGCACGAGATACTTCAGACCCTCGTGCCGACGGGGCAGCTCGATGTCGTGATGCTGACGCTGAACTTCGTTCTCCAGACCGCCGCCAATGCCGTCCTGCCCCTCTGCGCGAAGCACGATGTGGGCACCGTCGTCATGATGCCGCTGAACCAGGCATCGAAGGAGTCCGGCCTCGTCAGCATGCCCGCCGCGCTCGAGTGCATCCGCCGGCATGTCGCCGAGGGCAACTTGCCCGACCAGCCGCCATACGCCGAGCCGGGCATCCTCGACTTCCTCGCGCCGTATTCGGTCCCCGAGACAGGCCTGCGCTACGTGTTGAGCCATGGCGTCAGCACCTGCTGCGTCGGCATGAGGACGCCCGAGCGCCTGGCCGAGAATCTGCGCGCGATCGACCCGCCGTATCTCGACTCAGAGCGACTGACCCGCCTGCAAGAGCTGTTCGGTCGCATCAGATCCCAGGTGCGCTAGGCGCCGCAATCCCGTCGTAGGTCGGATCTCCAGATCCGACATGGTCAGTTGCTGGGGTACTGACACCAGGCATGAGAGGCCCTCCAATGAAGATTCTACAAGTCACTTCGCCGACGTCATACGAGATCCAGGATGTCCCCACACCCACGCCCGGGTCGGGTCAGGTGCTGATGCGCGTCGAGGCTGTGACGACCTGCCCGCAATGGGATCTGCACCTGCGTCACAACGAGCCGATGTTCGTTGGGCACCGGTTCGAGTACCCCTACACGCCTGGCCAGCCCGGCCACGAGGCCTGCGGCACGATCGAGGCGGCGGGAGAGGGAGTCACCGGCCTGGCGCCGGGCGACCGAGTCTGCGCGTGGCGTGACGCGGGGCACCAGTTCGCTGGCTGTTACGCCCAGTTCGTCGTGCATGAGGCCGACCACGTGATTCCCGTGCCCGACGGACCTCCGCCCGAGGCCCTCGCGTCGCTGGAGTTGGCTATGTGCGTGGGGACCGTGTTCCGGATGCTGCGCGACATGGACATGGTGTCTGGCCGCCGCTTCGGCGTGACCGGCTTGGGCCCCGCCGGCCTCGTCGCCGCCCAGATGGCGAAGGCCGAAGGCGCCGCCGAAGTGGTTGGATTCGACATGATTCCCGACCGTCGCGAGTTGGCTCTGACGATCGGCGTGGACGCCAGTCTGGATCCGACGACCGATGTCGGTCAGGACTTCCCTGCCCTGCAAACATCCGTCGATTGCGTTGGCGCCAAGGCGTCCGTCGAGTTCCTCATGGACCGCACCTCGCACGCCGTGGCCCTCTTCGGCGTCCAGCGCGAGATGTACGCCTTCGAGCCGCGTCACTACACGCTGAAGTTGCTCGGGTACGACGGGCACTCGCGGGAATCGGCGGAATACGCGGTGCGCCTGATCGAGGCCGGCAAGCTCGATCTTGGTCCCCTGGTCACCCACGTGCTGCCGCTCGAGCGTTACGGCGATGGGATCGACCTGCTCGAAACGCGCGACGCGGTGAAGGTCTGCTACAAGCCGTGGGAGTCGTAGGGGCTACACAACTCCGAAACTCGGACTGTTGGTTTTCCACTTCCCGCGCGTGAAGTCGGGGCACTTGACCGGCTTGCTACCCCGGGCGATCGACTTCTCCGACAGCGCCACGATCACGCTCATCGCCACGGAGTCGTAGACGTCGATCGGCGTCTGCGTCCGGTCGCGAACGGCCCGGACGAACTCCCTTAGCTCCAGATAGTCCGTCCCGCCGTGCCCGCCCTCAATCGGCGTCGTGTACCAGGCGTGATCGTGCTTCGATTGGTGCGGCGCGAACGGCTCCCAGTTGTGGGCTTTCGGGTCCTCGCCCATCAGGCACACGGAGTCTCGCTGCTCGTTGTAGACGCCCAGCGTTCCCGAGACCTCCCACCGGTTGTCATATGGCCTCGGGAGTTGCATGTCGTAGTTGATGACGATGCTCTTGCCCCCATACGTCTCGATGACGGTGGTGACGATGTCGCCTTGCGCGTACTCCCGCGTCGCGCCGGGGTGATCCGGCCCGAAGGTGCGCGCGAAGTAGGCGTTGATGCCCTTCGAGGCCGTCGCCGTCGACGTGGCCGTCGCGTAGTAGTCGCCGCAGCCGATGTCGAGCCAACTGATGACGGGCCCGAGCGAGTGCGTCGGGTAGTGGTCTCGGTTGTAGTTGACGAGGTACTTTCCCGGCCACCGATCCGTGCCGTCCGGATAGAAGAACCAGTGGCCGATGCACTCGTGGGAGTGCGCGCAGTGGCAGTGGACGATCTCGCCCAGCAGCCCCTCGCGGATCATGTTCAGCACCGCCAGGTTGTCCCGACGGAAGCTCCAGTTCTCGAGCATCATGCACGGCACGCCGGTCTCCTCATGCGTGTCGACGAGGTCCCAGCACTCCTCAAACGACATTGCCGCGGGCACCTCGACGGCGGCATACTTGCCGGCCTTCATGGCGGCGACCGCCATCGGCGTGTGCCATTCCCAATAACTCGCGATCACCACCGCGTCGAGATCGTCCCGATCCATCATCTCCGTGTAATGATGCTCGTCGCGCGTGTACGCTTCGGGCCTCGTGCCCCGCGCGCCCTCGACGATGTCCTGGGCGCGTTTGGCGCGATTGGGGTCGATATCGCAGACCGCCGGCACCTCGACGCCGGGCAACTGCAGGATGGT
>PVBE013007283.1_pt1 | contig 160429 bp, 151 predicted proteins | sample 1631181 | NCBI WGS metagenome assembly PVBE01 (sample SAMN08397723, study PRJNA350692) | Marine metagenome, whole genome shotgun sequencing project. | isolation source: water | place: Pacific Ocean | collected 2012-04 | reverse complement strand
CAAAGTTTTCACGAGGAGACACGCCCATGTCGCGCAGACTCACCGTTCTACTGTTCAGTTCGACGTTCGCATTGTTGAGTGCGGGCGCCTTCGCCGCTCCCATGCAGGGGACCGATACCGAATATGGCGCCGGACCCGGCATGACCAATACCGGCCCGGGCGAAGTGAGCGGGGAGGAGGCCGGGCAGCTGCCGGGCACCACGACGCCGGGCACCACCGAAAGCGATGACGCGCCGATGGGCGAGGGTAGCGATCGCGGCACCCTCGATGGCAGCGAGCCGCAGACCGGCGGCGCCATGGGCGGCATGGACGAGGGCACCATGGATGGCATGGATCGCGACGGCGCCCTGGGCAGCACCCCGTAAGCCGACTTCACGACAGCACATTCATCACCTGATAGGAGGACACATGTCCCGCACCATTACCGCCTTGATGTTCGGTTCCGCGTTCGCGCTGATGAGCGCCAGCGCCCTCGCTGGCGACAAGGCCGACATGCACGGCGCCAGCAAGGAATACGGCACCGGCGTCGGCATGATGAACATCGACACCGACAAGGACGAGCGCATCAGCAAGGACGAATACCGCAGTGCGTCCGACAAGCGCTTCGAAGGCGCGGACAAGAACAAGGACGGGTATCTCGACGAGGACGAGTCGAACACCCTGTGGAAAGAGGGTGACATCGACGGCCCGTACTACGACGAAGACCCGAGCAACATGTGACATCCGGCCGGCAGTGGCGAGCCGCGAGAGCCCGCCTCCGCCGGCATCCGGTCAACGCGTGCCCCGACGCCGCGTTGATCTGCTGGCCGGTTGGTAACAGGCCGCCGGCACCCGCACGATATTCATGAGGAGAGAGTCAATGATTCGCACACTCGCAAGCCTGCTTTGCGCCTCCGCCCTGGCCGTCGGCGCCTCCAGCGCCGTCGCAATGGACCATGGCGACGGCGGCAAGATGGAGCGCGGCAAGCTCTGGCAGATGGTCGACGCCGATAACGACGGCAAGATCAGCCAGGAGGAATACCGCACCCAGTCGCAGAAGTGGTTCGAGAAGATGGACCAGAACGGCGACGACATGATCGACAAGGAAGAGCGCGCTGCCTTCAAGCAGAAGATGCGCGAGGCGCACAAGGGCGCCAAGCAGGGCCAGATGGGCCAGCAGGGCGAGAAGATGCAGCACGACATGGACGGCATGCATGGCGACATGCATGGCATGGATCACGGCGCCACCACCGAATAACGGACCGCGTCGGTCCGGGCTCCACAGCCCGCAGGAGACCCCGCCCCGGCGGGGTTTTTTGCGTCTGCACTGCCCGCGCCGGGCGGGCCATGTCGCTAGAATGGGCCGCCGCGGGCCGCTGCCCGCCTCCCGCATGAGCCCAGGGCGCGCATGATCGAACGCATCCTCATCACCGGCGGTGCCGGCTTCATCGGCTCGGCCGTCGTCCGCCAGTACCTGGCGCAGACGGACGTGCAGGTGATCAACCTCGATGCGCTCACCTACGCCGGCAATCTGGAATCGCTCGGCCCGCTGCGCGATCACCCGCGCCATCACTTCGTGCACGGGGACATCCGCGACGGCGCGGCGCTCGCCACGCTGCTGGCCACCCACCGGCCCGATGCCGTGATGCACCTCGCCGCGGAATCGCACGTGGATCGCTCGATCGACGGCCCGGCGGCATTCATCGACACCAACATCCACGGCACCTATACGCTGCTCGAGGCGGTGCGCGCCCACTGGCAGGGCCTGCCCGCGCCGCGGCGGGCGCGCTTTCGCTTCCACCACGTCTCCACCGATGAGGTCTACGGCAGCCTTGGCCCCACCGGCGCCTTCACCGAGGCCACCGCCTACGCACCGAACTCGCCGTATTCCGCCAGCAAGGCGGCTTCCGATCACCTGGTGCGCGCCTGGCGGCACACCTACGGTCTGCCGGTGATCACCACCAACTGCTCCAACAACTACGGTCCCTGCCAGTTCCCCGAAAAGCTCATTCCGCTGATGATTCTGAACGCGCGCGAGGGCCGGCCGCTGCCGGTCTACGGGCAGGGCGAGAACGTGCGCGACTGGCTGTACGTGGAGGATCACGCCCGCGCCTTGCGGCACGTGCTGGCCGCCGGGCGCGTGGGCGAGGTCTACAACATCGGCGGCGACGCCGAGCGCACCAACCTGCAGGTGGTGCATGCCCTGTGCACGCTGCTGGACGAACTGCTGCCAGACTCACCGCATCGCCCCCATGCCCGGCTCATCCGCTATGTTAAGGACCGGCCCGGGCACGACCTGCGCTATGCCATGGATGCGGGCAAGCTGCGTCGCGAGCTGGGCTGGCGGCCGGCGGAGAGCTTCGAGAGCGGGCTGCGCAAGACGGTGCAGTGGTATCTGCAGCACGAGGACTGGTGCCGCCGCGTGCAGGACGGCAGCTATCGTCGGGAGCGGCTCGGGCTCGCCGGCGCCGGCTGAGCTGCCGGGGCTCTGGGCCGGGTCAGGGCTGGCTCCGGGCGGAGCGAGCCGAGGCGGAGCGGGGCGGAGCGCCCACCGGAACCGGTTCAGGCGGGCAGCGGCGCCTGCGCGGCCAGCCAGCGCCAGGCATCACCGATGATGCGCTCCAGCGCCGCATGCTGCGGCCGCCAGCCGAGCTCCTCGTGCGCCCGCCCGGCATCGGCCACCAGCCGCGCCGGATCGCCCGGCCGCCGCGGGCCGGCGTGCACGGCAATCGGCCGGCCGGTCACCCGGCGTGCGGTGTCGATCACCTCCCGCACCGAAAAGCCCGCGCCGTTGCCGAGGTTGTAGGCCCGGCTCGGCTCCCCGGCCCACAACCGCTCCAGCGCCAGCAGGTGCGCGCGGCACAGGTCCATCACATGCACATAGTCGCGGATGCAGGTGCCGTCCGGCGTGGGATAGTCGTGCCCGAACACGGTGATCGCCTCGCGCGCCCCGCTCGCCGCCTGCAGTACCAGCGGAATCAGGTGCGTCTCGGGCGCGTGGCGCTCACCGAGCCTGCCGGCCGGGTCCGCGCCCGCGGCGTTGAAGTAGCGCAGGCAGCTGTGCCGCAGGCCGTAGGCGGCATCGTAGTCTGCCAGCATGTGCTCCACCATCTGCTTGGAACGGCCATAGGGATTGATCGGCCGGGCAGGGTGGTGCTCGTCGATTCGTGCATGCCGCGGCTCGCCGAAAATCGCCGCGGTGGAGGAGAAGATGAAGTGGCCCACCTCGTGCCGACGCATGGCATCCAGCAGGTTCTGCGTGTTGGCCACGTTTTGCGGTAATACTTCGCCGGATCGCTCACCGATTCGCCGACCTGGCTGTGGGCCGCGAAGTGCAGTACGCCGGCGAAGCGCTGCGAGTCAAACAATCGACGCAGCAGGGCGGTGTCCGCCAGATCTCCGACGATCAGCGCACCGGGTGCCACAGCATCGGCATGGCCGGTGGACAGGTTGTCCAGAACGACTACCCGATAGCCGGTATCGGCTGCGAGCCGAGCCATATGTGACCCGACGTAGCCACCACCACCTACGACCAGAAGCGCCCTTCTTTCGCTCATGCTGACAGGCTACCGCACAAAAGTGGCGCACAGCGTCAGACCGCTGGCGTCATGCTCACGACTTCAGTAGGCGTTGGCATGCCGGAAGCCCCGCAGCAGCGTCATCAGGAAGATCTTGATGTCCAGCAGTATCGACCAGTGCTGGATGTAGTACAGATCGTGCTCCACCCGGCGGGTCATCTTGTCCATCGAGTCGGTCTCGCCGCGCCAGCCATTCACCTGCGCCCAGCCGGTGATGCCCGGCTTCACGTTGTGCCGCTGCGCGTAGTGGCTCACATGGCGGCGATAGAAGTCGTTGTGCTGGCAGGCGTGCGGCCGCGGGCCGACGATGGACATCCGCCCCTGCAGCACGTTGATGAACTGCGGCAGTTCATCGAGGCTGGTGCGCCGCAGGAAGCGGCCGAGCGGCGTGATGCGATCGTCATCCCGCCGCGCCTGCTTCACCTGCCCGTCGTGTTCCTGGTGCAGGCGCATGGTGCGGAACTTGTAGATCGTGATCGGGCGGTTGTTCACGCCGTGGCGTACCTGCTTGAACAGCACCGGCCCGGGCGAGCTGAGCTTTACCCCCAGGGCGATGATGAGCATCAGCGGGCTGACGAGCACCACGATGCCAAGCGCCGTGACCCAGCCCAGGATGGCCTTGATGACGCGGTTGGCCGGCAGGGCCAGCGGCGAGGCGCCAAGATCCATCACGGGCATGCCAGCCATGTCGATGACCGGCCGGTCGAGCAGATGCAGGCTCGCCAGATCCGGCACCATCCGCACGCACACCGCACTGTGCTCCAGCCGCTGAAGAATCTCTGGCACGGCCGCCTGCTGTGTGATCGGCAGAGCGATCCAGACTTCATGCGCGCCGGTTTCCGTCACCAGATCCGGCAATTGCTCCAGGGTATGCATCGCCAGCGCGGGATCTTCCGCCCGCCGTCCCTGCATCGGCGGCGCCACGCAGGCGACCGGCTGTAGGCCGAGCCAGCGATTGCCGCGCAGCCGCGCCGAGACCTGGTCGGCCAGCTCACCGGTGCCGACCAGCACCAGCCGGCGCACGTTGATACCGGACAGTCGCAGGCGACGCAGCAGCAACGTCACGCCGCTGCGTGTCACCATCAGCAGCACGAAGGCCAGCAGGAACCACGACAGCACCCAGCCGCGGGAGATGCCGCCGCCGGTTTGCATCAGGAAGGAAAGCCCCGTGCCGAGCAGGCCAACGGTGAGCAGGGCTATCAGCAGTGTGGCTGCCTGGGAGGCGATGCTGCGTCCGCGCAGGCGGGCGTACAGGCCGAACTGCGGGAAGATGACGATCATCAGCAGCAGTGCCACCACCAGTGCCGCCCGCACTTCCGGCGGCGGAATCGGCGTGCCGAAGCGGATCATGCTGGCGATCAGGCCCGCCAGCAGGGCGGCACACACATCGGCGCTGCGCAGCAGGGTACGCAGAAAGGCCTGGGGATCGAACGAGGATGTGGTGTGAGCGGCGGCGCGCGGATTGCTCGTCATCACGGGTATCCCACCTGCGGCGATGCTGCCTCTAATGAGCCGACTGCTGTTGCGGCGATGTCTTTGCCCGACCGGCGTCGTGGCCTCACGGCCAGGTCGGCGGCCGCCCGAATGCCGGGCTGCCGATACCGTCTCGCCGTCCCATCGTCAGCCCGTGTGGAGCCTCATAGGCCTTGCGTGGGGCAAGCTTAATACCGTGCTGTTGCCGCAGCGTGACAGCACCCCATGCACTATGCAGGTTTAGTGCCAAGTTCGATTCGCTAGCGAAATTACGCGGTTAGAGGGACTGATGGAAGGCGGCATAGGTCTCGGTGATGCCCTCGCGCAGCCCGATGCCGGCCCGCCAGCCCAGGGCGTGCAGGCGCGAGACGTCCAGCAGCTTGCGGGGCGTGCCGTCGGGCTTGCTGGCATCGTTGCGGATCTCGCCGCTGAAGCCCACCACCTCGGCCACCAGCGCCGCGAGCTCGCGAATGCTGATGTCTTCCCCCACGCCGACGTTGATGATGCCCGCCTCCTCGTAGCGCTGCATCAGGAACAGGCAGGCATCGGCCAGGTCATCCACGTGCAGGAATTCGCGCCGCGGCGTGCCGGTGCCCCACATCGTCACGTGATCGGCGCCGCTGACCTTGGCCTCGTGGAACTTGCGGATCAGCGCCGGCAGCACGTGGGAGGTGGCAAGATCGAAGTTGTCGCCCGGGCCGTAGAGGTTGGTCGGCATCAGGCTGATGGCATTGAAGCCGTACTGGCGCCGGTAGGCCTGGCACATCTTGATGCCGGCGATCTTGGCCACCGCATACCATTCGTTGGTGGGTTCCAGTGGCCCGGTCAGCAGGCAGTCCTCGGGCATGGGCTGGGGCGCGTGCTTGGGATAGATGCAGGAGGAACCCAGGAACAGCAGCTTGGCCACGCCGTGGCGCCAGGCGGCATCGATGACGTTCGTCTGGATCTGCAGATTGTCGCGGATGAAGTCCGCCGGATAGGTGTCGTTGGCGTGGATGCCGCCGACCCGGGCGGCCGCCAGGAACACGTAGGCCGGGCGCTGTTCGGCGAAGAAGGCCAGCACCGCGTCCTGCCGGGTCAGGTCCAGCTCCTGCCGGCTGCGCAGCAGCAGGTTGGTGAACCCGGCCCGCGCCAGCCGACGCACGATGGCACTGCCGACCAGGCCACGATGCCCGGCGACGAAGATCGGCGCCTCGGCCGGCAGTCGCGCCGCACTATTCATGGGCGTCATGGATGCGATACCCCTCCCGGCGCACCATCTCGTCGCGCTGCGCCGCGCGCAGGTCTTCGTCCACCATCTCGCCGACCAGCTGGCGGAAGCTCACCTTCGGCGACCAGCCGAGCTGCGCCTTCGCCTTGGCCGGATCGCCCAGCAGCGTTTCCACCTCCGTCGGGCGGAAATAGCGCGGGTCCACCATTACCAGCGGCTCGCCCGTGCCGGCATCCACGCCGCGCTCGTCCAGGCCGCTGCCCTCCCAACGGATGTCGATCTCCAGCGCCTCGCAGGCCGCCTGCACGAACTCCCGCACCGAGTACTGCTCGCCGGTGGCGATGACGTAATCGTCCGCCGCCGCCTGCTGCAGGATCAGCCACTGCGCCTCCACGTAGTCCCGCGCGTGGCCCCAGTCGCGCCGGGCATCCAGATTGCCGAGGTAGAGGCGTTGCTGCAGGCCGAGGCGGATGCGCGCCAGCGCCCGGGTGATCTTGCGGGTCACGAAGGTTTCGCCGCGAACCGGCGATTCGTGATTGAACAGGATGCCGTTGCAGGCATACATCCCGTAGGCCTCGCGGTAGTTCACCGTGATCCAGTAGGCGTAGAGCTTGGCCGCGGCGTAGGGCGAGCGCGGGTAGAACGGCGTGGTTTCATCCTGCGGCACGCGCTGCACCTTGCCGTACAGCTCCGAGGTGGACGCCTGATAGAACCGCGTGCGCTCCGTGAGCCCGAGGATGCGGATCGCCTCCAGCAGCCGCAGCGTGCCGATGGCATCGGCATTGGCCGTGTATTCCGGCGTTTCGAACGACACCGCCACGTGGCTTTGCGCCGCGAGGTTGTAGATCTCGTCCGGCTGCACTTCCTGCACCACGCGGATCAGATTGGTCGAGTCGGTCAGATCGCCGTAGTGCAGGATGAAGCGACGCTCGGTCTCGTGCGGATCCTGGTAGAGGTGGTCGATGCGGTCGGTGTTGAACAGCGAGGACCGGCGCTTGAGCCCGTGTACCTCGTAGCCCTGCCGCAGCAGCAATTCGGCCAGATACATGCCGTCCTGGCCGGTGACGCCGGTAATGAGCGCGCGTTTGGTCATCGGGGCTCCGTGGATCGTTCGGGGGTGGGCAGGGTAACGAGCTGCTCCGCCTGCTGCACGAAGCGCGCCATGATCGCCTCCTGCGCCAGGTTTTCCTCCGCATAGGCGCGGGCGGCGGCGCCGAGTCGTTCGCGTGCCGGCCGGTCTGCCGCCAAGGCCCGCAGTGCGCCGGCGAAGGCCGGCAGATCCGCCGGCGGCACTAGCCGCCCACACTGCGCCGACACCAGGCCCACCTGCGTTTCCGGCGCAGCGGTGGCGAGCACGGGGCGGCCGCTGGCCAGCATGCCCGTGAGCTTGGAGGGCATCACCAGATCCGCCGCATCCGCGCGTTGCGGCAATAGGTGGATGTCCGCCAGGTTCAGCAGATCGTTCAGCCGCTCGACCGGCTGCAGCGGCAGCCAGCGCACGTTCACCAGCCCGGCGCTGCGCGCCTCCAGCCGCGCACGGGCACTGCCTGCGCCGGCGATGACGAACACGATATCTGGGGAATCCTGCAGTTCCATGGCGGCATCAATGAGCAGGTCCAGTCCCTGCTTCTCGCCGAGATTGCCGGCATACAGGGCCACCACCTGCCCGGGCTGCAGGTTCAGCTCGGCCCGGAAGGGGCTCGTGCCGGCAGGCAGTGGATGGATGCGCTGTACGTCCGCCCAGTTCGGGAACAGCCCCGTTTGCGCCGTCGTCAGGCCCTTTTGCCGCAGCCGATCGAGCATGCGCTCGGAGATGGTGGTGACGCGGTCGAAGCGGGCGAGCAGGGCGCGTTCGGCCGTCAGCGCGAAGCGACGCAGCCTCCCGGCCGGCAGCAGACCCATGTCGAAGGCGGCGTCCACTTCCAGATCCTGCACATGCAGCCATGCCTTGGCGCCGGCCAGCCGGGCCGTCAGCAGTGCGGCCGGCGCACAGAACAGGGTGGGTTCCAGCATCAGCACCAGATCCGGCCGCCAGCGTGCCTGCGCCAGCAAGGCCGGCGCGCTGGCGGCAGCGAAACTCGCCAGATGCGCCAGCCGTCTGGCGCCACCGGGCGCGGCCGGCACCCAGAGCGGACAACGCCACACCCGCACGCTGGCGCCGTGCTCCCAGCGCCAGTCCTGCCGCCGATAGCGGCTGGCGGAATAGCCGTCGGCGACCTGCCAGCCCGGGTAGTAGGGCGGGGCAGTAACGACTCGTACCTCGTGCCCGTGGCCCGCCAACCACCCAGCCATCTCGCCGGTGTATTTACCCGTACCGGTCAGCTCCGGCGCAAAGTTGATGCCGTAGATGAGGATTTTCAACGGAAGAAACGTCGATATTCAGTCAAGAAAGTTGTAAATCGCCATTCGGGAACTCCACTCATGGTCGACGGGAGAACAGAAAATCCGCCCGCACCGCCGCGCCATCTGCGTCGTACGCCGTGTTGTAGACGCCACTCACATGTAGATCGAGTTCACGTAGCCAGCCGATCACCTCGTCCGCGAATGATTGGCCGGCGTACAACTCCACAAACGAACACTCCACATAAACCCACGCAAAATGCGTCAGCAAGTCCTCACAGCCTGCCAATGCCTGTAGTTCGAAGCCCTGCACATCGAGCTTGAGCAGCGCCGGCGCCTCGATATCCGCAGCCGGCAGCGCCTCCGCCAGCCGCACCACCCGGATAGTCGCCGTACCCGCCTCGGCCGTACCGGGAAACAACGTGTTCTGCCGCTCGGTGATCGGCAACAGCGAGGATGAATCATCCCGCGCGGACAGATGAATCCGCGCCTCGCCCGGTTCGGGCCCAACCGCCGCTTCGATCAGCCTTGCCCGGCCATCGCCCACAAACACCGCCCGCCACAGCGCCGCCGGCCCGGCCAGCGGCTCGAAGGAAACGATCTGCCCTGCAGGAAAGCAGTGCCGCGCCGCCAGCGCGAACTGTCCCCGGTTAGCGCCGATATCCACCACTGTGGCCACCGGCCCCAGGTTGCGCAGCACCCGCGCATGCTCCGTGCCCGCCGCCACGCGGTGGCGGCACAACGCCGTGCGCCAGGCGGGCACGGCGAGTATGCCGGCAAGCTTGCGGGCTTGGCGGCGAACGCGGTCATTTCGCACCCCCGGCGATGGCGGCAGCCCCGCGCCGTGCCCCGGCGCCGCGATGGCGGTCGATCACGTTCTGATATTCCGCGGTCAGCTGCTCGACGATGGCCGGCCAGGTAAACCGCTCCTGCACCAGCCGCCGGCCAGCCGCGCCCATCGCGCGGCGGCGGTCGGCATCGCGCAGCAACAGCTCCAAGGCGGCCGTCACCTCGCCGGCATCGCAAGCGGTCACGAGCCCCGCCCCGGCGCCCGAGACTTCCGCGTGGATGTTCACCTGATCGGAAATCACCACTGGCAGCGCGCAGGCCATGGCCTCGGCCACTGTCATGCCGAAGTTCTCGGTATACGAGGGCAGGGCAAACACGTCAGCGTCCACGTAGGCCTGCACCACCTCGGCCCCGTGCAAGGTGCCGACGAAGTGAACCGCAGCGTCCAAGCCACGTTCGCGCACCCAGCCGCGCACCTTCCGGCCGTAGTCGTCGTTCTCCGGCCCGGCAATCACCAACTGCGCGTCAGGAACGCCGCGACGCAGCCCCTCGAAGGCCGGGATCAACAAGTCCAGCCCCTTCTTGAAATGCAGCCGGCCCAGGAACAGCACCACCGGCGCCTCGCCCAGCCCCCAGCGCGCGCGCAGCGCGCCGCGCGCCGGCAGCTCCCCGTAGCGCGCCCAGTCAAGCCCGTTCGGAACCACGAAGGACGGCGCCTTGAGGCCCAGGAAAGACGCGCGCTCGCGCTCTTCCTCGGCGGTGTAGTGAATCGCGCCCGCCGCGTGCAGGTTCGGCAGGTCGAACCAGCGCTCGTAAAGCCGCTTGAGCCGAACGCTGCCCGCTGAGCTGGTGCCGTAGAGATAGGGATCCAGATTGCCATGTGGACGAACGACGTAGGGCAGCCCCTGCCTGCGCGTCTGCCAGGCGGCGTAGGTCGGCGGGAAGCGGTAGAGGCCATGGATGTGGACGATGTCGAAATCCGAAAGCGCCCGCCGCAACCACTGCGCCATGCCGGACGAGAACAGCAAGGACGCGTACTGCACCGCAAAGGCTCGCAGATCGACGCCTGTCGGATAGAAATGGCTGAGATACTCGCGCGGCAGCTTCTCCCGCACCGGATTGCCTCGATCCGTCGTGCAGACCGTCACTGCGTGGCCCGCGTTGGCCTGGGCCGTCGCCAAATCCCTGATGACCGACGTCGGGCCGCCGGATGCCGGGGCCAACGTCGAGACGACGTGCAGTATCCGCATGGCGTTCAGCTCCTCGCCGAGCGCGGCTCTTGTGCGCGCGACGTCTTCAATTCGATGCCCAGCACCCGGCGAACCGCTACCCGCAGTTCATCACCATCCTGCCGCATGGCCCGCTCCACCTCCGCGACCTTCGCATCCACGAGCAGCCGATACCAAAGCCCCTGCAAGGTGTGAAACATTATGCCGCGGGCGCCGTCCAGGATGCCGAGCCGAAGGACGGTGCGGTAAAAGAAATACAGCCATGGCCGCACGCCGAGCGGCAAGCGGGCATAGACGCGCGTCTTGAGCCAGCGCTTCAGGCGCGCCTGCCGATTCAGACCGACACTGGTTTCATCCGCCAAGCCGAGGCGGTAACGCCGATCCAGGAGGTCGACGGCCTCGCGGCTGGCGTATAGGTTGTGCTTCTGCGTCCACCAGGTGAGCGAGTTCAGGTTGTCGTCGACAATCGCGCCGGGCAGCCGCGCCACACGCCCGGCGGAAAGCACCATGTGCTCGTCCATCCAGCGGGCCTCGCAGCGGGCGCGACCGTTACGCCAGACGCGGGTGACCCACAGTGGTGCCATGCCGCCGTGACGGATGTCGCTACCCAGGAAGCGAATGCGGCGGTTGATCTCGAAGCCGCCCACGTCATCGCCCGCCGCCGCCAAGGCGGGCCCCAGGGCCGCGACCAGCGCCTCATCGAGGCACTCGTCGGCGTCTAGGCGCATCACCCAGGCCCTGCGGACGCCGCCATTCTGCAAGGCCCAGTTCATCTGGGTTGCGTGGTTGACCCAGGGGTTCTGCAGCACCCGGGCGCCGAGCTGCTGCGCGCGCGCGACGGTGTCGTCCGTGGAGTAGGAATCGACCACCAGGATTTCTCGCGCCACCCCCTGCGCGCTGCGGATGCAGCGTTCGATGTGCAAGGCTTCGTTGTAAGTCAGGATGACGACCGCAAGACTCGCCGCATCGGGGCCGTTATCCTCCTGCCACCCGTTGGTCATGTCGCCAATCCTGTTGTCACTGCTTTGCGGCCACGACGGTCATGCTCTTCCAGAGGTAGGGGAGCCGGCCCACGCCGCCGAAATGCACGATGCGGAAACCCGCCTCCGTGAGCAGGCGCGCAATCGTCCTGCGACTGAACAGCTTGATGTGGCCGCCGTCCCAGAGCGGGTCGGCATGGTGGTCCCAGCCGTTCGTCACGGCGATGGCAAGATTCTTCAGATAGCCGTGATATGGCGTCGTCAGCACCAGGTGCCCTTGGTCATGCAGAACGGCGTGTGTAAATGCCGCCAGCTGCCGCGGAGCATATAGATGTTCGATGACCTCCGTAGACACCACCGCATCGAATCCATCGGGGTAGTCGGCCAACACCGCGTCAGGCGGATCATCGACAGCGAGTTGATAGAACCTCGCGCCCGCATTGCGTCGACTAGCGATCTCCATCCCGGCCGCGTCCGGTTCGACTCCCACGACCTCATATCCGGCAGCGGCCAGCTCGTGGCACAGGGCGCCATTGCCGGCACCCAAATCCAGCACTCGCCTCGGCTTTACGGTAAATCCAGCCAACAGGCGCAGCACCGCGTGCGATGTATCCGCATGATGTCGGCCCCGTCTCTGAAGCCCAACCATAGTTTTTCGTGACCAGCCCCATATAGGCATCCCCCTTTTGTATGACTCATCAGCCGAATGGGTCAGTTCGACTCTCGCTTCTGCGTACTGCCGTCGTCCGCCAGGCTGTCGGCCGATGGTGGCTGCGGTTCGCACCGTGGCAACTCCGACTCCATGGCAGCGCGATAGCAGCGGACATAGCCGTCCGTCATCGCTTGTGTGGAAAACTGGGCCGCGTTGTCCAGGCCGGCTTGCTGCCGGCGCTCGCGCTCGCTCAGGGCCGACGCGATCACGCCGGCTGCGCCCGCCGGGTCGGCCGGGTCGATGTAGATGGCGGCGCTGCCGCCCACGTCGGTCATCGGCGGGCGGCCGGTCGTCACCACCGGGCAGCCGCAAGCTTGCGCCTCGGCGATCGGCCAGCCGAAGCCTTCCTGCAGCGAGGGGAACAGCAATGCTTCGGCACCGGAATACAGCGCGCGCAGTTGCTCGTTGGACACCGCCACCCGCTCGATCGCGCGGTCGTGCAGGCTCAGCTGTGCTGCGAGCTGCCGCATCTCATCCGTCCACGGCTTGCCGGCCATGACCAGCCGGTGCGTGCGGTAGTCGGGGTGCTTCACCAGCTCAGCGAACAGCCGCAGCACGCCGGGGCGGTTCTTGTACCACTGGTTGCCGCCCACGTGCAGGAAGAACGGGCGCGCCTCGCTGAGGCCCAAGGCGCCAAGATGCGCCTCGGCCTCGGCCGCCGGCGTCGGCCGATAGGGATAATTGAGCGCGTTCGGCACAATGGCGATGCGCGCCTCCGGCACCCCGGCCACCCGGCGCAGCTCCTCGCCAGTCTGGGCCGAGACGCAGGCGACGGCCCGCGCCCTGCGCAGGCCACGGAGAATCCAGCGCTGATACAGGCGGCCGGTCCAGCCAGTCGGCGACTCCGGAATCTCGCCCAGCGCGGCGCGGATCGCCAGCATGTCGTGGCAGGTCACCAGGTGTGGCTTGCCGCGCAGGTGCGCCACGTAGACGGCATTGGCCTGATCGCAGACATGGACGACATCCGCCCAGCGGACCTGCCGGCGCAGCAGCGGCGGGTAGAGCAGAAAGCGGTCGATGTAGCCGATCCACTTGCCCAGCCCGGTCTCGCTGCGGCGCAGGCGCCCCAGCCACACGGGCGGGCGCACCACCCGCACCTCGTGGCCCGCCGCCGCGAGCCCCGCACGCAGCATCTCGGCAAAGCGCTGCATGCTTTGCGAGCGCAGGTTGTCGTAATTGCCGAGGAGGAGGATTTTCAAGAGCTTTGGCGAGCCTTCAGCAGACTGGTTCGCAAAACCGCATCGACGCCGTTGAACGGCTGTGGCACTTCCAAGAGCGTCTCCAGCGGCAGAGTGAACGGTGGATGCTCCAGAAACACTCCGGATTTCCGATACAGCCGGATATCTGGGCCGGCAGCCTTGTCCTTGTTCCATGCAATGTCGCGACCGATTGGGACATGTTCTGTAATGATCGTGTCGGCCGCCTGAAGTTTTCTGAGAATGGTCGCGATCTGCTGATTGCTCAGGTGCTGTAAGACCTGCCGGACCAAGTACAAGTCGCCAGTGGGCAGCGGATCATCGACCAGGTTCAGGCATTGAAAATCAACGTTGGCATTTGCCGCCGTTGCACGCAAATGCTCGATCAGCGGGCGAGCGATATCGACCCCGGTGTAACGGACACCCGTCGCGGCCACTATCGCGCTACCCACCCGAAAGTCTCCACAGCCGAGGTCCACTATCGACCGCACCCCGCGATCCGCAACATAGCGCGCGATGGCATCCACGTAAGGACTTGCCACCGCGTCGACACTGCCGCTTCCGGAGTCGAATTCACGGTCGCCACCCCCCCCCATTTCTTTCCGCTGTAGATATCCTCAAATATCTGCTGAAGCGGCATCCTGCCATACCGGACAGTGGCCATGCGCGCCCGAATCTTTCGCACTTGGTATCTGAGAGAATTCAACATGGCAAATCGCTCCTTAAGCCGTCGGCGTCAATCCCGCTCATCCCGTACCGCTCGGCACAATGCCGTGCTCATTTGGTCGCCACTGCCAGCAGGTTCTGCGAGAAGATGTGTGCGCCACCGGCATTGCCGGTCTCGGCCGCAACGTAGAGCCGCAGCACGCCACGGAAGCCCTTCCACAGCAGCCAGCGCAGGGCGCTTTTGGCCCCGTGCACGACCGGCGCATCCTTGAAGCAGCGCAGGTCGGCAAATCCCGAAGACAGTAGGAGCTGGGCGAGCGAGGTACGCGTGAAGGCCAGCTCATGGGTCATATCCCAGTAGCGCATGCGGCCGCCGAAGGGTGACTCGCCATTGGGCACATGGATGATCCAGCGTCCGCCGGGCTTGAGGCGCCCAGCTACAGTTGACTTGGCCTGCCAACATTTCGCCTGTCCGCAAAACTGATGGCCCCGGTTCCTCGCCGATGGGCCACGTGCCTGGGCCACCTGCGAAGTGATGCCAGGGTCACGCCGAGTAGAACGGGTATCGTGAACTCGATTGAATCGAGCATGATGTTGGACTTGTAGCTTGCCACGGCTTGTGCAATCAACATGTACAGCAGCCATGGACTTGCGGCAGAACCGCGCTGGATGCCGGCAAGTGCAATCCGCGATACAGCAAGGAAATAGAGGGCGAGAACGGTCACGCCCAGCAGGCCGTTGCGCAAAAAATAAACCCACCATGCCGCGTGTACATGGTGCATTCTTCCGCTGACCGATGTGACGCCGGTCTCGTAGTACATCGGCGTTTCGACACCAAAGCCTCCCCCGAGAAGTGCGTGGAGAGGACGCCCCTCATAGAACTTTTTGACGTTGCCGCTCTCCGCATAGCGGCTGTTCATGCTTTGGTCGGTCACATCAGATCCGCTGAGTTTTTGGACCACAAATTCAGAGAGGCTGGAATACATCAAGGTGAAACGCCTCGCTTGCTCGTCGCCCATGTATCCGATGATCGCTGCCCCCATTACCAGGACGGCACCTAAGGCGGCGATTGTGCGGGCATGGGCGGATCGTATTGAGAGCCTGGTGGCGAATTTGGGAACAACACGTGGTACGAGCAGGAGGAAAACAGCGGCAGAAGCCAGAACTGGGGTTGCCAAACCAGATCGTTTCCCGGACCAAGCAGCGGCACTTGCGCCCAGCAAGAGGGCGAAAGTTCGCATCAGGAAACCGGCGCGGACATACAGTAGCCCGAAACCGATCAATGGGATCGCCGACAAATGGATCTTCTGCCAGTAGGGCAGGCGAGCCGCCAGAACCACCACAGCGCAGGCTTCGATGGCGGCCAGAATAAAGCAGAGTTGAACCAAACGACGTTCTGGGGCTGCTTGCTTATCTGCCTTGCAAAGCAGGTAAGCCGAGGCGGAGACCGCAAGATAGGATCCCCACGATGAAAAATACTTCAGCGCATCCCCTATGTAATACAACGGCAGCGTGGCGCCGGTGGCTACCTTCACGCCCCCAACCATCAATCCTGTAACGAACACGCTGGTCGACAACAGGAACAGCAAATACAGCACCCTGGGAAAGTGGCGAGGCTTTGGCATCCCGAGACCCAGCATCGTCAGTATCGCCATGCCAGGCAGAAGGTAAAACGGGGCCTTGACCGTCGGGCTGAGCGCCGAGAAGCTTGAACCGACGGCATTCGCGGCGATCGCCGCGCCGAGGTGCATGAGCGAGGTAAGAAATATAAGGTACACCGTGATCCAGGCGCGGCGCGACATGCGGACGGCATGAGCGCTCATTGCACTTTCGCAGGCGTCGATCTGGTTCCGCGAGACTTGGGTCATGTCGTCACTGTATGGAAAGCTGGAAAAGGTCGAACGGTCATACGGCACGGCCGATTCGGTTCGATAAGCCGAATCGCACGCCACGCCCCACTCTAGGTGTTGCGCACACGCAACTGCCTAGACAAAAACCGCATTCCATCCAGCGCTTTCGTTGGCAGTGCATTCCAAAGAGCCATCTTGATGCGGTAGCCGGGCAGGCGGCTGAATTCCTGTTGATAGACGGCGGCGAGCCGCTGGGGGACGGCGGGGCCGTCAGCTTTGATGGCGGAACGCTTGTCGGAAAGCATGACGCGCAGCTTGAAGAAATCGCGCGCGATGACCTTGGTGACTTCATCGACGATCTCCGGGCGGTCGACAAAGACCGTGCGGGCCACGCGGGGGTAGTCGAGGTCGACGAGCCTGCGGCGGGTGTAGCCGACAGCGGCGTTCAAGGAGTCATTGCCCGTGCGGTTCAGCACCAGCGGACGGCCGATGTAGCAGACACTGGTTCCAGCCTGCATCATCTGGAAGATTCGAGCCGCATGGATCCACCCGGAGCCTATCAGCGCATCAATGATGGGCTGCGCCTGCCAGGCGCTGCGGCGGACCACGAGCGCCGATATGAAGCTGAAGATGCTGAATATATGCACTGCATCGCGGAAATAGCTGCGCAGTTCGACGGCGTTGCGGCAATCGTAAGTGGTGCCGGGCGGTGCACCAAGAAACCTTACATGGGCGACCAGGGTTTGGTCCATCGCGAAGGACATTTTGGTTGCATCCATCAGGTAGACGTCAGCGTCACCAAGCAGGGACAGCAGGGCGGAAATCGCCCCCTGCGCAAGCGCGTCGTCACTGCCCAGCAGCCAGCAGTATTCGCCCCTAGCAAGGTCGACGGCTCTTAACATATTGCGATCGAAGCCTAGATTTTCTGGCTGTCGATAGTACGTAATACGTGGAAACTTGCCCTGATATTCGGTCACCATCTCGGCCGTACCGTCGTTCGAAGCGTTGTCACTAATGACAATTTCAACTTCGTCCGTTGCCTGTTGGATGACACTATCAAGTGCCTCACTTAGGAACGCGGCACGGTTGTAGGTTGGTATACAGAGTGAAAGCTTGATGCTCATGGGGAAGCTTGGATTCAAGAGTCAAGTGCAACACGATTTGAGAAACTAGCGATTTCTTCGGCCATGGCTTCTTCGGGGGTTCTCCAATCCAGAGTTTTGCGTGGCCGGCCGTTGAGCAGACGGGCGATATCGTTGAGCTGCGTCTGGCTGACGGTGGACAGGTCGGTGCCCTTGGGGAGGAACTGGCGCAGCAGGCCGTTGGTGTTCTCGTTACTGCCCCGCTGCCAGGGCGCGTACGGATCAGCAAACCAGATATCGAGCTTCAGCCGCCGGGCCAGCTCTTCATGACGCGCCATCTCGCTGCCTCGGTCATAGGTGAAGCTCTCGCGCATGAACGCCGGCAGCTTCTTCATCTGCCGCGTGAAGGCTTTCCAGCGCCGCATCGGCGCTGCAGTCGCGCATCTTGCAGAGGATGACGAAGCGCGTCTTGCGCTCGACGATGGTGCCCACCGCCGAGCGGTTGTAGGCGCCCTTGATGAAGTCGCCTTCCCAATGGCCGGGGAGCTTGCGTTCGGCGATGTCCTCGGGGCGGTGCACGATGCGCAGATCCTCGGGCACCGTGTGGCTTTTGGCCAGCGTTCGACGGCGCCGGCCCCGGGCGGGCTTACTCTGGCGCAGCGCCTCGATCAGCGATTGCTTCAGCGCCCCGCGCGGATGGGCGTAGATCGCCGCATAGATCGTTTCGTGGCTGACGCGCCACTGCGGTTGATTTCCGTGCATGTGCGCCAGTCTGCAGGCGATCTGCTCGGGCGACCAGCGCCAGTAGCGCAGCCGGTTGTGGACATGCTCGAACAAGGCCGTGCCTCGACCAGCTTGCGGCGACGCACGCTGCGGCGACGGCGCTCGCCGTAGGCCGCCGCAGCGCTCGTGGCGTCGTACGCCACCGTCATCGCACCCGTGTTCCGGGCCACCTCCCGTGAGATCGTTGAAACATCACGGTCCAACAGTCGAGCCACGGCTCGAAAACTGCTGCCACGCTGGCGTTCGATCATGATCACGGCTCGCTCTTCACTGCTCAGATGCTGATAGATTGTTCCCATCGCAACACTTTACCTTTGGTGGGGTGTTGCACTTGGAAGTTGAGCCTAAGCAAGTCTCCCCACAGCGTCGTAGTTCCCGCCTTCATCGCGGCTATAATCAGAAAGTCTGGCCGTCGGTTTACGTGACATGTTGAGGGTGCCATCGATTCATCATCGCCAAAGTTGATCGTTGATCGGGGAGTTGCGACGCGAGAAGTACTCCAAGTGAGTTCGGCTAATGAGGCGGCACATGCAATTCATGCTGTTTCAGTGTAGGCCGAACGTTAGCAACGGTCCGCCAAGAGGAAAGATCCCGTTCCAACAGGTCTTCGAGCAGCCGCACCTCATCGCTAAATAGTTCGTTCAAGTACTCTTGAAAATCTTGTTGCATCAGAGGACGGGGTAGAGGTTTGGCGTTTATCCGGTCGAGAGTTTGAATTATGCCGAACTTGCGTACGCCTGTGAGTTTCTTCACCGCTTTCATCTGCGGAAGCAGTGCTGCTCTTATGGCACGAGGTATGCGCGCTATCGCTCTGGACTTAAACCGAACATTTTCATTCGCCTTCGGGAACTGCTCCCGCCCGTCGTCGGGTATTCGTAGAAAATCGATTAGGCCCAGATATTCGCGCCTAGGTTCTGAAACGAAATCGTCGAAAAATATAAAGTGAACCTGGCTTCTGTCGAACAGTTGGAAAACCCGTTGAACTTGGGTTCCGAGGCTACCTATCCACTTGTACTGAAGCAGCGCACTTCTTTTCTGTGCTCCCAGCGGTAGCTTCTTCCCAGTTGCTCGTGCAGCCTGCATGCTCCAGGCTTTCTTGAAGTCCCACTCGGACTCCAAACCGTTGCGAAGCATTTGGCTGTGGAATGCATAAACGAGGTCCGAGGGCCGCCGCAGCATCACTAGGAGTTTCGCCGCGGGTTGAAATTCTTTTATCCTTTGCAGTGCGACTTGCGAATGAAGATACTTCGTTGATGCATCAGTCACTACTTTCTGTTCCGGTGAAGCACCAGCAAACAGCGCCAGGTACTCTTCCTCCCGAGCGTACTGTGACGGTTCAACATCATCGGAAAAGTAGCCCGGCTCTTTATGAGGGGGCACAAACACGTTCGGATGCGTGCGGAGGTATTCGCTCAAGGCCGTTGTACCGCATTTTGGTGCGCCGACGATGAAAAAGTTCGGTTTAACGGTCATTTCCCATCCTTACAGTTTCGCGAAACCAAGGGCTGTGGAGTCCAGTGAAAGCCGGCGCCGCAGACGGATGACCAAAAAAACGTTCCACACCACCAAACTCATGCCGGTGGCCAGGGCCGCGCCTTCTATGCCCCACACCGGCACGAGGATGGCATTCAGCACAACGTTGGTGAACGCGCCGAGCGCGAGCCCTAACGCCGCGTCCCGCTCGTGTCCTGTCATGTTGAGAATGTTTCCCACGGAGCCCGCTCCCGCGTTTATCACTTGCGCGCCGCACAGAATGGCAAGGCATAGCGCGCCCCGTTCGAATTCGTTGCCGAAGACAAGCCCCAGGATCGGCCGCCCAAACAGGCTAAGCATCAGCGCGGCCGGCAGTGCCAGCGCTACGGTGCCGCGGGCCGCCGTGGTGATGACACGCTGCAATCGCTGCATCTCGCCTGCTGCATAGAGCCGCGAGATGGTGGGCTGGATGGCCATGTTCGCTATCGCCAGCGAAAACGCTACCAGCTCGGCGCCGCGCGCCGTGGCCTGATACACCCCGGCCGAGTCCGCTCCCTGCATGGCGGCCAACATCAGCACATCGGTCTGGGTGTTAATGATACTCATGCCGCCGAGAAACAGCAGCGGCCCCGCAGATCGTGCCCAGTTGGCCATGTCGTAGCTAGGGGCAGCGACGCGCACCTGGCTGGGTAGGCGGCGCAGCAACAACCAGGCACCGACGAGGAAGGCAATGAAGACGGCACCGAGTCGGAGCCCGACTGCGGTCTGTGGTGAGAGCGCAGAGCCGGTGGCACCCCAAGCGGCCAGTAACGCGACGAACAGCCCCGGCATCACGAGGTTCTCCGGCAACTGCCCCAGCACCACGTGATGCAGCCCGCGCAGCGCGGCAGAGCGCATGGCGCCGAGCGCCGTCAGGGGGATGAGCGCCAGCGCCAGAAGATAGACCGTTTTATGTGAGACACCCAGGCGATCCCCGAGTCCCCAGATCGCCGCCGCAGCGATCAGCGCGATGACGAGTGAGGCGCCGAGCACGGTCTGGTTGCCCCGCACCAGCAAGCCGCGCATCAGCCCCCACTGCTGCTGCATGCGATAGCTGGCGAGCAGGCGGACCACCAGTGTCGGCAGGCCCAGCCCGGTGGGCACCGTGAGCAGCAGGACCAGTGCCATGGCTGTGGCATAGACGCCGTAGCCTTCGGCCCCCATCCAGCGCGCCAGCAGCACACTGGTGAGCAGCATCAACAGCTTGGACGACAACGCCAGCGCTGCACTGCCGGCCGCGGCTTGTGTCAGGTGTCGGCGCAGCGAACCCTGGCCGCCGCAAAAGCTGCGCAGGCGATTGGCGAACGTCAGGGTTTGCACATCGAGCGCCTTCCTGCGGCGTCGCGCAAAACGGCCTCGTCCCGGATCATGCCCCTTGGCTCACCATCCGCTCGTCCGGCGCCGGCGCCGGCGCTTGCGCTGATTTGTCGCCCTGCCGCCAGAGGGAGACGCAAGGAATCTTGCTGCGGTCGCAGCGGTGGGCGTACCTGCGGGCGATGTCGGTGACCTCTTCCAGCAGGCCGTCGCCCAGCGTGATGGGGTCCAGCCCCAGGTGCAGGAAGCGATCGTTCGCCACGTGCAGATCGTTCTCCGCTGCCTCGTTGCGCGGGTTGCGGACGAAGTCGATCTGCGCGCCGGTCTTCTCGGCGATCATCTTGGCGAGATCGCGCACGCGGTGCGTTTCCGTCATCTGGTTGAAGATCTGCACGCGCTCGCCCGGCATCGGCGGGTTTTCCAGCGCCAGCTGGATGCACTTCACCGTGTCCTGGATGTGGATGAAGGCGCGCGTCTGGCCGCCGGTGCCGTGCACGGTCAGCGGGTAGTCCACGGCGGCCTGCATCAGGAAGCGGTTGAGCACGGTGCCGTAGTCGCCGTCGTAGTCGAAGCGGTTGATCAGCCGCTCGTCCAGCCGGGTCTGTTCGGTCTGGGTGCCCCAGACGATGCCCTGGTGCAGGTCGGTCACGCGAATCTGATCGTTCTTGTTGTAGAAGTGGAACAGCAGCTGATCCTGCGTCTTGGTCATGTGGTAGATGCTGCCGGGGTTCGCCGGGTAGAGAATCTCGTTGTCCACCAGCTGGCCGTCGCCGGTTTCCACCTTCACCTTCAGGTAGCCCTCGGGGATCTTCATGCCGGCGGTGCCGTAGCCGTACACGCCCATGGTGCCGAGGTGCGCCACGTGGATGTCCTGGCCGCTTTCCACGATCGCCGCCAGCACGTTGTTGGTGGCATTCAGGTTGTTGTCCACGGTGTAGCGCTTGTGGGTGCTGGACTTCATGGAATAGGGCGCGGCGCGCTGCTCGGCGAAGTGCACGATGGCGTGCGGCCGCCAGTCCTTCAGCAGGTCCACCAGGCGCTGGTAGTTCTTGGCGACGTTGAAGTTGTGGAAGGCCACCTGCCGGCCGGAGACTTCCTGCCACACGCGCAGGCGCTCGCCCAGCGGGCGAATGGGTGTGAGTGACTCGCACTCCAGCTCGATGTCGATCTCGCGGCGCGAGAGGTTGTCGACGATGGCCACGTCATGGCCAAGAGCCGACAGGTGCAGGACGGTCGGCCAGCCGCAGAAACCGTCGCCGCCGAGAATCAGTACCTTCATCTTTGAACCTCCAGGCATCTTGTCGCCTACACGCGGGGAAATGGATTGTCGTTTCGGCAGGGGCGCCGTGCGGGCGGTCGGTGTCGTTGCATGAATGCCGCATTCCTTCACGGCTTCGCCCTCCCACCACCAGCGGCCGGCGCGAATGTCCTCCCCGGGTGTGACCGCCCGGGTGCAGGGCGCGCAGCCGATACTGGTGTAGCCGGCATCGTGCAGGCGGTTGTAGGGCACTTCGTGTTCGTGGATGTACTGCCAGAGCTGGCGATGCGTCCACCCCGCCATGGGGTTGTACTTATGCAACCCGTGTGCCACATCCCATTCCTGGGTGGGCGCCTCCTGCCGGTGGTGGGATTGCTCCCGTCGCAGTCCGGAGATCCATGCGCCCTTGCCCGCAAGCGCTCGGGTCAAGGATCGTACCTTGCGCAATTCGCAGCATTGTTGCCGCAGCGTGACGCTGCGATAGAACGCGTTGGGCCCGTGTTCGGCGACCCATGCCTGCAGTTCCACGGCGTCGGGGAAGTACATGTCGATCGCGATGCCGTAGCGCTCGCCGATGCGCTGGGCAAGCTCGTGCGTTTCATTCGGCAGCCGGCCGGTGTCCAGGCTGAACGGGCGGATCGGCAGCTGCTCCCGGTGAATCATGTCGATAATGGCGACACTTTCCGGGCCGAATGCGCAGGCGAGCACGACCGGCGAATGCTCGGCCGCCGCCGTGCGCAGAAGCGCGAGCGTCTCGGGCAGCACGCTCGCGTAGCTGGGTTCGCGTGTACTCACTCGGGGGCTCCTCGCGTACTCGCGGTTGGGATCGGTTACTACAAGTTCTGTGCCAGCAGGGTCTTCAGGGTCGGGTCGGGCCAGCCGTCCGCCGGCAGGCCGGCGTCCAGTTCGAAGCGGCGGATGGCTGCGCGCGTGGCGCCGCCGAGGCGGCCGTCCGCCTTGCCGAGCTCGTAGCCGCGGGCGATCAGCGCCTGCTGGATCAGCTGCACGTCGCTGCCGCGCAGCCCGGCGGTGGTCGACCGCGGCGTCCAGGCCAGGGGCGGCTCGCCGGCGATGCGGTCCGCCAGCAGGCCCACCGTGAGGGCATAGAACCGTGACCGATTCCAGTGCATCACGTGGTGGAAGTTGTCGTAGACGAGGAAGGCGGGCCCGTCCTCGCCGGCCGGCAGGATCAGCGAAGCGTCAATATCCAGTGCCGGTACCAGCGCACCGTCGGCCGCCTGACGCACGCCGAGCTCGCGCCAGAGCGTGAGCGGGGCCCGCTCGTCGAGGTCCAGCGCCGCGCGGCGCCAGTCGAAGTCGGCCGGCAGGCGCACCTCGCGGCCCCAGCGCTGGTGGCGGTCCCAGCCGATGCTGTGCAGGTAGTTGGCGGCGGAGGCCATGGCGTCGGGCACGCTCTGCCAGAGCTGAACGCGGCCATCGCCATCGCCGTCCACGGCGTAGTTGATGAAGGTGGTGGGCATGAACTGCATGTGCCCCATGGCGCCGGCCCAGGAGCCGCGCATCTGGGCCGGCGTCATCTCGCCGCGCTGCACGATGCGCAGGGCGTTCAGCAGTTCGCCGGCGAAGAACTCGCTGCGCCGCGCGTCGCAGGCCATGGTGGTCAGCGCATCGAGCACCGGCGTGCTGCCGAAGAAGCTGCCGTAGTTGGTCTCCAGGCTCCACAGCGCCACCAGGTACTGCGGGCGCACGCCGTACTGCGCGTAGAGGCGGTCGAACAGCGGCTGGTACTGCGCCAGGCGCTCCTGCCCCTTGCGGATGCGATCGGCGGTGAGCCGCTTGCTGGCATAGCCCCAGAAGTAGGGCAGCGAACTCGGCCGTGCCTGGGCGCGATCGGCGCGCACGATGTGATCGAGCCGGCGCACGCCGGCCAGCGCGCTGGTCAGCGTTTGCGGGGCGATGCCCTCGTTCAGCGCCCGGCTGCGCACGTTGCCGAGGCAGGTGGCGAAGTCGGCGTTGGCCACGACCGGGCCGGCGGGCGCACCCGCCTGCGCCCTGGCCGGCGTGGCGGGCAGCACCGCCAGGGTGAGCACGATCGCGACAAGCAGACGCCCGATGTGTCGGAACATGTGGCCTCCCGGCGCGGCGGCCGGCTGGGTCGATGAGCGTAGGGTGCCCGTCGGCGGCGGCGCCTAGGCGGCGGACGTTCCCGCGGGCCGCGCCTGGCAGGCGCTGGCCGGCGCCTCGCCGGCGCTGGCGGCGGCGCGCACGGCTTCGGCCACGGCGGCGTGCACGTCGGTATCCAGCGCCGCGGGCACCAGCGAATCCTCCGGCGCCAGCTCGGCGATCTTCTGCGCCGCGGCGAACAGCATCGCATCGCTGAAATCGCTCACCCCGGCATCCAGCGTGCCCTTGAACAGCCCCGGGAAGCCGAGCGCGTTGTTGATGCTGCCGCCGTCGGCGGCGAAGGCGGCGCCGGCCTGTAGCGCGAGCTGTGGGCGAATCTCCGGGTCCGGGTTGGACAGCGCCAGCACCACCTGGCCCGGCCGGATCATCTCCGGCTTGATGAGCCCCGGCACGCCGGTGGTGGCGACTACCACCTCGGCCTGGCGCATCAGCTCGGGCAGGGGCAAGCCGCGCCCACCGGCCTGCTCTTCCAGCCGCGCCATGGCTGCGGGCTGGATGTCCGAACCCAGCACCTGCTTCACGCCGAAGTTGCGCAGCAGCCGCGAGATGCCAAAGCCCGCCGCGCCGAGGCCGATCACGCCGACCACGCTGTCGCACAGGTCCACGCCCACGCGCGTGGTGGCGCTCAGAAGCGCGGCCAGGGCGACCACCGCCGTGCCGTGCTGGTCATCGTGCAGCACCGGCATCGGCAGGGCCTCGCGCAGGCGCTGCTCCACCTCGAAGCAGGCCGGCGCGGCGATGTCTTCCAGCTGGATGGCGCCGAAGGAGGGCGCGATTCTCACCACCGTGCGCACGATCTCGTCCGGATCCTGGCTGTCCACCAGGATCGGCACGCCGCTCAGGCCCACCAGGCGGGCAAACAGCGCCGCCTTGCCTTCCATGACCGGCATGGCCGCGCGGACGCCGATATCCCCCAGGCCCAGCACCGCCGTGCCGTTGGTGACGATGGCCACCGTGCTGGCCTGGCTGGTGTAGAGCCGGGCGAGCGCCGGGTCGCGCTGGATTGCCAGGCACACACGCGCCACGCCGGGCGTGTAGACGTCGCGCAGTTGCTGGATGGAAGCGATGGGCAGCTTGCTGACCATCTTGATCTTGCCGCCGATGTGGCGGTTGAAGACGCGGTCGGAGCGACCGAGCAGGCGGGCGTTGGGCAGCGCATCGATGGCCTCGAGCACGCCATGATCGGCCTGATCGTCCCACTCCAGCGTGATTTCCCAGGTGGTCTTGTCCTGATCGCGCTTGACCACGTTCAGGTGCTCGACCACCAGCCCCGCATCGCCGATCACCTTGAGGATCTTCGCCAGACTGCCGGGCTTGTGTTCGGACTCGACCAGCAGGATCTCGGGGATTTTCATGGTGACGGCGACGGGCTGAGGCGGCGAAAAATCATCATACATGCCGCCCATCGGCCCGGCCATGGCACCGGTGGCCGCGCCGGCGGGCGGCGGACCTAGCGACGCAGCGAGCGCAGCAGGGCCAGGGCCGCCAGCCCGGCGAAGGCCGCCTGCACGTAGACGCCGCGCCGATCCATCGTCACCGGGCCGACCTGCACCGGCTCGTCCGCCGGCCGGTCCTGCACCCGCGGCCAGGCCGCCGCCGCCAGGCCACCGAACACGGCGACCGAGCCGAGCAGATGCAGCCTCGCCCGGCCGGCCGAGCGCCGTGCCCGCCGGCTGCGCAGCCCGAACCACAGATGCGGCAGGGCGTGCGCCCAGTTCACGCTCACCACGCCGGCGAGCTTGCCGGGATGCACGTTCACCAGCCCGTCCTGATTGCCGGTGACGGCCGGGCCGGCAAGGCCCGCCAGACCCAGGAGCGTGTGCAGCCGGCCGAGCCGGCGGGCGCTGCGCTCGGCCGGGCCGGGTGCGGCGGGCGGCGGCGAGCCCTTGGCGCCGGCCCTGGCCGGGGTGCCCCGCGCGGATGTACCGGGCTTGCCGGTGCGCTCGCGCCGTGCCTGGTCGTACAGATCCAGCAGCGGCACCGCCGGGCCGGCGGTGTAGCGCAGCACCTGGCGTGCCGTGCCATGCTGGCCGCGCCGGCGCAGCACGTAGGTGGCGGCGAGGCCGGCCAGCGCCAGCGGCGGCGAGATCGGCCCGCGGCGGCGCAGCAGGTGGGTGAGTTTGGCCATGCGGACTCCTTGTCGTGGCGGCAGTGCGCGGCTATAGACCACCGGCCCGGCGCATGGTGCCGCCGGGCCAGTCGCTCCGGCGCACTCGGCCTAGAGGTAGCCCTGCTCGCGCAGCGCCGCCAGCACCTGGTCGGCCGCCTCGTCCGGCGTGTACTCGCGCGTGTCCAGCGTGATCTCCGGGTTCTCCGGCACTTCGTAGGGGTCGCTGATGCCGGTGAACTCCTTGATCTCGCCGGCGCGGGCCTTGGCGTAGAGGCCCTTGCGATCGCGCGCCTCGCACACCTCCAGCGGCGTGGCCACGTGCACCTCCACGAAGCCGCCGTTGGCCTCGACCAGCTCGCGCACCTGCCGGCGGGTCTGGGCGTAGGGGGCGATGGGCGCGCAGATGGCGATGCCGCGATGCTTGGTGATCTCGCTGGCGACGAAGCCGATGCGCCGCACGTTGATGTCGCGGTGCTCGCGGGAGAAGCCGAGCTCGTTGGACAGGTGCGTGCGGATCACGTCGCCATCGAGCAGCGTCACGTTGCGCCCGCCGTGCTGCATCAGCTTGACCATCAGCGCGTTGGCGATGGTGGACTTGCCCGAGCCGGACAGGCCGGTGAAGAACACGGTGAAGCCCTGCTGCTCGCGCGGCGGATAGCTGCGGCGCAGCTCCGCCACCACCTCGGGGTAGGAGAACCACTCGGGGATGTCCTCGCCGGCACGCAGGCGGCGACGGAACTCGGTGCCGGAAATGCTCAGCACGGTGTCGTTGTCGGTGGTCTCGTCCGCCGGCACGTACTGCTGCTGTTCCTCGACGAACACCATCATCTGGAAGGGCACCATCTCGATGCCGAGCTCGTCGCCGAACTGTGCCACCAGCTCCTGCGCATCGTAGGGGCCGTAGAAGTCCTCGCCCTGGCGGTTCTTGCCCGGGCCGGCATGGTCGCGGCCGACGATGAAGTGCGTGCAGCCGTGGTTCTTGCGGATGATGGCGTGCCAGAGCGCTTCGCGCGGGCCGCCCATGCGCATCGCCAGCGGCAGCAGGCTCAGCATGGTGGTGTCGGCCGGGTAACGCTGCAGCAGCTGCTGGTAACAGCGCACGCGGGTGAGGTAGTCGATGTCGCCCGGCTTGGTCAGGCCCACCACCGGCTGGATCAGCAGGTGCGCATCGGCGATGCGGGCAGCGCGGTAGGTGAGCTCCTGATGCGCGCGGTGCATGGGGTTGCGAGTCTGGAAGGCGACCACGCGCTGCCAGCCGTGGCGGGCGAAGTGCTCGCGCAACTGCGCCGGCGTGCGCCGCAGCTCGCGGAAGTCGTAGTGCACCGGCGGGGTCAGGCCGTAGAGCGTGCCGCCGAGGTAGACCGGGTGGGTCTGATGCAGCAGGTAGGCCACGCCCGGGTGCTTGTCATCGGTGCTGCCGAACACCTGCTCGGCTTCGACGTGGCGGTCCGGCCGGTAGATGTCCTCCACGGCCAGCACGGCGATGCTGCAGCCCTCGCGGTCCTTCAGCGTGATGCGCTGGCCGGGGCTCAGGCCCTCGGCGAAGCCTTCCGGCACGTCGAGGTTGATCGGCATCGGCCAGACGAGGCCGGAGGTCAGGCGCATGTCGTGCACCACGCCCTGGTAGTCAGCCTCGTTGAGATAGCCGACCAGCGGCGAGAAGCCGCCGGAAAGCAGCAGCTCGAGGTCGCACAGCTGGCGCTCGGTCAGCGTCCAGGCCGGGTAGTCGGCCGCGCGCCCGCGTTCTTCTGCCAGCTCCTGCCCGCCGAGGTAGCGCTCGCAGAGCGTGCCGCCGTGTGGCGCGATCAGGTCCTGGGAGCGGGGAGTGACGGAGGACATAGCGGTGTTTCCTTGGCAGCAAGAGTGGCGAGGCGGCCGCGGCACGGCCCGGCATGAATGATCCTAGAAAATCGGCCGGGATTGTAACAATCGGAGATGAAGGCCCGGCGACGGCCGCGCGACCATCGCTCTCGCCGGCCGGGCCGCCCCCGCCGGCGCGCTCAGAACGGCCAGAAGCGGGGGATCAGCAGCAGCGCGATCACGCCGGTCAGCAGCGTCAGCGGCAGGCCGAGGCGCACGTAGTCCGTGAAGCGGTAGCCGCCGGGACCGTACACCATCAGGTTGGTCTGGTAGCCGATGGGCGTGGCGAAGGCGGCGGAGGCGGCCATCATGATGACGATGGCGAAGGGCAGCAGGCTCACGCCCAGATCCGCGCTCACCGCTTCGGCGAAGGGGAACATCAGCAGCGCGGCGGCGTTGTTGGTGATCACCAGGCTGAACAGCACGGTCAGCACGTAGAGCATGGCCAGGCTCGCCAGCGGGTGCGGGCCGATCAGCCCCATGCTCCAGGCGGCCACGCTGGCGGCGGCGCCGGTCTGCTCCAGCGCGGCGGCCACGCCGAAGGCCGCACCGATCACGATCAGCACCGGCCAGTCGATGGCGCGGCGTACCGATTCGGGCCGGCTGCAGCCGGCGAGCATCATGGCCAGCAACGCGACCAGCGCGGCCTGCAGCATGCTGAGCAGTCCGCTGGCGGCCGCCGCCACCATGCCCAGCAGGATCAGCAGCGCCAGCGGCGCGCGCTCGTGGCGCAGCGGGGCGGAGTCGTCGACGGCGCTGACGAGGTAGAAGTCGCGGCTGTTGCGGTGCTGTTCCAGGAAGGAGGGGCGGGTCTCCAGCAGCAGCGTGTCGCCCGGGCGCAGCACGATGTCGCCGATCTTCTGCTTCAGGCGATGGCCGCTGCGGGCGACGGCGATCACCACCGCGTTGTAGCGGGTGCGGAACTGGCCCTCGCGGATGCTGAGGCCGGTGACCGGGCAGTCCGGCGCCACCACGGCCTCGATCAGCGAGCGCCCATCGCGCCGGCCATCGAGCTTGCCGACCTGGTCGGTGGCCGGCGCCAGCCCGCGGATGCGCTGCAGCTCCACCATCGCGTCGACCACGCCGACGAACAGCAGCCGATCCTCCGCCTCCAGCCGGCGCGTGGGCGCCACGGCCGGCAGCAGTTCGCCGCGCCGCTCGATCTCGGCGAGGAAGGATTGCGGCAGCGCGCGCAGTCCGGCCTCCTCGATGGTCTTGCCGACCAAGGGGCCGCCGGCTTCCACGATCATCTCCGTGCTGTACTCGCGCGGGTCGGTCAGCCGGTCCAGCACCGGGATGCGGTCGGGCAGCAGCCAGCGGCTGGTCAGCAGGATGAAGGCCAGGCCCGCCAGTGCCATCGGCACACCCACCGCGGCGATGCTGAACATGCCGAGGCCGGCGCCGCGCTCGATCAGCAGGCCGTTGACGACCAGGTTCGTGCTGGTGCCGATCAGCGTGCACACGCCGCCGAGGATGGCGGCGAAACTCAGCGGCATCATCAGCTTGGAGACCGACAGGCGGTATTTCTTCGCCCAGTCCGCCACCGCCGGCACCAGCATGCTGACCACCGGCGTGTTGTTCAGCACCGCGCTGAGGGCGAGCACCGGCGCCATCAGCCGCCACTGCGCGTGCGGCAGCGAGCGTGGGCGGCCGAGCACCACCTGCACGATCCAGTGGATGCCGCCGGTGTCGCGCAGGCCGGCGACCACGCCGTAGAGCACGGCGACGGTGATCATGCCCTCGTTGGAGAAGCCGCCGAACGCGGCCGGCGGATCCAGCACGCCGGTCAGCAGCAGTACGGCCAGCGCGGCGACGAACACGGCGTCGGCGGCGAGGTTGGTCAGCGCGAGCAGCGCCATGATGGCGGCCACGACCGCGAGCGTGAACCACGCAGCGAGAGACATGGGGCTTCCTTGTTCCATTTGGCATGGCGACGCCCGCCGGCGCCGACACTGGCGGACGGATTATCGGCAAGCCCGGCGACGAGTGCGAATCACGTTTGCTCATATGGGCTGCGTGGTGCGGGCATGACCGCCGCGCCGCCACCGTCGCCGCCACGGCGAAGCGGGACGACAGGCCGGCGTTATACTCGCGGCCAGACCCAGCCACCCGGGGATGCCCGTGAGTGCCGATTCCACCACCGGTCGCCTCGATCGGATTCCCGTCCGCGTCGTGCCCGCCAGCGGGCACAAGATCGACAAGGACGGCGTGCGCGCCATCAAGAACGGCGTCAAGGCCCGGCGCACGCCCGAGCCGGTGGCGCGCGGCGAGAAGCCGGCGTGGCTGAAGGTGAAGCTGCCGGCCGGCGCCGGCTATGCGCGCACGCGGCAGATCGTGAAGACCCACCGGCTGGCGACGGTGTGCGAGGAATCGATGTGCCCCAACGTCGCCGAGTGCTGGAACGCCGGCACGGCCACGATCATGGTGCTCGGCTCCACCTGCACCCGCGCCTGCCGCTTCTGCGCGGTCGACACCGGCAATCCGCGCGGCCGGCTGGATGCCGACGAGCCCGCCAACGCCGCCGAGAGCGTGCGCCTGATGGGCCTGAAGTACGTGGTGATCACCTCGGTGGACCGGGACGACCTGGCCGATGGTGGCGCCGGCCACTACGCCGCCTGCGTGCGGGCGATCAAGGCCGTGAACCCGCAGACCGCCGTGGAGGCGCTGACGCCGGATTTCCGCGGCGACACCGCCTGCGTGGCGACGGTGGTCGATGCGGGCCTGGAGGTGTTCGCGCAGAACCTGGAGACGGTCGAGCGGCTGACCCACCCGGTGCGTGATCCGCGCGCCGGCTATCGTCAGACGCTGGACGTGCTCGCCTTCGCCAAGCGCCATCGCCCGGCCGTGCTCACCAAGACCAGCCTGATGGTCGGCCTCGGCGAGAGCGATGCCGAGGTGCAGGCCACCATGGCCGACGCCCGCGCCGCCGGCGTGGACATCTTCACCCTCGGCCAGTACCTGCGCCCGACCGCGCATCACCTGCCGGTGGCGCGCTACGTGAGCCCGGCGCAGTTCGAGCACTATCGCGAGCAGGGTCTGGCGCTCGGATTCACCGAGGTGGTGGCCGGGCCGCTGGTGCGTTCGAGCTATCGCGCCGAGCAGGCGCTGGCACGGAACAACTGCGGCCTCTGATCCCGCCTGCATGACGGTCCTGGTCACCGGCGCGGCCGGCTTCATCGGCTATCACGTGGCCGCGCGCCTGCTCGCCCGCGGCGAATGCGTGCTCGGCCTCGACAACCTGAACGACTACTACGACGTCGCGCTCAAGCAGGCCCGGCTCGCGCGGCTGCAGCGGCAGGCGAACTTTCGCTTCCTCGCCGCCGACGTGGCCGACCGGGCGGCGCTGGCGGCGGTGTTCGAGACGCCGGGGCTCGACCGGGTGGTGCACCTGGCCGCACAGGCCGGCGTGCGGCACTCGATCGAGGCGCCGCACGTCTATGCCGCCAGCAACCTCACCGGCTTTCTGCACGTGCTGGAAGGTTGCCGGGCGCGCGGCGTGCGGCATCTGGTCTATGCCTCCAGCAGCTCGGTCTATGGCATCAACCGCAGCCTGCCCTTCAGCGAGCACCAAGGGGCCGATCATCCGGCCTCGCTCTACGGCGCCACCAAGAAGGCCAACGAGGCCATGGCGCACAGCTATGCCCACCTCTACGGCCTGCCGTGCACCGGGCTGCGCTTCTTCACGGTCTACGGGCCCTGGGGCCGGCCGGACATGGCGCTGTTCCTGTTCACCCGGCGCATCCTCGCCGGCGAGCCGATCCCGGTGTTCAACCGCGGCGATCACCGGCGCGACTTCACCTACATCGACGACATCGTCGAGGGCGTGGTGCGCGTGCTCGATGCGCCGCCGACCGCCGATGCCGGCTGGGACGGCGCCGGGGCCGATGCCGCCACCAGCAGCGCGCCGTGGCGGCTGTTCAACATCGGCAACGGCCGGCCCGAGCCGCTGCTGGCCATGATCGCCACGCTCGAGCGGGCGCTCGGCCGGCGCGCGCGGCTCGAACTGCTGCCCGCCCAGCCGGGCGATGTCGCCGAGACCTTCGCCGACGTGCGCGATCTGCACGCCGCCGTCGGCTACCGGCCGCAGACGCCGATCGAGGCCGGCATCGGGCACTTCGTCGACTGGTACCGGGGCTTCTACCCGACCTGAGCCGCTGCGGCAGCCCGCCTTGATCCCGCGCAAGTTCCGCCGCCGGCCGGCGCGCTAGGCTCGGGCGCACGAGCATCTGGCGGAGGCAGCCATGGCGGAACTGGTGGTGGCGCTGGCCGAGGTCGGCCGGCAGGACGGAGCGCGGGTGGGCGGCAAGAACGCCTCGCTGGGGGAAATGATCGGCCGGCTGGCCGGCGCCGGCATCCGCGTGCCGGACGGCTTCGCGACCACGGCCGCGGCCTATTGGCGCTACGTGGAGGCGAACGACCTGCGCGAGCGCATCGGCGAGGCCATCGGCGCGCTGGCGCCGGATCTGTCCAACCTCGCCGAGATCGGCGGGCGCATCCGTGCGGCGATCCTGGGCGGGCAGATGCCGCCCGATCTGGCCGAGGCCATCAGTGCTGCCTATCGCCGCCTCGGCGGCGAGCAGGCGGCGAGCGTGGCCACCCGTTCCAGCGCCACGGCCGAGGACCTGCCCGAGGCGAGCTTCGCCGGGCAGCTCGAATCGTTCCTGAACGTCACCGGCGAGGCGGCGGTGCTCGACGCCTGCCGGCGCTGCTACGCCTCGCTGTTCACCGATCGCGCCATCAGCTACCGCGAGAACCACGGCTTCGACCACCTGCAGGTGGCGCTCTCGGTGGGCGTGCAGCGGATGGTGCGCGCCGATCTCGCCGGCTCCGGCGTGATGTTCTCGATCGACACCGAAACCGGCTTCCCGCGCACCGCGTTGATCACCGCCGCCTGGGGCCTCGGCGAGGCGGTGGTGCAGGGCATGGTGGAGCCGGATGAGTATCAGGTGTTCAAGCCGCTGCTGGACAGCGCGCCGCGGCCGATCGTGGAGCGCACCCGCGGCGGCAAGGCCTGCAAGATGATCTACGCCGAGCAGGGTGCGACGCGCCTGGTGGAGACCGAGCCGACCGAGCGCGCCCGCTTCGTGCTGGCCGACGAGGAGGTGTTGCAGCTTGCCCGCTGGGCCTGCCTGATCGAACGCCACTACGGCCAGCCGATGGACATGGAGTGGGCCAAGGACGGCGAGAGCGGCGAGCTGTTCATCGTGCAGGCCCGGCCGGAGACGGTGCAGTCGCGCCGGGCCGCGGGCGAGTTGCGCAGCTATCGGCTCGGCCGGGCCGGCGAGCGGCTGCTGACGGGGCTGGCGATCGGCGATGCCATTGGCGCCGGCCCGGTCTGCCGGCTCGAGAGCGCTGCCGAGATCGAGCGCTTCCGCGATGGCGCGGTGTTGGTCACCGGCATGACCGACCCGGACTGGGTGCCGATCATGAAACGGGCGGCGGCGATCGTCACCGATCATGGCGGGCGCACCAGCCATGCCGCCATCGTCAGCCGCGAGCTCGGCCTGCCGGCCATCGTTGGTACCGGCGAGGCGACCGCGCGGCTGCAGGATGGCCAGGAGGTCACCGTCTGCTGCGCGGAGGGCGACGAAGGCCACGTGTATGCGGGCATCGCCGAGTACGAGGTGGAGCGGATCGAGCTGGCGCAGATCCCCCGCACCCGCACGCGGACGATGGTGAATCTCGCCAATCCCGCCGCGGCCTTCCGCTGGTGGCAGTTGCCGGCCGATGGCGTGGGCCTGGCGCGCATGGAGTTCATCATCTCCAACCACATCAAGGTGCACCCGATGGCGCTGGTGCGCTACGAGGCCATCGAGGATGCGGCGGTGCGGGGCCAGATCGATGCGCTCACCGCCGGCTACGACGACCGGCGCGACTACTTCGTCGACACCCTCGCCCGCGGCATCGCCCGCATCGCCGCCGCCTACTGGCCACGGCCGGTGATCGTGCGCATGAGCGACTTCAAGACCAACGAATACGCCGCGCTGCTCGGTGGCGCGCAGTTCGAGCCGCACGAGGAGAACCCGATGCTCGGCTGGCGCGGTGCCAGCCGCTACTACGACGCCGACTATCGCGAGGGCTTCGGCCTGGAATGCCGGGCGATCCGGCAGGCGCGCGAGGAGATCGGCCTCGACAACATCGTGATGATGATCCCCTTCTGCCGCACGCCGGAGGAGGCCGACCGAGTGCTGGAGACGCTCGCCGGCCACGGCCTGGTGCGCGGCAAGGCCGGCCTTGCGGTCTACGTGATGGCCGAGCTGCCGGCGAACGTCTTTCTGGCCGGCGAGTTCGCCCGGCGCTTCGATGGCTTCTCGATCGGCTCGAACGACCTGACGCAGCTGGTGCTGGGCATCGACCGTGACAGCGGCCGGCTCGGCCGCGCCTTCGACGAGCGGCATCCAGCGGTGACCACGGCCATCGCCGCTCTGCTCACCCGCGCCCAGCTGGCCGGCGTGCACACCGGCATCTGCGGGCAGGCGCCGAGCGATCATCCGGAGTTCGCGCGCTGGCTGGTACGCCAGGGCATCGATTCGATCTCGGTCAGCCCGGACAGCTTCCTGCGGGTGAAGCGCCACATCGCCGAGGCCGAGCAAGAGCCGGGCCCGGTGGACCCGGCAGGCGAGGCGCCCGCGGCGCCGGCCGCGTCGGATCCGGCGCAGGATCGTTGCCCGGGCCCCGCCGACGCCGGCTAGTGGTAGCCGGCGTCAGGCCGGGTCTTGCCACGGAACACCCAGTAGTTGTAGGCGGTATAGGCGAGGATCAGCGGCAGCAGCGGCAGGGCGCCCGCCAGCAGGAAGAGCTGGGATTCCGGTTGCGCCGCGGCCTCGTGGAAGGTCAGCTGCCAGGGCACGATGTAGGGCCACAGGCTGATGCCGATGCCGCCATAGCCCAGCGCGAACAGCACGATGGTGAGCAGGAAGGGCCGCCACTCGGCGCCGCGGCGCAGGCTGTAGAACAATGCCCCGGCCACCGCCGCGGTCAGGATCGGCACCGGGGCGAGCAGCAGCAGGTTCGGCCAGGCGAACCAGCGCTCGGCCACATTGGGATGGGTGATCGGCGTGAACAGGCTCACCAGCGCGATCCAGCCGAGCACGACGAAGATCAGCCATTGCGCGGCGTGGCGTGCCCAAGCCTGCAGTTCGCCCTCGGTCTTGAGGATCAGCCAGCAGGCGCCGAGCAGGGCATAGCCGCAGACCAGCGCGAAGCCGGTCATCAGCGCGAAGGGCGTCAGCCAGTCCAGCGGGCCGCCGGCGAAGCCGCGCCCCTCCACCTCGAAGCCCTGGATCAGCGCGCCGAGCACCAGCCCCTGGGTGAAGGCGGCCACGGTGGAGCCGGCGGTGAAGGCGAAGTCCCACACGCCGCGGCTGCGGTTGGACTTGAAGCGGAATTCGAAGGCGACGCCGCGGAAGATCAGCGCGAACAGCATCAGGATCACCGGGATGTACAGCGCCGGCATCATCACGCTGTAGGCCAGTGGGAAGGCCGCCAGCAGACCGCCGCCGGCCAGCACCAGCCAGGTCTCGTTGCCATCCCACATGGGCGCGATGCTGTTCATCATCACGTCGCGTTCGCGCTCGTCCCGGCCCCAAGGAAAGAGGATGCCGATGCCGAGGTCGAAGCCGTTGAGCACCACGTAGAGCATCAGCGCCACGCCCAGCAGCGCGCCCCAGATGATGGGTAGCCATTCAGCCACGGGCCGACCCTCCCTGCGCTTCGGGATCGGGCCGCAGCCAGGCGGTGCGGCGCGGCTCGTAGTCCGGTGGCTCGGTGCTCATCTCCGGCCCGCGATGGATCATGTGGCCGAGGTAGAACAGATATGCCAGCAGCAGCACGCCGTAGACCGCGATGAACAGCGACAGCGAGGTCAGCACCGCCTGGGCCGGCACCGGCGAGATGGCATCTGCGGTGCGCATCAGCCCGTGCACGATCCACGGCTGGCGACCGGTCTCGGTCACGGTCCAGCCGGCGAGCATGGCGACGATGCCGAGCGGCGCACTCACCACGCACAGTCGCAGGAAGTTGCGGTGCCGCTCCAGCCGGCCGCGCCACCACAGCCAGCTGCCGGCCAGGCCGATGAACAGGAACAGAAAGCCCAGCCCCACCATCAGCCGGAAGGCCCAGAACACGATCGCCACCCGCGGGCGATCCTCCGCCGGTACCGACTTCAGCCCGACGACTTCGCCGTCCGGGTCGTGCTGCAGGATCAGGCTGGCCAGGCCCGGGATGCCGACGGCGAAGCGGTTTTCCTCGGCCTCCTGGTCCGGCCAGGCGAACAGCAGCAGCGGCGCGCCGCGCTCGGTCTCCCAGGCCCCTTCCATGGCGGCGACCTTGATCGGCTGGTCGCGCTGCACCTGCAGGCCGTGCAGGTCGCCCACCAGCACCTGCGCCGGCGCGCTGACGGCGATCATCAGCAGTGCCAGGTGCAGCCCCGGCCGCGCCAGCTCGGGCTGGCGGTCGCGCAGCAGATGCCAGGCCGCCACGCCGGCCACCAGCAGCGCGGCGGAGAGGAACGAGGCCAGCATCATGTGCGTGAAGCGGTAGGGGAAGGAGGGATTGAAGATGACCTCCCACCAGCTCTCCACGTAGAAGATGCCGTCGCGCACGGTGTGCCCGACCGGCGTGTGCATCCAGGAGTTGGCCGCCAGGATCCAGAAGGCGGACAGCGTCGTGCCGATGGCGACGATGACGGTGGCCGCGAAGTGCAGCGGCGGTGGCACGCGGCGCCAGCCGAAGAGCATCACGCCGAGAAAGCTCGCCTCCAGGAAGAAGGCCGTGAGCACCTCGTAGCCCAGCAGCGCGCCGATCACGTTGCCGGTGGCATCGGTGAAGCGCGAGAAGTTGGTTCCGAACTGGTAGGAGAGCACCACGCCGGAGACCACGCCCATGCCGAAGGAGAGCGCGAACACCTTCACCCAGAACTGGTAGAGGTGGAAATAGCGTGTGTTGCCGGTGCGCAGCCAGAGCCCTTCCAGCAGGGCGAGGAACCAGGCGAGGCCGATGGTCAGCGTCGGAAAGATGATGTGAAAGCCGACGGTGAAGGCGAATTGCAGGCGCGAGAGCAGGGCGGCGTCGAGGATCATGCGGCGGATTCCTCCCGCAGGAGCAGGGCGAACGGTGGCATTCTTCTCGCCGGCGATGGCCCCCGTCCTGGTGGCCGCGCCTATTTTGGCACGGGCGATTGGCGGCGCAACCGGTCGCGGCGATGCGTCGCATCGGCGTGGCGCGTTATCGTCGGCGGCTTCCGAGTCGGGGCTCGGTGGGCGAGCGTCCGGCCGGCAGCAGGGAGAGAGAGACGATGAAGCGGGAAAGGTTCAGGGGACGGACGGCATGTCTGGTGCTGGCGGCGGGGCTGACGGTATTGCCGGCCGCGGCGCTCGCGGTGGCCACACCGGTGACGGTGCGGGTGCTGGCGCAGGATGCGAAGTTCATCGGCGACAGCATGGGCGGGGCGCGCGTGGTGATCCGCAACGCCGACAGCGGCGAGGTGATGGCAGCCGGCCGCACGAGCGGCGGCACCGGCGATACCGAGGCGATCATGCGTCGGCCGCGGGACCGGGCCGGCGCCTGGGCGGCGGGCAGTGCGGCCTTCGCCGCCACGCTCGACATCGACCGGCCGACGCCGGTGCGCATCGACGTCAAGGGCCCGCTGAAGTATCCCGAGGCCGCCCGCGAAACGCGGACCACCGCTTGGCTGCTGCCGGGCGTGCCGCTGGGAGGCGAGCATGGCTGGGTGGTCGAACTGCCCGGGCTGGTGGTGGCGCCGGCACCGGTGGAGGTCACGGCTGGCGCGCTCAGCGTGTCGAGCTACGTCGCGCCGCTCTGCGGCTGTCCCATCGCCGCCGACGGCCTGTGGCCGGCCGCCAACTATGAGGTGACCGCGCTGCTCTACGAGGAAGGCGAGCCGGTGACGCAGACCACGCTCGCCCATACCGGCGAAGTCGGCCGGTTCACCGGCACCCTTGCGGCGCCGCCGGCGGGCGAGTACATGCTTTGGGTGCAGGCGCGCGACGTGCGCAGCGGCAGCGCCGGCGCCGCCAGCCAGCGGTTGACGCTGGAGGCCGGGGAGCTGACCGCCGCGACGGGCGAGTCGATGCCGACCGCCACGACGGCGCCATCGCCGGCAGCCAGCGCGCCCTAGCGGCGACCGGCGCCGCGCCGATCGAACCGAGAGCGGCGACAGCCGCAAGGGAGCAGACGATGACGCAGGAATCCACGAGTCAGCGGCATTTTCAGGTGGCGATCGTCGGGGGCGGCGCTGCTGGCATCGCCGTGGCCGCGCGCCTGCTGAAGAAGCGGCCGAACCTCTCGGTCGGCATCATCGAGCCCAGCGGGCATCACTATTACCAGCCGGGCTGGACGCTGGTCGGCGGGGGCATCTTCAGCGCCAACGAGACCCGCCGCGAGCAGCGCCGCTGCATCCCCGTGGGGGCGCAGTGGCTGCGCGAGCGGGCGCAGAGCTTCGAGCCGGAACACAACCGCCTGCGCCTGGCCGGCGGTGGCCGGGTCGGCTACGACATGCTGGTCGTCTGCCCCGGCCTGCAGCTGGACTGGCATCGCGTCGAGGGGCTGGAGGAGGCGCTCGGCACGGGCGGGGTCACCAGCAACTACCGCTTCGACCTCGCGCCCTACACCTGGGAGTGCATCCAGGCGTATCGCGGCGGTCCGGCGCTGTTCACCCAGCCGGCCATGCCGATCAAGTGCGCCGGTGCGCCGCAGAAGATCCTGTATCTGGCAGCCGACTACTGGCGCCAGGCCGGCGTCGAGGCCGACCTGCGCTTCTGCGTGCAGGGCGGGGCGATGTTCGGCATCCCGCTGTTCGCCGAGGCGCTGGAGCAGGTCGCGCGGGGCTACGGCGCGGCGATCGACTACGGCAACGACCTGGTGGCGGTCGATCCGGGCCGCAAGGTGGCGAGCTTCGCCCGCGCCGACGGCGAGCGGGTCGAGCGCCCCTATGAGCTGCTGCACGTGGTGCCGCCACAGAGCGCGCCGGAGTTCATCAAGGCCAGTCCGCTCGCCGGCGCCGCCGGCTGGGTGGATGTGGACCGGCACACGCTGCAGCACACCCGCTTCGCCAACATCTTCGCGCTGGGGGACGTCACCGGCACGCCGAACGCCAAGACGGCCGCGGCGGTGCGCCAGCAGGCGCCGGTCGTGGTCGCCAACCTGCTCGGCGCGATGGCCGGCAAGGCGCTGCGCGCGCGTTACGACGGCTACGGCGCCTGTCCGCTGACCACCGCGCGCGGCCGGGTGATGCTGGCCGAGTTCGCCTACGACGGCGTGGTGACGCCGAGCTTCCCGGGGGATCCCACCCGCGAGCGGCGCAGTTACTGGTATCTGAAGAAGCTCGTCTTCCCCTCGCTGTACTGGGACGTGATGCTGCAGGGCTACGTCGTTCGCTGGCCGCGGCACCGGCCGCTCGGTACCGCCGCCGCGGCCCGTCCTGCCGCGGGCGCCCGGTAGAGCCGCCGCCCGCCTTGTTGGCCGGCGGCGGGCGTGAGAAGATGACCGACCAGTTCAGGCGTGGGCAATAGGCGGCGTCAATACGGGACCGACACGGTCCTGATGGCGCGGTCCGTGTCCCGCGATCCTCGGAGGGGTGCCCAAGGCATGCTGCGCATCAGCAAGCTCACCGACTACGGTGTGGTCGTCATGACGCATCTGGCCCGCGAGCCGGAGGCGGTGCAGACGGCGGCGGCGGTGGCCGATGCGCTGAACCTGGCCCAGCCGACGGTGAGCAAGCTGCTCAAGTCCTTCACCCGGGCTGGGCTGCTGCGCTCCTATCGCGGCACGCAGGGTGGTTATCAGCTCGGCCGGCGGCCCGCGGCGATCTCCGTGCTGGAGGTAATCGATGCCGTGGAGGGCCGGCTGGCGCTCACCGAATGCAGCGCCGGTGTCGGCAGCTGTCTGCAGGAGGAAGGCTGCGCGCTGCGCGGCAACTGGACGCTCATCAACGGCGTGGTGCGCCAGGCCCTGCAGGGTGTGAGCCTGGCGCAGATGACGCGCCCGCTGCACCAGGGCGAGGTGGCCGTGCCCCTGCAGGCCATGCTGGCGGCGCCGGCCGTGGCATGGCGCTCGGCGAGGCAGGCGGAGGAATAGCGATGGCGACGGAAAATCAGGAACTCGACCGGCTGCTCAAGCGTGAGTACGCCGCCGGCTTCGTCACCGACATCGAGTCGGACACGGCGCCGCCGGGGCTGTCCGAGGACATCATCACGCTGATCTCGCGCAAGAAGCGCGAGCCGCAGTTCATGCTCGACTGGCGGCTGCAGGCCTACCATCACTGGCTGACGCTGCCCGAGCCGCGCTGGGCGCACGTGCACTATCCGCCCATCGACTACCAGGCGATCTCCTACTACGCGGCGCCCAAGTCCCGGGCCGATGCGCCCAAGAGCCTGGACGAGGTCGATCCCAAGCTGCTGGAGACCTACGACAAGCTCGGCATCCCGCTGCACGAGCGCGCCCGGCTTGCCGGCGTGGCGGTCGATGCGGTGTTCGACAGCGTGTCGGTCGCCACCACGTTCAAGCAGCGGCTGGCCGAGGCGGGGGTGATCTTCTGCTCGTTCTCCGAGGCGGTGCAGGAGCACCCGGCACTGGTCGAGCGTTACCTCGGCACCGTGGTGCCCTACACGGACAACTTCTTCGCCACGCTGAACTCCGCCGTGTTCACCGACGGCTCGTTCGTCTTCGTGCCCGAGGGCGTGCGCTGCCCGATGGAGCTGTCGACCTACTTTCGCATCAACGCCGCCAACACCGGCCAGTTCGAGCGCACGCTGATCATCGCCGAGGCCGGCGCCCACGTCAGCTATCTGGAAGGCTGCACGGCGCCGATGCGCGACGAGAACCAGCTGCACGCGGCGGTGGTGGAGCTGGTCGCGCTGGATGATGCGACGATCAAGTACTCCACGGTGCAGAACTGGTATCCGGGCGATGAGCACGGTCGGGGCGGGATCTACAATTTCGTCACCAAGCGCGGCGACTGCCGCGGCGCGCGCTCGAAGATCTCGTGGACGCAGGTGGAGACCGGCTCGGCCATCACCTGGAAGTATCCGGGCTGCATCCTGCGTGGGGAGGGCTCGGTCGGCGAGTTCTACTCGGTGGCGACGACCCATCACCATCAGCAGGCCGACACCGGCACCAAGATGATCCATGTGGGCCCCAACACCCGCAGCACGATCGTCTCCAAGGGCATCGCCGCCGGCTTCGGCCAGCAGTCCTACCGCGGGCTGGTGAAGATCCTGCCGGGCGCCAGCGGCGCGCGGAACTACACGCAGTGCGATTCGCTGCTGATGGGCGATCGGTGCGGCGCGCACACCTATCCCTATATCGAGGTCAACAACCCCGACGCGCAGCTCGAGCACGAGGCGAGCACCTCGAAGATCAGCGAGGAGCAGCTCTTCTACTGCAAGCAGCGCGGCGTGTCGGAGGAAGATGCGGTGAACATGATCGTCAACGGCTTCTGCAAGGAGGTCTTCAAGGAGTTGCCGATGGAGTTCGCCGTGGAGGCGCAGAAGCTGCTGAGCGTGAGTCTGGAAGGCGCGGTTGGCTAGGGCGGGGAACACGATTCGATGAGCATGCTGGAAATCAACGACCTGCACGCCCGCGTCGAGGCGCGGCCGATCCTGAACGGGCTCAGCCTGTCGGTGGCCGCCGGCGAGGTGCACGCCATCATGGGGCCGAACGGCTCGGGCAAGAGCACGCTCGCCGGCGTGCTGGCCGGGCGGCCGGGCTATGAGATCACCGGCGGGCAGGCGCACTTCGAGGGCGCGGACCTGCTGGCCATGGCGCCGGAGGAACGCGCGCAGGCCGGGTTGTTCCTGGGTTTTCAGTACCCGATCGAAATCCCCGGCGTGAACAACGCCTACCTGCTGCGCGCCGGGCTCAACGCCGGCCGGCGGGTGCGGGGAGAGCCGGAACTGGACGCCGCCGACTTCCTGCTGCGGGTGCGCGAGAAGATGTCGCTGATGCGCATGGACCCGAGCTTTCTCAGCCGGGCCGTGAACGAGGGCTTCTCCGGCGGCGAGAAGAAGCGCAACGAGATCCTGCAGATGCTGGTGCTCGAGCCGAAGCTCGCCATCCTCGACGAGATCGACTCGGGCCTGGACATCGACGCGCTGAAGATCGTCGCCGATGGCGTCAACGCCGCCCGCGGGCCGGACCGGGCGATCGTGATCGTCACCCATTACCAGCGGCTGCTGAACTACGTCGAGCCCGATCGGGTGCACGTGCTCGCCGGCGGGCGCATCGTGCGTTCGGGCGGCAAGGAGCTGGCCGAGGCACTGGAGGCGCGCGGCTACGACTGGGTGCTCGAGGCGTCCGACGCGGCATGAGTGCCGAACCCGTCCTGTCGCACTATCAGGCGCAGTACCGCGCGCTCGCGCCCGAGCTGCCCGGGCGCGAGCTGGCCTGGCTGGTCTCGCGCCGGCAGGGCGCGCTCGCCCGGCTGCTGCGCGAGGGCTGGCCGAGCAATCGGCACGAGGCGTGGAAGTATGCGCCGTTGCGCCTGCTGACCGGGCGCGAATTCCACCCCGTCATCACCCCGCCCCCGGTGGCGCCCCAAGCACTGGCGGCGGCTGCGCTGCCGGCGCTTACCGGCCCGCGGCTGGTGTTCGTCAACGGCCGCTACGATGCGGGCCTCAGTGCGCCGGACGCGGCCGAGGCCGGCGTGAGCGTGCAGCCGCTGGCCGAGGCGCTGGCCGACGCGCCCGAGCGCATCGCCGAGCTGCTGGAGGCCGACCCCGGGGCGGATGCCGAGGCCTTCGGCGCGCTGAACACCGCCTTCATGGCCGATGGCGCCTGCATCCGCGTGGCCGCCGGCGTGCAGGCGCGCCAGCCCATCAGCCTGGTGTTCCTGACCGCGCCGGCGCCGGTGCGGCAGATGATCTGCCCACGGGTGCTGCTGGATCTGGAGGCCGGTGCCGGTGCCCAGGTGGTGGTGCATCACGCGGGCATCGGTGGCACCGGCGAGCGGTCGCACCTGGTCGACCTGCTGGTGCAGGGCGCGCTTGCCGAGGGCGCCGAGCTGTCGCTGCTGCGGCTGCAGGAGGAGGACGACCAGGCGCTCTCGCTGGCCCAGCTGCGCCTGCGCCAAGGCGCCGCCAGCCGCTGCACGGCCGCGGACTACGCGCTCGGCGGCCGGTTTGCACGCACGGAGCTGATCGCCGAGCTCGCCGGCGTCGACGCCGCGGCAACCGTCACCGGCATGCTGCTGCCGCAGCATCGCCAGCACATGGAGCTGCTGACGACGATGGATCACGCCGCGCCGGCGACGCTGAGCACCCAGCAGGTCAAGGCGGTGGCCGACGGCCATGGCCGCGGCGTGTTCAATGGGTTGGTGCGGGTGCGCCCGGACGCCCAGCGGATCGACGCGCGCCAGAACAGCGCCAACCTGCTGCTCTCGCCGTCCGCGGAGATCGACGCCCGGCCGCAGCTGGAGATCTACGCCGACGATGTGCGCTGCACGCATGGCGCCACGGTCGGTCAGCTGGATGAGTCGGCGCTGTTCTATCTGCGCGCGCGCGGCCTGCCGCTGGCCGCCGCGCGCTCACTGCTGATCTACGCCTTCCTCGCCGAACTGCTGCCGAGCGCGCTGCCGGCGCTGGGGGAGCGGGTGGACGCCCGCCTGCGCGGTGAGCTGCCGGTGCCGGAGGGGCTGGCATGAGCCGGGCGGTACCGCTCGATGCGCGCCTGGACGTGGCGGCCATCCGTGCCGATTTCCCGGCGCTGCACCAGCAGGTGCACGGCCATCCGCTGGCCTATCTCGACAATGCCGCCACCACGCAGAAGCCGGCGGCCGTGATCGAGGCGATCGACCACTACTACCGGCACGACAACGCCAACATCCACCGCGGCGTGCACGCGCTGTCCGAGCGGGCGACGGCGGCCTACGAGGCGGCACGCGACAAGGTGCGCGACTTCCTCGGCGCGGCGCGCCGGCAGGAGATCATCTTCGTACGCGGCGCCACCGAGGCGATCAACCTGGTGGCGCAGTCCTTCGTGCGCCCGCGCGTGGGCCCGGGTGACGAGATCCTGATCACCGAGCTGGAGCACCACGCCAACATCGTGCCCTGGCAGCTGGTGCGCGAGCAGACCGGCGCCTCGCTGCAGGTCGTGCCGATCGACGAGCACGGCGCCGTGCCGCTGGCAGCCTTCGAGGCGGCCCTCGGCGAAGCCACGCGTTTCGTCGCCATCGGCCACGTCTCCAACGCCCTGGGCACGATCAACCCGGTCGCCGAGATGGTCGCGCTGGCGCGGGCCCGCGAGATCCCGGTGCTGGTGGACGGCGCGCAGGCGGTGCCGCACCTGCCGGTGGACGTGCAGGCGCTGGGCGCCGATTTCTACACCTTTTCCGGCCACAAGATGTTCGGCCCCACCGGGATCGGTGCCCTCTATGGGCGCGAGGCCCTGCTGGAGGCGATGCCGCCCTGGCAGGGTGGCGGCGACATGATTCGCATGGTCCGCTTCGACCGGACGCTGTTCAACGATCTGCCCTACAAGTTCGAGGCCGGCACGCCCCACATCGCCGGTGGCATCGGCCTGGGCGCGGCGATCGACTATCTCGACGCCGTCGGCCTCGAGCGCATCGCCGCCTGGGAACACGAGCTGCTGACGGCGGCCAGCGAGCGGCTCGGTGCGATCCCCGGGCTGCGCCTGATCGGCACGGCGCCGGCCAAGGCGGCGGTGGTCTCCTTCGTGCTGGAGGGGGTGCATCCGCACGATCTGGGGACCATCGTCGACCAGTACGGCGTCGCCATTCGCGCCGGCCATCACTGCGCCATGCCGGTGATGGAGCGCTTCGACGTGCCGGCCACCGCGCGGGCCTCGTTCGCTTGCTACAACACGCTCGCCGAGGTGGATGCGCTGGTCGCGGCCGTCGAGGCGGCGCGGGCGATGTTCGCCTGAGGCGCCGCCCGCCGGAGCGGTCAACGCCGCTGCTGGCCGAGACGTTGGATAGTTGCCGGCACCTGCCGGCGGCGCACCGTATCCAAGGAGCAGCAATGAAGCTTTCCCAGACGCTTACCACCACCCTGATGCTGACCCTGGCGCTCGCCGGCGCGCCGGCGCTGGCGGACGATGCCACCGTCGATGCCGCCATCGGCGGGGCGATCGGCGGCGCCGTGGGCGGTGCCGTGGGCGAGCGGGTTGGTGGCCGCGACGGCGCGGTGATCGGCGCCGGCATCGGTGCGGCCACCGGCAGCGCGATCGCGACCGATCGCGACCGGGAGCGGTACCATGAGGGTTATCGCCACGATTACGATCACTACGATCGGTATGACGGCCGTTATTACGCCGTGCCCGGCTCGACAGGCCGATTCTGCCCGCCGGGACAGGCCAAGAAAGGCCGCTGCTGATCACGCACGCCGGCGCGGGGGCGCCATACGTCGATGGAGCTGAAGGACCTCTACCAGGACATCATCGTCGATCACAACCGCAGCCCGCGTAATTTTCATGCGCTGGAGCCGGCCGATCGCACGGCCGAGGGCTACAACCCGCTGTGCGGCGACAAGCTGAAGCTGTTCCTGCGGCTGCGCGGCGATGTGATCGAGGAGGCTGCCTTCCTCGGCAGCGGCTGCGCGATCTCCACGGCCTCCACCTCGCTGATGACCGAGCGGCTCAAGGGCATGCGCATCGCCGAGGCCGAGGCCCTGTTCGGCCAGATGCACCGGCTGCTCACCGGCGAGGGCGAGGTGGACCTCGACCAGCTCGGCAAGCTGGCGGCGCTGTCCGGGGTGAAGGACTATCCGGCGCGGGTGAAATGCGCCTCGCTGTGCTGGCACACGCTGAATTCGGCCCTGCACGGGTCCCAGAGCGCGACGACGGAGTAGGTGATGTACGGCCAGGGCGATCCGGTCGAGCTGCAGCGCGACGTGCTGGCCACGCTCGTGCCGCTCGGCGACAAGGTGGTGCTGCCCGAGGGCGGCCAGGTGGTGGTGACGCAGTCGCTCGGCGGCAGCTTCACCGTCTACTACGCCGGCAATCTCGCCCGCATCGCCGGCGAGGATGCCGACGCCCTGGGCATGACGCCGCCGCCGCGCCCGCAGCTGCCGGACGACCCCGCCGATGCCGAGGTCGAGCGCGTGGTGTGGGACCAGATGCGCACCTGCTACGACCCGGAGATCCCGGTGGACATCGTCGAGCTGGGGCTGGTCTACCGGTGCGAGATCACCCATCGCGAGGATGGCCAGCGCGAGGTCGCCGTCACCATGACGCTCACCGCGCCGGGCTGCGGCATGGGAGATGTCATCGCTGATGACGTGCGGCACAAGATCGAGATGGTGCCGACGGTGGCCCGGGCCACGGTGGAGGTCACCTTCGAGCCGCCCTGGAGCGCCGAGATGATGACCGAGCAGGCGCGCCTGCAGACCGGAATGTTCTAGGTGGTGGCGCCGGCCGAAGGGTGGCAGGACATCGCCGCCGTCGAGGCGCTGCCGTCCGGGCAGTATCTGGAGGCGGTGCTGGAGGAGGCGGACGTGGTGGTGTTCAACGTCGGCGGCCTATTCCACGCCATCGAGAACCTCTGCACGCACGATGGCGGCCGGCTGTCCGGCGGTCGGCTCGAGGGCCGGCGGATCATCTGCCCGCGCCACGGTGCCCGCTTCGACGTGACCACCGGCGCCGCCTGCACGCCGCCGGCCTACCAGGACGTGCACGTCTTCCCCGTCCGCGTGCATGACGGGCGTATCCAGCTGCGCGACGACCGCGGGGACTGAGCCGGCTGCCATCCCTGCTGCGGCGTCGGCGATCGGCTACACTGTCACGCGTTTTTCCGGCCCTGGTCGTGAGGTTGTCATGATCGCGTGCTCCCCGGCAGGCACCCGTCGCGCCATCGTCCTGCTGCTGATCCTTGCGCTGACGGCGACCGGCTGTGCCCGGATCGCCCGCAGCGTGCTGCAGCCGCCGTCGGTGGCGCTGCAGGAGATCCGACTGGTGAACATGAGCGCCTTCACCCAGAGCTATCAGCTCGTGCTCATGCTCGACAACCCGAACCCCGTCGCGCTGCCCATCGAGGAGATCGACTACGTGCTGGAGGTGGCCGGCATCGAGTTCGCCCGGGGCGAGAACGAGGACGGTTTCGTGCTGCCGGCGAACGAGGATGTCGGGGTGGTGCTGAATATCCGCACCAACCTGCTCGACAGCGCCAACCGGTTGGCGCGGCTGCTCAGCGAGCCGGTCGACCGGGTCGACTACGAGCTGCGCGGCACCCTGCGCGTGGACAACCCGCTGCTCGGCGAGGTGCCGTTCCGGCGCGGCGGCGAGGTGCCCTTTCTGATGCCGTTCGAGTAGCCGATGGCAGTGGAAGAGGATTCGGAGGGCGGCTTCGGCCTCGAGGAGTTCGAGGACACGGCGCCGCGCCGGGCGCGCCGGCATGGGCTGCGGGCGCGCCTGCGTCGCGGCGCGCTGCGGCTGACGCGGCGCTGGCTGCAGCGCCCGGAGATCTCGCTGGTGGGGCTGCAGATCCGCGAGGTCGGTCTGTTCGAGCAGCGCTATTGCGTCACCGTGCGGCTGCACAACCCCAATCGCCTGCCGCTGCCGGTCCGCGTGGTGCACTACCAGATCGAGCTGATGGGCCAGCGCTTCGCCGCCGGCGAGACCACCGAGGCGTTCCGCATCCCGGCCCGCGGCGCCACCGACTTCAGCCTGAACGTCAACATGTCCATGCTGCGACTGGCCAGCTCGGTGGCGAACTTCCTGCTGCGCCCGCAGGCCGACATTCCCTACCGCATCCATGGCGAGGTCGAACTCGACCTGCCCCTGCTGCCGGCCGTACCGTTCTCGCACGCGGGCCAGGTGGAGCTGGCCAGGCGGCGGTGAGCGCGCCGGCCCTGTGCCTGCGTGGGCTCAGCCACAGCTATCTCGAGGGGCGCCGGCCGCGGACGGTGCTGGATCGGCTGGCGCTCACCGTCGCCGCCGGCGAGCATGTGGCGATCGTGGGGCGCAGCGGCTCGGGCAAGTCCACGCTGTTGAACCTGATCGCCGGTATCGATCGGCCCGACGCCGGCCACATCGAGATTGCCGGCGAGCGGGTCGACGGGCTCGACGAGCGGCGGCGCACCCTGCTGCGACGCCGGCGCATCGGCTTCGTGTTCCAGTTCTTCAACCTCGTGCCCACGCTCACGGTTGGCGAGAACCTGCGCCTGCCGCTGCAGCTGAACGGCCTGGCCGATGCCGCCGGCGAGGCGCGGCTGCAGAACCTGCTGGAGGCCGTCGAGCTGACCGGCTACGCCGGGCGCTTTCCGGAGACGCTCTCGGGCGGTGAACAGCAGCGGGTGGCGCTGGCGCGGGCCCTGGTGCATCAGCCCGATCTCGTCCTGGCCGACGAACCGACCGGCAATCTCGATGCCGCCACGGGCGCGAAGGTCTGGGCGCTGCTGCGTGCGCTGACCGAGTCCCGCGGCGCGACGCTGCTGCTGGTGACGCACAACGCCGAGCAGGCCGCGCAGGCCGATCGCGCGTTGCGCCTGCAGGACGGCCGGCTGCAGCCGGCATGATCACCCGCCTGGCGGCGGCGTTGTGGCCGCTGCATCGCCGGGCCGGGCTGCGTCCGCTGCGCCGCCATCCGGGGCTGGCGGCGCTGGCCGTGCTGGGTATCGCGCTCGGCGTCGCCGTGGTGCTGGCGGTGGCGCTGGTGGGCGCCAGTGCCCGTACTGCGCTCACCCGCTCGCTGGACAGCGTGCTCGGCCCGGCCACGCATCAGGTGCTCGGCCCGCCCGGCGGCATGCCGCAGTCGCTCTACGCCGACCTGCGGCTGAGCTTTCCGGTGCCGATGGCGCCGGTGATCGACGCGCTGGTGACGCCGGTGCGGGCCCCCGGGCGCAGCCTGCGACTGCTGGGAGTGGAGCCGGTGGCCGAGCTGGCGCTGCGCGGTGCCCGGCTGTCGGGCGAGAGCACCGATCCGCTCGCCGGCGCGCGCTTCCTGACCGCGCCGGCCCAGGTGCTGGTGCCGGCCGCGCTGGCCGATGCGCTCACGGCCGGGCCGGATGCGGGTGGCCCGCTGCGGCCGGGCGACACGCTGGCGCTGCGTCTGCCTGACCGGGTCGTCGAGGTGGAGGTCGCCGGCGTGCTGCCGGCGCAGGCGCGTGGGCCGCCGCTGGCCGGGCTGCTGTTCATGGACATTGCCGGCGCGCAGCGCCTGCTGGACCTTGGCGATCGCATCAGCCGCATCCATCTGCGCCTGCCGTCCGGCGCGGCGGGCGCGACGCTGGCCGAGGCCATCGCCGCGACCCTGCCGCCCGGGGTGCGGCTGGAGACCACCGGCGCCCGCACCCGGGCGCTGCAGGGGCTGACCGAGGCCTTCGAGTTCAACCTGCGGGCCATGAGCCTGCTGGCGCTCGTGGTCGGCCTGTACCTGATCTACAACACCATGGGCTTCACCGTGGTGCAGCGCCGGCCGCTGTTCGGCACGCTGCGTTTGCTCGGGGTGACTGGCGGGCAGCTGTTTCGCACCCTGCTGCTGGAGGCGGCGCTGCTGGGGCTGGTGGGTACGCTGGTGGGCATGGGGCTGGGCGTGCTGCTGGCACAGGGCCTGCTCGGGCTGGTCGCCCGCACGATCGACGCGCTTTACTATCCGCTGCCGCTGGCGCAGCTGACGCTGGATCTGCCGACGCTCGCGGCCACGGCGGCGCTGGGCATCGGCGGCGCGGTCGCCGCCGCGATGCTGCCGGCCCGCGAGGCGGCCCGGACCCCGCCCCGGCAGACGCTGGACCGGGCCGCGCTGGAAGCCCGGCTGCGCCGCCGCCTGCCGTGGCTGGCGGCGCTCGGCGTGCCCGTGGCGCTGCTGGCCGTACCACTGCTGGCGTGGCCGGGCACCTCGCTGCTGCCGGCCTACGGGGCGCTGGTGGCCCTGGTGCTGGCGATGAGCCTGTGGGTGCCGTGGCTCAGCTGGCATGCCAGCCGCGGCCTCGCCCGGTTGCTGCCGGTGAACCGCCTGCCCGCGCTGCGGCTCGCGGTGCGGGGGGTGGGTGCGAGTCTCAGCCGCACGGGACTGGCCACCGCCGCGCTGACCCTGGCGCTGGCGACGGCGATGGGGGTGGCGATCATGATCCACAGCTTCCGGCTCAGCGTGGAGACGTGGCTGACGCAGACGCTCAGCGCCGACTTCTACGTCTCGCCGGGTACTGCGGCGCCCCGGGGGGCCTACGTGGACGAGGCGGTGGCCGAGGCCCTGGCGGCGCGCGCCGAGGTGGCGGCGGTGGTGGGCATACGCAACGTGCGCCTGCCGGGGCCCGGCGGCGAGGTAAACGTCACCGGCATCACGCTGGCACCGCCGGTGCGGGACAGCTTCGCGCTGCTGGCCGGACAGGCGGATGCCGCCTTCGCCGCGCTGGCCGACTCCGCCCGCCGCCCGCCGGCCGCGCTGGCCAGCGAGCCGCTGGCCCTGCGCCGGGACCTTGCACCCGGCGATACGGTCGTGGTGACCGGCCGGGCCGGGCCGCAGACGCTGGAGGTGGTCGGTATCTACCGCGACTACGGCTCGGATCAGGGGCGACTGCTGGTGGCGGCGCCGGTGCTGGCGGCGCTGGCCGCGGCGCCCGGCTACAACGGCATCGGCGTCTACGTGCGGCCGGCCGCCTCCACGGCGTCGGTGCTCGCCGCGGCGCGTGCGCTGGCCACGTCGGAGCGCCCGCTGGCGGTGCAGCCCACGCGGGACATCCTGCAGTTTTCGCTGCAGGTCTTCGACCAGACCTTCGCCGTGACCGCCGTGCTGCGCGTGCTGACGCTGGTGATCAGTCTGGTGGGCATCGTCGGCGCGCTGATGGCACTACAGCTGGAGCGGCTGCGGGAGCTGGCGACACTGCGGGCGCTGGGCATGACGCCGGCGCAGATCGGCGGCACGGTGACCCTGCAGACCGTACTGCTCGGCCTGCTGGCCGGCGGATTTGCGCTGCCGACCGGGCTCGCGCTGGCTGCCGTGCTCACCGGCGAGATCAATCGCCGTGCCTTCGGCTGGACCATCGCGTTCGCGCTGCCGGCGCCGGTGCTGCTGCAGACGCTGCTGCTGGCGTTGCTGGCGGCTCTGGTGGCGGCGGTGCTGCCGGCATGGCGGGCGGCGCGCATCCGGCCGGCACTGGCGCTGCGCAGCGAATGAACCGGCGCAGCGTGTGCAGGCGCGGCGCGGCGCTCGGCCTGACGGCGCTGGCCCTCGCGGTCGGACTGGTGCTGGCGTTCGGCGACGGTCCGGGCTCGTTCGGCGGCGCGCTCGGTGGGCCGTCGGCGGGTTCGGGCGAGGACGGGCAGATCGACCTCAGCCGACTCGGTCAGACGCTCGACCTGACCGGCTACGCCCGCGCGCAGGCACCGGCCGCGCTGCAGTTTCCGCGCGATCATGGCCCGCATCCGGCTTTCGGCAGCGAGTGGTGGTATTACACCGGCAACCTCGTGGCGGCGGACGGGCGCCGGTTCGGTTTCGAGCTCACCTTCTTTCGTGTCTCGCTGGCGCCGCCCTCGGCGGCGGCGGGGCAGGCCTCGGCCTTCGCGACGCATCAGGTCTACATGGCGCACCTGGCGATCACGGACGTGGCCGGGCGCCGCTTCGAGGCCGTCGAGCGCTTCGAGCGCCCGGTGCTCGGGCTGGCCGGCGCGCAGGCCGAGCCCTTCCGCGTGTGGCTGCGTGACTGGCAGGCACGGGCGCTGCCCGCCGCCTCGCGGGTGTCCGGGTCACCCTTCCCGCTGCAGTTGCAGGCCGCGCAGGATGGGCTCGGCATCGATCTGCGGCTGGAGAACGACCGGCCGCCGGTGCTGCAGGGCGAGCGTGGTCTCAGCCGCAAGGGCGCGGCGCCGGGCGATGCGTCCTACTACTACTCCTACACCCGGCTGCGGGCGCGCGGCACGCTGCGGCTGGGGCAGGCGCAGTTCGCTGTGCAGGGGCTGGCGTGGATGGATCGGGAGTGGAGCACGACCGCCCTCGGCGCGCAGCGCATTGGCTGGGACTGGTTCGCGCTGCAGCTCGACGACGGTGCCGATCTCATGTTCTGCCGCATCCGCCGCGCGGACGGGGCGGCCAACCCGTTCGACTACGGCGTCTGGGTGCGGCCGGATGGCAGCTATCGCGTGCTGGCCGCCGACGAGGTGCAGCTCGCGGTGACCGATCACTGGCGCAGCCCCGCCACCGGCGTGCGCTATCCGGCCGCCTGGCGGCTCACCGTGGGCCCGGCCGCGGCCCGGCTGACCGTGCGCCCGCTGCTGGCCGGGCAGGAACTGGATCTGGCGGTGCGCTATTGGGAAGGTGCCGTGGCGACCACGGGCACCGTGGCCGGGCGGCCGGTGGCCGGTCATGGCTACGTCGAGCTGACGGGCTACGATGCAGCGGCGGAGTGAGGCTGGCCCCCGCGGCGAGCGAGGGCCTGCCGCCGGGCTGGCCGCTGCGCCCTCGCCGATGGTCCGCTCCTGCGCCGGACGCTTTGACCGGCCGGGGCCACGGTGTAGAATCGCCGGCCTGACACGGCGCAGACTTGGGTCCGCCGAACGTCTGGGGCCGTAGCTCAGTTGGGAGAGCGTCGCGTTCGCAATGCGAAGGTCGTGGGTTCGACTCCCATCGGCTCCACCACATTCCCGTCCGCAAGCCCGAGGTTGCCGCGCCTGGGCTTGCGCTATAAAGGCGCCTTGAAGGCGCCTTTTTCGTGCCCGTGACCGCCGCCGATCGTGCCGGTGGGGGGCGCTACGGCCGGCGTGCCGGCCGGCCGGGCGCTCAGCCCTCGTCGCGGCTGATGAGCTTGGAGAACATGCTGTCCGGCTCGTAGAGCAGCGCCAGCCGGCGCTCGTCGAACTCGGCGAAGAACTCGTCCCAGGAGATCTCCTCCAGCGCGTCGTGGTCGGAGTTCGGCGCCTCGGGGAACATGATGCGGACGATACCCGCATCATCCTGCGTGTGGGTGCGCCGCACGGCGGCGGGCCTGCCGCCCTTGTCCTCGGCCCATTTGCGGATGGTGGCGTGATCGGTGGTGGTCTCTGCCATGCGTGCCTCTTGCTGGGAACGGGCCCTGACGGCCCGGATCGGCCATTGGGGCAGCGTCGGCCGCCGCAGGTTCCCCGGCACGAGGCACTGCCATGAACTTCCAGGCCCGATGCGCCTCTACTACGGACGTGCCCGCCGCGTCGAGCGTGGCCATTCCAGCCGAGACTGAACCTCATGGATGAAGCACTTTCCGCCGCGGAGCGCCAGCGCCGACGCGATGCCATCACGCGCATGGATCGGCTGGCCTGGCTGCTGGACGATGCCATCCGCATACCGGTCCTGAACCGGCGGATCGGTCTCGACGGGCTGCTTGGCCTGCTGCCGGTTGGCGGCGATGCGTTGGGCGCGGTGCTCTCGGCGCGACTGTTGTGGGAAGGCTGGCGTCTCGGTGCGCCGCGACGTCTGCAGTTGCGGATGCTCGCGAACATCGGCATCGACTTCGGTATCGGCGTCATTCCGGTGCTGGGCGATCTGTTCGACTTCTACTGGAAGGTCAACCGCCGCAACGAGGCCCTGCTGCGGGACTGGCTGGAACGGACCGCTGGGGCGATGCCGGCCCGCGGGGCCGGTCATCGCGCCCGCAATGCCTGGCTTCTGGGCCTGCTGGCGCTGGGCGTGGTGAGCGGGATTCTGCTGGCCGTCTGAGCACGTGACCGCCGGCGATGGCAGGCTCGTCGCTGTCGGCGCGACGGGCCGGCCATCGGCCATTACCAGAAGAGGAGAGAGCTCATGCCGTTTGCATTGTCGGACATGCAACTGACCAGCGCCGCCTTCGAGCACGGCGCCGCCATCCCCAAGCGCCACGTCAAGAACGGTGAGAACCTCTCGCCGCCGCTCGCCTGGGAGCATCCGCCGGCGAAGGCGCAGGGCTATGCCTTGATCTGCCACGATCCGGACGCCCCGCTGGTGAAGGACGCCCGCTACGGCTTCGCGCACTGGGTGCTCTACAACCTGCCGGCCAGCACGACGGCGCTGGAGGAGGGCTGCCGCGTGGGGACCGTGGGAGCCAACGATTTCGGCGACAGCGGCTACGGTGGACCGCAGCCACCGGCAGGCCACGGCACCCATCACTATTTCTTCTGGGTGCTGGCGCTGGACCGGGAGCTGACGCTGCCGGGCGGGCTCACGCTGTGGCAATTCCTGGAGCGGGCCGAGCCGCACGTGATCGCAATGAACCGCCTGCTGGGAACGTATCGTATCGACTGAGCGCCGCATGACCATTCCGTGACGTCGATCAAGCCGCCGGTTCCCGCCCCCGTCTAACGTTTGCCTGTCGCAACGGGCGGCGAACAGACGCGGGAGAGAGCGATGGACACGAGGCGGTGCATGCAATGGGGCGCCGGCCTGGCGATGCTCGGCGTGGCCGGCGCCGCGCTGGCCTGGGAGCAGGGCGATGTGCTTCTGCGCGCGGGGCCGGCGGCCGTCTGGCCAAACGACGACAGCGGCGAGGTCCGGCCGATCATCGGCGGCGAGGTCGAGGTGGGCGATGGCTATGCCCTCGGGTTGACCGCCGCCTACATGGTGACCGACCGCATCGGCGTGGAACTGGTGCTGGCGACACCGTTCAAGCACGATCTGGATGCCGACGGGGCGCTGGAAGCGGCGGGCGTGGACGAGGTCGGTTCCATCAAGCATCTGCCGCCGACGCTGAGCGTGCAGTACTACCCGGCGATGCCTGCCGACGTGCCCATGCAGCCCTATGCCGGCATCGGCCTGAACTACACCACGTTCTTCGACGAGGACGCCGACCGGGATCTGGAGGCGGCCGTGGGCTCCACCGATCTGGAGCTGGATGACAGCTGGGGTCTGGCCGCGCAGGTCGGGCTGGACGTGCCGATCGGCGAGCGCTGGCTGGCCAATGTCGCGCTCTGGTATATCGACATCGATACCGAGGCGGAGCTGGCGACGGCCGGAGCCGGGCATCTGGATGTGGATGTCGACATCGACCCGTGGGTCGGCATGATCGGCGTCGGCTACCGCTTCTGATGTCGTGGCGCGCCGACCGGCGGCTTGCCCAGCCGCTGCCGGTCGGCGCCAGCGCCTAGGGCAGTTCCGTCAGCACGGCGTCCAGCGCCCGGCGCGGCTGGGCCTTGGGCACCGTCGCGGGATAGCCGTACCAGAACAGGCCCACCAGCCGCTCGGCCGCCGGATCCACCCCGAGCCGGGGCAGAAAGTCCGGATGACGGGTGACCTCGCCGGTCGTCCATTTCATGCCGATGCCGCGAGCCCACAGCGCCAGCGCGCAGTTCTGCATCGCGCAGCAGCACGCCGCGAAGTTTTCCTCATCGGTCACCGCATCGCGCCCGCGGTGGCTGGTGACCAGCAGCCAGCCCGGCATCTGCCGCCAGCGCTGGCGCTTCTTCTCTGCCGCGCCGGCGCCCTTAGCCGCCTCGATCAGCGCGGCATTCAGCGCAATCACGCGCTCGCGCGCCGCGGGCCCGAGCAGGTAGAACCGCCAGGGCTCGGTCAGGTGATGATTGGGCGCCCAGCAGGCCAGGGCGAGGGCCTCGCGGACGAGGCGGACCGGAGGCGGCTGCGATTGGAACAGCGGCACCGTCCGACGCGCGGGGATCAGGGCGTCGAGGACACGCCGCTGGCGGCGCAGGCGCCAGCCGGGGCGCGCAGAGGATCGGATGGGCATGGCGGCGCGCGGAGGTAGTGTCAGCCATCGGCAAGTCTGGGCATTATGACAACCGTGGCATCATTTGCCGAACCGCGCCGCTCCGCGGCCAAGCCCGACTGGACTTTACCAGGAGTCACCGTGACCCACCGCCGCCCCCGGCAGCGTCTGCGCCCCATTGCCGCCTCGCTGCTCTGTCTTTCCCTGCCGCTGTGGCTGGCTGCCTGTGCCACCTCGCCGACCGGGCGCTCGCAATTGCAGCTGCTCTCCGAGCCGCAGCTGGCGGAAATGGGTGAGCAGGCCTACGCGCAGATGCGCGAGCAGGAGCAGATCAACACCGATCCGCGCGTGAATCGTTACGTCAAGTGCGTCGCCGACGCCATCGTCGAGGTGGTCGGCCCGCCCGCCGGCGGCGGCAGCTGGGACGTGACGGTGTTCGAGAACGAGGCAGCCAACGCCTTTGCCCTGCCCGGAGGCAACATCGGCGTGTTCACCGGGCTGCTGGAAGTGGCGCAGACGCAGGATCAGCTGGCCGCGGTGATCGGCCACGAGATCGGTCACGTGCTGGCCAGCCATTCCAACGAGCGTGTCTCGCAGCAGATGGTGACCCAGGTCGGCCTCGACGTGGTCAACCAGATCGCCGGCGGGCCGGGGCTCGGCCGTCAGCTCGGCATGGCGGCGCTGGGTCTGGGCGCGCAGGTGGGCGTGCTGCTGCCTTACGGGCGGCTGCAGGAGAGCGAGGCCGACCAGATCGGCCAGGAGCTGATGGCCCGCGCCGGTTTCGATCCGAGTGCCGCCGTGGACCTGTGGCGCAACATGCAGCAGGCCGGTGGCAATGCGCCGCCGGAATTTCTTTCCACCCATCCGTCCGGCGAACGCCGCATCCAGCAGCTGCAATCGCTCACCAGCGATTCCATGACGCTCTACCGCCAGGCGCAGGCGCAGGGACGCAAGCCGAACTGCCGGCGATGAGATCGGTCCCTAGCTAGACAGGGTGCAGCGACCGGATCCGCCGTCGTGTCGCCAGGATCCTGCTGGACACAGCGCAAGGAGGGGTGATGATCGAGGGGCGCAGCTTTTGCCGGCACGTGGTACAGCAGTCGCGGCTGGATGGCCATCTTCACGTCGGCTGGGACAATAGCCTGCCGCCGATCCTCGAGGTGGCACCCGGCGATGAGGTGTTCGTCGACTGTATCGATGCCTCCGGCGGGGTGCTCAACCGAAATTCGGTCGCGGCCGACATCGAGCGGCTGACCCCGGCCGTGGTCAACGCAACCACCGGCCCCATCGCCATCGCCGGCGCCCGCCCCGGTCAGACCCTGGTGGTAGAGATACTTGACTTCATGCCGGGTTGCTGGGGCTGGACGGCTCTGATTCCCGGCTTCGGCCTGCTGGCGGACGAGTTTCCCGAGCCGCGCCTGAACATCTCCCGCCTGCGCGATGGCAGCATCGACTTCGCCGACGGTCTGATCCTGCCGCTGCGTCCGTTCGCCGGCACGATGGGGCTGGCACCGGCACGTCCGGGTCGCCACGACGTGATTCCGCCCCATGCCTCGGGCGGCAACATGGACATCCGTCACCTGGTGGCCAGCACGACCCTGTACCTGCCGATCCAGGTGCCCGATGCGCTGCTCTCGGTCGGCGATACGCACGCCGCCCAGGGCGATGGCGAGGTCTGCGGTACCGCCGTCGAGGCGCCGATGGGCGTGGTGATGCGCTTCAGCCTCAGCGATCGGGGCATCAGCGCGCCGGAGTACTCCCTGCCGCCGTGCGCGAAGGCGCCCGACCCGGTCGGCTATCACGCCACCGTCGGCATGGGCAGCGACCTGCGCGAGGCGGCGCGTGATGCCGTGCGGCGCATGATCGATTGCCTGCAGTCCCGGCACGGTCTGCGAGCCGAGTGCGCCTACATGCTCTGCAGCGTCGCCGGCGACCTGTCCATCAGCGAGATCGTCAACCGGCCGAACTACCTCGTCTCGATGCAGATGCCGCTGTCCATCTTCGGCTGAGCCGGTGAACTTGACGGCGGCGCCACGGATCGAACCGGCCCGGGTGCATTGGCGCCGCGACAGCAAGACGGAGAACCATGGCTGAAGAACAGGCGCAGCAGGTGGCGCGGGCGATCCGGGCCGCGCTGGAACACGACCGGCGGGTGGATCTGCATGATGCCGCCGTAAAGATCACCGGCATGGCCGGCGAAGTCGTCCTGGAAGGCGAGGTGGCCGATGTCGAGGCGCTGCGTGTGGCGCGCTCGGTGGCCCTGGAGGCGGCGGATCAGTGTCGCGTGGCAGATCGCCTGCGCCGCCGGCGCACCGAGACGCTGCCGCCCGATGCCACGGCCGAGCAGGTGCTGCGCCAGCTCGCGAACGAACGCAATCTCGCCCGCTGCGGGCTGGCGGCCGAGGGTGCGCCGCAGGACTGGCGCGGCGCGCGTGATGCCAGCGCCGGCAGGATCGTGGTCGGCGCCGAGGCCGACGGCGTGGTGCGGCTGAGCGGCGAGTTGGAGAGCATGGCGCATGCCCGCCTGGCCGAGGCGCTGACCTGGTGGTGCCCTGCCGTCGCGCGGGTGCAGAACGACCTGGCCGTGGGGTCGCCGGAGGTGGATCTGGACGGTGGGCTGGCCGATTCGCTGCGCCTGATTCTGGAGCTCGATCCGCTGGTGCCGGAAGCGCAGATCGGCGCGAGGGTCAGCAACGGCGTCATCACGCTGGCCGGCCTGGTGGAGACGCCGGCCCAGGCAGCGTTCGCCCGGCGTGACGCCTGGGCGATGAGCGGTGTGCTGGACGTCGTCGACGAATTGCGGATCGCCGATTGATGGCGACGCTGTGGCAGGTGCCGGCGGCCATGCTGCCTGGAGGGCAGCCGTCCACCGAGGCGCCGGCTGCCGACGATGCCGGCGCGCCGGCACCGCAGGCGGAGAGCTTCGCCGACATCGCGCCGCTGCTGCAGGAGACGCTCAGCGCGCTTTGGGTCGACCTCGTCTCACACCTGCCTTTCCTGGTCGCCGGAACGATCCTGCTCGGGCTGACGTGGATCGTCGCTGCCCTCGCCTCGCGCGTACTTGCCAAGGCGTTGGCACGCTCGGATCTTCGCGGCTCGCTACAGGACCTGATCTCGCGTCTGTTCCGCATGGCCATTTGGGCGGCGGGTGTGCTGGTCGTGGCGCTGGTGGTCTTTCCGGGGCTGACGCCGGCGCGGGCGATCGGCGGCCTTGGCCTGCTGTCGATCGCCATCGGTCTCGCCTTCAAGGACATCTTCGAGAACTTCTTCGCCGGCGTGCTGCTGCTGTGGCGCTTCCCCTTCGAGAACGGCGACTACATCGAATGCCAGGGCATCGTCGGCCAGGTCTTGAACGTCACCGTGCGCAATACGCTGATCCGCCGCATGAGCGGCGAGCTGGTCGTGGTGCCGAACTCGACGCTGTTCAAGAACCCGGTGGACGTGCTGACCGACCGCAGCATCCGGCGGGTCACCGTCATGGCCGGCGTCGCCTATGGCGAGCAGGTGCCGGCGGCCAAGCAGGTGATCGAGCAGGCCGTGCGCAGCTGCGAGAGCGTCAATCAGGACGAGCCGGTGCAGATCTTCACCCAGGCCTTCGGCGCCAGCAGCATCGATATCGAGGTGGCCTGGTGGACCGGGGCGCGGCCGGTCGAGATCCGCCGCTCGCGCGATGAGGTGGTCACGGCCATCAAGGGCGCGTTGGACGAGGCCGGCATCGAGATTCCATTCCCCTACCGTACGCTGGTGTTCAAGGAGCCGCTGGCGCTGAGCCGGGAGCAGGACGGCGCGGCCTGAGCGCCTAGCCGGCGGCTTTAAAAGCGGGCTTTACGCCCTATCTTCGAACGCATCATCCGTGTTCGCCGGCGCACCGCCGGTCCGCACGCCACCGACGGCGCCGCCCGCCAGCAGACGGGCGCGTTGCCGTCCCGTTCGATGAGAAGGCCATGAACGACACCACGACTCAGACCGATCGGGCATCCTCGGAAATCGTGCAGTCGCCCGGCTCGCGGCTGCCGGACGACGTGCTCATCATCCTGCCCCTGCGGGCCACCGTGCTCTTTCCCGGGCTGGTGATGCCGATCACCGTCGGCCGCCAGGCTTCGATCGCCGCCGCCCAGGAGGCGGCACGCAACCACCGCCGCATCGGCTTCGTCCTGCAGCGCGATCCGGAGCTCGACGAGCCCGGTCCGCAGGATCTGCACGAGGTCGGCACCGTGGGCTCGGTGATGCGGCTCGTCTCCGGCCAGGGCGACAAGCACCATCTGGTCTGCCAGGGCGAGGAGCGGTTTCGCATCCTCGACTTCATCCCCGGCCAGCCTTTCCTGCTCGCCCGCGTGGAGCGACTGCGCGACAGGATCGGCAACGCCGTGCAGGTCGAGGCGCGGGCCTATCACCTGAAACAGCAGGCGGTAGAGGCGCTGCAGCTGTTGCCGGAGGCCCCCAGCGAGATCATCAACGCCGTGCGTTCGGTGGAAGCGCCCGGTGCGCTGGCCGATCTGGTCGCGGGCTATCTGGACCTGTCGGTCGAGGAAAAGCAGCGCATGCTGGCGCTGCTGGATGTCGGTGCGCGGCTGGAACAGGTGTCCGAGCTGCTCGGTCACCGGCTGGAGGTGCTGCGGCTGTCGCGCCAGATCAGCGAGCAGACCCGGGAGAAGATCGACGAGCGCCAGCGCGAGATCCTGCTGCGCGAACAGCTGCGCACGATCCAGCACGAGCTCGGCGAGGGCGAGGATCGCGGCGCGGAGATCGATGAGCTGCGCGAGTCGATCGAGGCCGCCGGCATGCCCGAGGAGGTGCGCAAGGAGGCGGACAAGGAGCTGCGCCGCCTCGAACGCATGCCGGAGGGCGCGGGTGAACATTCGATCATCCGCACGTATCTGGACTGGCTGATCGAGTTGCCCTGGAGCAAGGGCAGCGAGGAGGCGCTGGAGATCGAGCAGGCCCGCCAGGTGCTGGATGAGGATCACTTCGACCTGGAGAAGGTCAAGCGGCGCATCCTCGAGCATCTGGCCGTGCGCAAGCTCAATCCGGCCGGCAAGAGCCCGATCCTGTGCTTCGTCGGCCCGCCCGGCGTGGGCAAGACCTCGCTCGGCCAGAGCATCGCCCGCGCGATGGGGCGGCAGTTCCAGCGGGTGAGCCTTGGCGGCGTGCACGACGAGGCCGAGATCCGCGGCCATCGGCGCACCTACATCGGCTCGCTGCCGGGCAACATCATCCAGGCGATCCGCAAGGCCGGTACCAACAATCCGGTGATCATGCTGGATGAGATGGACAAGCTCGGCGCCGGCGGCTTCCACGGCGATCCGGCCTCGGCGCTGCTGGAGGTGCTCGATCCGGAGCAGAACGACACCTTCCGCGATAACTATCTCGGCGTGCCCTTCGACCTGTCGCGGGTGATGTTCATCGCCACCGCCAACGTGCTCGACAACATCCCCGGACCGCTGCGGGACCGCATGGAAGTGATCGAACTGCCCGGCTACACCGAGGAGCAGAAGGTCGAGATCGCCGAGCGCTATCTGGTGGCCCGTCAGCGCCGCAACGCCGGTCTCGACGAGGACCAGCTGACGCTCACGCGCGAGGCACTGCGCCGCATCGTCGCCGACTACACGCGCGAGGCCGGGCTGCGCAACCTGGAGCGGGAAATCGGCGCCATTTGCCGCTACGTCGCGGTGCGCATCGCCAGCGGTGAAATCGAGCGGCGCGTGGTGGACGTGGAGGCCCTTGCCGAAATTCTCGGCCCGGTGCGCTACGAGAGCGAACTGGCGATGCGCACCAGTGAGCCGGGCGTGGCCACCGGCCTTGCCTGGACACCGGTCGGCGGCGACATCCTGTTCATCGAGGCCACCCGTTCGCCGGGCAGTGGCAGGCTCATCCTCACCGGTCAGCTCGGCGAGGTCATGAAGGAGAGCGCGCAGGCGGCGCTGACGCTGATCAAGGCGCATGCCGCCGAGTTCGGTGTGGAGGGCGAGCCGTTCGATCGTCAGGACATCCACGTGCACGTGCCGGCCGGGGCCATCCCCAAGGACGGGCCGAGTGCCGGCGTGGCGATGTTCACGGCGCTGGTCTCGCTGCTTACCGATCGCACGGTGCGCGCGGACACGGCCATGACCGGCGAGATCACCCTGCGCGGGCTGGTGCTGCCGGTCGGCGGCATCAAGGAGAAGGTGCTGGCCGCGGCGCGCGCGGGTATCCGCCGGGTGATGCTGCCGGCGCGCAACCGCAAGGACTACGACGACATCCCCGAGAACGCGCGCGAGCGGCTGGAGTTCATCTGGCTGGAGCGGGTGGAGGATGCCATCGCCGAGGCACTGGAGCCTGCCGCCGATGTCCGCCGGTCGGCCCGGCCCGCCGCTACCGCCTGAGCAATCGACGACACCGAACGAAGGGGCCCGGGTGGCCCCTTTTTTCATCTTCAGATTCGCCGCCGCGGCGCCGATAGCCTTGCTCGACAAGCTTCGAGTGAAGGATCTTCCATGGCGCGCATCCTCGCCGTCGACGACTCGCCGTCGATGCGTCAGATGGTCTGGTTTGCCCTGCAGCGCGGCGGGCATGAGGTCTTCCAGGCGGAAGATGGCGTAGCCGCGCTCGGCCTGGCGCGCCAGCAGCCGGTCGACCTGGTGCTGAGCGACGTGCACATGCCCCGTATGGATGGCATCGCCCTGGTCGAGGCGCTGCGCCGGCTGCCAGAGCTGCGCTACGTGCCGATGCTGATGCTCACCACCGAGAGCAGCGCGGAGGCCAAGCAACGGGCCAAGGCCGCCGGCGCCACCGGCTGGATCGTCAAGCCCTTCGACCCCGAGCGGTTGCTGACCACGATCTCGCAGGTGCTGGGCTGAGCATGGACGAGGAGCTGCGCCAGATCCTGCAGATCTTCCTGGAGGAGAGCTCGGAGAATCTGGACCTGCTCGAGCAGGGTCTGCTGCGCCTCGAGCAGGGGCCGGCGGCGGGCGAGGAGCTCAACGTCATCTTCCGCGCCGCTCACTCGATCAAGGGTGGAGCGGCGACCTTCGGCCTTGATTCGGTGGCCGAGTTCACGCACGTGATGGAAACCCTGCTCGATCAGCTGCGCAGCGGCCGCCGGCAGGCCGATGCTGCCGTCGTGCGGGTGCTGCTGCAGGCCGTCGACGCCCTGCGAGCGCTGCTGGCCGGCGCCGTGGAGGATGATGCCACCGCGGCGCTGGCCTCGGCTGCCCCGGTGCGGGAGGCGCTGGAGGCCGTTCTGGCCGTCGTGCCCGGCACCGATGCCGCACCGGCCGGCCCCGCCGGCCCGCAGGCCACCGTCGGGGACGGGGCGGCGCCGGCGGGCGAGGATGCCGGCGGCTGGCGCCTGCAGTTTCTGCCGCACCCCGATATCTGGCAGCAGGGCAATGATCCGGCCCGCATCCTGCGCGCGCTCGGCGGCCTCGGCGAGCTGCACCTGCGGGCAGACCTGACGCAGGTGCCATCGCTGGAGGCGCTGGACCCGGCCCAGTGCCACCTCGGCTGGCAGGGCGTGCTGCGGGGCGAGGTGTCACAGGCCCAGATCGAGGAGCTGTTCGACTGGGTGGCCGAGCAGTGTGAGCTGCGGCTCGAAGCCCTGGATGCCACGGCGCTCCGGTCGGCACTCGCCGAACTGGATTCATCGGCGACGGGCGAGGCGACGGCCCCGGCTGCCGCGACCGGCGATGCGGCCGATGGCGCCGCCGATCCGGTCGGCCCGGCGCACGAGACGGTCACGCCCCCGGCGCCGCGGGCCGCAGCCGCGGCGCCGGCGAGCGTGGCGGGCCGTAGCAGCAACTTCATGCGCGTGAGCACCGAGAAGATCGATGCGCTGCTGAATCTGGTCGGTGAGCTGGTGATCACCCAGTCGATGCTGCAGACCTTCGGCGGTGCGCTCGAAGAGGACGGCAAGAGCGGCATGCGCGACGGGCTGCTGCAGCTGGAGCGGCACACGCGCGAGTTGCAGGAGCGGGTGATGCAGATCCGCATGCTGCCGATCAGTTTCACCTTCAATCGCCTGCCGCGGCTGGTGCACGATCTGTCCGCCAAGCTCGACCGGCAGGTGGAGCTGCGCTTTTCCGGCGAACACACCGAGCTCGACAAGACGGTCCTCGAGCAGCTGGCCGACCCGCTGGTGCACCTGGTGCGCAACGCGCTCGATCACGGGATCGAGGCGCCCGCGGTGCGTGAGGCCAAGGGCAAGGCGCCGACCGGGCTGCTGCATCTGAGCGCCTTCCACGAGGCTGGCAACGTCATCATCCGCATCAGCGACGACGGCAACGGGCTCGATGGCGAGCGCATTCTCGCCAAGGCTCGCGAGCGTGGCCTGATCGAGCCGCAGGAGACGCCGGACGAGACCCAGCTGCACCAGCTGATCTTCCATCCCGGCTTCTCCACCGCCGAGCAGGTGAGCGATGTCTCCGGCCGTGGCGTCGGCATGGACGTGGTCAGCCGCAACATCGTCAGCCTCGGCGGACGCATCGAGGTGCAGTCGAGTCCGGGCGTCGGTACCTCCTTCACCATCCGCCTGCCGCTGACGCTGGCCATCCTCGATGGCCAGCTGATCCGCGTGGGCAGCCAGATCTACGTCGTGCCGCTGCTGGCGATCCTGGAGACCATCCAGCTGCGCGACGCCCAGCTGCGGGCGCCGGTGCAGAACGGAGAGGTCTGCCGCGTGCGTGACGAATACGTGCCGGTGGTGCGTCTGGCGCGACTGCTGGACTGCCGTGAGGCGCAGCCCGAGCCGGCGCAGATGCTGATGATCGTCGAATCCGACGGCCAGCGCATCGGTCTGGCCGTGAACGATCTGCTGAGTCAGCAGCAGGTGGTCATCAAGAGCCTGCAGCACAACTACCGGCACGTCCCCGGCATCGCCGGGGCGACCATTCTCGGCGACGGCCGGGTCGCGCTGATCCTGGACGTCCAGGCGCTGTCGCCGCTGCGCTGTCAGCCGACTCGGCCGCTGGCGCCGGCCGCCCTCGCCTGAATCCGCGGAGCGAATCATGTCCCTGAGCGAACGAGCCCCCGCACCCGACACGGCCCCCGGGCTGACGGCGGTGACCGGCGAGGGCGACCAGTACCTGACCTTCGTGCTCGGCAAGGAGGAATACGGCGTGCCGATCCTCGCCGTGCAGTCCATTCAGGGCTATCGGGAGGTCACGCCGATTCCGAACACGCCCGCTCATGTGCTCGGCGTGATCAACCTGCGCGGCGCGGTCGTGCCGGTGCTGGATCTGCGCCGGCAGTTCGAGCTGCCGGCGCAGTTCGGGCCTACCACCGTGATCATCATCGTGCGGCCGGACGAGGCCTGCGAGCGCGTGGTCGGTCTGGTCGTCGATGCCGTCTCCGATGTCTACCGGCTGCGGCGCGAGGGCATCCAGCCGCCACCCGAGTTCGGCGGCCAGATCGATGCCGCCTGCCTGCAGGGTCTGGTGCCGGTGGACGGCAAGATGATCGTGCTGCTCGAACTCAACGCCCTGATCGGCCAGCAGGCCAGCGCGGCCTCGGTCGCGGCGAGCCTCCTGCACCCGCAGGATTCCCATCTACCCGGGTAACGACCCGCCACGCCAAGAGCGGAAAACCATAATGAACAAGATCCTGGGACGCATGTCACTCAACGTACAGGTCGCCCTGGCCATCCTGCCGGGCATGCTGGCGTTGGCCTACTTCGCTCTCACCACCAACCCGTGGATCGCCGGCATCGTGCTGCTGATGCAGGTAGTCGGCGCCGTGATCGTCAAGAGCTACGTCGGCAATGCCGTCGTCGCCGCGGTTCGGGTCGCCGAGAGCATCGCTGCGGGCGATCTGGACGTGGAGATCCCGGTGCGCGAGGGCCGGGACGAGGGCAGCCGGCTGCTGCGGGCGCTGCATCGCATGCGCGAACGACTGCAGGCCAACGTGGATCAGCTGCAGGCCCAGGCGGCGCAGGGCTTTCGCATTCGCCAGGCGCTCGATGTGGCCAGCGCCAACGTGCTGATCGCCGATGCCGACTACAACATCGTCTACGCCAACCCGGCGCTGGTGGCTACCTTCAGCCGCGCCGAGGCCGACATCCGCCGGGAACTGCCGGACTTCCGGGCCCGCGAGCTGGTCGGCAAGAATATGGACGCCTTCCACAAGAACCCGGCACATCAGCGGGCGATGGCGGCGCAGATGACGGGCAAGCTGAGTTCGCAGCTGAAGCTCGCCGGACACGACTTCAAGTTCATCGCCACGCCGATCATGAACGAGGGCAATCCCCAAGGCGTGGTCGTCGAGTGGTTCGAGCGCACGCAGGAGCTGGAAGTGGAGCGCGAGGTGCAGGCAGTGGTGGATGCCGCCCGCGCCGGCGACCTCTCCGGCCGAGTCTCGCTCGCCGGCAAGTCCGGGTTCTTCCAGACCCTCAGCGAGAGCATCAACGAACTGGTCGGCGGCTGCGAGCAGATCATCGACGACACCCGCCGGGTACTGGGCGCGATCGCGACGGGCGAACTCGGCGAGCGCATCGAGGCCGACTACCAGGGCGCCTTCGCGCAGATGAAAGAAGACGCCAACGCCACGGTGGACAAGCTCACCGAGGTGGTCCGCAAGATCAAGCGCGCCGCCGACTCGATGAACACCGCCGCGGCGAGCAACCTCGCCGGCAATGCCAACCTGAACGAGCGCACCGAGGCGCAGGCGGCGAGCCTGGAGGAGACCTCCGCCAGCATCGAGCAGATCACGGCGATGGTGCAGCAGACGGCGGAAAATGCCGAGCGCGCCAACCAGCTGTCCAGCGATGCCAGCGAGGCCGCCGAGCGCGGCAGCGAGGTGGTGCGCGAGGCGGTGCAGGCGATGGAGGAAATCAGCAAGGCCAGCCGCAGCATCGCCGATATCATCGGGGTGATCGACGAGATCGCCTTCCAGACCAACTTGCTGGCGCTCAACGCCTCGGTCGAGGCGGCGCGTGCCGGCGAGCAGGGCCGCGGTTTCGCCGTGGTCGCCAGCGAGGTGCGCAATCTCGCCGGACGCAGCGCCACCGCCTCGCGGGAGATCCGCGACCTGATCAAGGACAGCGTCGCCAAGGTCGAGAGCGGCACGCGGCTGGTCAATGCCTCGGGCGAGACGCTGGCCGGTTTCGTCTCCACGGTGCGCGAGGTCTCGGGCACGGTCTCGGAAATCAGCGCGGCCAGCCGCGAGCAGGCGAGCGGCATCGAGCAGATCAACACGGCGGTCGCCCGCATGGACGAGATGACACAGCAGAACGCGGCGCTGGTGGAGGAGGGTACGGCTGCCAGCGAGACCATCGGCCGGGAGGCCGAGCTGCTGCGCAGGCTGATCGCCTTCTTCAACGTGTCCGGCGACAGGGCGGCACCAGCCGGTGGCGATCCGGGCGACGAGGGCGAGGGACTGCTCCCCATGGACGGCGGCCGCGCCGGGATGCGTGCCGAACGCCGCCGCAAGGGACGCCCCTGGAGCGGCCGCGGCGAGGCGGGCGGCGCGGCGCCAGTGGCGCGTGCGGTCGGGGCCGACGATGAATGGGAGGAGTTCTAGCCCTTGGCCGGTCCAATGACGACCGCAGGGACCGACCAGCCCCCGGTTGCCGCCGTGCCCTGGCCCCTGCCGAGCCGGCTGGACATGAGCGGGGCCACCGAGCTGCAGGCCGACCTCATCGCGCTGGACGGCCGTGAGCCGCTGTGGCTGGATGCCGGCGCCGTGCGGCACGTCGACGCCGCCGGTCTGCAGTTGCTGCTGGCGCTGCTGCGCTCGCGGCATCGGCGCGGGCTCTCGCCACCGCAGTGGTCGGCCTGCAGCCCGTCGCTGCAGGCGGCGGCGATCGCCTGCGCCGTGGCCGATGCACTCGATTTGCCTGCCGCGGGCGGATGAGCAGATCCGCTGCGCCCGCCGAAGTCGCACGCCTGCTGTCGGTGGCCGCCGATCAGTTGCAGGCCAGCCGGAACGTGCTCGAGCGGGCGGCCGAACAGGCCGTGGCAGCCTGCACGATACTGGCCGACGAGACATCGCCGGCGCAGCAGGTGGCGCTCGGCGAGCTGGCGCGGGCGTTGCAGGCCGGGGATGCGGTAGGCCAGCGTCTGGCGCACGTCGAGACGCAGCTGCAGGAACTGGTCGTGCTGCTGCGTGAAAACGAGGCTATCGACGAGGCGGCGCTGCTGGCCCGCGCGCGCAGGCGTTGCTCATCGGCCGCCGAGCGTGCCGTGCTCGATGCCGCCGTCAGTGCCGCCGCGGCGGACGCCCACGATGGCGACGTCGAATGGTTCTGACGGCGCCGGCCGGTGTCGACCGGGAGTTCCCGTTCTCCGACGAGGACTTCGCCGAGATCTGCCGGCTGGTGCATCGTGAATTGGGGATCCACCTCACCCCGGCCAAGCGCGAGCTCGTCTACGGCCGGCTGGTGCGCCGGCTGCGGGCGCTGGGACTGCCGGATTTCAGGAGCTACTGCCGGTTGCTGGCCGAAGCCCCGGAAACCGAGTTGCGCGAACTCGGCAACGCCATCAGCACCAACATGACCTCGTTCTTCCGCGGCCCCGCCCAGTTCGCGTTTCTGCGTGAGCAGGCCTGGCCGGCGCTGCGCGAGCGCTACCGTACCGCCCGCCGGCTGCGGATCTGGTCGGCGGGCTGTTCGAGCGGTCAGGAATGCTACTCCATCGCTGCCTGCCTGCTGGCCGCCGAGCCGGCCCTGGCGCAATGGGACTGGCGCATGCTGGCGACCGATATCGACGAGCGCTGCCTGCAGCAGGGCAGGGAGGGCAGCTACCCCGCCGACCAGTGGCACGGCCTGCCGGAATCGGCGCACCGCTTCTTCCTGCGGGGGCGGGGCCGACACGTCGGGCACATGCGGGTCAGCCGACAGCTGCGCCAGCGCATTACGTTTCGTTATCTGAACCTGATGGGGGAGTGGCCGATGCACGGGCCGCTGCCGCTGATCTTCTGCCGCAACGTCATCATCTATTTCGACAAGCCGACGCAGCGTCGGCTGTTCGCGCGGTTCGCCGCGCTGCAGCCGCCGGGCGGCTATCTCTTCCTCGGCCAGTCCGAGAGCCTGCTGCGCGTCAGCGAGGATTACCAGCTGGTGGGCCAGAACATCTACCAGCGCCGGGCGGTCGCCGGTGGTGGCTGAGCCCCAGACACGTCCCCGGGCGCCGGGGCGGCCCGCCACGATCAAGGTGGCGCCGGGCGAGTGCCACCTTGCCGGTGCCGGCGAGGTGCTGGTGACGACGCTGGGCTCGTGCATCGCCGCCTGTGTCCGCGATCCGACCCTCGGCGTCGGCGGCATGAACCACTTCCTGTTGCCCGATGCCGGCGGCCTGACTGCCTCGGATGCCGGTACCCGCTACGGCGCCTACGCCATGGAGCATCTGATCAATGCCGTGCTCAAGCTGGGCGGGCGACGTCAGCGGCTGGAGGTCAAGGTCTTCGGCGGCGGACAGATGACCGTGCACATGGCGCATATCGGAGCCGGCAATGTCGCCTTCGTGCGCGCCTATCTGGCCCGCGAGGGGTTGACCGTGGCGGGCGCCGATCTCGGCGGTCACTGGCCCCGTATCGTGCGCTTCGAGCCCGCTACCGGGCGCGCGCGGATCAAGCGGCTGCCGGCGATGGTCGGCGAACTGGATCGCGCCGAACAGGCGCTGCTACGGCGCAACAGCATCAGGCGCGATGCCGGCGAAGTGGAGCTGTTCTGATGACCCGACGACCCATCCGCGTCCTGGTGGTGGACGATTCCCGGCTCATGCGGCGCCTGCTGGTGGACCTGCTCTCGGCCTCATCAGCGATCGAGGTCGTCGGCACGGCGCAGGATGCGCAGCAGGCGCGGGCCGAAATCAAGCGGCTCGCCCCGGATGTCATCACGCTGGATGTCGAGATGCCCGGCATGAGTGGTCTGCAGTTCCTCGCCAGGCTCATGCGCCTGCGCCCCCTGCCGGTGGTGATGGTGTCTTCACGCACGCACGAGGGCAGCGCGGCGGCGCTGGATGCGCTCGCACTGGGCGCCGTGGACGTGATCGCCAAGCCACAGGGGGTGCGAGAGGCCGGACTGGCTTGCTTCGCCGCGGCACTGCAGGCCAAGGTGCTGCAGGCCGCTGCCGTGCCCGTCGAGCAACTGACGCGCATGACCGGGCCAGGGGAGGGCGATGCACCGCACGAGCCGCCGAGTGCGGCCGGACCGTATGGCGGCATCGTGGCGATCGGTGCCTCGACCGGCGGCACCGAGGCCATCCGCAGTGTCCTGCGCCGGCTGCCGGCGAACATGCCGCCGATCCTGCTGGTGCAGCACATCCCGCTGGCGTTCAGCGGCTCCCTCGCCAGGCGGCTGGACGCGGAGTGTTCGCTGCGAGTCGTGCACCTGACTCAGACCCAGCCGCTGCGCCCCGGGCACGCCTATCTCGCCGGCGGCGAGCGGCACATGGTGGTGGAGCGGCTGGGCACGACCACTTGCGCACGCCCGGATGATGCGCCGGCACGACAGCACCATCGGCCGTCGGTCGACATCCTGTTCGAGACGCTCGCCCGACAGCCGCTCCGGCTGGCTGCGGTGCTGCTCACCGGCATGGGCACCGATGGCGCTGCCGGCCTCGCTCGGCTGCGCCAGCGCGGCGCGCTGACGCTGGCACAGGACGAGGCCAGCAGCATGGTCTGGGGCATGCCGGGCGAGGCCGTGCGCATCGGCGCCGCGCAGGAGGTGCTGCCGCTGTCCGCGATCGCGGCCCGGCTGCTGCGCTGGACGCATGAGCGGCGGGCTGCTGCAAGAACCCACGCCGCAGGCCGATAAGAGCGCAGGCGGCGGTCGCACCCTTCGTGTGGATATCGGGCGCCTGCGATGACGGGTTCAGTGGGAGGAGAGGCATGAAGATTCTGATCGTCGATGACAGCAGCGCCATGCGCATGATCGTCGGACGCACGCTGCGCAAGGCCGGCTTCGAGGGCCATCAGGTCGAGGAGGCAGCCGATGGCGCCGAGGCACTGGCGAAGATCGAGACCGGCCCGCCCGATCTGGTGCTGGCCGACTGGAACATGCCCAACATGAACGGGCTGCAACTGTTGCAGGCGCTGGGGGAGCGCGAGGATGCTCCGGTATTCGGCTTCGTCACCTCCGAGGCCACCTCGGAGATGCGGGCGCAGGCGAATGCCGCCGGTGCACGCTTCATGATCAACAAGCCCTTCACGCCGGACAGCTTTCGCGCGGCGCTCGAGCCGATCCTCGGCGCCGGCTGAACCATGCCGCGTCAGGTGTTGCCGACCACCGAGGCTCTGCACGCCATGCTGGAGATGCTGCTGGGCGAGGAAATTGCCGTGGCGCCGGCCGAGCCGGTCTCGCTGCGTGCGCCGCGGGGTACGCATCTGGCGGTCTACGTCGACGATGACGACGCGGCCGTGGCACTCGCGCTGGCGGATCCGGCGCTCTCGGCCTATGCCGGTGCGGCGCTGACCCGGGTGCCGCCGGCGACGGCCGGGGAGAGCCTGGAGAGCGGCGAGCTGCCCGAGAATCTGCTGGAAAACCTGCGCGAGACCATGAACGTGCTCTCGCGTCTGTTGATGAACGACGATACCCCGCACCTGCGGCTGGCGCAGGTGGCACCGTCGCAGGCGACGCTGCCGGCGCAGGCGGCACTGCTGCCGCGGCTGGTCCAGCGGGCCGATTTCCAGATCTCGATCGATGACTACGGCGGCGGCACGCTCACGCTGCTGACGCTCTAGCGCGGGGAACGTTGCCGGCCTCCGCTGCTCCAAGCGGCAGGTGGGCCGAGCGCCCGAAACGAAGGGAGGCAAGCATGGCAGTCGGTGTGGAACCGGTGGTGCACAACTGGTATCGGCGGCGGGATGCGAATCAGACGCTGCAGGTCACGGCGATCGAGTCCGGCGGCAGCGTATCGGTGCAGTATGCCGGTGGCGACGTCGACGCGTTCGATCGTGCCGAGTGGGCCCGGCTCGATCTGGAGCGCGTGGAGGGGCCGGATGACTTCGCCGCCCCGCTGGACCGGCAACAGGCGCCCTGAAGCGCCGGTGGGGCTAGCGCCGGCGCGCCTCGTGGTGCGGTTCCAGCCGGGCGATCGCGGCGATGTCCTGCAGGCCCACCACCAGGCGCTCGAGGATGTCGTCCACGGCCAGCAGTCCGCACAATCCGCCCGTCTGGTCGATCACCGGCACGCGGCGGCAGCCGCGCCGACGCATGCGATACAGCGTCTGCCACAGGTCATCATCCACCTGCGCGGTCAGCACATCGCGCGACATCACCGTCGCCACCGTCGTAGCCTGCGGATCCCGGCCACAACCGAGCACCTCCAGCGCCAGGTCGCGGTCGGTGAGTATGCCGACGATGGCCTGCGCATCGTCCACCACCACCAGGCTGCCGACGTGAGTCGAGCGCATCAGCGCCGCGGCGCTGGCCGCACTGGCGCTCGCTTCGATGGTTACCACCTCGTGGGTGCTGAGCTCGCCGCAGGTCATCTTCGATCTCCGTGCAGATGTGCCACGATCATAGCCGTTGCCGCGGCGCGGCTTCAGCCCTGCGGCACTGCCACGAGGGTGCCGATCGCCAACCGCGAGGTGAGCCACGTTCGAGGATCGTGACGATGCCGCCCGCCAGCTGGCCGCTGCGCTGGCGCCGCTCGGGCTGAGCCACCCCCTGGTGCTGGCCATCCCCCGCGGCGCGGTGCCGATGGCGGCGCACATCGCCGCGGCGCTCCGGGGCGAGCTCGATGTGGTGCTGGTGCGCAAGCTCGGAGCCCCCGGCAACCCGGAATTCGCCGTCGGCGCGGTGGATGAGCACGGCGAGATGCTGCTGACGCCGGCGGCGGCGCGGCTGCCGGACGTGTATCTGGAGCAGGCGCGGGACGAGGCGCTGCAGACACTGGAAGCGCGCCGTGAGCGCTACACACCCGGGCGGGCGCCCAGCGCGCCGGCCGGCCGGGAGGTGGTGGTGGTGGACGACGGCGTCGCGACGGGTGCGACGATGGTGGCGGCGCTGCGGGCGGTGGCGCGGCAGGAGCCGGCGCGGCTGGTGGCCGCGGTGCCGGTGGGCTCGCCCGATGCCCTCGCCCTGATCGCCGCCGAGGCCGACACCGTCGTGTGCCTGCAGCAGCCGGCGGACTTCTACGCCGTTGGCCAGTACTACCGCCACTTCCCGCAGGTGGACGACGCGCAGGTGCAAGCCTGTCTGCAGTCTCGCTGAGCGCCGCCGCGCCTAGCCGCTGTCGTCGTTGTCGGGCTCGCCCAGCGCCGCGCGCGTCGCCGCCAGCCACGCCGGCCCGGCTGCTGGCTGGTTCGAGGGCCGGCACAGATAGGTTTCCTCCAGCGGCTCGGCGGCGATGCTCAGGCCGGCGGTGCGCAGCATCCCCCGCATGGCGCCGGCATCGGGGAGCCACCAGTTGGTCGGATCGCCGGCAAATTCGTGCTCCACGAAGGCCATGCGCGGCCAGTCCGCCGCCTCGACCACCTCGCGTTCGGTGAAGGCCACGTCCGCTGGCGTCTGCTGCCGGCCGTGCCCGCGCAGGCTCAGACTCTGGAACACCAGCAGACCGGCCACCTTGCTGGCGACGATGTCCAGCGCCAGCAGCGGATAGCGCAGGTGATAGAACACCCCCATGAACAGCACCAGGTCGAAACGCGCCGACAGGCTCGCGAGCTCGTAGACCCCGCGCTGCTCGAAGCGCACCCGATCGGCCAGCCCGAGCTGCCCGGCCGCCCAGCGTGCCTGGCGCAGGTAATGCGGATCGTGGTCGACGCCCAGCACGTCGGCCCCGCGCCGGGCGAGTTCGAAGCTGTAGAAGCCGGCGTTGCAGCCGATGTCCAGCGCCCGCGCGCCGTGCAGGTCCGCCGGCAGATGCGGCGCGAGCGTGTGCCACTTGAACGCGGGGAAGTCCCCCAGCGGGTGATCGGGCGCGGTTTGTCTGCCGCCCGGCAGGTGCAGGTTGTGAAACCACGGACCCAGCTCGGCGATGCGGGCGCCAAGGGCGCCCTCGCCACCGCCGCGGCTCTGCAGCGTCCTAAGCTTCGACATGACGTGCCTGCCTGAGCTCACCCGCCTCCCGCAGGTGCTCGATCAACTCCCGCGCCCGATGTGCCGCCGTGTGGGCGCGCAGCACCCGCGCGCGCGCGGCCTCGCCGAGCGCCCGGCGCCGGGCCTCCGGCAGTGCCAGGTACTGGCGCACCTGTGCCGTCTCCTCGGCCAGCAGGATCTCCTCTCCCGGCGTCAGGAAGGTCTCGATGCCCGGCCAGGTGTCGGAGATGATCGGCACGCCGCAGGCGGCGGCCTCGAACAGTCGTACGCTCGGCGCATAGCCGGCGCGGATCATGTCGTCGCGGGTGATGTTCAGCGTGAAGCGCTGCGCGGTGTAGAAGTCGCGGTGCGCCGCGGGCGGCACGTGCTCGCGCCGTTCCACGTTCACCGGCCAGTCGAGCGTTGCCGGATACATCGGCCCGCCGACCACGAAGCGCCGGCCGGGCTCCGCGCGGGCCGGCGCCAGCAGCAGACGCTCGACGCGGGGCTGGCGATCCTCGCTGTAGGTGCCGAGATAGCCCAGATCCCACCGCACGGGCGTCGGCGCCGGCGCGTACAGCTCGGGATCGAAGGCGCAGTAGAGCGGGCGGGCGAGGGGCGCGCCGTACTGTTGCTCCAGCCGCGCGAGGGTCGGTCCGCCGGTGAAGGAGAGATACAGGTCGAAGCCCGGGATCAGGCGGGGATGCAGGTACTCATGGTCGGCGCGTTCCAGCTTGGCGAGGGTGACCGGCGTGTCGATGTCGTAGAAGGCGGTGATGCCGCCCGCCTGGCGCTGCACCCAGTCGCCCACGGCAACCCCATCGGCGACGTAGGAGCCGACGATCACCGCATCCGCGGTGCGCACCGCCTCGCCCCAGCGCTGGCGCAGCTCGGCCAGCGAGCCGTACAGGCCGGTGCGCCCGTAGGGGGGCGCCGGCAGGTCGCGGTGCTCGGCGTACCAGGGCTGGTCGCGTTCCAGGAAGAGGACCTCGTGGCCGGCACGATCCAGCTCGCGGACCAGCCCGCGGAAGGTCGTCGCGTGGCCGTTGCCCCAGCTGGAGGTGATCGACAGCCCCAGGATGACGAGCTTCATGCCGGCAGGTCGCGGCCTTCCAGCACGGCCTCGAGTTCGGCCGCCCGGCGGGCATAGGTGTGTTCGCGGGTGACCCGCGCCAGCGCATTGGTGCCGATCCGCTCGGCCCGCTCGGGCGAGAGCTCATCGAGCAGGCCGACGACCTCCTCGCCGCTGTGCGCGACCAGCACTTCCTCGCCCGGCGCGAGGAACTGCTCGATGCCCTCCCAGGCGTCGGTGATCAGGCAGGCACCGGCGCCGGCGGCCTCGAAGAGCCGGGTCGCCGGCGAATACCCGCAGCGCACCATGCTTTCGCGGCTGATGTTCAGCACGGCGCGGGCGCTGCAGTTGAAGGCGTTGTGATCGCGCGTGTAGACGTGGCCGACGTAGCGCACGTTGTCCGGGCGCGGGTGGTCCTGCCAGCCGTTGCCGCCGAGCAGGAAGCGATGGCGCAGTCCCTCGTGCGCAGCGCTGAAGAAGAACGCCGCCACCCGCGCCTCGCGATCGGGCAGGCGGTTGCCGAGGAAGGACAGGTCCGCTTCGAACCGCGGCTCGGGGTCGACGGGGAAGTGCGTCTCCGGATCGAGCGCGTTGTAGATCGGCACGCAGCGGCGGGCGTGAAACTCCTGCTCGTAGCCGCGCACCACCGGCGTGCCGCCGCCGTAGGTCAGCACCAGATCGTAGTCGGGGATGTGCCGGCGCAGGGGATCGTCCGCGTGGGTCCGCAGCCGGTCGAGCGTCGCCGGCGCATCCACATCCCAGAAGATCACGGTGCGCGCCGGCGCCCGCAGGTCCAGGACGGCGGCCTCGAGCAGCGCATCGAAGATGCCGACGCCGCTGTTCTTGATGATCACGTCCGCGTCGGCCGCCTCGCGCAGGACCGCGCGCACGCCCTGCTCGTCGTGCGCCGGGTAGACCACCACCCGCGCCCAGTCCGGGTCGTCCAGGTCGCGATGCTGCTGGCGTTCGAAGGCGTCCGGCTCGTAGAAGGTGACCTCGTGCCCGCGCAGGTGCAGCTGGCGGATCAGGCCGCGGTAGTAGGTGGCGGCGCCGTTCCAGTAGGCGGAGACCAGGCTGGAGCCGAAGAAGGCGAACTTCATGCGATGGATTCCTTGACGGCGCCCGGAACCGGCGGCTGCAGCCTGGCGAGGATCGCCAGCAGCTCGTCGACCCGGTGGGCGCAGGTATGGCGGGCGAGAATGCGCTCGCGGCCGCTGCCGGCCAGCTCGGACCGCAGCGCCGGGTCGTCCCGCAGCCGCGCCAGCTGGCGGGTCATTTCCGCGCCGCTGGCGGCCAGGAGATAGTCGCTGCCGGCGCGGAACAGCCCTTCGCTGTCCTCCCAGGGTGCGCTCACCAGGGGGATGCCGCAGGCCAGGGCCTCGAACATGCGGATGGTGGGGATGCCCGGCAGGGCGCGGGCATACCAGCGCCGCGGCACGTGCACCGTCATCCGGTGGCGGGCGAACACGGCCGGGGCCTGGTAGTTCGCCAGCCAGTCGCGGTAGTCGATGCCGGCGGCGGCCAGCGCGGCCCGCGCCGCGTCGGGATAGCGCACCCCATGCACGCGCGCCGTCAGCCCCAGCTGCGCGACCGGCTCGATCAGGAACTCGCGCAGCTCCTCGCCGCGTTCATCGTCGCCCCAGTTGCCGATCCAGACGAGGTCCGCCTCGGGCGTCATCTCCGGCAGCGGGTGGAACAGGCGGGTATCCGCCGCCTCGTGCCAGGTCCAGGCCGCACGGGTCCAGCCGCGCTCGAGATACAGCGCACGGATGCGTTCGCCGAAGGCGAGCACGCCGTCATAGTCGCGCAGGTCGAACCGGGCCATCTGCTCCGGCTCGCTGACGGCCCGGTGGTGCGTGTCGTGGAACAGCAGCCGGTAGTGCTGACCACGCCGGTGCCGGCCGAGCGCGGCGATCAGCGCCGGTTCGTTCCACTCATGCGCCAGCACCACATCCGCGCCGTCGAGAACGGCATCGAGATCGAGCGTCTCCAAGCGGTAGCGCTGGCTCGACAGCCCGGGATACACGGCCTGATAGGCGCGCAGCGCCGCCGGCCCCTGCGTCTGCACCAGGTGCTGCACGCTCCAGGCGTCGGCAGGCTCGTATACCGCCAGCGTATGGCCGCGCGCCAGCAGCTCGCTGGCGATGCCGCGCAGGAAGTGGGCGTTGCCGTGGTTCCAGTCGGAGATCAGCGAGTGATAGAAGAGCACGAACTTCATGCCGCGGCCTCCGCTTCCGCCGTGTGCTGGCCCATCACCAGGTCGCGGTAGCAGGCGAGGTAGCCGGCAGCCATCGCCGGGGCGAGATAGCGCTGCGCGTGGCGCTGCGCGGCCCCGGCACGCTCGGCCCGCCGCGCCGGATCGGCGATCAGGGCGGCGAGCGTGGCCCGCAGCGCCGCGGCATCGTCGACCGGGGCGTAGTCGGCCGCGTCGCCCCAGACCTCGCGCAGGCTCGGAATGTCTCCCAGCACCAGCGCGCAACCCGCCAGGGCGGCCTCGACTGCCGTCAGCCCGAACGGCTCGTAGCGTGAGGGCAGGGCGAAGATCGCCGCCTGAGCATAGCGCTCGCGCAGCGCCGTCGGCGTCATCTGGCCGAGCAGGTCCACGCGCCTCGCGCGCACCTGCCCGCCCTCCGGATGCTGTGTCTGCCCGGCCAGTTGCACCGGCCAGGGCAGGCCCGCCGCGGCGGCATCGAGCAGAGCCAGGTTCTTCGCCCGATCCCACAGCCGGCCGGCGGCGAGCACGATCGGCTGCCTGGGGCCGACGGGCCGCGCCATGGGCGGCACGCCGTTGGCGATGACCCGGCGGGGCGGCAGTGGCCCGTAATGGCTCTCGAGCGCGCGGCCCATCGCAGCGGTGGGTGTCACGATCAGATCGGCGGCCTGCAGCCCGGCGCGGACCCGTTCGGCATAGTGATCCCAGGGCGGCGCGCCAGCCGGTTCGCCGGCTGCCTCGTGCCAGGAGCGCACGCAGGAGTGGCCGACGATCAGGCACGGCGCCGGCCAGGGCAGATCGCCGTGGCAGTAGTGGTTCAGGTGCACGAGGTCGGGCCGCAGCCGCCGGGCGAGCGTCAGCAGCGCCTCGCCCAGGCGATCCAGCGCCGGCCAGGGCGCCTGCATCCATTCGCAGGGCGCATCGGTCCGATGCAGCGTGCAGTTCTCGAAGGTGGCCGCGGTGGCCCGTTGCGCGGCGTCCGGTGCACCGCCGAAGGTGACCAGATCCACCGCCACCCCGGCCCGGTCCAGCTCGCCGATCAGGGTCATGGCGTAGTGCCAGACGCCGCCGACGGTGTCGGTCGTCATCAGCACGCGGCGGATGCCGATGCCTCCTGGTGCACCGCTCATGCCTGGCCCTGCCGCACGAGGGGCCGGCGCTGCGCGTCGCCGAGGACGTACGAGCCTGCCAGCCAGCGGGCCAGCCGTCGGACGCCATCGGCGGCCTCCACCGTCGGGCGCCAGCCGGTGGCGGTCGTGAAGCGGCGGGTATCGGAGACGTAGTAGCGCTGATCGCCGGGCCGCCAGTCCTCGTGCGAGACGGTGACCGGCCGGCCCTGGAGGGTTTCGATCCAGCCGAGCAGGCGGCGCAGGCTGATCGCGTTGGCCGGGCCGCCACCGATGTTGAAGGCTTGGCCGCTGAGCGCCGGCCCCGCCCGTTCCGCGGCGAGGAAGGCCGCGACCAGATCTTCCACGAAGAGGATGTCGCGCACCTGATGGCCGTCGCCATACAGCGTGATCGGCTCGCCGCGAGCGGCGCGGATCAGGAAGTGGGCGACCCAGCCCTGATCCTCGGTGCCGAACTGGCGTGGGCCATAGATGCAGCTCATGCGGAACACCGTCGCCGGCACGCCCATGCAGCGTGCGTAGTCGAGCAGGTACTGGTCCGCGCCGCCCTTCGAGCAGCCGTAGGGGCTGTGGAAGTCCAGCGGCCGCGTCTCGCCGACGCCGTGCGCCCGCAGATCCGGCTCGCGCGGCTGCCAGCCGGCCTCGGCGTCCAGCACCAGCGGCACGTCGGGCAGGCTGCCATAGACCTTGTTGGTGGAGGAGAACACGATGCCCGGCACCACGGGCTGTGCCCGGGCGGCTTCCAGCAGGTTCAGCGTGCCGCGCAGGTTGATCTCGAAGTCCTCCACCGGCTCGATCAGGCTGGTGGTGACGGCGACCTGGGCGGCGAGGTGGAAGATCTGCTCGACGCCGGCGACTGCCTCGGCGAGCACGGCCGGATCACGGACATCGCCCGGCCAGAACTCCACCCGCTGTGGGTGGCGTTCCCGCAGCCAGGCGAGGTTGCGCTCCACACCGGGGCGGCCGAGATTGTCGAACACGCGCACCGTACGGCCCTCGCTGGCGATGCGCTCGGCGAGGTTGGCGCCGACGAAGCCGGCGCCGCCGGTGATCAGCGCCGGCGGCCGGGTGTTCGGGCGGGGTGCCGGATGTGGCGTCCAGCGCGCCATCTCGCGCACCTGCGCCAGTCCGCCCTCGGCCCAGGCGCGGTAGAGCAGCTTTTCCTGCCCATGCTCGCGCCTGAGGCCGAAGTGATAGTCGCGCACGTCCTGCTGCAGGCCGGTCAGCGAGGGCCGGCGGGCCGGCAGATCGTAGAGGGAGAGCCAGTAGATGCGCTCGACCGGCAGCTCGAGCATGGCATCGAGCACCTTGAGCTGGCCGAACTCGTCGTGACGCCAGGTCGAGTAGCCGGTTTCGGTCAGCCACAGCGGCGCCTGGCAGTCGTAGATCGACAGCACTTCCCGCACGGCGGCCAGATGCCCCTGCCAGTCCTCCCCGGCGGCGTCGAAGCTGCCAGGGAAGGCATGCACGCCGATCACGTCGAAGTGCTGCAGCACGCCCAGCCGGCCCATGGTGTGCAGCCAGTAGGGATCGATCGGACTCATGCCGCCGAGCACCGTCTTCTTGCCGCGCTGGCGAGCCCAGTACGCGGCGTACTGGATCATCGTGCTGAACTTCTCCCAGGTCCAGTCGAGCGAGCAGTCCCACTCGCGGACGTTGTTAGGCTCGTTCCACAGCTCCAGGTACTCGAAGTGCGCGCCGTGCCGGCTGATCAGCGTGTCGATGAAGTCGGCGTAGTCCTTCAGCACCCGCGGCGGCGCGGCGGTGCTCTCGGTCTCTGCCAGCGAGGGCGGGGTGTAGAGCACGCAGGGCAGCAACTCCACCTGCGCCGCCAGCGTCGGCAACAGCCAGTCGTACCACGCCTGCCCGCCCTCGCGTAGATAGTCCGCCCAGCTGATGCCGATGCGCAGCTGGCGCACGTTCAGCCGCGCGAGGTCGACCAGCGCGCGCTCCACTGCCGCCCGATCGTCGAGCCAGAACCATTCCAGCAGGCCGACCGCTGCCGTTCGACCGGTCTCGGCAGGGCTCATAGCGTCAGGCCCCGGGCGGCCAGTTCCTCGCGCGCCGTCTCGACCCGGTCCTCGGCCCGTTGCGTCGCCAGCCAGTCGGCCAGCTCTGCCAGGCCCTGTTCGAGCCCGACCTGAGGGCTGTAGTCGAGCAGGCGGCGGGCCTTGTCGATGTCGGCGAAGCAGTGGCGGATGTCGCCGACCCGGTAGCGGCCGGTCACCTCGGCCTCGATCTGCGGCTTGCCCACAGCGGTCGCCACCACCGCGGCGATCTGGCCGATGCCGTAGCTTTGCCCGCTGCCGACGTTGAACACCTCGCCGGCGGTGGCCGGCCGCTCGTAGGCCGCGCGGCAGGCGCGGGCCACGTCGCGCACGCTCACGAAGTCGCGCCGCTGGCGGCCGTCCTCGAACACCAGCGGCGGGTTATCGTTCAGCAGCCGCGAGGCGAAGATCGCCAGCACGCCGGTATAGGGGTTGGACAGCGCCTGGCGGGTGCCGTAGACGTTGAAGAACCGCATGGCACTGGTGGGGATGTCGTAGGCCTCGCCGATCATCAGCCCCAGCCGTTCCTGATCGTACTTGGAGAGCGCGTAGACCGATCCCAGATCCGGATGCTTGGTCTCCGGTGTGGGCACCGGCCGCAGCACGGCCTCGGCCTCGCCCGGCTCGAAACGCCCGGCCTGCAGATCCTCGCGCCGGCGGCGCACGGCATCATGTACCTCGTCGGTGGGGCCGAGGTAGCGGCCCTCGCCGTAGACGCTCATGCTCGAGGCGACGATCAGCCGGCCGACGGGCGCCTTGGCGAGCGCTTCCAGAAGCACCGCGGTGCCGAGGTTGTTGACGCCGGTGTAGTGGGCGATCTCGTACATGCTCTGGCCAACGCCGACCGCCGCGGCGAAGTGGAAGACGCCGTCGCAGCCGGCCAGTGCCCGGCGCACCGCCTCGGCATCGCGCACATCGCCCCGCTGCAGTTCGACCTCGTCGGCGAGATAGGCCGGGCGCTCGGCATCCGCGCCGTGCACCTGCGGATCGAGGTTGTCCAGCACGCGCACGCGGTAGCCGGCCGCGAGCAGCTCATCGGCCAGATGCGAGCCGATGAAGCCGGCACCGCCGGTAATCAGTACCCGTTCGCTCATGTCGTGATCTCCATCTCGGGCCGTTCGGCCCGCTAGAACGTTTGCGCCCGCGGCCGCACCGTCAGGTGGCTGACGGCCACGCCCGCCGGCTGGGCCAGCACCGTGAGCGCCAGCGCCGCCACCTCGTCCGCCTGCAGGGCGCCGCAGCCGATGCCGGCCACGCTCTGCCCACCGCCGGCACGCTCGAAGAACGGTGTGTCGGTGACGCCCGGGGCGATCACGCTGACGCGGCAGGCGGGCAGCACCTCGAGGCGCAGCGTCTCGGCGATCGCCTCCAGCGCCGCCTTGCTGGCGCCGTAGACGCCGCCGTAGGGATAGGCCTGGCGGGCGGCCACCGAGCCGATGATCAGCACATCGCTGGCCGGCCGCTGCAGCAGCTGCGGCACGAACGCGCGAATCAGGCGCAGCGCGCCGAGCACGTTGACTTCCAGCACCTGCGCCCAGCGCGCCGGGTCGCCGGCGTCGAGCCGCTCGTGCACCCCCGTGCCGGCACACAGCACCAGCGTATCGAGCGCCGGCAGGCGGGGGTGCACGGCAGCGAACAGGGCGTCGACCTCGGCCTGTGAGCGCAGATCGGCGGTCAACTGCGCCGGTGGCGTGGCGCGCAGGTCGGTACCCATCACCTCGGCGCCCGCCGCGGCCAGCTGACGCGCGATCGCCGCCCCGATGCCCGAGGCCGCCCCACTCACCAGCACTTGGCGCTGCGGCAGCGGGCTCACGCCGCGGCCCGCGCGAGGGACCGGCTGATGCCGGCATGGGCATAGATGGCGTCGAGTATCGCGGCCACGCCTGCCAGCCGCTCGACCTCGGGATCGAAGGCGTGCCCCCCGGCGAGCTGGCGCGCGAAGGCGATGGCCTGGCGCCCGCCCCAGTCGTCCGGCGGCGCCGCGAGCTGGCGTCGGCCGGTGCCTTCCAGGGCCACGGCCTCGAAGTCGTAGAACGAGCCGGCGATGTTGTGCAGCGCCACGCCGCCCTCGGTGCCGTAGATCGCAAGGCCGATCACCGCGTCCTGCCCCGCCGGCAGGTGCCAGGAGCAGGCGAGCCGGGCCTGGATGCCGCCCGGCAGCGAGAGCTGCGCGGTGGCGTAGTCCTCGACGGCGTCCTCGGGCGCTTCGGCGAGCGGCCGGCCCCGGTGCAGGCAGCGGGCGGTCACCACCTCCGCCGTGCGGGCAGGCAGCAGCCAGCACAGCAGATCGACCAGATGGCAGCCGAGGTCCATCAGGCAGCCGCCGCCGCCTTCGCTGCGGCGGTAGAACCAAGGTTTGTCCGGCCCGTAGGCGTTGTGGAAGGTGAGCTCGGCGGCATAGATCCGGCCCAGCGCGCCGCTGGCGAGGTGTGCGCGCACCGCCTCCACGGCGCTGGTACGCCGGTAGGACATGTCCACGGCGAGCAGGCGGTCGTGCTGCCGCGCGGTGGCGATCGCCGCCCGGACTTCCGCCAGGTCGCGCCCCAGGGGCTTCTGGCAGAACACCGACGCGCCGGCTGCCAGCGCGGTGAGGGTCTCCTGGGCGTGCATGCCGCTGGGGGTGGCGATGATCACGCCGTCGGGTTCACTGGCGAGCAGCTCCGGCAGCGTCGCGGCGCAGTGGACATCCCGCACGCCCAGCCCGGCCAGGGCCTCGCGGGCCGCGGCGCGCGCGGGGGCCGACGGATCGGCCACGGCCACGATCTCGGCCACACCGCTGCGGGCGATCGCCAACATGCGGTCGCGGCCGATCCAGCCGGTGCCGAGGAAGCCGAGTCGGGGACGGTGGCCGAGCGGGGCCGTTGGGATGCACTGGGAAGTATCGTCTGGGTGCTCAGGCATCGGCCGCCGGGTCCATGGTCACAATCGCCTTGATGAAGCCGTCCGGCCGTTCCCGCAGCGTGGCCAGCGCCTGGTCGAGCGCCGCCAGGCCGTAGCGGTGCGTGATCAGTGGCTCCGTCTGCAGCCGGCCGCCGATCACGGCATCCACCGCCTGGCGAATGCCCTCCAGCCGCACCGCAGCCGAACGTTCATGCGCATTGACCACGTCGATCCCGCGCCAGTTCCATAGCTGCAGGTTCACCTGCCGCGGCCCATCCTGATGATAGCCGGCGATGATCAGGCGCCCGCCGATGCCCGTCAGTTCGCCCGCCAGGTCGAGCGGCCATTGCGCCCCGGTGGCCTCGATCACCCGCTCACAGAAGTTGCCGCCAGTGCGCTCGCGCACCGCCTCGATCAGTTGCCAGTGATCGTCCATGGCCAGGGGTTCGGCGCCGAAGCGCCGGGCGAGAGCCAGCGAGTGCGGCTTGCGGCTCAGCGCCAGCACGCGGGCGCCGGCCGCCACGGCGAGCTGGGTCAGGCCGAGCCCGAGAAAGCCGGCACCGACGATTGCGACCGTTTGGCCGGCACGGATGTCGCTGCGGGCCCAGATGTTCATGATGCAGCCGAGCGCCTCGCCGGGGAACGGCTTGCCTGCCAGCGCCGGCGGCAGTCGCACGGCCTGATCGGCCGGCACGCACTCGTGGCTGGCGTAGGCTCGTTCGCCGAGGCTCGCGACCCGGTCACCGATGGCGAAATCGCGGACCGCCGCGCCCATCGCGACGACCTCGCCCCAGCTCTCGTGTCCCGGCGCTCCCGGCGGCTGCGGATAGTCGAACCAGTCCCGACCCTCGTAGACCGGCAGGTTCGAGGCACACACGCCGCAGCCTTCCAGGCGGATCAGCAGTTCGTCCGCCGCCGGCGGGATGGGATCGCCGGTCTGCAGGCTGGCATGGCCGGGGCGGTCGATTACCGCGCGAAGCGGGGCGTTCGGGAGCATGCAAAATCCTTGGCTGCAAAAAATGTCGTGCCGGCGCCACGCTGGCCGGGGCATGGGGCCGATCGTGGCGCCGTCGAACCGCGTGCGCGGGCCACGGTCCATCTGCCGCGGCCAACAGGCGCCGTGCGAGCCTGGAGCGAAGGCATGGACTGGCTGTGGAGCGACGCGGAACGGTTGTGGGCGGTCGGAGCGAGCGCCGCACTGCTGTATCTGTCACTGGTGGTACTGACGCGCTGGATCGGCGTGCGCAGCTTCTCGAACATATCGACCTTCGATATCGCCGTCACGCTGGCCATCGGCGCGATCATCGCCAGTACGGTCATTTCCGGCAGTGCCAGCCTGCTCGATGGCGTGTTGGCGCTGATCGTGCTGAACCTGCTGCAGATCATCGTCGGCTGGCTGCGCAACCGCTTCGCCAGTGTGCGCTACTGGCTGGATAACCGGCCGGTGCTGCTGATCGCCCATGGCGAGATCGTGCAGGAAAATCTCCGGCGGGTGCGGGTCAGCGAAGATGATCTGACCGCGCGGCTGCGACAGGCAAACGTGCATCGGCTGGCGCAGGTGCGGGCGGCGATCATGGAGCCGGCCGGCAATGTCTCGATCCTGACCGGCTTCGACGATCCGCTCGAGCCGATCCTCTACGAGCGGGTGATCGGCGCCGAGCGACTGGCGCGGCACGAACGGCGGGCAGATCCGGACGCGCAGCCGGCCGATCAGGCGGCCGGTATCTGAATCCAGCGGGCATCCTCTTCGAGATAGACCGGATCGAATTCGGCCACCTCGGCCAGCCCGTCGAGATCGAGTATCTCGGCCACGCCGTAGCTGACGTTGGCGAGGCGGTCGTTGCGCAGGCGCTTGAGCGTGCGGTGCACGTGCACGACGCTCAGGCCCAGCAGATCGGCGAGCAGCGGCTGGTTCAGCGGGAACAGGAACCGCCGCGGAAAGCTCGTGCGGGAGACGAACAGCCGCATCATCATCTCCAGCAGGAAGTGCGCCAGACGCTGGTAGGCATCCCGCCGGCCGAGCCCGACGATCCGCTCCTGCAGCAGCGCCTGCTCGCGGGTGCTCGTCAGCAGCAGCAGCGCGGCCACGCGTGGGGTCTCGGCAAACACCTGGGAGAGCGAGGGCTTGGTGAAGGGGCACAGCTGGACGTCGTTCAGGGTGTCGATCCACACGTTCGTGCGACGGGCGCCCAGATCGCGCATGCCGAGGATGTCGCCCGGCACGTGCAGGTCGCAGATCTGCCGCCGGCCATTGCTCAGCAACTGGTAGCTGATGGCCCAGCCGTCGTGCAGCACGTACAGCTCGCGCGGCTCGCCGGGCGCACGGACCTGGCCGCCGGCCGGAACGTGGCGGGGGGACTTCTCCAGGTCCTCCAGCACATCCCGCTCGCCGGGAGACAGCTCGAGGTAGCGGCCGAACTTGGCGGCCAGGCAGCTTGTGGACATGCGATGACGTTTGTTGGGCTACGTAGGGCAGACGCCGACCCGAGGATGGGCCGAAGCCTGCGGCATGTCCGGGGATAATGACACGGCTGCCCCCGATTCGGGAGCCATCGGCATGCCTTTTGGCGCAGCAGGCCGCCGCTAACGGCAGGCCGTGGCCGGCATCAGGCTGTGTCGGTGGCGACGTTCGGCAGCTCCGTTGGCCAGCGCGGGCAGCTCAGATAGCGGCAGTCGAAGCCGCCGGCGTGCAACAGCGTGTCGGCATCGAGCACCTCGACCGTTTGATGACTGAAGCTCAGCACGCCGTCCTCGTGCAGCCGGTGCAGCGTGCGGTTCACATGCACGGTGCTAAGGCCCAGCAGCTCGCCGATCAGGGCCTGGCTGATGGGCAGCGGGAAGCGATCCTCGGTGTCCAGTTCAACTTGGCGCATGCGCACAATGGTCTCGGCGAAGAAGTGACAGATCCGTGTGTAGGCGTCCCGCCGCCCGAGATCGACGGTACGCTCGGCGAACAGTGCCTGCTCGCGCGTGCAGATCAGGAACAGGGCGGAAGCGATGTTCGGCGAGCGGTCGAACAGCTCGCGGATCCTGCTCTTGGGTATCGCCACACCGCGAACGTCCGTCAGCGCCTCGACGCTGTAGAGCGCCTCGCCCATCGACAGGTCGAGCAGGCCGACGAAGTCCCCCGGAATGTGTAGTCCCAGCGCCTGGCGCTGGCCGTCCGGCGTGTCCTGGAAAGCGTAGACCCAGCCCTGTTCGATGAACAGCAGGTCGCTCATGGCGCTGCCTGCCCGCCGCAGCAGGTCGCGGCGCCGGAACGAACAACGTTGCTTGCCCAGCTCACCCAGTACCCGCAGGTCTGTCGGGCTGAGCGTCACGTTATGGTTCAGCCGGCGGGGCAGATCCATGGCCGGGGAGGTGCTGATGACGGGGAGAAGCTTCAAGCCGGGTGCCGCTCGCTGATGCATACTCTCGCCAGTCAGTGAAGCACAGCGAACGGGCCGCGTACTTAACCTATGTTCATCTACCTGATTCGGCACGCGATCGCCGAAACGCTGCCGCCGGCCAGCGGTCGCAGCGATGCCGGGCGCGCGCTCACCGAAGCGGGTGCCGCTCGCATGCGGCGGGCGGCGGCCGGTTTGACGACGCTGGTGCCGTCACTGGATCGTCTGCTCAGCAGTCCGCTGCGCCGCGCCCGGCAGACGGCGGCGATTCTGGCGCCGCACTGGCAGCTGGAGGTGGAGATCGATGCCGGGCTGGCGCCGGAGGGCGACCTGCGTGCGCTGGCACTTCGGCTGGCGGCGCTGGGCGGACAGGGCGCTGCGCAGGTGGCGGTGGTGGGGCATCAGCCCGGCCTCGGCGCCCTGGCCTCGTTGCTTTGGACGGGTGAGGAGCGGCGGGCGTGGTTGCCGTTCAAGAAGGGCAGCTGCGCCTGCATCGAGCTGGCCCCGCCGCAGGCGATGCTGCGCTGGTTCCTGCCGCCGGCGCAGTTGCGGGCGCTGGCCGATGGCCGCCGCTGAGGGCGCTGCCGCCGGCGCCGGGCCTTTGCCTCTACAGGCGGGTGAGCATCTCCTGCCACAGCGCGCGGTAGGCGCTTGCCGCCGGTGAGGTCGGCGCGAACGCCGCGACCGGCGCCCGATGGGAACCCATCTGTTCGACCGCCGTGGCATAGGGCAGGTAGGCACCCAGCAGGTTGCCGAGCGAGGTCGGCGGCTGGGTCAGCCAGGCGCGATGCAGGCTGCGGCGGCGGTCGACCATCGAGAAGAAGGGATGCAGCCGGGTCAGCGGCAGATCCTCGCTGCGGAAGAACGCCACCAGCTGCTCGAAGGCGCGTACCGAGAGCGGCGTCGGGATCAGCGGCACGAGGATCATGTCCGCCGTGGCGAACACGTTCTCGGACAGTCGCGAAAAGCTGGGCGGGCAGTCCAGCACCAGCAGCTGGTATTCGGCGTCGAGTGGCGCGATCAGCCGGCGCAGCACGTCACGCGACTTTTTCTCCTCGGTGACCAGCAGGTCCAGGTCACGGTAGGAAATGTCGGCCGGCACCACGTCCAGGCGCGGGTGCACGCTGGCCTGCGCCTGGGCTTCCAGCGAATAGCGGCCGCGGACGAGCTTGCGGGTGCGCGCCTTCGCCTCCCGCTCGACTTCCAGATACCAGCTGGCCGCGCCCTGCGGGTCGAGATCCCACAGCAGCGTCCGTCGGCCTTCGCTCGCCGCCAGATGCGCGAGATTGACGGCCGCCGCGGTCTTGCCGACGCCGCCCTTGACGTTGTAAAGCGCGATCGTCTTCATTCGTCCGCCGCCCCCGGCAGCACCGACAGCGCCGGCAGGCGTTCCTGACGCGCGACCTCGCCCGCCCAGGTCTCCCAGTACTGCCCGAGCCGGCGCACATGCGCTTTCGGTGTCTCCGCATGCAGCCGCCTGCCCAGTGCCGTGGCCTCGCGACGCAGCTCGCTCTGGCGCCGGCCGATGGCGCCGAGCATGGCCTGCAGCGAGGACTCGTCCATCAGCGTGGGAAGCTCGAGCACTGCCTGCCGCAGCACGACCAGGTCATGGTCGTCGCCCAGCAGGTCCGAGAGGGCCTTGAGGCTGGCCTGCCGGGTTTCAAGCTCGCTCGGCCATAGCCGGCGCAGCAGCTTGCTGTGATACCACTGATCCTTCACGCGCTTGCGCCATTCGTGGTAGCGCTCGCCACCCGGTTCGGCGAGCGCCTCGGCCATGCGCGCGCAGCCCTGGCGGTAGATGCGGTGCAGGCCCGGCGCGAGCACGGCGAAGCCAGCGCCATCGAGCGGCCAGCGGCCGACCGCGCGGCGGGCCTCCTGCAGCGCCTCGATCAGCCGCTTGAGCTGCTGCGCCAGCGCGGCCGGTTCGCCGGCGGTGGCATCGCGGCGGCGCTCCAGCTCCCGGCGTATCTCCCCGGCAGCGGCCGGCAGCGGGGTCACGGCCGCCAGCTTGTCCAGCGACTCGATCACCGCCTGCGCATCCCGCACGTCCGACAGGCCCCGGGCGGCATCGCGAAACCAGGCATTCTCGCGCCGATAGGTCGGTTCGCCGAGGTCCGCACGCACCATGCGCAGCACGGCCCGGATCTCCTTGAAGCGCTTGCGGGCTTCGTGGATGCCCTCGTGTTGCTGCTCGCCCTTCAGCCGGAGCTGGGCGATGGCGTCGTCGATGCGCTCGCTGACGATGCGGCGGATCTCGCTGGGAACGGCGTGGGGATCTTCGAACCGGTAGGGCATGCGCTGGCAGGCGTGGCGAAACGGGCGCCCAGTCTAGCGCAGCGCCGGCTAGCGTTCCCGGTGCACGCGGCCGAAGTGCCAGCCCAGCAGCAGCGCCGTGAGCAGGCCGCCGCCGAAGGCCGCCAGGGCATCGGCGCTTGCGCCGAGCTCGAAGCCGCCGGCGGTGATCAGCAGATAGCCGAGCGCGAGGTTCGAGCCCCCCCACAGCACGTTCACCAGCGGCGAGGACTGGCCGCGTCCCGGCGGGTTGGCGAACGGCGTCTGAAACGGATATCCCGAGATGCCGTGGCCGAGATGGGGGATGGCGTTGGTCAGGAAGACCCCGCCGCCGAAGTGCACCAGTAAGGCTAGCCAATCCATAGCGCGTCTCTCCACAGGAACCGAAGCCGGGCCCGGCCCGCACCCGGACTTGCCGCTGCCGCTGCCAGCCGGGCCGGTGTAGACTCGCTGGCAGCGGCTGTTGCCGGTGGCAAACCGTAACCCGCGCGGTGCCGCAGGTACAGGCTCACCCCCATGAAGCCAGTAGCGAGGGTAGCGGATGGATCAGGCAACGGGCGTTCCGCGTTGGTTCCACGAGCGCGCTGCCGCTCGCCTCGACCTGCTCTACGGCGAGCAGGGTACCCGCACGCTGGAGCGACTGGCCGAACGCCTGGTGGCGCACGGCATTCGCGCCGAGGGGCCGGTGGTACCGGTGTGGACCGAGCAGGATGCGATCCTGATCACCTACGGCGACAGCATCCGCTGCCCGGGCGAGGCGCCGCTGGCGACGCTGCACCGCTTCCTCGGCGATCATCTGGCCGGCGTGATCGACAACGTCCACGTGCTGCCTTTCACGCCCTACAGCTCGGATGACGGCTTCGCCGTGATCGACTATCAGCGGGTCAATCCCGAGCTCGGCGACTGGGACGATCTGCGCCGGCTGGCGGGCAGCTTCAACCTGATGGCGGACCTGGTGATCAACCACGTCTCGCGCGAGAACCTCTGGTTCATCGACTATCTGCGGGACGAGCCGCCGGGGCGCGATTTCTTCATCGAAGCCGACCCGGCGGCGGACCTGTCGGCCGTTACCCGCCCGCGCAGCCAGCCGCTGCTCTCGCCGGTCTACCTGCGGGAGGGCACCCGCTGGGTGTGGACGACCTTCAGCAAGGATCAGGTCGACGTCAACTTCGCCAACCCCGACGTGCTGCTCGCCTACGTGGACATCATGCTGCGCTACGTCGAGACCGGCGCCCGCTTCATCCGCCTGGATGCGATCGCCTTCCTCTGGAAGCGGCCCGGCACACGCTGCATCCACCTGCGCGAGACGCACGAGGTGGTGAAGCTGCTGCGCGAGATCCTCGCGTTGGTGGCCCCCGGCACGGTGCTGATCACCGAGACCAACGTGCCCAATGGGGAGAATCTGTCCTACTTCGGCAACAGCGACGAAGCGCACATGGTGTACAACTTCACCCTGCCGCCGCTGCTGCTGCACGCCCTGCTGTTCGGCAGCTCGACCTATCTGATGCGCTGGCTGCAGGACATGCCCCGCCCGCCGCGCGACTGTACCTATCTGAACTTCACTGCCTCGCATGACGGCATCGGCCTGCGCCCGACGGAGGATCTGCTGACCCCCGATGAGGTCGAGAGCCTGATCGACACCACCCACGAGTTCGGCGCCTACGTCAGCATGAAGTCGAACAGCGATGGCACCGAGTCGCCCTACGAGATCAACGTCTCGCTGTTCGACGCCCTCGCCGGCACCATTCACGGCCGCGATCAGTGGCAGCTGCCGAGGTTCCTGTGCAGCCAGACCATCATGCTCGCCCTGCAGGGCATACCGGCGCTCTACATCCACAGCCTGACGGCGACGCCGAACGACCGGCGTGGGGTGGAGCAGACCGGGCGCACGCGGGCGATCAATCGACACAAATGGGACTACGCCACGCTCCACGCCCTGCTGGAGAATCCCATGACGCCGAACGCCCAGGTGTTCGCGGCGCTGCGGCGCCTGCTGGAGATTCGCCGGCGTCAGCCCGCCTTCCATCCGGACGCGACGCAGGAGACGCTACCGCTCGGCGAGGCCTGCTTCGGCGTGCTGCGTACCGCCGCCGCCGGTCAGCGGATCTTCGCCCTGAACAATCTCACCCGGTTGCCGCAGTCGGTGGACATCAGCGAGCACAAGCGTTTCGAGGCCGGCCGCCCCTGGTATGACCTGATCGCCGGTCGGCCGGTCAATACCGGCGGCACGGTGCTGCTGCAGCCCTACCAGAGCATCTGGCTGGCCAGCTGAGTCAGGGCACCATGGCGCTGCCTAGGCGTTGTCGCGCTCGACCGCCTCGTGCAGCTGGGCGAGGAAGTCCGGCACCGCACTGACCACCCGCTGCCAGCTCGGCATGAACGGCGTCTCCTGCGGATTAGCCATGAACGATTCGCCGGCCCGCGTGATGTTCTGCGCAAACAGCTCCACCGCCTGCTCCTCGGCGTGCCGGTCGAGCTGCATGCCGTTGGTGACCGCCTCGGCGTAGTAGCGCTCCACCATGTCCAGCGCCGTGCGGTAGTAGATGGCCTTCAGCGTGCGGAAGCTGCCGGCGGAAAACACCACCCCCTGCGTGGCCAGCTTGCGGAACAGCGCCTTGCTGATGTCCGTGCTCATCTTCGACAGGCCCGCCTGGGCATCGTCGGCCGAGAGCGGCTGGTGCTTGTGATCGTAGGCGTCGGCAATCTCGGCCTGGCAGATCCGCCCCAGCGCGTAGTTGCGATGAACCTCGGAGAGCACGCCGATCTCCAGCCCCCAGTCGCTGGGGATGCGGATCTGCCGCACGACCTCGGCGCGGGTGGCGAACTCGCCGGCCAACGGGTAGCGAAAGCTCGCCATGTAGTCGAGGTAGGGCGCCGGCCCGACCATGCGCTGCAGGGCGTCGATCAGCGGCGTGACCAGCAGTCGGGTGACCCGCCCGTTGAGTCGCTCGCCGGCCGCGCGGTAGTAGTAGCCCTTGCAGAAGTAGAAATTCAGCTGCGGATGCGCCAGCGGGTAGAACAGTCGTGCCAGCAGGCCCCGCTGATAGGTGAGGATGTCGCAGTCGTGCAGGGCCAGCAGGCTGCCGCGGCCGGAGGCGAGCGCATAGCCGTAGCAGTACCACACGTTGCGGCCCTTGCCCGGCTCGGTCGGCGCCAGCCCGTGCCGGGCGAGCAGGGCATCGAGCGCCTGCAACCGCGGCCCGTCGTGCCAGAGGATCCGGTGGTGCTGCGGCAGCCGGTCGAAATAGGCCCGCGCGTGCTCGAATTCGGCCGGCTCGGCCCGGTCCAGGCCGATGACGATCTCGTTCAGGTAACGGACCTGCGTCAGCTCGTCGAGGATGCGGGCCAGCGCCTCGCCTTCCAGCTCCGAATACAGCGACGGCAGCACCAGCGACATCGGCCGCTGGGCGGCGAACGCGCACAGCGAGTCCTCGATCTCGGTGATCGGGCGCTCGCGCAGCTTGTGCAGCGTCGTGACCGCGCCGCCCTGGTGGAAATCACCCATGCTCCTGCTCCTTGTGCCGCGGGCATCCCAGCTCATCCAGCAGCGAATCGACGGCGCGGCCCCAGCCCTCGGCGCCGGGTGCCGGGGCGATGCGGACATCGGCATGACCGGGCACTGCCAGTGCGCTGCCGTCCGGCCGCGGGATCACGATGGCCACTGCCGCCCGCTGCAGCATCGGCAGATCGTTCGGCGCATCGCCCAGCGCGATGACCTGCCCGAGAGTGCCGCCCGGCAGCAGCTCGAGCGCACTGCCCTTGTCGTGCCGGCGCGACACGTGCACGAAGAGCGCGCCGCGGGTGACGGCGAGCCCGGCCGCCTCCAGCGCCGAGGTGCAGGCGGCGAGTGCGTCCTCGTCGTCCTGCCAGTCCAGCGGCTCGGAGCACTGACGCCGGCGCGCCAGCGCGGCCGCCGCCGGCGTCAGCCCGGTCAGCGCCGCCACCTCGGCTACGTCGAGCTCACCGAAGCCGCGAAAGCGCCAGCCGTGGCGCGCGCGCAGCGCGTTCAGCCGTGCCTGCAGCTGCGCCCGGGGCACGCCGAGCACCGTCGTTTGCCAGGGCGCGTCCGGGGCCGGCCGGCGGCAGATGCCGCCGCCGTTTTCGAACACGAGCGGACCGTCGAGCCGCAGCTGCGCGGCCAGCTCGATCATCTCCGCCGCCGTCTTGGACGAGTTCAGTACGATCGGCACGCCCGCCGCCTGCGCCCGTGCCAGCGCCGGCACCGCCGGGGCCCAGCGGTAGTCGTCGTGGTTCAGCAGCGTCCCGTCCAGATCGGTGACGATGACCGGTCGCCTCATGTCCGATCCCCGAGTCGCACGGCGGCGATCGAATGGTCGGGCGCGAGCCGCAGACAGACGTCGGCCCGCGTCGGCAGCGTGGCCAGCATGTGCCGTGTCAGGCGCTCGTAGAAGGCGATGAAGCGTCGAACCTGCTCGGCATCCATGCGCTGTTCGGCCGGCAGACCCTGCTCCTGCTGGCAGCGCCATTCATGCACCTTCTCCCAACCGGGAACCTGCAGCAGGATCAGCCGCTGCAGCCGGTCGAACAGGTCGGCGTAAGGCCCCTGCAGCTGCGCATTGACGTAGCTGCGCCAGCGCCCGTCCGCATCCTCTTCGGCCTCCAGCGCGTTGATCGGCGTGGCCAGTGCGGCGGCGGGCTGCGCGCTGGCGCCGACGCACCAGCCCTCGAAGAGGATGATGTCGACAGGGCCGGTGACCTCGGGCCACTGCGCCGGCGGGCGGCGATCGTCCCGGCCCTTGTCGAAGCTCGGCAGCGCCAGGCGCTCACCGGGCCGCAGCGCCGCCAGCCGGTCGAGCAGCGAGATCGCCAGGGCGACGTCGTGGGTGCCCGGCACACCGCGAACCGCCAGCAGGGGATGGACCTCCCGAGCCAGTCGCTGCCGTTCGGCGTGCGTCAGGTACACATCATCGATCGACAGCACCGCCACGCGCAGGCCAAGGCCCGCTTCCAGCACCACCTGCAGCAGCTGACACAGGGTCGACTTGCCGGCGCCCTGGGCGCCGTTGATGCCGACCAGTAGCGGCCCCTGGGCGGGCTGGCGCGCCTGCAGCCAGCACGCCAGCGGCGCATGCAGCTGTGCCAGCAGGGCCTGCATCTGCGGCACGTGGCGGGCCGCCGCCGCGGCGGCGAACGCCGGCTCGGCGCGCGCCGCGGCGGCGTGGGCGCAGGACGCATCCATAGCATTCTGGGGCCAGAGCATGCGGCATCGGCGGGCGGGGGAGGAAGCCTACGATGGCACCGTGCACCGGCGGCTGACAAGCCGGCCCCGACATTCAAGAAGCCGTCGCCGCAGGCGATAACGGGGCAAGCTGTGATCTTCAAGGTCGCCCCGATGAGCCGTTCTCTGCATCCGTCGCTCGTGCTGGCCCCTGACGTGCCATCCGATATGTCTACGGTGGGCATGCAGACGAGCGCCGGCCCCGAGCAAATCACCCTGACGCTGCCGGAGACGGGCGAGCGGGGCGTCGCGGCACTGCTGCAGCGCCTGCATCCGGACGACCGCGAGCGTGTCCGGCGCGGGCTGGCACAGCAGGGACCAGCGGACGAGCCGCGGCCGGTTGCCGCCCGCCTGGCGGGCGAGGATGGCGCCTGGCATTGGCTGGAGCTGATCGTCAGTCAGTCGCAGCCGCAGCTGCGACTGACGGGGCGTGTGCTGAAGCCCGGCCAGCCCATCGGCGAGTCGCTGGCCGAACAGCTCGGCCAGCTGGAACTGGCGCAGGATCTGGCCAACATCGGCTACTGGCGGGTCGACCTGCGCCAGGGCGCGATCACCTGGTCGGACAATACCTATCGCATCCACGGCTATCAGGTCGGCAGCTTCACGCCGACGCTGGATGGCGTGATCGATATGTATCACGAGGATGATCGGCAGGCCGTGCGGGAGCATGTCGATGCCGCCATCGAACGCGGCCGGGAATTCTCCTTCCAGGCCCGCATCGGCGGTCTGGATGGCGTCTGTCGCGCCGTGGCGGTCCGAGGGCGGCCGCTGGTGGATGCAGCCGGCGACATCAGCGCCCTGTTCGGCGTGGTGCAGGATGTCTCCGACTACGTCGCCGCCGAGTCGGAGTTGCGCCGGCAGATCGATGATCATGCCCGGCTGTCCGGGTCACTGCGCCGGCTGCACGATCTGGCGGCGACGCATCACGCCTCGGCCACCGTGCAGTACCGGGCGTACCTGCAGGCCGGCTGCGAGCTGCTGGGCATGTCGACGGGCATCGTCAGCCATATTCGCGACGAGCACTACGAGATCATCGCCCTGCGTAGCGACAACGAGGTGCTGCGCGAGGGCCAGGTCTTCGCCGTCGGCGAGACGTACTGTGCGGAGGTTCTGCGCGTGCAGGGCCCGGTCGCCATGCACGCTGTGGGCGAGCTGCCGCACATGCGCAGCCATCCGGTCTATCGGAACCTTGCCCTGGAGGCCTACATCGGCGTGCCGATCCTGGTATTCGGCGAGATCTACGGCACCATCAACTTCACTGACGGCGCCCGCCGCGGCGCGCCCTTCACCGCTGCCGACATCGACATGGTCTCGATGATGGCCCATCGGTTGAGCACGGCGCTCGAACAGGCCTATCACGAGCAGGCTCGCCAGCAGGCGGAGATCTCGCTGCGCGAGCGCGAGGCGTTGTTCAAGAGCGCCTTCGAGATGGCGCCGGTGGGCATGGCGTTGATCGATCTGGATCATCGCTTCCTGCGCATCAACGACCGGCTGGCGCAGATCACCACGCGCCACCGTGGCCACCTGCTCGGCCAGCGCTTCGACGATCTGTTCCCGCCGGCGGAGCGCACGCGCATGCAGAAGGGCCGGGCGGCGCTGCTGCGTGGGGAGCAGGATCGCTGGGAGGGGCGCCTGCCGCTGGATGTCACCGGTCCCCACACAACCCGGATCTGGATCGACGCCACGCTCTCGCTGGTGCGTCAGGACGATGGCAGTCCGCTGTATCTGGTGGCGCAACTGCAGGATGTGACGGCACGCATCGAGGCCGAAACCCGCGTTCAGGAGCAGGCCGAGGCGTTGGCCCGGGCCAACGAGGAGCTGGGCCGGCTGGTGGTGACCGACCCGCTGACCGGGCTGGCGAATCGGCGCGCGCTGACCGAGCGGCTGGATCACGAGATTGCCCGCAGCTCACGCAGCGGGGCGCCGCTGACGGTGGCGGTGCTCGATGTCGACCACTTCAAGCGTTACAACGACGACTTTGGCCACCTCGCGGGCGATGGTGTCCTGCGGCAGCTGGCAGAACTGCTGCGCGAACAGTCGCGGGAGACCGATCTGGCCGCCCGCTACGGCGGCGAGGAATTCGTGATGCTGCTCAACGCCGCGCCGGCCGAGGCTGCCGCCCAGTGGGCAGAGCGGCTGCAGGCGCGCATCCGCGCTCAGGCATGGCCGGAGCGGGCCGTGACCCTGAGCGGCGGCATCGTGACGCTGGAGTGCGAGCCGATGCGGGGCAGCGGGCTGCGCGTCACCGGCGAAACGCTCATTCGCGCGGCGGACCAGGCCCTTTACGAGGCCAAGCGGGCCGGGCGGGATCGGGTGATCGCCGCGCCGGTCATCCGCTGCAGCTGTCCGGGCTGAGGTTCAGTCGGCGATGTGCTTGTCGAGGATCTCGAAGCCGCCGCCGGCGTCCGGCCGCAGGCGGTAGGTGATCGGGACGCCGGTCGGGATCTCCAGACCCGGGATGTCCTCGTCGCTGATGTTCTCCAGATCCTTGGTCAGCGCCCGCAGTGAATTGCCGTGGGCGGCGATCAGGATCGTCTGGCCCTGCGCCAGCCGCGGCTTGATCTCGCCCTCGAAGTAGGGCCGCACCCGCTCGATCGTATTCTTCAGGCTCTCGCCCCCCGGCGGCGGGACATCGAAGCTGCGGCGCCACAGGTGTACCTGCTCCTCGCCGTGCCGCGCGCGCGTCTCGTCCTTGTTCAGGCCCTGCAACTCGCCGTAGTGCCGCTCGGCCAGCGCAACGATGTTGAGATGCACCGGAAACTCGTCCTCGCGCAGCGCGTAGTCCTGCTGGGGCAGGCAGTCGGCCGGCTGCACGAAGATCGGCTTGCGTCCGCTGCGGCTGTGCCGCAACACGACCTGCAGCGTGGTGATCGCCCGTTGCAGATGCGAGGTGAAGGCCGCATCGATCACGGCATCCCCCAGGTGGTGCCCGGCACGTTCGGCCTCGGCCCAGCCGGTTTCGTTCAGCGGGACGTCGACCCAGCCGGTGAAGCGATTCTCTGCATTCCAGACCGACTGGCCGTGGCGGATGAGGATGAGCGTTGCGGTCATGCTGATGGCCTGCGACAGGGGGAAGCGATGATTCTAGCGAAAGCGGGCCGGCCCGGTGGCGATCGTCACGAGTCCTCGGCAGCATGGCCCGTTTCGCCCGACAGGATGCGCGTCATGGCCGATGCCTCACTCCACCGCGCGCTGGGTCTGCCCGGCGCCATCTTCATGGGCCTCGGCGCCATCCTCGGCACGGGCGTGTTCGTCAGTCTGGCGGTGGCGACGGGCGTGGCCGGCAGCGCCATCCTGCCGGCCGTGCTGCTGGCTGGGCTGCTGGCGATCTGCAACGGCCTCTCCTCGGCCCAGCTGGCGGCGGCCCATCCGGTGAGCGGGGGCACCTACGAGTACGGTTATCGCTGGCTCAGTCCCGTGCTGGGCTTCAGCGCCGGCTGGATGTTCCTGGCCGCCAAGAGCGCCTCCGCGGCGACTGCGGCGTTGGGGCTCGCCGGCTATCTGTTGCATGTGGTGCAGGGCCCGGCGGGGCTCGCGGTGCCACTGGCACTGGGAAGTGTCGCACTGTTCACGCTGCTGGTGGCGGCCGGCATCCGGCGAGGCAACCAGGCGAACCTGGCGATCGTCTCGCTGACACTGGCCGGGCTGGCCGTCTTCGTGCTCGCGGGGCTGCCGGCCGTGACGCCCGCGCAGCTCGCGCTGGCACCGCCGAGCCCCGGTGCGCTGCTGGAAGCCGCGGCGCTCGTCTTCGTCGCCTATACCGGCTACGGACGCATCGCCACGCTGGGCGAGGAGGTGCGCCAACCGGCGCGCACCATCCCGCTGGCCATCATCGTGACCCTCGGTATCACGGTCCTGCTCTACGGGGCCGTCGCGCTGGTGGCGGTGGGTACGCTGGGTGCCGCCGAGTTCGCAGCCACCGTCAGCGGCGCCGCGGCGCCGCTGGAGCAGGTGGCCGCGGCACTGCAGCGGCCCGCAGTGGCGCTGCTCGTCAGCGTGACGGCGATCACGGCCATGGGCGGCGTGCTGCTGAATCTGCTGCTCGGCCTGTCACGGGTGGTGCTGGCGATGGCCCGGCGCGGCGATCTGCCGCCCGCGCTGGCGCGGGTGGAGCAGGCATCCGGCTCGCCGCGCCGGGCGGTGCTGCTCGTCGGCGGCATCATCGCCACGTTGACCCTGGCCGGTGACGTCCGGCTGACCTGGTCGTTCAGCGCGCTCACCGTCCTGGTCTACTACGCGTTGACCAACCTGGCCGCGTTGCGGCTGGAGGCGGGGCACCGACTGTATCCGCGGGCGATCTCCTGGGCCGGCCTCGCCGGTTGCCTGGGACTGGCCTGGTGGCTGGATGTCGCCGTCTGGGCCAGTGCGGTGCCGGTGCTGCTGCTAGGCCTGCTCTGGCACCGCTACGCCCGCCGCCGCTGGGCGGGCACAGCCGGCGCTGCCTCCGATTCAGACGCCTGAGGGCTTCGCGCCCGGCGCCGGTACGGCGCGCTCGTACCAGCGCCGACTGCGGTTGATCAGTGCCACCAGCGCCAGCATCACCGGCACCTCCACGAGCACGCCGACCACGGTTGCCAGCGCGGCGCCCGACTGCAGGCCGAACAGGCTGATGGCGACGGCGACGGCGAGTTCGAAGAAGTTCGAGGTGCCGATCAGCGAGGCTGGCGCGCCGATGTCGTGCGGCAGGCGCAGGCGCCGTGCGAGCCAGTAGGTCAGGGTGAAGATCAGCAGCGTCTGCACGATCAGCGGGATGGCGATCAGCAGCATCACCAGCGGCTGAGCGAGCAGCCGCTCGCCCTGGAAGCCGAACAGCAGCACGACCGTCGCCACCAATCCCGCTGCGGTCCACGGGGCCAGCCGCTCGGTGGCGCCACGCACGGCGGCCTCGCCACCGCGGCGCTGCAGCCGCCGGCGCACCAGCACGCCGGCGGCGAGCGGCGCGAGCACGTAGAGCAGCACCGAGAACAGCAGCGTCTGCCAGGGCAGGGCGATGTCGGTCACGCCCAGCAGCAGGGCGGCCAGCGGGGCGAAGGCGACGATCATGATCAGGTCGTTGACCGCCACCTGGGTGAGCGTGTAGGTCGCATCGCCCTCGGTCAGCTCGCTCCAGACGAAGACCATGGCGGTGCAGGGGGCGACACCGAGCAGGATCATGCCGGCGATGTACTGCGTCGCATCTGCCGCCGGCACCCAGCCGGCGAACAGGACGCGGAAGAACAGCACGGCGATCAGCGCCATGGTGAACGGCTTGATCAGCCAGTTGACCGCCACCGTCAGCAGCAGCCCACGCGAACGGGTGCGGGCATGGCGGGCTGCAGTGAAGTCGACCTTCACCATCATCGGGAAGATCATCACCCAGATCAGCAGCGCGACCGGCAGATTGACGTTGGCCAGCTCCCAGCGGGCGAGCGTTGCGAACAAGGCCGGAAACAGCGTGCCGGCGAGGCATCCGAGCGCGATGCCCAGCGCCACCCACACCGACAGGTAACGTTCGAACAGACCCATGACGGCGGCGCGCCTCATGACCTCTGCCCCGAGGTGGCCTCGGCGGTATGGGCCGTGGCGGCGATGTCGGCCAGCATGCCCGGCGTGGGCGAGCCTGCGGCTGCCAGGGCATCGAGCAGCCGGTCGAGCCGACGCTGCAGTGCCTGCGCGGTGGCGACAAAGGCCTGCTCGCGATGGCTGGCGTCGCCCTCGACCCCGGCCGGATCCGGCAGCCCCCAGTGCGCCTTTGCCGGCGTCCCGGGCCAAAGCGGGCAGGCTTCGCCGGCGGCGGCGTCGCAGACGGTGATGACCAGGTGCATGGTCGGGGCATCCGGCGAGGCATAGGCATCCCATGTCTTGCTGGCGAGGCCCTCGGTGGGCACCTCGAGCCGCTCCAGTACCTGCAGCGCCAGCGGGTTCACCCGCCCTGTCGGATGACTGCCGGCGCTGAAGCTGCCGACCGGCAGCCCGCGCGTCGCGGCCTCATGTCGCAGCAGGGCCTCGCCGAGGATGCTGCGGGCGGAGTTGCCGGTGCACAGGAAGAGCACGTTCAGGGGTGGGGTCATCGGCGTCGTTCCTCTCGTGGCAGGGATTCGATGCGGCAGGCGTCAGGGTCGCCCTGGCAGCAGTTCTCGGTGAGAAAGTCGACCAGCGCCTGCATGCGGCCGAAGTTGGCGCTGTAGATCAGGCAGCGGCCCTCACGGCGGCGGTGCAACAGGCCGGCGCGGTGGAGTGATGCCAGATGAAACGAGAGGGTGGCCGGCGCCAGTGCCAGTCGTTCGCCGATGTGTCCCGCGCTCATGCCGGCCGGCCCTTCGGCGACCAGCAGGCGATAGATGGCCAGCCGGACCGGCTGGGACAGCGCATCGAACGCGGCGGAGGCGACCTTTATTTCCATGTTTCCAATAATATCGAAGTAATATGACATGGAAAAGGGGCCGAAGCCCCTTGTCCGTGTCTCGCGGCGTCGCCGCTTCAGGCCCGCGCGGCAGCAGCGATGGCATCTTCCGCCGAGTCGCTGCGCGCCAGCTCCAACAGATCGAGATACTTTTCGGCATCGAGCGCCGCCATGCAGCCGGTGCCGGCGGAGGTCACCGCCTGCCGATAGACATGGTCCATGACATCGCCCGCGGCGAACACGCCCGGCACGCTGGTGGCGGTGGCGTCGCCTTCGGTACCGCTCTTGACCTTGATGTAGCCGCCCTTCATGTCGAGCTGGCCCTCGAAGATTCCGGTGTTGGGCGTGTGACCGATGGCGATGAACACGCCGGTCACCGCGATGTCGCGGGCCTGCCCGCTGTCCACGTCACGCAGGCGAACGCCGGTGACCCCGGAGTCATCCCCCAGCACTTCCTCGACCGTGCTGTTCCAGGCGAAGCTGATCTTGCCCTCGCGCTCTTTCTCGAACAGCTGGGCCTGCATGATCTTCTCCGCCCGCAGGCTGTCGCGGCGGTGGACCAGGGTGACATGCTCGGCGATGTTCGCCAGATACAGCGCCTCTTCCACGGCCGTATTGCCGCCGCCGACCACGGCCACCCGCTGCTTGCGATAGAAGAAGCCGTCGCAGGTGGCGCAGGCGGACACGCCCTTGCCCATGAAGGCTTCCTCCGAGGGCAAGCCGAGGTAGCGGGCGCTGGCACCGGTCGCGATGATCAGCGCATCGCAGGTGTACACGCCGCTGTCGCCTTCCAGGCGGATCGGCTTCGCACGCAGATCCGCGGTGTGGATGTGATCGAAGATGATCTCCGTCTCGAACCGCTCGGCATGCTTGCGCATCCGCTCCATGAGATCCGGGCCGGTCAGACCCTCCGGGTCGCCCGGCCAGTTGTCCACCTCGGTGGTGGTGGTGAGCTGCCCGCCCATCTGGATGCCGCTGATCAGCACTGGCCCGAGATTGGCCCGGGCGCTGTAGACGGCGGCGGAGTAACCGGCCGGGCCGGAGCCCAGGATCAGCAGCTTGCTGTGCTTCGCGGTCATGTCGGTCTCCCGCAGGATGAATGGGCGCGGGGCCCTCTGGCAGCCCCGCGCGTGCGGACCGGCCGCCTCAAAGGGCGCCGGCGTTCTCTTTCAGGTATTCGGCCACACCCTCGGCGGTCGGCTTCATGCCCTTCTGGCCCTGGCGCCAGCCGGCCGGGCAGACCTCGCCGTGTTCCTCGGTGAACTGCAGCGCCTCCACCAGGCGCAGCATCTCCTCGACCTCGCGCCCCAGCGGCAGGTTGTTCACCACCTGATGCTGGACGACGCCGTCCTTGTCGATCAGGAACGAGGCGCGCAGGGCGACGCCGTCCGGGTGCTCGACGCCGTAGGCGCGCACGATCTCGTGGGTCTTGTCGGCCACGATCGGAAAGCCGACCTCGCCGATGCCGCCCTTGTCGCGCGGCGTGTTGCGCCAGGCATGATGGGTGAACTCGGAGTCGATCGAGACGCCGATCACCTGCACGTTGTGTTCCTTGAAGCGCGCCAGACGGTTGTCGTGCGCGATGATCTCGGAGGGGCAGACGAAGGTGAAGTCGAGCGGCCAGAAGAACAGCACCACATACTGCCCACGATAGTCGGACAGCTTGAAGTCGTTCTTGATGCTGCCGTCCGGCATGACGGCGGCGGCGGCGAAATCGGGAGCCTCACGCGTTACCAGTACGCTCATGGCAGAACCTCCTTGGACTTGAGTGGAATCGGCGAAGCATCATGCTAGCGAATCGCGGTCGATAGCGGAAATTGAGTTATCTCCTGAGATCGATAGTAATTTTCTATCAAACCACGCTCTGATCGCGCAGCTCGGCCACCTCTGCATCGCTGAAGCCCCAGGCCTGCAGCGCCACCTCGGAATGCTCGCCGACCTTCGGCGGCGGCCCCTGTACCTGCGGTGGCGTACGTGAGAAGCGCGGCGCCGGGGCAGGCTGGATCACACCGTCGATCTCCGTGAAGGTGCCGCGCTCGCGGTTGTGCGGGTGAGCCGGTGCCTCGTCCATGTCCAGGATCGGCATGAAGCAGGCATCGCTGCCCTCCATGATCTCGGCCCATTCCGCCCGGCTCCTGCGGCGGATGGCCTCGGCCAGCCGCGCCTTGAGCGCCGGCCACTGCCGCTGGTTCATCTGCGCCTTGAACTCGGGCACCGCATCCAGCCCGGCACGAGTGAGCATCTCGTGATAGAACTTCGGCTCGATCGCGCCGACGGCGACGTACTTGCCGTCCGCCGTCTCGTAGGTGTCGTAGAAGTGGGCGCCGCCGTCGAGCAGGTTGGTGCCCTTGTCGGTCTTCCACATCCCGCCGGCGTGGAAGCCGTACATCATCGCCATCAGCAGCGCAGCGCCGTCGGTCATCGCCGCGTCCACCACCTGGCCCTTGCCCGAGCGCTGCGCCTCGAGCAGCGCGCAGACCATACCGAACGCCAGCAGCATGCCGCCACCGCCGAAATCGCCGATCAGGTTGAGCGGCGGCACCGGGCGCTCGCCGGGCCGGCCGATGGCCGCCAGGGCGCCGCTGATGGCGATGTAGTTGATGTCGTGCCCGGCCGCATGGGCGAGCGGGCCGACCTGCCCCCAGCCGGTCATGCGCCCGTAGACCAGACGCGGATTGCGCTCGTGACACGCCTCGGGACCCAGGCCCAGCCGCTCCATCACGCCAGGCCGATAGCCCTCGAGCAGCCCGTCGGCCTGCTCGAGCAGCCGCAGCACGGTCTGCACGCCGGCCGGCTGCTTCAGGTCCACCGCGACGGACTTGCGCCCGCGTGCCATGACGTCGTACTTGCCGGACATCGACGGCGCGTTCTTGCGGTCGATCCGCAGCACCTCGGCGCCCATGTCGGCCAGCATCATGGCGCAGAACGGGCCGGGGCCGATGCCGGCCATCTCGATGATTCGCACTCCCTGTAGGGGCCCCATGATCTCCTCCTGATCTGTTCTGGTTATCGCTGCCGCAGCAGTCTGCAGGCACTCTGGCACCGGTCCGGCAGGCGCGCAAACACGGCGAATGGCCAGCGATGCGCGGCGGCCGATGCTGCGCTAGGCTTGGCCGTCGTTTGCCCTGGCCCCGCTCGATGTCGCCTCGTCCGTTGCTCTTGCGCCTGCCGTTGTTGTTGCTGTGCTGGTTCTCGGTCGCCGCCGCCCAGCAGCCGGCGATTCCCGGTCTCGATGCCCTGCAGGGCCGGCTGGCCGCGCCGACGGCGCAGGCCGAGGCCCCGGCCGAAGCAACCCGCGCTGAGCCGCCCGACGCTGCCCGCGAGGCGCTGGCCGCGGCCGAACGCTACCGCGAGCGCACCGCCCGCCTGCGCGAGCGGGCGGCGCGGGCGGCAACGGAGATCGCCGCGCTGGCCGACGCGCCCGTGGCCCTGCCGGCGCCGGCACCGGAGAGTGATCTGCCGACGCTGGAGGAGGCGCTGCAACAGGCCGAGCTCGCGCTCGCCAGCAGCGAGACCGAGCTCGAGCAGCTGCGTCAGGAGCGCTACGCGCTGGCCGCCCGCGCGCCGGCGGCGCAGCAGGAGCTGGCGACGGCGCAGCGCGAGCGTCAGCAGCTGCGCCTCGAAACGGATCTGCAGCGCCCTGTGGGCGAGATGACGCCCGCCGAGCTGGAGCGCCTGGCGCAGTACCACGCGCGGGATGCCCAGATCGAGCTGCTGCAGACGGAGCTGGCGACCCAGGACGCCCGCCGGGAGCTGCTGCGGGCGCAGGAAGCCGCGGCAGCACGCCGACGGGACGCGCTCGCCGAGGCGGTCGCCGAACTGCAGACGCGCCTTGGCCAGCAGCGGCAGGCGGCGGCCAGCGAGGCCGCGGCGCAGAGTCAGGCGTTGATCCGGGCCCTCGGCGAGCAGGGTGAGCAGCTGCGGGCGGTTGCCGACCAGGCGCTCACGCTGGCGGACGAGCTGCGCGGCGTTGCGAGTCGCGCCGAGCAGCTCGACCAGCGCGAGCAGGCGCTGTCGGCGCGGCTGGAGGAGGTCGAGGCACTCTATCGCAACACCCAGGCGCAGCTGGAGATCGCGGGCCTTGGCGGTTCGCTCGGTCAGGTACTGCATCAGCAGCGCGATCGCCTGCCGGACGTGCGCAGCTATCGTCGCGGCGCCTCCGAGCGCAACGAACAGATCGCCAACGCCCAGCTGCGCCAGTTCCAGCTCGACGAACAGCTGCGGCTGCTGCAGCCGCCGGAGGCGCTTGCCGAACAGCTGCTGGCGCAGTCCGGACTGCCGCCGACCGAGCGCAGCAGGATGCGGCAGGACGTGATTGCGCTGCTGCGCGAACAGCAGGATCTGGTGCACCAGCTGGCGCGTGCCTATTCCGGGCTGGTGAGCCAGCTGGCACAGATCGACGCCACCGAGCGTCAGCTGGTCGAGGCGAGCCAACGCTATGCATTGCTGCTCGACGAGAACCTGCTCTGGATCGCCAGTCATGCACGGCTGGATGCCGCCTGGCCACGGCTGGTCGTCCAGGACGCGATGCGCATGCTGGCACCGCGCCAGTGGCTCGACACCGGGGCGACGCTGCTGCGGGCACTGCCGCGCTACCTGCCTCTCACGCTGCTGCTGTTCGCCGCGCTGGCGCTGTGGTGGCGGCTGCGCCCGGCGCTGCGCGCCCACATGCGGCGCACTGCCGAGGCCGTCGGCTGGCTGGAGCGCGATCGGCTGGTGAATACCGTCACCGCCATGCTGGCAGCGGCGGCGCTGGTGGCCCCGGTTCCCTCGCTGATGGGCTGGCTCGGCTGGTTGCTGCGCGGGGCGGCGCAGACGCCCTTCGTCTCCGGCCTGGGGCAGGGGTTGATCAATGCCGGCCTGATGATCTTCATCGTCGAGACCTACCGGCGCCTCGCGCGCGTGGATGGCGTCCTGCAGCGGCACTTCCAGTGGCAGCGAGGCACGCTGACCCTGCTGCATCGCCAGCTCGGCGCCATCAGCATGCTGGTGCTGCTGAGCGCGATACCCATCGCCGTCGCCCAGGCGGCACCGGAGATCTCGACCGGTGGCCTGGCGCGGCTGATCTTCATGCTCGCCTCGCTGGTCCTCGCTGTGATCGCCCTGCGCCTGTTCCGGCCCGACACGGGCGTGTTCGCCGGTGTGCTGCAGCGTCGGCCGGGGGGTGCGGCCGCGCGCTTTCGCTACCTGTGGTTCTCCGCCCTGGTGGCGGCGCCGCTGGCGCTCGGGCTGATGGCCGGCTTCGGCTATTACTACACCGCGGCGCAGCTGCAGGGGCGACTGTTCCTGACCGGTTGGCTGCTGTTCACGGCGGTGCTGCTGTTCAATCTGTTCCTGCGCAGCCTGCGGGTGGCGCAGCAGCGCCTGATCATCAAGGAGGCCGCCAAGCGCCAGGTCCGCGAGGAGCGCCGGGAGTCGGACGACCGGCAGCGGCTGACGGCCGCCGGTGAGGCGGTGCCCGCGGTGCTGGACGAGCAGGTGATCGACCTGAGCGCGGTCAACGCCCAGGTGCGCTCGACGCTGAACCTCTCGCTGGCGCTGTTCGTCGGCGTCGGTCTGTATCTGCTGTGGGCCGACGTGCTGCCGGCACTGAACATCTTCAACCGCGTCACGTTGTGGAGCTACACGCTGCCTGGCGAGGCCGGTCCGGAACGCTACGTGATCACCCTCGGTTCGGTCGGCCTGGCCGTACTGGCGGTGGGGCTCGCGGTTGCCGCGGCGCGCAACGTGCCGGGCCTGCTGGAGGTGACGGTGCTCCAGCGCCTCTCGCTCGATGCCGGCAGCCGCTACGCCATCGTGGTGCTCAGCCGTTACCTGATCGCGGTGATCGGCGTGGTGGTCGTGGTCAACCTGCTGCGGATCGACTGGGGCCGCGCGCAGTGGCTGGTGGCGGCGCTGGGCGTGGGCCTGGGCTTCGGCCTGCAGGAGATCGTGGCGAACTTCGTCTCCGGCCTGATCATCCTGTTCGAGCGGCCGATCCGGGTAGGCGATACGGTCACCGTGGGGGATGTGACCGGCACGGTGCAGCGGATCCGCATCCGCGCCACCACCATCGTCGACTGGGACCGCAAGGAGCTGATCGTGCCGAACAAGACCTTCGTCACCGACCGGCTGATCAACTGGACGCTCAGCGACCCGATCACCCGCATCGTGGTGCCCGTCGGCATCGCCTATGGCTCCGACACCGAGCTGGCGCGCCAGACCATGATGAAGGTGGCCAAGGCGCAGCCCGACGTGCTCGCCGACCCGCCGCCGGCCGTGCTGTTCCTGGGCTTTGGCGACAGCGCGCTGAACTTCGAGGTGCGGGTCTTCGTCAGCGGGCTCGGCCATCTGCTGCCGACCCGCTCGGCGCTGCACTTCGCGCTGGATCAGGCGCTGCGCGAGGTGGAGGTGGAAATTGCCTTCCCGCAGCGGGATCTGCACCTGCGCAGCGTCGATCCGGCGCTCACCGAACTGTGGCGGTCGCAAGGCCCGCGGGAGGATGCCGGCTAGCCGCTGCCGCACAACTGCAATCTGAACGTTACCGGCACGTCATCCGCGCGCCGTACGGTGGCTCTGGCTGGCGGCAGGAGGCTCGCCAGCCGGCAACCTACGTCGACGTAAGAGGCCGGTGATGAAAATAGTGCTGGTGACCGACGCCTGGCTCCCGCAGATCAACGGCGTGGTCCGCACGCTCACGCAGCTGCGCGATCAGCTGCTGGCACGGGGCCACGAGGTCCACGTGATCGCTCCCGATCTGTTCCCCACGGTGCCACTGCCGACCTACGCCGAGATCCGGCTGGCCGTCGGTGCCGATGCCAAGGTCGGACGCATGCTCTGGGAGTTCGATCCGGACGCGGTGCACATCGCCACCGAGGGACCGCTGGGCCTGGCGGCGCGGCGCTACTGCATCCGGCGCCGGCTGCGCTTCACCACCTCCTTCCACACGCGCTTCCCCGAATACGTCAAGCAGCGCCTGCCCTTCCTGCCGCTCTCCCCCGGCTACGCCATGGTGCGCTGGTTCCATGACGCCGCCGCCCGCACCATGGTCAGCACGCCCGAGTTGCGCGATGAGCTGCACGGGCGCGGCTTTGGCAATCTCGTGCTCTGGTCGCGTGGGGTGGACACCGAGCTGTTCCGGCCGCTGGGCAAGTCGGCCCTGGACGGGCCGGGCCCGCGCTTCATGTACATGGGGCGGGTCGCGCCGGAGAAGAACATCGAGGCTTTCCTGCAAGCGTCCCTGCCGGGCAGCAAGTACGTGGTGGGCGACGGCCCGGCGCGGCTCGAGCTGCAGCGGCGCTATCCGCAGGTCACCTTCACCGGCGCCAAGTCCGGCGAGGATCTCGCGCGCCATCTGTCTGCCGCCGACTGCTTCGTCTTCCCCAGCCGCACCGACACGCTCGGCCTGGTGGTGATGGAGGCGATGGCCTGTGGCGTGCCGGTGGCCAGCTATCCGGTCAGCGGTCCGGCGAGCATGATCCGCCAGGGTGTGACCGGCGTGATGGACGAAGATCTCGCCACCGCGGCCCGCGCCGCGCTGGCCCTGGATTCGGCGGCCTGCCGGCGCTACGCCGAGTCGCTCTCGCTGGCCGCCTCCACCGAGCAGTTCCTCGGCAACCTCGTGCCGGCCCGGCCACGGGTCGACATCTCGGTGCTCGAGCCGGTGTATTCGCGCCGCCAGGAAGCCTGATGCCATCCCGCCGCCACGGCGCCCGCCCGGGGAGTCCCGCATGACCACCAATGTCCGACCGCTGCGCAGCCTGCACTACCGCACGGTGTGGATCTCCGACGTGCACCTCGGCTCGCGCGCCTGTCAGGCCCGTCAGCTGCTGGACTTCCTGCGCAGCGTGCGCTGCGACCGGCTCTACCTCGTCGGCGACATCATCGACCTGATGGCGCTGCGCAAGGGCTTCTATTGGCCGCAGCCGCACAACAACGTCATCCGCGCGCTGCTCGGCGCCGCCAAGCACGGCACGGACATCATCTTCGTGCCCGGCAACCATGACGCGCAGCTGCGGGATCATGCCGGGCTCGACTTCGGCCGCCTGCGCATTCGCCGCCAGGCGCTGCACGTGACCGCCGAGGGCAAGCGCTATCTGGTGATGCACGGCGATGAGTTCGACAGCGTCGTCTACATCTCCGAGGGCATGGAGCGCGTCGGCAGCAAACTCTACGAGGGGCTGGTCCGGCTGAACCAGCCGCTCAATCGCGTGCGCAGCGCGATGGGCCAGCCCTACTGGTCGCTGCCCACCTACCTGAAGAGCCGCGTGAAGAACGCCGTGAGCTACGTCAGCGATTTCGAGCAGGCGGTGGCGCGCGAAGCGGCCAAATACGAAATCGACGGTGTGATCTGCGGCCACATCCACCGGCCGGAGCTGCGCGATATCGGCAACGTCCGCTACGCCAACTGCGGCGACTGGGTAGAGCATTGCAGCGCCCTGGTGGAACGGCAGGACGGGCAGCTTTCGCTGCTGGACTGGTCCGAAACGGCGCGGCGCGCCGTGGCTGCCAGCGGCGTGGCCTGAGCGTCGCGCCCCGGTCCGGGCGTGGGCGCTGCGCCGCCGCTGCGGTAAACTCCCCGCGCGCCCCTCTCCCGGCCCGTGCATGTCCCGTCCGAAGTCTCTGTATCGCGTCAGCTTCCTGAACCAGGGCAAGGTCTACGAGATCTACGCCCGCAAGGTGCACCAGGAGCCGCTCTATGGCTTCGTGACGCTGGAAGAGCTGGTGTTCGGGGCGCAGTCGGAAGTCGTGGTGGATCCGGGGGAGGAGCGGCTCAAGAGCGAGTTCGCCGGGGTGAGCCGCAGCTTCGTGCCGATGCACGCGATCATCCGGATCGATGAGGTGGCCGAGCAGGGCGGCGCGCGCATCCGCGACGCCGAGGGCAACGTCACTGCCTTTCCCGGCACGCACTACTCGCAGCAGCCGCGGCCGCCTCGGTAGGCGCGCGGCATGGCGCTGCGCTTCGCCAGCCTTGGCAGTGGCAGCCGGGGCAACGCCACCGTTGTGGTTCGTGATCGCACCCGCCTGCTGCTGGACTGCGGCTTCGGTCTGCGGGAGGCGACGCGGCGGCTGGCGACGCTGGGGCTGGCGCCGGCCGATCTCACGGCCATTCTGGTGACGCACGAACATGCCGACCACATCGGCGGCGTCGCCCGCCTGGCGCGCCGGCACGCACTGCCGGTGTACATGACGCCGGGCACCTGGCAGGGCGCCGGCCGGCCCGACATCGAGCGGCTGGAGCTCATCAGCCCGCATGAATCGTTCGCCGTGCAGGACCTGCAGGTGTGCCCGTATCCGGTGCCGCACGACGCCCGCGAGCCGTGCCAGTTCCTGTTCGACGATGGCGCCCACCGGCTCGGCGTGCTGAGTGACACCGGCGCGAGCACGCCGCATATCGTCGCGCAGCTGCAGCGGCTCGATGCCCTGTTGCTGGAGTTCAACCATGATCGGCAGCTACTGGCGCAGGGGCCGTATCCGGCCATGCTGCGCCGGCGGGTCGGCGGTGACTGGGGGCATCTGAGCAACTGTCAGGCGGCGGGGCTGTTGCAACAGCTCGATCGCTCCTGCCTGCAGCATTTGGTGGCCGGCCACATCAGCGAGCAGAACAATTCCCCGGCGCATGTGCGGGCCGCGCTCGGGGCGGTGCTCGCCGCCGAGGCGGAGGGCATGGAGCTGGCCGATCAGGATGCGGGGCTCGGCTGGCGCGAGCTACGCTAGCCGGCGTCGTCCGCCAGCTGCTACGGATGAGGAGAGCCTGAGATGCTGCAGATTCCCGGGGGCGAGGCGCTGTCGGCGTTCCGCCAGACCAAGCTCGTCGAGCGCCTGGCGCCGCTGCTGCCGGGACTCGAGTCGATCACGGCCGCCTACCTGCACCTGGTCGACGCCGAGCCGCTGAGCACGGCGCACGAAGCCGTCCTGACACAGCTGCTGACCTATGGTCCGCCACCCCCGACGCCGCCGGCCGGCGCGCCCGCGCTGCTGGTAGTGCCACGGCTCGGTACCGTCTCGCCCTGGTCGAGCAAGGCGACCGATATCGTCCGCAGCTGCGGGCTCGACACCATCCGCCGCATCGAGCGCGGCGTGTGCTACCACCTGCCGGGCGTGCCGGAGAGCGCGATTTTCGAGCCGCCGGTGCTGGCTCTGCTGCACGACCGCATGACCGAGACCGTGCTGCGCGATGCCGCCGAGGCGGCGCTGCTGTTCGAGCATCCCCGACCCACGCCGCTGGCGCAGGTGGATGTGCTGGGGGAGGGCCGAGCCGCGCTGGTGCAGGCCAATGCTCGCCTGGGGTTGGCGCTCGCGGCGGACGAGATCGACTATCTGCTGGAGAACTTCACCCGGCTGCGGCGCAATCCGACCGACGTCGAACTGATGATGTTCGCGCAGGCCAATTCCGAGCACTGCCGGCACAAGATCTTCAACGCCGACTGGGTGATCGACGGCACGCCGCAGCCGCGCTCGCTGTTCGCGATGATCCGCCACACCCACGAGCGCAACCCCGGTCCGGTGCTGTCGGCCTACCACGACAACGCCGCCGTGATGCGCGGCGCCCCCGGCCAGCGCTTCGTACCGGGGGCGCAGGATGGTGTCTACCGGCGCGAGCCGGGCGAGGTCGACATCCTGATGAAGGTGGAGACGCACAATCACCCGACCGCCATCGCGCCGCGGCCGGGCGCGGCCACCGGCGCGGGCGGCGAGATCCGCGACGAGGCTGCCACGGGCCGTGGCGCACGGGCGAAGGCGGGACTGACCGGCTTCGCCGTCTCCAACCTGCACCTGCCGGGGCGTAGCCGGGCATGGGAAGCCCGGCCGGCGCGGCCGGCGCAGCTGGCCAGCGCGCTGGAGATCATGCTGACCGGCCCGCTCGGCGCTGCAGGCTTCAACAACGAGTTCGGCCGCCCGGCGCTGGCCGGCTTCTTTCGTACCTACGAGCAGCGGGTGCACGGGGCGGCGGGGCTGGAGGTGCGCGGCTACCACAAGCCGATCATGCTCGCCGGCGGCTTCGGCAACATCCGCCGCGATCAGGTCGCCAAGCGGACCATCGAGCCGCAGGCGGAGCTGATCGTGCTGGGCGGGCCGGCCATGTTGCTGGGCCTCGGCGGGGGCGCCGCCTCCAGCATGAGCAGTGGCGCCAGCAGTGCCGAGCTCGACTTCGCCTCCGTCCAGCGCGACAACCCGGAAATGCAGCGGCGCTGCCAGGAGGTCATCGACTGGTGCTGGCGCCAGGGCGAGGACAACCCGATTCTCGCCATCCACGACGTGGGCGCGGGCGGGCTGTCGAACGCGCTGCCCGAGCTGGTGGCCGACAGCGAGCGGGGCGGCCGGTTCGACCTGCGCGCCATCCCCAGCGCCGACCCGGGCATGTCGCCGATGGAGCTGTGGTGCAACGAGGCGCAGGAGCGCTACGTACTGGCCATCTCGCCTGCCGATCTGCCGCGATTCGCCGCCGCCTGCGAGCGCGAGCGCTGCCCTTGGGCGGCGGTCGGCCAGGCCACCGAGGCCCGTCAGCTGGTGCTCGACGACCCGCTGTTTGGCAATCGGCCGATCGACATGCCGCTGGCGGTGCTGCTCGGCAAGCCGCCGCGCATGCAGCGCGACGCGCGCCGCGTCGAGCGCGACTTCGCTTTACACGAGGCCGCCGAGGCGACGCTGGCGCAGGTGCCGTTGCAGGAGGCGGCCTACCGGTTGCTGCGTCTGCCGACCGTCGCCGACAAGACCTTCCTGGTGACGATCGGCGATCGCACGGTCGGCGGCCTGGCGGTGCGCGACCCCATGGTCGGACCCTGGCAGGTGCCGGTGGCGGATTGCGCCATCACCGCCACCGACTTCGACGGCTACACCGGCGAGGCCATGGCAATCGGCGAGCGCCCGCCGGTGGCGCTGCTCGATCCGGCCGCCGCCGCCCGGCTGGCGGTGGGCGAGGCGCTGACCAATCTCGCCGCCGCCGGCATCGGCGATACGGCCGAGGCGGTGCTGTCGGCCAACTGGATGGCTGCCGCCGGCCATCCGGGCGAGGACGCGGGGCTGTACGCGGCCGTGCAGGCGGTGGGCATGGAGCTGTGTCCCGCGCTCGGCATCGCCATTCCGGTGGGCAAGGATTCGCTGTCGATGCGGGCGGCGTGGGAGGCCGGCGGCGAGAAGCATGCGGTGACTGCGCCGCTGTCGCTGGTCGTCACCGCCTTTGCCGCGGTGGCCGACGTGCGCCGGCACGCGACCCCGCTGCTGGATCTCGACGCCGACAGCGAGCTGTTGCTGCTCGATCTCGGTGCCGGGCGCCATCGCCTGGGCGGCTCCTGCCTGGCGCAGGTCTACGGCGAGCTCGGCCGGCACGCGCCCGATGTCGACGCGCCCGCGCAGTTGCGGGCCTTCGTGCGGCTGGTGGGCAGACTGCTGGCCGAGGGCCGGCTGCTCGCCTATCACGACCGCAGCGACGGCGGCCTGTTCGTGACGCTGGCGGAGATGGCGTTTGCCAGCCGCTGCGGCCTGCAGATCGACTTGCAGGGCCTGACCGGTACGCCGGCCGCCGTGCTGTTCGCCGAGGAACTCGGCGCAGTGCTGCAGGTGCGCAGCGCCGACCGGGCGCTGGTGACGCAGCGCCTGGCCGAGGCGGGGCTCGCCGGGCTTGCCCACTGGATTGGCCGGCCCGTGCCGGGGCGGCGGCTGCGCATCGGGGCGGGCGACGCGGCGTGGCTGGACGAGGACCGCACGGCGCTGCACCGCGCCTGGTCGGAGACCAGCTTCGCCATCCAGAGCCTGCGCGATGAGCCGGACTGCGCCCGGGAGTGGTACGAGGCGCTGGCAGATCGGGACGATCCCGGCCTGCGGCCGCGGTTGAGCTTCCGGCCGGAGGAGGATCCGCTGCGTGGACGGGCGGCCACCCGGGTCGAGCGTCCGCGGGTGGCGATCCTGCGCGAGCAGGGCGTGAACGGGCAGATCGAGATGGCCGCCGCCTTCGACCGCGCCGGTTTCGAAGCCGTGGACGTGCACATGACCGACCTGCTGGCTGGCCGCCAACGGCTGGCCGACTTCAGCGGGCTGGCCGTGTGCGGCGGCTTCTCCTTCGGCGATGTGCTCGGCGCCGGTCGCGGCTGGGCGAGTGCGATCCGCCATCACGAGTCGCTGCTGCATGCCTTCGCCGACTTCTTCGCCCGCGCCGACAGCTTCACGCTCGGCGTGTGCAACGGCTGCCAGATGCTCTCGCAGCTGCGCGATCTGATCCCCGGCGCGGCGGCCTGGCCGCGGTTCGTCACCAACCGCTCCGAGCGCTTCGAGGCTCGCCTGAGCCTGGTGCGCATCCTGCCTTCACCGTCGATCCTGCTGCGCGGCATGACCGATTCGGTGCTGCCGGTGGCGGTTGCCCATGCCGAGGGGCGGGCTGCATTCGATGACCCGGTGCAGCGGACGCAGGCACAGGTGTGCATCCAGTTCGTGGACGGCCGTCACCAGCCGACGGCCCGCTACCCCTGGAGTCCGAGCGGCTCACCCGACGGCATCACCGGACTCACCAGCGAGGATGGCCGGGCCACCATCCTGATGCCGCACCCGGAGCGGGTGATCCGCAGCATCAACTACTCCTGGCACCCAGCCGGCTGGCCGGAGGCGGGCCCGTGGCTGCGGATGTTCCGCAACGCCCGCGCCTGGGTCGGCTAGGACCGCATGGACCGGCGGCGGCAGGGCCACGCCCGCCGCCGGTCCCGCCGCGGTCAGCGCAGCTGGATCTTGCCGCCGAGCCCGCCCGCGCCGCCGAGCCCGCCCGGACCGCCCATGCCGCCGAGATCCCCGGCGCCGGGCACCACGAGCCCGCCGGCACGCTCGCGCTGCATTTCCTGCAGCTCGCGGGCGGCTTCCTCGATCGCTTGCTGGGCCGCCTCGGCGAAGCCGTCCACGGCCTTGGCTAGCGTATCGGCCTCGATGCCGAAACTCAGCGGCAGCGGGCCCATCGGTGTCATCAGCTGGGCCTGGCCGACGAACAGCGTGGCTCGCCCGGCGTCCGCCTCGCCGTCGGCGGTGACCGGCACCATCTGCCGGAGAGTGCCCACGCGCTGGTCGGTGTAGGTCTCCTCCCGGTACAGGCCGTTGGGATTCATGCTGAGATCGGTGGTGGTGTCCTGCGCCATGGCGCGCTCCCGTTGGAAAGTCAGCGCTCCATTCTACCCTTGCTGCGGCCGGCATCCGACCGGCGCCGGTGCCTGGCCGGCTAGGGCGCCGGTGTGGCGGGTTCGACGCCGTAGGCGAGCAGCACGTTGCCACCGGCGAATAGGCCGGCGTAGCCCGATTGGATCAGCACCAGCCCACCGGCGACGACCGGCCCGTCCACGTCGATCGCGCCGCCGTGCGCCCCGCTGCCGGCTTCGGGAAACGCGACTGCCGTATCGGTCTGCCAGAGCACCCGACCGTCCGTCGGCGCGTAGGCGCGCAGCTGGCCGGAGACCGAGCCGGCGAAGATCGCCGCCGGCGTCGCCGTGGGTGGTGCGGACATGCCGGCGGCGCAATTGCCTGTCGCGCAGGGCGCGTCGGGCTGGCGCCAGCGCAGTTCGCCGGTGCGTGCATCGAGCGCGTTCAGTGCCGGCTGCGGCGGCCCGGGCGGCGCGGCGCCACGGAAGATCAGGACTTTCAGATCGGCATCGGAGATCGGCACGTACAGGCGCTCGCCATCGCTCGCCATGCCCCAGTGGACGCCGCCGAGCGGGCCGCCACGCCCCAGTCGCCGATGCCAGTGCACGGCGCCATCGGTGGGCGAAAGGGCGTAGACCTCGCCCGTCTTCTGGCCGACGATCAGGCGCTGTTGCGCGCCGTTGCCGAGCAGCATCACCGCCGCGCCGATGTCGAGGTCCGGGCCGGCCTGCGCCGGGCAGTTGAAGCTCAGCGGCGTGACGCAGCCGATGTTCCAGGCGTCATCGGCCAGCAGCTGACGGCGCCAGCGCAGGGCGCCGTCGGCCAACGCCAGCGCCCAGACGGCGTTGCTGCCGGGCGTGGTGGGCCGCGTGTAGTTCTGGCCGGTGCCGACGTAGAGCTGGCCGCGCGCGGCATCGATCGTCGGCGTGTTCCACACTGGCGCGCCCGCCGGCCCGAAGCGGGTGCCGATCAGGCCGCGGCGGCCCTGCGCCCGGGCGGGGGTGGGGATGGTGGGCGTGTACCAGAGGCGCTCGCCGCTGACGGCATCGAGGGCGGCGACACCGCCGCGGAAGGTGCAGCAGTCATACAGCGGGTTCGCGGCGCGCAGCACCTCCAGTGCACTGATGCCGACGTATAGCCGGCCGGCATGGTAGGCGGGCGCGGCAGTGATCTTGGCGTCCGGGTGCGGATCGAGCCGCTCCCGCCAGAGCAGCGCGCCGTTGCGGGCGTCGCGGGCGACCACGGCGCCGTCCTCGTCGCCGTAGAACAGCCGGCGCCCCTGCGGCAGGTCCACCAGGACCAGCGCCGTGCGCACGCCGGCCGGCCCGGGTACCTGCCAACGCGGACAACCATCGCTGGGGTCGAGCGCGACGACGCTGCCGTTCGGGCTGCCGAGATAGATCGTGTCGGTGGTGACCGCCGGCTGGCTGCGCAGGCGCCCGCCCTGTGGATGCACGAACACCCAGCGCAGCGTCAGCCGCGGGATGTCGGCGGCGGCCAGTCCGGTCGTGGTCGCTGGGTACCAGCGGCGGTTGTGCGGCCCGGCGCCCCAGTCGCCGACGAGGATCTCCGCGTTCGGCGCCGGCGGGGACTTCTCGGCCACGCAGGCCGCCTGCGCGTGGGCGGTGACCGGCGCCAGCCAGAGCAGGAGCCAGAGCAGCGTGCGGCGCGTCGGCCAGCGCGACGCGCCGGCGGCCGAGCGCAGGCGCCCGCCGGTGCGATCGGGCAGGAGTGACATGGCGGGTCCCGCTACAGGCTTGCCGGCAGCCTAGGTCAGGGCGCCGGCCGGTGCCAGCGCAGGTCGGCTACTGCCGTTGGCGGATGGCGTCGATCAGCTCCCCCTTGCGCATGCCGCTGCGACCCGGGATGTCGAGCTCGCGGGCACGGTTGTAGAGCTCCGCCTTGCTGCGCTCTGTCAGCGGACGGTTCGGATTGCCGGTGCCCTGAGTGCGCCGGTTGGGGGTGCGACCGGCCTCTCGTCGATGCTTGTTCACCGTGCGCGCGGCGATCTCCTCGGCCCGCTCGGAGCGCACGCCGCGCCCCTTGCTGGCGTCCTTGATGTGCTCGTACATCCGCTCGTCTTTGTCACTCCACTTTGGCATGTCGCACCTCGCTGGATTCGGGGCAGTCAGCCGCCCGGCGGCGTGACCGGCCTCAGCATGATTTCGTTGACGTCGACCGTCGGCGGCTGGGACAGCGCGTAGAGCACCGCCGCGGCCACGTTCTCCGGTTGCAGCGCATCGGGCTTGGCTTCATCGAAGAAGGGCGTGTCGACCATCCCCGGCTCGATCAGCGTCACCCGCACGCCACTGCCCTTGAGTTCCTCGCGCACCGAATGGCCGATACCGCTGACGGCCCACTTGGTGGCCGAGTAGGGCGAGCCGGCGATGGTGACGCGGCCGGCGACCGAACCGGTCAGCAGCAGGTGGCCACGGCTGCGCTGCAGGGCCGGCAGACAAGCACGCAGCGTCAGCATCACGCCGTAGACGTTCACCATCACCAGCGAGCGCCAGACCGCCACATCGCCGCCGGCGAAGCCGCCGGGGCTGCCGCCGCGTCCGGCATTGGCGAAGGCGGCATCGAGCTGGCCGAAGCGCTCCAGCGTCTGTGCCACCAGCCGCTGCTGCGCGTCCCAGTCGGTGACATCGCAGGGCACTGCCAGGGCCCGATCGGCCCCGAGCTCCTCGACCAGCGCGGCCAGCCTGTCCTGCGAGCGGGCCGCCAGGGCCAGCTGCCAGCCGGCCGCCGCGGCGGCGCGGGCCGTGGCTTCGCCAATGCCGCTGGAGGCGCCGGTGATCAGCAGGGTCTTCGCGTTCATCGCGCCTCCCGGGCGTCGTGTCCTTCGGCCGTCAGCAGCCGATCGGGATGGGTGTAGAGGTTGGCGCGGCCTTCGCGCAGGAAGCCGACCAGCGTCACGCCATGGCGCGCGGCCAGCTCGACCGCGGCGCTGCTCGGCGCCGAGACGGCACAGACCAGCTCGGCGCCGGCGCGGATGCTCTTTTGCAGCAGCTCGAAACTCGCCCGGCCGCTGAGCAGCACGCAATGGCCGGTCAGCGGCAGCAGGCCGTCGAGCAGGGCGCGGCCGACCAGCTTGTCCATGGCGTTGTGCCGGCCCACATCCTCCCGCAGCAGCACCAGGCGGCCGGCGGCATCGAACAGCGCGGCGGCGTGCAGGCCGCCGGTATCGGCGAACAGGCGCTGCGCCGCCCGCTGGCGCCGCGGCAGCTGCAGCAGCGTGCCCATGGGAAAGCGGGTCTGGTGGGCGACTCCGGCCAGGTTACCCAGTGCTGTCAGGTCCGCCTTGCCGCAGACGCCGCAGCTGCTGGTGGTCACGCCGGCGCGTGCCAGGCGCGGCAGGCGCGCTTTCGCGGCGGGCGCCAGCGTCACCGCCAGCGCCTGCCCATCCGCAGCCGGGTCCAGCGCCAGCAAGTCCTCGGCCTGGCTCACCACGCCCTCGGCGTAGAGCAGCCCGGCGGCGAGCTCCGCGTCGTGACCGGGGGTGCGCATGGTCACCATCGGCGCGGCGTCCTCGACCTGCAGCGAGAGCGGCGCCTCGACGGCCAGGGTATCGTCCACCGCCTGCTGCCAACGACCCTCGCGCCAGGTCTGCAGCCGGACCGGCATCCGCCCGGCCGGCGGCGAGGACGGGTATGGCACGCTCATGCGTCGGGCGCCGGCGCGGCCTCGCCCGACGACACAGCCCCCGCCGGATTCGGCCGGCGACTGGCGGCGGTGAAGGCCTTCACTGCGCCGAGCAGGGGACCGGCAGCCCGCCAGAGCTGGTCGTCGCGCAGCAGGTCGAAGGTGCCGCGCAGGCCACCGCGTGGCTGTGGCGTGGCCGGATCGTGCAGCGCCGCCAAGGCCGCGCCGGCGCCGGCGAAGGTGCGGGCGATGTCGTCGGGATCCAGCCGGGACAGGCCGTCGGCCGCCTGCGCGAGATTGCGCAGGATGTCGATGCCGCGGCTGTGATTGACGGTGTCGGTCGTGATGGTGGCCAACTCGGGCGCGGCGGCCACGGCAGTGCGGGCCAGGCGCAGCACGCCGTGGGCGTGCAGCGTCTGTACGAGGGCGTCGAGCTCTTCCCACGCCGGATCACGTGGCGGCTGGCTCGGCAGCGGTCGGTGCGACAGCGGTTCGGCCATCAGTACAGCTCCTTGGTGCGCTTCGGTGCCGGTGGCGGCTCGTAGCCTTGCCGTCCCCATTTGCGGTCGACCTGTACACCCGGCACCGGGACGCGCTCGTAGTGGCGGAAGTTGGCGCGGGGCAGCGGATCGTCGTGGCGGGTATCGTCCAGCCGTTCCAGCCGCACGGCGACCTCCTTGAACGCCGGCGTGTCCACGACCGGATCGGCGTGATTGCCGGTCAGCAGGTTGATGGGGTGCACGGTGGAGTTCATCGGCATGTAGAGCTCACGGCCGCGCACGCGGTCGGTCACGTGCACGCCGACCTTCACCGCGCCGCGCCGGGAAATCAGCCGGACCTGCATGCCAGTGCCAAGGCCCCGTTCGGCAGCCAGTTCCGGCGAGATTTCCACGAAGGTATCCGGCAGCTTGTGCAGGAAGCCCGGATGCTTGCCGGTCAGCGCCGCCTCGTGGAAATGTTCCAGCACTCGGCCGTTGTTCAGCCAAAGGTCGTAGTCGTCGTCCGGCTTCTCCTCCGGCGGCTGCCATTCGATCGGAAACAGGCGCGCCTTGCCGTCCGGGAAGTGAAAGCGTTCAGTGTAGAGCAGGGGCGAATCGGTGCCATCGGCCGCAACCGGCCACTGCAGCGAGTTCCATCCCTGCAGCCGTTGGTAGCTGACGCCGGCGAACATCGGGGTGAGCCGGGCTGCCTCGGCCATGATCTGGCTCGGATGGGTATAGCCCCAGCGATGGCCGAGTCGCTCGGCCAGCTCGGTCAGGATCTGCCAGTCCACGCGGGCACCCGGCAGCGGCGTCAGCACCTGCTGCAGGTGCTGGATCCGCCGTTCCGAGTTGGTGAAGGTGCCTTCCTTCTCGACACTGCAGGCCGTGGGCAGGACGACGTCGGCGAACTCGGCGGTGCGGGTGAAGAACAGATCCTGCACCACCAGCAGCTCGAGCTGGGCCAGGCCGGCCTGCACGTGATTGGCGTTCGCGTCCACGATCGCCATGTCCTCGCCCATGATGTACATGGCCTTCAGCGCGCCCTCGTGCACGCGCTCGATCATCTCGTGGTTGTTGTAGCCGACCTGCGCCGGCAACGAATCCACGCCCCAGCCGGCGGCGAAACGGGCGCGGGCCTCGGGATCGGTCACCTTGTCGTAGCCGGGGAAGATGTTGCAGAGCGCGCCGAAGTCGCTGGCGCCCTGTACGTTGTTGTGGCCGCGCAGCGGATAGCCGCCGGTGCCGGGCCGGCCGTAGTTGCCGGTCACCAGCAGCAGATTGGAGATTGCGGTGCTGGTATCCGAGCCGTGCGAGTGCTGGGTGATGCCCATCGCCCAGAGGGCGCAGACCCGCTCGGCCGCCATCAGTGCCGCGGCCGTCTCGCGCAGCGTCTGGACGGGGATGCCCGTCTGCCGCTCGGCTTCTTCCAGCGTGAACGGCGCGAGCGATTCGACATAGGCATCGAAGCCGTTGACGCGCTCGGCCAGAAACGCCGGATCGTGGCCCCCCTGCTCGATGATGTGGCGGGTGATCGCCTGCAGCCAGACCATGTCCGTGCCGCCGTTCGGGCGCAGGAAGATGTCGGCGCGCTCGGCCATCTCGTGGCGGCGCAGGTCGGCCACAATTAGCTTTTGCCCGCGCAGCTTGCGCTGGCGCTTGATCTTGGACGCCAGCACGGGATGGTTCTCGGCCGTGTTCGAGCCGACGATGAGCACCAGGTCCGCCTGTTCGATGTCCGCATAGGAACCGGCGTCGCCGCCGTAGCCGACGGTGCGCTGCAGGCCCTTGGTGGCCGGGTTCTGGCAGTAGCGTGAGCAGTTGTCGACGTTGTTCGTGCCGATCACCGCGCGCGCGAACTTCTGGATGAGGTAGTTTTCCTCGTTGGTGCACTTGGAGGAGCCGACGAAGGCCAGCGCGTCGGGCCCGTGAGCTGCCCGCACCTCCTGCAGCCGCCGGGCGATGAAGGCCATCGCCTCGTCCCATTCGACTTCGCGGAACCCCTGCTCGCCGCGAAGCAGCGGCTTGGTCAGCCGGTCCGGATGGTTGACGTGATCCCAGCCGAACTTGCCCTTGATGCAGGTGGAGACGCCGTTTGCCGGCGCTTCGGGCACGCCCTGCACCTTCAGGATGTGGCGGCCGCGGGTCCACATCTCGAAGCTGCAGCCCACACCGCAATAGGTACACACGGTCTTGCTGCGGCGGATCTCCTGCTGGCGCATGGCGGCGTCGAGCTTGGAGACGAGCATCACCGGCTCGAAGCCAGTCGCCGGCTCGAGCGCCTTGACCGCTCCGATCATGGCGTCCTTCGCCGGGTCGGGCAGCGCCGTGAACACGCCGGCCTGGCCGAGCATGGTGGTCTCCATCAGCGCATTGCATGGGCAGACGCTCACGCACTGGCCGCAGGAGACGCAGCTGGATTCGTCGATCGGCCGGTCATGATCCCACACCACCCGCGGCACCTCGCGGTCCCAGTCGATGTGCAGCGTCTCGTTGACCTCGAGATTCTGGCAGGCCTCTACGCAGCGGCCGCAGAGGATGCATTGGCTGGGATCGTAGCGGTAGAAGGGGTTGCTGTGATCCACCGCGTAGGGCTTGGGCTGGAATGGGTAGACCTGGTGCTTGATGTTCAGCAGGTCGGTGGCGTCATGGACCTCGCAGCCGCCGTTGTTGTTGTCGCACACCGTGCAGTACAGGTTGTGCTTCTCGATGATGCGATTCATGCCCTCGAGCTGCGCATCGCGGGCGGTGCCGGTGGTCTCCAGCCGCATGTCCGGCTCGACCTGCAGCGTGCAGCTGCGCACCAGCTCGCCGTCGCGGCGCACCCAGCAGGTATCGCAGGTCTGCAGCGGGCCGAGGTTCTCGTGGTAGCACAGCCGGGGCACGCCGATATCGTGCCGGGCGAACAGCGTCATCAGCGTCTCGCCCACCTGGGCCGGATAGGTCTGGCCGTCGATCGTGACGTGGCAGGTGGCGGCAGGTGTCGACATGGGCGCGTCCTCGGCAGCCGGCGGAGCAATGCAGGGAAGAGTGCCATGCCGGCCGGGAGTTCCGGCGCAGCGGTGCCGGCATGGCCGGCGGCGGGAACGAGCTGCCCGGCGACGGGTCTGAGCCGGGGTGAATCAGCCGAATCGGAGCAAGCGGTGGCAAGGCGAAGGATCAGTCGGAACACGGCGGTATTGATTACCGGCGCCTCGGCGGTGCTGGCAACGGTACTGATGCGGGCAACGCTCGATCGTGGCTATCGCGCCGCTCGCCGGCGCGCGCCGCCGAAGGATCCGGCAGACCCCGGGGTCGATTGGCAGGAGGCGCTGGCCTGGACGGTCGCTTCCAGTCTGGTGATCGGCCTGGGGCGGCTGCTCGCACGGCGCAGTGCCAGCGCGGGCCTGCGCCGGGCAGGTTATCTGCCGGCGCCGCGGGACGAGTAGGACCTCGTCCGCTCAGGCGCTCCCGGTGTCGGTATCACGCCGCGCTCGCAACAGCTGGCGCTGGCGCCGCAGGGTGTGATGCACGAGCAGGTCGCGCTGGTAGTCCTGCAGGCCGACGAAGTGCACGGCCAGCAGATGGATGTCGTCCTGGGGTTCGCAGCGGGTGACCCGGCCGGTCAGGGACAGGCCGCTGGCCAGGTCCGGCAGCAGCAGTCGCAACTCGATGAACGCGCCCTCGGCGATCGACTCCAGTACGGGAAAGCTCACCCCGTCGGCGCCGATGTTCACTGGTCTCGGACCCGCCTGATCCTCCCGCTCGAGCTGCTGCATCAGCAGCGTCTGCAGCATTAGCCCGACCTTGTGGTCCAGCAGCTGCAGGTAGCGGGCGACGGTCGGCGAGACGCGCTCGGCCTCTGCATGCAGCAGCACGAAATCCTGGCGCATGCGGTTCAGCGCCGGCGTGAGATCGAACGGGTCGCTGCTGGGCACGGCCGCGGTCGGGGCGGTTGCCGCGGCGTCCATCAGGTGACTGTCGCGAATGCGATAGGCGAGCGGCAAGACATCGTCGACGCGAAAGCTGCGTCGCTGATCGCTATCGTCGCCGGGATCGTCCGCCATGGCTAGCTGTCCCAATTGCCTGGGCCCTTGGTCGTCTGCTGGTCGGCTTCGAGGATGATTATATCCACACGTCGGTTACGGGCGCGCCTTTCGGGGGTGTCGTTGGGCACGGCCGGCTCGGTCTCGGCCAGCCCCTGCACCACGAAGCGGTCCGGGGTCAGCTCCGCTGCCGCCAGCAATCGCTCCAGCACGGTGACGGCGCGGGCGGCGGAGAGCTCCCAATTGGAGCGGAACCGGCTGGTGGCGATCGGCAGATCATCGGTGTGGCCGGTGATGATGATCTCGCTGTGTGAAGGCGCCATGGCGGCGGCGATCTTGCGGATCACCGGCGAGAACGGCTCGATCAGGTCGGCGCTGCCCGAAGGGAACGAGCCCTGTTCCGGGATGCGCAGCAGTACCGCCGGACCTCGCCGTTCCACTTCCACCAGGCCGGCCTCGATCTCCTCCGCCAGCGCGGCGCGCAGGCGCCGTTCCTCGTCGCGCAGGTCCACCGGCTCGGCCGGCGCCTTGAGGTCGACCTGGCGTTGGGGGTCAAAGATGTCTTCCGACTCGATGATGCCGTCGGTCTTGAGCGCGGCGTAGACCTGCGGCGCGGTCTGCTGTTGCGTCACCTGGAACGGCGAGGGATCGGGCTTGCCGGGGGAGAATTCGCGCGCGACGATGCTGGTGCCCATCGGGTTGTCGCGGGCGAAGACGTCGCGCTGCACACCAAAGGCCTCGCGCATCGAGCCCATCACCTGCTTGTACTTCTGGATGTCCATCTCCGAGAAGGACAGCAGCAGCACGAAGAAGCACATCAGCAGGGTGCTGAGGTCAGCGAAGGTCGCCATCCAGGCCGGCGCGCCGGGCTGCGGCTTGCGGGCCATCGGTTCAGGCCGCCTGCTTTTCCGGCGCCTGCCCGGCGCGCTCCTGGCCGGGCAGGTAGGTACGCAGCAGTTGCTCGATCACCCGCGGGTTCAGGCCCTGCTGGATCGCGGTGAGCCCTTCGAGCAGCAGCGTGCGGTTGATGCGCTCCTCGGCGTTGCGATTGGCGAGCTTGTCCGCCAGCGGCAGGGCGATGGCGTTGGCGATGATCGCGCCGTAAAGCGTGGTCAGCAGCGCCACGGCCATGGCCGGACCGATGGCCTTGGGGTCGTCCATGTTCGAGAGCATCTGCACCAGGCCGATCAGCGTGCCGATCATGCCCATGGCCGGCGCCACGTCGCCGAGCGCCCGAAACACATCCTCGCCCTGCTCGTGGCGGGTGATGGAGGTGTCGATCTCCTGGCTCAGGATCTTGCGCACCATCTCCGGCTCATGGCCGTCGACCAGCAACTGCACGCCTTCCTTGAGGAACTCGTTCTCCACCGGCGTGCGCTCCAGCGCCAGCAGCCCTTCCTTGCGTGCCTGCGAGGCCAGCTCCAGCGTCTTATCGATCAGCTCCTGCGGGTTCTCGCTCTTGTACATGAAGGCGCGCCCGGCGGTCTTGAAGGCGCCGAGGAACTGGCCGAGCGGAAACTTGATCAGCGTCGCCATGACGGTACCGCCGATCACGATCAGCACCGAGGCGGGGTTCAGGAACACCATCATGCTGCCGCCGATCAGGATGGCGAGGCCGATGATGCCCAGGGCCCCGAGCAGGCCGATCAGCGTGGCTAGATCCATGAGGTGCGCGCCGGTGTGGGAGGAGTTCCGGCCTGTCGGCCATTACCGCTCCTATCGGGTGGCACCGCGATAGCTTGATTCCCAGCCGACGGAGCGGGTTCGCCGCCAGCCCACAGGCAGATCGCAACGAAAAACCGCCGGCGAGTGCCGGCGGCGATGGGCAACGTGCCAGGCCGGGCGGGCTAGGGCGAGTCGCTGCCTTCCGGAGTGCCGAGGATGGTGTCCGAACCAGTCACGCCGGTGGTGTAGCCGGCGTTGCCGCTACCGTAGAAGCCGGTGTATTCGCCCGAATCCAGGCTGCCGTCGGCGTTGCGATCCGCCTCACCAAAGTCCGTTGCCCGCCTGTTGTTGAACTCCGATTCGCTGATCTGCCCGCTCTGATCGGTGTCCATTTCGCCGAACAGGGTGCCGGACTCTGTGCCGAATTCCTGCTCATCGATCCGTTGGTCGCGGTTGACATCGGCGCGGCCGAACCGCCCGCCCGTCACGCCGGCCTCACCCTGCATGATCACGCCACCTTCGGCTGCGCCGCCGGGCGTGGTACCGGCCCCCATCTGACCGGTCGTGGTGCCTGTGCCCAACTGCCCGGTCGTGGCGGTGCTCCCACCCGCGCCGCTACCCAGCTGGGCGAGCGCCGGCGCGGCTCCCAGCGCGAGCAGCATCGAGAAGGCCGATGAGGTGAGCAGTGTTCGTACGTGGGTCATCAGTCTGTTCCTCCAGAATCGAGGGCGAAACCCGAAGATGCCCGCCTTCATCGCATGATCCGACCCAGTCGCGAGCCCGCAGTTCCACCGTACCTGCGAGATGTCGGACATCGCGCAAGCTCGGCCGGGGCATCGGCCGGCGCGGTAGAGGCTCCCAGTCTAGGTTGCAGCCGGCATGCAACGATCCGCGCTATGGTCTCGCTTCCCGCAGCCGTTCGCGGCGATGTCGCCGGTGCACCGGGGCCACTCGGCAGGCGTTCTCATCGGCCGCTCGATGGCCGCGGGGGCGAGGTGCAGCCGCCGGCGCGCCACCTCGCCGTCAGGCGCTGGCGCGACGTGGCGTTGCCGTCGCCGTTCCGGTGCCATCCATTACCTGACCATTACCTGGCCGGCTCACCAGAGGCGAGTCGATCCCGCCCGGTATTGGCGGCTGTGGGCGTTGTCGACGCAGTCGCGACGGCATCGCTGCCAGCATGCACCGGGCCGACGCGATGTGTTCGGTCTCCTGATCGGCGCCGTGGCGGCGCTGCTGGCCCGCGCGGGCAGCGGGTGGCGCAGACTCTGCTGCCGGCCATTCCCGCGTCGAGTGGCAGCCGCCGAACAGTGACGCCAGCGCCCATGAACTTCTCCCGACCAGCGGTCTCCATAGGCTTCACGCCGCCGGGTCGACCCGGGCTCCGGCGGCTTGCAGCGAGGACATCCATCATGAAAGCGCTCGTCTATCACGCCCCCAAGCATGTGCAGGTCGATGAAGTCGACGATCCGCGGCTGGAAGGGCCGCGGGACGCCATCATCCGCGTGACCCGCACCGCAATCTGCGGCTCGGACCTGCATATCTACAACGGCCTGTTTCCCCAGCTTCGCAACGAGATCATCGGCCATGAGTTCATGGGCATCGTCGAGGAGGTCGGCAGCGGGGTGACCCACCTGCAGCGGGGCGATCGGGTGGTCGTGCCCTTCCCGATCGCCTGCGGCGCGTGCTTCTTCTGCGAGCATGACTGGCCGACCCACTGCGAGAACTCCAATCCCGAGCACTACGGGCCGGACGGCGACGTGCTCAAGGAGAAGGGGGGTGGCCTGTTCGGCTACACCGATCTCTATGGCGGCTATGCCGGCGGGCAGGCGGAATACGTGCGGGTGCCCTACGCGGACGTCGGTCCGCGCAAGGTGCCCGAGTCGCTCAACGACGAGCAGGTGCTGTTCCTCACCGACATCTACCCGACCGGCTGGGCAGCCGCCGACTGGGCGCAGATCCAGCCAGGCGAGACCGTGGCCGTGTTCGGCTGTGGTCCGGTCTGCCTGATGGCACAGAAGGCTGCCTGGCTGCAGGGCGCGGGCCGGGTGATCGGTATCGACATCCTGCCGTACCGCCTCGAGCAGGCGCGCCGCAGTGCCAACAGCGAGGTGATCAACGCCGCCGAGGTCGATCCGGTCGAGGCGCTGCGGGAGCTGACCGAGGGTCGGGGTGCCGATCGGGTCATCGATGCCGTCGGCATGGAGGCCGATCGCAGCCTGCTGGACAAGACCAAGGCCGTGCTGCACCTGGAACGAGGTTCGGACGAGGTGATCGAAACCGCCCTGCGGGCCGTGCGCCGGGGCGGCACGGTGAGCGTCATCGGCGTCTATGCGACCAGCTACGACAACTTCCCGGTGGGCCGGCTCGTCGACAAGGCGATCACGCTGCGCTTCGGACAGGCGCCGGTGCATCGCTATATCGATGATCTGCTGACTCAGGTGCGGGAGGAGAAGGTGGTGCTGGACGACATCATCAGCCACCGCCTGCCCCTGACCGAGGCGGCGCAGGCCTACGAGATGTTTTCGAAGAAGCAGGATGACTGCGTGAAGGTCGTGCTGCAGCCGTGAATGTGCAACCGGCGCCGGCGCGGCATTAGCGGCGGCGCCGATTCGATGACTGGCGCCGCAGCGTAGAGCCGGCACCCTGGAGGACACCATGAGCTTCAATCCCCTGGCCGAGAAAGGCATCCCCGTCGAACAGCAATTCCGGTCCTGGAAGATGCTGAACGTCAAGCCCTACGACGCCCGCAACGTCGATCCCTACACCCGCACCCGGGTGATCTGCATGAACGGGATCGAGGTCGAGTCGATCATGTTCAGCCACCAGTTTGCCCGCCACTGCGGCGACATGGACGTGCGGCGCAAGCTGGCGATGGCGCGCGCCGTCGAGCAGCAGCAGCAGAAGGCGGTGAACTGGCTGATCCCCGGCGAGGAGAGCACGCTGGAGGTGACGCTAGGCTACGAACAGGTGGCGGTGGATCTGACGGCCTGGCTGGCGCGGACCGAGCCGGACCCGAAGGTACGCATGGCGCTGGAGTTCGCGCTGCTGGAGGACTTCGACCATCTCTACATGTACGCCAACCTCTACGACCTGCTGGAAGGCAAGAAGGCCGAGCAGATTACGCACGACCTGACCGAGATCATCCCCGGCCGACCGACCGCGCTGCATCACCGTCCGCCGCAGGACCGGGTGCTCGAACCGGTTGATTTCAAGGTCGCCGACCCGCTCTCGATGATGCACATCATGACCATCGTCGCGGCTGAACAGCAGACGATGAATTTCTACATGAACGTCGGCAATCGTCCCACCGAGCCGCTCGCCCGGGCCCTGTACCTGGAGATCGCACAGGTCGAGGAAGAGCATGTGACGCACTACGAGTCGCTGATCGATCCCAGCAAGAGCTGGTTCGAGCGCAACGTGATGCACCAGTATCACGAGTGCTACATGTACTACTCATTCATGATTCACGAGTCGGTGCCCTACATCAAAGACATCTGGGAGCTGCATCTGCAGCAGGAAATCGGCCAGCTGCACGTCGCCTGCGACTTGATGAAACAGCATGAGCGCAAGGATCCAGCCGAGATGCTGCCTGCCGAACTGCCCGAGCCGATCAAGTTTCAGGAAAACAAGGACTTCGTGCGCGAGGTGTTGGCCAAGCAGGTGCACCTGGAGAAGAGCGGCGCCGGCTACAAGCCCATCTGGGATCTGCCGGCGGATGCGAGCTTCCATGACTTCCAGCGCATCCTGCACGGTGACTTCGTGCCGAGCTACGAGACGATCGGCAAGAACATCGAGAAGAACGGCAAGGACTACCGGCTGCAGACCGAGGGCGAGCATCCGGTGAAGGCATTCCGCGACCGGGATGCGGTACCGCGGGCGGAAGGGGTGATCGCCCATCGCGATGACCTGAGCGGCAAGGCGAAGTCCGAGGCCGAGGTGGTCTGAGTGCCCTGGCTGCCGAACGGGCCGCGCCTGGCGCGGCCTTTTTTACGTCCTCAGAACCAGCGCAGGCGCTTGAAGATCCAGTACGGCGCGATGGCCGTGGCCAGCATCAGTCCCAGCGCCGCCGGGTAGCCCCAGGGCTTGCCGAGCAGCGGCATGTGCTCGAAGTTCATGCCGTAGATGCTGGCGATCAGCGTCGGCGGCAGGAACACTGCCGCCGCCACCGAGAGTCCCTTGATGATGTTGTTCTGGCTGATCCCGATCATGCCCAGGGTGGCATCGAGAAGGAAGGTGAGCTTGCCGTTGAGCAGGTTGGCGTGATCGCTCAGTGAGCTGACGTCGCGTCGGAGGGTCTTGACCCGCCGACCCAGGGTCTCGGCGGCGCGGATGGCATCGAGCCGACCGGCGAAGGTCACCAGTCGTTCGATGCTGAACAGGCTCTCGGTCACCAGCGAGAGCTGGTCCCCGTCGCGGCCCAGTTGCCGCAGCACCGCCTGATAGTCCGGCACCGCCCGGGCCTGCAGCCGCCGGCGCCGGAACACCCGCTGTGAGACGTGCGACAGATCCGCGCCCACCTGCTCCAGCCGATCGGCGAGCCCATCGACGATCGCCTCGAGCAGCCGCACGAGGATGGCGGCCGGGGCGGGCAGCGGGGCGGCCTGCCGCGCCAGGCGCTCGAACAGGATGCGCACCGCGCCGACGTCCGCCGGCCGCAGCGTGGCCAGTTGTTGCCCGGCGAGCACGAAGGTCAGGGTGGTGTCGTCGTCTTCCTCGCCGGTGCCGCGCGGCACCAGGGCGGTCATGACCGCCGCCCCGTCGAGCTGATATAGCCGGCTGGAGGCCTCGATCTCCCGCATCACCGCTGCCGAGGGCAGGGCGACGCCCAGCGCCGACTCGACCTGTTGCCGCTCGGCGGCGCTCGGGGCCAGCAGGTCCCACCACACGGCGGGAGCCTCGGGGGCCGCCGCGGGCGGCAGTCTGGACAGCATGGTTCAGCTCCTGGCGCCGAAGCTTGGCAACCGCCCCGCGGCCGGGGCGGCGTCAGCGGATGTCGCGGCCTCGCTGGAACGGCACGATGAGCCGGCGCATCAACGCCCGCGGCACCAGCCGCAGCCCGACGAGCGCCAGGCGATTCTCCGTTCCCGGCACCACCACGGTACGCCCGGCCCTGATGCCTGCGTAGATCAACCGGCCGGCCCGCTCCTGCGTCATCATCAGTTGCCGGATGCGCCCGCCGACCAGCGCCGCCTCGTTGCGGGCGCGCTCCTGAAAGCCGGTGGCGACCACGTTCGGGCAGACCGCCGTGACCCGCACGCCGCTGCCGCGTGCCTCCTCGGCCATGGCCTCGGTGAAGCTCAGCAGGTAGGCCTTGCTGGCGAAGTACACGGCCATGTAGGGCCCCGCCAGGAATGCGGCCATCGAGGCCATGTTGATGATGTGCCCGCTGCCGCGCGCGGTCATCTCGCGCAGGTAGAGCTTGCTGAGCTTGGTCGGTGTGACCACGTTCAGCAGCAGTTCCTGCTCCTCCTCGGCGAGCGTGGTCTCGCTGAGGCGGCCGTAGGTGCCGAAGCCGGCGTTATTCACCAGCGTGCCGATCTGCCAGCCGGCCTCGGCGAGCTCCCGGTGCAGCGTCTCGGCGGCGTCGAGGCGGGCCAGATCGCGGTCCAGCACCTGCACGTTCACGCCGTGACGGGCCTGCAGTTCCTCGGCCAGCGTCAGCAGCCGCTCACGACGGCGGGCGACCAGCACCAGATCGTGCCCGTCGCCCGCGTAGTGTCGTGCCAGTTCCAGCCCCAGGCCGGAGGAGGCGCCGGTGATCAGCGTGTACATGCCGTGCCCGCGATGCCGGGCTACCCGGCGATGGGCCCCAGTCTAGTAGTGCAGGTAGTCGTGCGCCGACTTCTTGCGCTTCTTCTTTTTCTTTTCGCCGCAGTCGGCGCCGTAACACTCGCGCAGATCGCCGGCTTCGCTCAGCTCCTGCACGTGGTCCATGCCGCCCCAGCCGAGGCTGTGTGCACGATCGCTCATGTTCGCCCGGTGCTGGCGGATGAACTCGGCCAGCTGCGGGCCTTCGAGCTTGCGGACCTGTCGGCGATACTCGATCTGCTCCTGCTCGGTCATCAGCGGTTCGCCGTAAATATGACCCTGGCCGTCGAATGCCGCGGGCAGATCGGATGCGTCCTGCGCACCGGCTGCGCCACAAAGCAGCAGCACGGCGAAAGGCGCCAGGCGCCGCGCGAGGTGCCGGTTGAACATAAGCCTGTCTCCCTGAACTGATCTCTCGGTCGGCGGGCTCGCCGCTCGCCGCGCGCATTATGGTCGTTATTGACCGAGCGGTCGAGACGCCGTTGCCGGGCCGGGCATGGGATTCGGCGAGCACCGGACGCGGCGGGTAGAATGGAGCGATTCGCGGGCGGCCCGTGTCGCCCGTCCATTCGCTTCCAGCCCAAGGATTCCCATGGTCGAGAGAGTCGAAACCCACGGACTGAAGGTGGCACGCGTCCTGTACGACTTCGTCGTGGAAGAGGCGCTGCCGGGTAGCGGTGTCGAGGCCGACGCCTTCTGGCGTGGCTTCGCCGAGCTGCTGGCGCGGCAGGTGCCACGTAATCGGGAGTTGCTGGCGCGGCGCGATGCGCTGCAGGCGCAGATCGATGACTGGCACCGGGCACATCCGGGCCAGCCGGAGCCGGCCGCCTACCGCAGCTTTCTGAGCGAGATCGGCTATCTGCAGCCCCCCGCGGAAGACTTCAAGGCCAGCACCGAGAACGTCGACGAGGAAATCGCCCACATCGCCGGTCCGCAGTTGGTGGTCCCGGTGAAGAATGCCCGCTATGCCCTGAACGCCGCCAATGCGCGCTGGGGCAGCCTGTACGACGCCCTCTACGGCACCGACGCCGTGCCGGTGACGGACGCTGGCGCCAGCCCGGGTTACAACCCGGCGCGGGGTGCGAAGGTGGTGCAGGCAGCGGCGGAGTTCCTCGATCAGGCCGTGCCGCTCGCGACGGGGAGTCATCGCGACGTGACCGCGCTGCGGGTCGAGCAGGGCGCTCTGGTCATCGCGGTGGGCGAGAGCCGCACCGCGCTGCGCGAGCCGGGCGCCTTCGCCGGCTACACCGGCGCGCCCGAAGCGCCGAGTGCAGTGCTGCTGCGGCACAACCGGCTGCACATCGAGATCCAGATCGATGCGCAGCACCCGATCGGCAAGGATCACCCGGCGGGCATCAAGGATGTGGTGCTCGAGTCGGCCATCACCACCATCCAGGACTGCGAGGATTCGGTCGCTGCGGTGGACGCCGCCGACAAGACCGCGGTCTATCGCAACTGGCTCGGGCTGATGAAGGGCGATCTGGCGGAGACCTTCGCCAAGGGCGAGCGGCAGGTCACCCGCCGGCTGCACGCCGATCGGTGCTACACCGCGCCGGCCGGCGGCGAGCTCCGTCTGCCCGGCCGCAGTCTGCTGCTGGTGCGCAACGTGGGGCACCTGATGACCAACGAGGCGATCCTGCTCGAGGACGGCGCCGAGGTGTTCGAGGGTCTGATGGACGCCATGATCACCTCGCTGATCGCGCTGCACGACCTCAAGGGCACGGGCGAGCTGCGCAACAGCCGTACCGGCAGCGTGTACATCGTCAAGCCGAAGATGCACGGGCCTGAGGAAGTCGCCTTCGCCGTCGACACGCTGGCGCAGGTCGAGCGCGTGCTGGGCCTGGCCGGCAACACCCTCAAGATCGGCATCATGGACGAGGAGCGGCGGACCACGGTCAACCTCAAGGCCTGCATTCGCGAGGCGGCCGCGCGGGTGATCTTCATCAATACCGGCTTCCTCGACCGCACGGGCGATGAGATCCACACCGACATGGAAGCCGGGCCGGTCGTACGCAAGGCGGACATGAAGAACCAGCCCTGGATCCGGGCATACGAGGACTGGAATGTCGATGTCGGCCTGGCCTGCGGGCTCAAGGGCCGGGCGCAGATCGGCAAGGGCATGTGGCCGATGCCGGACAAAATGCGCGACATGCTGGATACCAAGATGAATCACCCGCTGGCCGGTGCGAGCTGCGCCTGGGTGCCTTCGCCGACGGCGGCGACGCTGCACGTGATGCACTACCACCAGGTCGATGTCGCCGCGCGCCAGGACGAGCTGGCGGCGCGCGAGCCGGCCAGCCTCGATGATCTGCTGACCCTGCCGCTGCTCGAGACGACGCTGCCGGCCGATGCCATCCAGCAGGAACTCGACAACAACTGCCAGGGCATCCTCGGCTACGTCGTGCGCTGGATCGATGCCGGCGTTGGCTGCTCCAAGGTGCCGGACATCCACGATGTCGGCCTGATGGAGGACCGGGCCACGCTGCGCATCTCCAGCCAGCACGTGACCAACTGGCTGCGCCATGGCGTGGTCGACGAGGCGCAGGTCATGGCGACGCTCAAGCGCATGGCCGAAGTGGTGGATCGGCAGAACGCGGGCGATCCCAGCTACCGGCCGATGGCGCCGAACTATGAGTCCAGTATCGCTTTCCTCGCGGCCAGCGATCTGGTATTCCAAGGGCGGGCGCAGCCGAATGGCTACACCGAACCGGTCCTGCACCGGCGGCGGTTGGAGCTCAAGCGCCGGTTGGGCGCGGCCTAGGCCGAAGCGGGCGTTCCATGGCGCCCGTCCGCGCGAACGCCCGGCCACTGCCGGGCGTTTTCACGTTGGGCTTTAAGCCGCGGCCGGTGACGGCCGATGCGCCAGAGGTTGAATGAGCGACCAGTGAGCGGCCGCCCGTGAGCGATCCCGTGTCCCAGTTACCTGCACCCGTCTCGCCGGTCACGCTGGCGGGCCTGCTCGAACAGATCGAGGAGGCCGTGCTGCTGATCGATCATGCCGGTCGTCTGCGGCATATCAATCCGCCGGCGGTCCGGTTCCTGGCGGTATCGGCCGCCGCCGCGCGGGGTGCTAGGCTGGGCGCCGTGCTGCACCTGAGCGCGACCGGGCGGCATTTCGACCCGGAGCATTTGCTGGCGAAGGTTGGCCCGGAGCGTCCGCACTACGAGCGGCGCCTGCGCGTCGATCTGCGCAACAGCGACAAGTGCGAGGTGTTGCTGCGGCTGCGCTGGCTGGGTCGCGAGGCGGGCGTGCTGCTGACGCTGCGCGATGTTCGCCGCGATCTGCAGCTGGAAGCCGAGCTGCTGCGGCGCGAGGCTGTGCTGAGCCATCACGTGCGTCACACACCGATGGGCCTGATCGTCTTTCAGGCGGACCAGACCGTGGCCGCGTGGAACCCGGCGGCCGAGCGCATCTTCGGCTGGAGCCGTGCCGAGGCGATCGGCCGCCCGATGGCGGACATGATTGTGCCGCCCCACGTGCGTGAGCACGTTGCCCGCCTGTTCACCGACCTGATGCGGCGCGGCACCGGCAACAGCAGTCTCAACGAAAACGTTACCCGCGACGGGCGCACCATCGTCTGCGAGTGGCACAATACCTGTGTGCGCGATGCGGACGAGGCGTTGATCGGGATGTTCTGCATGGTGCAGGACGTCACCGAGCGCGAGCGCCAGCGCCAGGATCTGCACCAGCACCGGCAGTTCCTGGAATCGACCCTGCGTTCGATCACCGATGGGGTGATCGTGCTGGACGAGACCGCTCGGGTGCTGCGCATCAACCGCGCCGCCGAGCGCATGATCGGTCGCAGCCTGGCGGAGAGCCTGGAGCGGCCGCTGGCCGAGGTGCTGGAACTGCGCGATGCGGGCACCACGCTGCCGATGCCCGACCCGCTGGCGCTGGCGCGTGCCCATGATGGGCAGGACGGCGTGTCGCTGGTGGATGTGCCGCTGCTGGTCTCAAGCCAGGGCGAGCACCGGCGGGTCTCCGTCAGCGCCGCGTCCCTGCGGCACGGCGATGAACCGGTCAGCGGCACCATCATCACGCTGCGCGACGTGACCGAAGCTTGTGCTCTGCAGCAGCGAGTGCAGGCGGATCGGGAGAAGTATCACGCCCTGATCGAGGCGACGGGCACGGGCTTCGTGGTGCTCGATGAGCATGGCCGGGTCCTGGATGCCAACGCCGAGTACCTGCGTCTGGTCGGCCGTGAGCACCTCGACGACATCCTCGGCTGTTCGCCGGTGGAATGGGCGGTGCCTGGTCTGGCCGAGCGTGTCGCCAAGGGTATCGAGCGCTGTCTGGCGGGGGAGCGCACCGTCGGCCTGCGCACGGTCTACACGCGTCCCGATGGCAGCCGCCTGGCCATCGAGATCAACGCCGCGCCGGTGCAGGAGGCAGGGCGGACGCGGGTCTATTCGCTGGCGCGGGACCGATCTGCCGAGCAGGCCACCGACGAGCGGCTGCGCAGCCTGTCGCAGGCGGTCGACCTGTCGCCCTCGAGCGTCATGATTCTCGATGCCGAGCGGCGACTGATCTACGCCAACCCGAGCTTCGAGCGGATCACGGGTTACAAGGCAAAGGAGCTGCTGGGCAAGCCGACCGACGCGCTCTGGCTCGATCCCGCCGGCACCGAGCGGGCCGAGATCTGGCAGACTCTGAGCGCCGGCCGCAACTGGTCGGGCGAGGTGCGCAACCGGCGCGCAGACAGCACGCCGATCTGGCAGCAGGTGTTCTGCTCGCCCATCCCGGACGAGCAGGGGGCGCCGGTGCGCTATCTGATCGTGGCGGAGGATGTCACCGACCGGAAGGCCCAGCAGGAGCAGCTCTACCAGCAGGCCCATTACGACGCGCTCACCGGGCTCCCCAACCGCTTCCTGGCGCAGGAGCGGCTGCATCAGGCGGTGACGGGGGCCCGGCGCAACCGGACCCACGTGGCGATCTTCTTCCTGGACCTCGATCGCTTCAAGCAGGTCAACGATACCCTCGGGCACGATGCCGGCGACATGCTGTTGAAGGAAGCCGCCTATCGGCTGAACGCCGCGGTGCGCGCGGATGACACGGTCGCGCGCCTGGGCGGCGATGAGTTCCTGATCGTGCTGAACGGCCTGCACGGCGGCGACGATGCCGTACTGGTCGCCCGCAAGATCCTGGACTGCTTCGTGTCGCCCTATCTGGTGGAAGACCAGGAGATGGTCATCTCCACCAGCATCGGCATCACCCTGTATCCGGACGATGCCGAGGAGGTGGGTGAGCTGATCCGCAACGCCGATGCGGCGATGTACGAGGCCAAGGCCCGGGGGCGCAACACCTACTACCGCTTCACCGCGGAGATGAACGAGCGCGCCATGCGGCGGATGCGCATGGAGGGAGTCCTGCGCCACGCACTCGAGCGCGGCGAGATCTACGCCGCCTATCAACCGCTGATCGACCTCGCCACCGGCCGGCCCTACGGCGTGGAGGCGCTGATGCGCTGGCAGAGCACGGAGTTCGGTGCGGTCTCGCCGGTAGAGTTCATCCCGATCGCCGAGGAGAGCGGGCTGATCAACGAGCTCGGCAGCTGGATCATCGGCCAGGCCTGTCGCGATGCGCAGCGCTGGGCGGCGCAGGGCTGGGCGCTCGGCGTCTCGGTGAACGTCTCGGCGCCCCAGCTGTTCCAGCCGGACTTCGTCGAGCAGGCACTCGCGGCGGTGACGGGCGCCGGCCTGCAGGCGGATCAGGTCACGCTGGAGGTGACCGAAAGCGTGCTGCTGGAGGCCGGGCCGGAGGTCGAGGGCGTGCTGCAGCGGCTGCATGAGACGGGCTTCCGGCTGGCCATGGACGACTTCGGCACCGGCTATTCCTCGCTTGCCTATCTCAAGCGCTTCCCCTTCGACATCATCAAGATCGATCGCACTTTCGTGCGCGACATCGCCGAAGACCGCAGCGATCTCGCCCTCACGCGCGCGATCATCGCCATGGCGCATTCGCTGGACCTGCGGGTCACGGCCGAGGGCGTGGAGGATCGCGCTCAGCTCGAACTGTTGCTCGAACACGGCTGTGACAGCGCACAGGGCTTCTACTATGGCCGGCCCGTGCCGGTCGGCGCGCTCACCGACTGGCTGCGCCAGCAGCGGCCGGCGGGCGGCGCCCTGGAGCGCGGCGCCCGCTAGCCGGCGGCCCCCGCGGGCGCCGGAGTATCACCATGCTGCTGCAGGAGTGCAGCGAAGGCCTGCGCCGCCCGCGAGGGGGTGATCGCCGCATGGCGGATCATGCCGAGCCGGCGTTCGGCCCGGAACGGGGCCGGCAGCACCTGCAGCCCGGGGTCGAGCAGCGTGCCGGGCAGGGCGCTCCAGCCGAGGCCGATCGTCGCCATCATCCGCAGCGTCTCCAGATAGTTGGTCGCAAGCTTCACCCGCAGCTCGAGCCCGCTGGCGCGAAACGGCGCCTCGATCAGCCGCCGCGTGAAGGTGCCGGCATCGGGCAGCACCGCCGGGCAGGCGGCGAGCTCGGCCAGCGACAGCGGGGCGTCCGCCGAGCGCGCCGCCAGCGGATGATCGCTGCCGCAGACGGCGAGCAGCGGATCGGCCCACAGCGGCGTGATCGCCAGCGGCGCCCGGGCCTGCGGCGGCAGGGTCACCACGCCCAGATCGAGCGCGCCCTCGGCCACGGCGCGGCAGATCTGCTCCGAGGCCTGAAAGGTCAGCTCCAGCTCGACCTGCGGATAGCGTCGGGCGAACGCCTGCAGCGTGGGCGGCAGTCGCCGCAGGCCGATGTGATGGCTGGTGCCGACCTGCAGCGGACCGGCGACCGGCGCGGCCAGGTCGGCCAGCAGCCGTTCGGTGCCTTCCATGTCCGCCAGCAGCTGCCGCGCCCGGGGCAGCAGCAGGCGGCCGGCCTCGGTCAGCCGCACCCGGCGCCCGACACGGTCGAGCAGGCGTTGACCGAGGTGGGCTTCCAGCGCGGCGATCCGTTTGCTGACAGCCGGCTGCGTCAGGTGCAGTCGCTCGCCCGCGCCCGAGAACGATCCGCTCTCGGTCACGGCGATGAAGGCGCTCAGCTGTTCCGCGTCCACCAAATCTATTCCGTGCGGGAATGCATAGAATGATAAATATCCATTGGAGTTATGATCGGTTCGTCCCTAGCATGCAAGCCGTGCCCTCGCATCGGGCCGGGAGGTAGGCAGGCATGGCAGGCAAGACGCTTTACGACAAGATCTGGGACGCGCACGTGGTCGACGTGGACGAGGGCGGCACGACGCTGCTCTACATCGACCGCCAGCTGGTGCACGAGGTCACCTCGCCCCAGGCCTTCGAGGGGCTGCGTCTGGCGGCGCGCCAGCCGTGGCGTCGTGGCGCGAACCTGGCGGTGCCCGATCACAACGTACCCACGCGCGATCGGGCACGGGGCATCGCCGATCCGATCTCGCGCGCGCAGGTCGAGGCGCTGGATGCGAACTGCGCCGAATTCGGCATCACCAAGTTCGAGATGACCGACCCGCGCCAGGGCATCGTGCACGTGATCGGCCCGGAGCAGGGCTTCACGCTGCCCGGAACCACCGTCGTCTGCGGCGACTCGCACACCGCCACCCACGGCGCCTTCGGTGCGCTCGCCTTCGGCATCGGCACCTCCGAGGTGGAGCATGTGCTGGCCACCCAGACGCTCTGGCAGCGCCGGGCGAAAACCATGCGCATCACCGTGCGCGGTCAGGTGGCGCCGGGCATCACGGCCAAGGACATCGCGCTGGCCATCATCGGCCGCATCGGCACGGCGGGCGGCACTGGCCATGCGCTCGAGTTCGCCGGCGAGGCCATCGAGGCGCTGTCGATGGAAGGGCGCATGACTTTGTGCAACATGGCGATCGAGGCGGGCGCCCGCTCCGGGCTGGTCGCGGTCGACCAGACCACGATCGACTACGTCCAGGGCCGGCCCTACGCCCCCACCGGCGCGCAGTGGACGCAGGCGGTGGCGGCCTGGCGCGGACTGCGCAGCGATGCCGACGCCACCTTCGATCGCGAGGTCCTGCTCGAGGCCGGCGAGATCGCGCCGCAGGTCACCTGGGGCACCTCGCCGGAGATGGTCGTGCCGGTGCATGCGCAGGTGCCCGATCCGGCGCAGCAGGACGATCCAGTGCGCGCCGAGGGCATGCGCCGCGCGCTCGCCTACATGGACCTCGCCCCCGGCACGCCGATCACCGGCATCGCCGTGGACAAGGTGTTCATCGGCTCGTGCACGAATTCGCGTATCGAGGATCTGCGCCAGGCGGCCGCTCAGCTGCGCGGCCGGCGCGTGGCGGCGAACGTGCGGCTGGCCATGGTGGTGCCGGGCTCGGGCCTGGTGAAGCAGCAGGCCGAGGCCGAAGGGCTCGACCGCCTGTTCGCCGCCGCCGGCTTCGAGTGGCGTGAGCCCGGCTGCTCGATGTGCCTGGCCATGAACGCCGACCGGCTGGCACCGGGCGAGCGCTGCGCCTCGACCAGCAACCGCAACTTCGAGGGCCGCCAGGGGCGCGGCGGGCGCACGCATCTGGTCAGTCCGGCCATGGCTGCCGCCGCGGCGGTGGCGGGACACTTCGTCGACATCCGGCAGGAGGGCTGAGACATGCAGCCGTTCGTTACCGTCACCGGCACGGTCGCTCCGCTCGACCGGCCGAACGTGGACACCGACGCCATCATCCCCAAGCAGTACCTGAAATCGATCAAGCGCACGGGCTTTGGTCCCAACGCCTTCGACGACTGGCGCTATCTGGATGCCGGCGGCCTGGACGTCGACAACGCCAGCCGGCGGCCAGATCCGGACTTCGTGCTGAACCGGCCGGCCTACCGGCAGGCGACGGTTCTGCTGGCGCGGGAGAACTTCGGCTGCGGCTCCTCCCGCGAGCACGCAGTCTGGGCGCTGGCCGACTTCGGCTTCCGGGCGGTGATCGCTCCGAGCTTTGCCGACATCTTCTTCGGCAACTGCTTCAAGAACGGGCTGCTGCCGATCGTGCTGCCGACTGCGGCGGTCGACCGACTGTTTGCGCTGGCCACCGCGCCGGCGCCACTCCAGCTGACGGTCGACCTGCCTGCGCAGACGGTGAGCGGCGGCGGCGAGCAGTGGCCGTTCGAGATCGATGCCGAGCGCAAGCGCCGGCTCTTGGCCGGGCTGGACGACATCGCCCTGACGCTGCAGCAGGCCGAGCACATCCGTGCCTACGAGGCCCGCCGCCGCGACCAGGCGCCCTGGCTGTTCGCCGACCTCGGCTGAGGCCGGCGTACTACTCGGCGTAGTGCATCCGGCGGGTCATCCCGCCGTCGACGATCAGGTTCTGCCCGGTGACGAAGGCGGCATCGGCGGAGAGCAGGAAGACGACGGCGCCGGCCACGTCCGGCGGCCGACCGACGCGTCCGACCGGATGCTGTTCGTGGTCGATCGGCCGCAGCGCCGGCTCCTGGCGGGCCTCGTGCTTCTGCCAGTCGGCGGTCTCGATCCAGCCCGGGCTGATGCAGTTGACGCGCAGCGGCGCGAGACTCATCGCCAGCGCATGGGTGAGTGCGACGATGCCGCCCTTGCTGGCGGCGTAGGCCTCGGTGTGCGGCTCGGACTGCAGCGCGCGGGTGGAGGCGATGTTCACCATCGCGCCGCCCGTCTCGCGCAGCGGCTCCGCGGTGTGCTTGGCGACGATCGCGTAGCCGGTCAGGTTGACGTCGATCACCCGCCGCCAGTGCGCCAGATCGAGTTCCTCGATCGGCCCATTGTCCGGCGCGGCCATGCCGGCGTTGTTGATCACCGCGTCCAGCCGCTCGAACTGCTGGAGCAAGGCCCGTACCAGGTTGGTCACCTGCAGTTCGTCGGCCACGTCCACCCGGTCGGTCAGCAGCTGCGCCTCGTCGTGCTCGGCAGCCAGCTCACGCAGCGCATCGCGATCGACATCCGCCACCACCACGCGCCAGCCGTCGCGCAGCAGGCGCTGGGTGATGCCAAGGCCGATGCCCTGCGCGCCGCCCGTGACCAGCGCCACCCGCGCCGGCTCAGACATGACGCCACCCCGGCCCGGCGGCGGGGCGTGGCTGGCGGGGCGAGGGCGGCAGGAATGACTGGGGGCGCATGGCATGGCTGCGTGGGAATGGGCCTATCCGATGCCGGCGTACCCAGGTTGGTTCCCGCAGCGCCGCCGGCGGCGGCCGTTCGGGTCGGCGCCGGCGGCCCGTTATAATGGCCTGTTTCGCGCTGCCGAGCGGCGGCAAGCCCAAGAGGACGCATGAGCAAAACGATTCTGCTGCTGCCCGGCGATGGCGTCGGCCCCGAAATCTGCCGCCAGGCCGGCAAGGTGCTCGATGCGCTGCGCGGCTATGGCCTCGATGTCGAGCTGCAGACGGCGTTGATCGGTGGTGCCGCCTTCGAGGCGCACGGCGAGCCGCTGCCGGCCGGCACGCTGGCGGCGGCGCAGGCGGCCGATGCGGTGCTGCTCGGCGCGGTCGGCGGCCCGGCCTACGATGCCCTGCCGCGCGCGCAGCGGCCGGAGACGGCGCTGCTGCAGCTGCGCTCGGCGCTGGGGCTGTTCGCCAATCTGCGCCCGGCGCTGCTTTACCAGGAGCTGGCGACGTCTCCACACTCAAGCCGGAGGTCGTCGGCGGGCTGGACATCATGATCGTGCGCGAGCTGACCGGCGGGCTCTATTTCGGCCAGCCGCGCGGCATCGAGACCGATGCCGATGGCGTGCGCCGCGGCTACAACACCATGGTCTACGCCGAGCCGGAGATCGAGCGCATCGTCCGCGCCGCCTGCGAGATCGCGCGCCGGCGCGACGGGCGGGTGTGCTCGGTGGACAAGGCCAACGTGCTCGAGGTCTCCGCGCTGTGGCGCGAGGTGGCCGAGCGGGTCGCCGCCGATTACGACGAGATCACCCTCAGTCACATGTACGTGGACAACGCCGCCATGCAGCTGGTGCGCGCGCCGCGCCAGTTCGACGTCATCGTTACCGGCAACCTGTTCGGCGACATCCTCTCCGACGCGGCGGCGATGCTCACCGGTTCGATCGGCATGCTGCCCTCGGCCTCGCTCGACGCCCACGGCAAGGGCCTGTACGAGCCGGTCCACGGCTCGGCGCCCGACATCGCCGGACAGGATCGGGCGAATCCGCTGGCCACGCTGCTCTCCGTCGCCATGCTGCTGCGCCATTCGCTGGGGCAGCAGGCGCTGGCCGATCGGCTGGAGCGTGCGGTCGGCACGGTGCTGGCGGACGGTCTGCGCACGGCGGACATCGCCGCGCCGGGCGAACGTGCCGTCGGCACCGACGCGATGGGCGATGCCGTCGTCGACGCGCTGATTCACGGCTGAGGAGGATTCGATGCAGAAGATGAAGACAGGCCTGGTGGGCTGGCGCGGGATGGTCGGCTCGGTGCTGATGCAGCGGATGCGCGAGGAGAACGACTTCGCCGGCATCGAGCCCACCTTTTTCTCCACCAGCCAGGCCGGCGCGGCCGCGCCGGCAGAGGCCGGTGGCGCCGTGCTGGCGGACGCGCATGATCTCGACGCGCTGGCGGCGATGGACGTCATCATCACCTGCCAAGGCGGCGACTACACCGGGCAGGTGCACGGCGCGTTGCGCGCGCGCGGCTGGCAGGGCTACTGGATCGACGCCGCCTCCACGCTGCGCATGGCCGCGGACAGCGTCATCGTGCTCGACCCGGTCAACCGCGAGGTGATCGATGCCGCGCTGGACGCCGGGCGGCGTGACTTCATCGGTGGCAACTGCACCGTCAGCCTCATGCTGCTGGCCGTCGGCGGCCTGCTGCGGGCCGATCTGGTCGAGTGGATCAGCCCGATGACCTACCAGGCGGCCTCCGGCGCCGGCGCGGCCAACATGCGCGAGCTGCTGGCCCAATTCGGGCAGCTGCACGAAGCTGCGTGCGAGCTGCTCGACGATCCGGCCAGCGCCATTCTGGCGATCGACCGGCAGGTCACCGCGGCGCTGCGGCACGAGCAGTTCCCCCACGCCGCCTTTGGCGCACCGCTCGCCGGCAGCCTGATCCCGTGGATCGATCGCGCCATGGACGGCGGCCAGACCCGCGAGGAATGGAAGGCGCAGGCAGAGGCGAACAAGATCCTCGGCCGGAGCGCCGACCCCGTGCCGATCGATGGACTGTGCGTGCGGATCGGGGCGATGCGCTCGCACAGCCAGGCGCTGACGATCAAGCTGCGCGGCGACGTGCCGCTGCCCGAGATCCACGAGCGCATCGCGGCCGGCAACGACTGGGTGCGCGTGGTGCCGAACGAGCCGGAAGCGACGCGGCAGGCGCTGACACCGGCGGCCGTCACCGGTGGGCTGGAGATTGCCGTCGGCCGCCTGCGCAAGCTCAGCATGGGCGGCGAGTACCTCGGTGCCTTCACCGTCGGTGATCAACTGTTGTGGGGCGCGGCGGAGCCGCTGCGGCGGATGCTGCGCATCCTGCAGACCCGCTAAACCTGCGCGCGGACGAACGGTCCGCTATGCTCGTTGGCCGGTGAGCCCGCCGCCCGTCACCCGTGACGGGCGGCTGCGGTTCTCAAGGAAGGTTCCAGGCGAGCCGACAGGCTACAGGATGAAGCCGCGGAGACGGGGTTGATGAGCAGAGCGGGCAAGTGGATGGGGATCGCCGGGGCGGTCCTGCTTTGGCCTGGATTGGCGGCGGCGCTCGGACTGGGGGAACTAGAGACCCGCTCGGCGCTGAACCAGCCGTTCGAGGCGCGCATTCCCATCGTGCGGGCCGAGGCGCAGGAGCTGGACACGCTGTCGATCGAGCTGGCCGACGCGCAGACGCACGAGCGGGCAATGCTCACGCCGCCGAGTGTGGCCGGGGGGTTGCGCTTCGAGCTGATGCGCGGCGGCGCGCAGCCTTATATCCGCGTCACCACCGACCAGCCCATCCGCGACCCGTTCTTCACCTTTCTTCTGGAAGTCAACTGGTCCGGCGGCCAGATGCTGCGCGAGTACACCACGCTGCTCGACCCGCCGCTCCTGACCCAGCAGGCGCCCACGGTCACGCGTGCGCCCACGACTCGCGAGACAGCGCCCCCCGCTGCGCCGGCGGCCCCTGCTCCGGCTCCAGCCCCGGCGCGATCGGCCCCGGCACGCGAGCAGGACTACGGCCCGGTGCGCGAGGGCGAGAACCTCTGGGAAATTTCCCGCCGCGTCAGCCGAGGGACCGGCGCCAGCCTGAACCAGGTGATGCTGGCCATCTATCGCCGTAATCCGCAGGCCTTCGCCGGCAACGTCAACCTGCTGCGCCAGGGCGTGGTACTCGACCTGCCGCCGGCCGATGAGATCCGAACCATTCCGCGCCAGGAAGCGATCCGCACGATCGCGGCCATGAACGACGCCTGGCGCCAGCGCAATGCACCTGCCGCGGACACGGCGCAGGGAGCGCAGGAGGCGGGCGGCGAGTCCGGCGGCGCCACGGCGCCGGCCACCCCGGCAACTGCCGAAGCGGAGACCGAGACCGCAGCTGATGCGCCGCGTCGCCCGCGGTTGCAGCTGGTGGCGCCGGACGAGGCGCTGGAGGGCGGCATGGCCGCCGACGAGAGTCAGGCCGGACAGGCCGCCGGGCCGGCAGCGGCCAGCGCGGGGGAGCAAGCCCTGCGCGGCGAACTCGCTCAGCTGGAGGAGGAACTGCAGGAGAGCCAGGCGCTGCTGCGACTGCGCAACGCGGAACTCGCAGCGCTGCAGCGGCGATTGTCGGCGCTCGATGCCGGCGCTGCTGCGGCGCCCGAGTCGACTGTGGCCGAATCCGGTAGCGCGTCGGCACCGGCCGAGCCGATCGAGCCGGCCGGTTCGGCTGCCGTCGCGCCACCTGACCCGCGGCCGCTGGCCGCCGATGGCACCGAGCCGGGCGGCGTGAATCTGCCGGGCTGGCTGCGCAATCCGCTCTGGCTGCTGCTGGCGGCCGGCGGCATCCTGCTGGCGCTGTTGCTGCTGATCCTGCGCCGACGCCAGGCAGCGGCGCAGGATCTGACGGACGAGCCGGCAGATTTTGGGGACGAAGACCCGGCGCCGGTTGCCGCGGGTGATGCCGCGCCGGAACAAGCCGAGGACGAGCCGGCGGGCGCCGCAACCGCCAACGCGCCGACGGCCACCGATGAGGTGCTGACGGAGATCGACCTGGCGCTGGCGCAGGCGCAGACCGATGAGGCGCTGGACCTGGTGGAGCGGGCGCTGGACGAGTCCCCCTCACCGGCGCCGGTCGCACTGCGGCTGAAGCACGCGGAGGTGCTGGCGGCGGCAGGTCTTCCGGCCGCCCTGGACGAGGCGCTCGACCGTCTTGAGGCCGATCCGGCGGCGCGGGCGCATCCGGATTGGCCTGCAGTGGCGGCCCTGCGCGCTCAGGCCGAGCCCGCCGGCGCTGCCGAGGCGGAGCTGGGCGCCGTGGCTGGGCAGGAGACGGCGTCGGTCGATCGGACCGCGCTGCTGGATCTGGATCTGGACGAGGCCGCGCCCGAGGCCGACGAGGCGGCGGCTGTGCAGGATGAGCCGCTGGAGTTCGATCAGCCTGTGGATGGCCCGGGTGCAGGGCCGGCCGCGACCGGCATTCCGCCGGACGAGCAGGCCGAGGCGCTGGAAAGCAAGCTCGATCTGGCCCGGGCATACCTGGAGATGGAGGCCTACGAGGAGGCCCGGGCCGCGCTCGATGTCGTGGCGGCGCAGGGCTCCTCGCTGCAGCGGCAGGAGGCCGACACGCTGCGCCTTCAGCTGCCGGACGCCGAGGTGTCAGCGGCGCCGACCCCGCCCGCGGATGCGATGCCGGCGAGCCTGGATGAGGCGCCGTCGCTGCCGGCTGCGGCGCCGGCAGCAGCCGACGACGCCGAGGATGTCGACGAGTCCGCGGCCGACGAATCGTCCTGGCTCAGCGAGGAGGAGTCTGCCGTGGAAACCAAGCTCGATCTCGCGCGGGCCTATGTCGGCATGGAGGATCTCGAGGGCGCGCGCGGGCTGCTGCGCGAGGTTCTCGAGGAGGGGGACGATGACCAGCAGGCGCAGGCGCAGCGCATGCTGGACGAGCTGCCCTGAGCGGGTGACTGCCCCGACATGACCCCGCCGACGCCCGCGGGCGCCGGCCCTCCACCCGGCCGCACCCGCATCGCGCTGGGGCTGGAGTATGACGGCTCGCGCTATCACGGCTGGGAGGCGCAGCGACATACCGGTCTCACGGTGCAGGCGACGCTCGAGCGGGCGCTTGCCCGCATCGCCGATGCGCCGGTCCGCACCGTGGTGGCCGGGCGTACCGACACCGGTGTCCACGCCGCCGGCCAGGTGGTGCATTTCGAGACTGACGCTCAGCGTCCGGCGCGGGCGTGGGTGCTCGGCACCAACAGCCATCTGCCGGCCGATGTCAGCGTCAGCTGGGCCCAGGCGGTGCCGGCGGATTTCCACGCCCGCTTCAGCGCCCGCTGGCGTGCCTATCGCTATCTGCTGATGGACCGCCGGGCGCGGTCGGCGTTGCGGGCCGGGCGGGTGTGCTGGCGCCGGTATCCGCTCGATCACGGCCGCATGCATGCCGCGGCGCAGGCGCTCGTCGGCGAGCACGACTTCAGCGCCTTTCGCGGCGCCGACTGCCAGGCGCACAGCCCGATCCGCCAGGTGCAGTGGTTGCGAGTGCGGCGGCGGGGCGAGCTGGTGATCGTCGATATCCGGGCCAATGCCTTCCTGCATCACATGGTGCGCAACATCGTCGGCAGTCTGCTGCCCATCGGCGAGGGCAGCCGCCCGGCCGGTTGGCTCGGCGAAGTACTCGCCGCGCGCGATCGGCGTGCCGCCGGTGTGACGGCGCCGGCCGCCGGACTCTATCTGGTCGCGGTGGGGTACCCCGACCATGCGCTGCCAAGCCGCCGGCCCACGGTGCTTGGCGTCTTCTGAAGCGGGCCGGCGTCTCTGGTAACCTGTCCTGCTGGCGGGGTGAATCGGCGTCGATGTCGCGGATAACGATCAAGATTTGCGGGCTGACGCGCCCGGCGGACGTCACCGCCGCGGTCGAGGCCGGCGCCGACGCGCTCGGGCTGGTGTTCGTGCCCGCCAGCCCCCGCGCACTGGAGCCGGCGCAGGCAGCCGCGCTGGTGACCGATCTGCCACCGTTCATCACCCTGATCGGGCTGTTCATGGATCCGCAACCGGCGCAGGTCGAGGCGGTGCTGGCAGCGGTGCCGCTCGATCAGCTGCAGTTCCACGGCACGGAATCGGCCGCTGCCTGCGCGCGCTACGGGCGGCCGTACATCAAGACCGTGCCGCTCGGCGAGACGACCGATCCCCAGCGCCTGTACGATGCTGCCGCGGCGCACCCGCGCGCCCGGGCGCTGCTGATCGACGGCCATGGTGTCGGCGAGCTCGGTGGCCAGGGCCGGCGTGTGGGACGCCTGGCCGACGGTCGCCGCTGGGGCGAGGTGCTGGCGCGCCCGCTGGTGCTGGCCGGGGGGCTGGCGCCGGGCAATGTGGCTGCGGCGGTGGCAGCGGCGGCGCCGGCGGCGGTGGATGTCAGCAGTGGTATCGAGCGTGCCCCGGGAATCAAGGATCCGGCGCTGATGCGCCGGTTCGTGGAGGAGGTTAGAGGTGTCTGCTGAACTGAGCGCCGCCACCGGCGGACCGGATGCGCGAGGCCACTTCGGCCCCTACGGCGGCCGATTCGTGCCCGAGACACTGATGGCGCCACTGGCCGAGCTGGCGGCTGCCTACGATCGCTATCGACAGGATCCGCAGTTCCAGGCCGAGCTCGATGCGGACCTGCAGGACTATGTCGGTCGCCCCTCGCCGCTGTACCTGGCGGAACGGCTGACGCGCGAGGCCGGCGGCGCCCGCATCTATCTGAAGCGCGAGGACCTGAACCACACCGGCGCGCACAAGGTGAACAACACCATCGGCCAGATTCTGCTGGCCAAGCGCATGGGCAAGCGCCGCATCATCGCCGAGACCGGCGCTGGCCAGCACGGTGTGGCCACCGCCACCGTGGCCGCGCGCCTCGGGCTGGAGTGCGTGGTCTATATGGGCGCCAAGGATGTCGAGCGCCAAGCGCCGAACGTATACCGGATGCGCCTGCTGGGCGCGCGGGTGGTGCCGGTCACGGCCGGCTCGCAGACCCTGAAGGATGCGCTCAGCGAGGCGTTCCGCGACTGGGTGACGCGCATCGACGAGACCTTCTACGTCATCGGTACCGTCGCCGGACCCGACCCCTATCCGCGGCTGGTGCGGGACTTCCAGGCCATCATTGGCCGCGAGGTGCGCCAGCAGTTCCAGGCGCGCGAGCAGCGCCTGCCCGAGGCGCTGGTGGCCTGCGTCGGCGGCGGCTCCAACGCCATCGGCCTGTTCCACGACTTCATCGGGGAGCCGCAGGTGGCGCTGCACGGCGTGGAGGCCGCCGGTCGGGGCCTGGAGACCGGCGAGCACTCGGCGCCGCTGACGGTCGGCCGGCCCGGCGTGCTGCACGGCAATCGCACCTATCTGATGATGAACGACGACGGCCAGGTGGCGCCGGCCCACTCGATCTCCGCAGGACTGGACTATCCCGGCGTCGGGCCCGAACACGCCTGGCTGAAGGACTGTGGTCGGGCGCAGTACGTGGCCGTGGACGACGCGGCGGCGCTGGCGGCCTTCCATCGGCTGACGCGCACCGAGGGCATCATTCCGGCGCTGGAGAGCTCGCATGCCGTCGCCCATGCGGTGGAACTGGCCGGCAAGCTCGGCCGCGACGCGGCGCTGGTGGTCAACCTCAGCGGCCGGGGCGACAAGGACATCGGCACGGTCGCCGAGCGTGAAGGGATCGAGCTGTGAGCCTGCCCCGTATCGAGCGATTGTTTGCCCGGCGCCGGGCGGCGGGCACCACGGCGCTGGTGCCCTATCTGATGGCGGGGGATCCGGATCTGGACACCTCGCTGCGCCTGATGCACGCGGCGGTCGATGCCGGTGCCGACCTGATCGAGCTGGGCATGCCATTCGCCGATCCCATGGCCGACGGGCCGGTGATCCAGCTGGCCTGCGAGCGCGCGCTCGCCGACGGCACCGGGGTACTCGACGTGCTGGCGCTGGTGCGCCGTTTTCGGCAGCAGGATGACTCGACGCCGCTGATCCTGATGGGCTATCTCAATCCGATCGAGCGCTTTGGCTACGCTCGCTTCGCCGCCGCGGCTGCCGAGGCCGGTGTCGACGGCGTGCTGGTGGTCGACGTGCCGCCAGAGGAGGGCGGCGAGCTGCACGCCGCGCTGCGGGGGCAGCAGCTGGCGACGATCTATCTGGTCGCCCCCACCACCGCGCCGGCGCGGATGGCGCAGATCGCGCAGGCCGCGAGTGGATTCGTCTACTACGTCTCGCTCAAGGGCGTGACCGGGGCGGCGTCGCTGGATACGGCTGCCGTCGCCGAGCGGGTCGGGCAGCTGCGGGCGCACAGCGCGCTGCCGGTCGCGGTCGGTTTCGGCGTGCGCGATGCCAAGGCCGCCGCCGAGGTGGCGAGGGTTGCCGATTCGGTCGTGGTCGGCAGCGCGCTGGTCGCCACGGTCGCCGAACATGCCGCCGACGTGCAGGCGGCCGAGACGGCGCTGCGGGCCCGGCTCGGCGAGCTGCGCGCCGCGATCGATCGCTGCGATGCTGACAAGGAGTTTGCATGAGCTGGTTCTCCCGCCTGGTGCCCTCGCGCATCCGGACCCTGCCCACCGACCGCAAGAGCGTGCCCGAGGGCCTGTGGACCAAGTGCGGCGAGTGCGGCGCGGTGCTCTACCAGCCCGAGCTCGAGCGCAACCTGCAGGTATGCCCGAAGTGCGATGCGCACATGCCGATCCGGCCGCGGGAGCGCCTCAGGGCCTTTCTGGATCCGGACACCGGCACTGAACTCGCCGCCGATCTCGAGCCGGTGGACGTCCTCAAGTTCCGCGACAGCAAGCGTTACAAGGACCGCATCAACCAGGCGCAGAAGAAGTCCGGCGAGCATGATGCGCTAATCGTCATGGACGGCCGTCTGCTCGGCGCGCCCTGCACCGTCTGCGCCTTCGACTTCGCTTTCATGGGCGGCTCGATGGGTTCGGTGGTGGGCGAGAAGTTCGCCCGGGCCGCGCGCCACAGTCTCGAGGCGGGCCAGCCGCTGGTCTGCTTCACGGCCAGCGGCGGAGCGCGCATGCAGGAGGGCCTGTTCTCGCTGATGCAGATGGCCAAGACCAGTGCGGCGCTCGCCGATCTGGCTGCCGCGCAGCTGCCCTATGTGGTCGTGCTGACCCACCCCACCACCGGCGGCGTCTCGGCGTCTCTGGCGATGCTGGGGGATCTGAACCTTGCCGAACCGCGTGCACTGATCGGCTTCGCCGGCCCGCGGGTGATCCAGCAGACGGTCGGACAGACCCTGCCGGAAGGATTTCAGCGCAGCGAGTTCCTGCTCGAACACGGCGCGATCGATGCCATCGTCGACCGGCGCGAGCAGCGCGAGCGCATTGGCCGGATGCTGCGCCTGCTGATGGCCGCCCGCCAGCCGACGGACGTGGATGCCAGCGCCCCTGCCACAGACGCTTGAGGACTGGCTGCACTGGCAGCAGCACCGGCATCACACACAGATCGATCTCGGCCTCGGCCGCATCGGTGCGGTGGCCCAGCGCCTCGCGCTGCGCCGCCCGGCACGGCACGTGCTCACCATCGGCGGCACCAACGGCAAGGGTTCGACCGCCGCCTTCGCAGCCGCCATGGCATCGGCCGGCGGGCTGCGCGTGGGGGTCTACAGCTCGCCGCACCTGTTCGAATACCCCGAGCGCATCCGCATCGACGGCAAGCCCGTGGCGCAGGGTCCGTTGTTGGCCGCCTTCGAGCGCATCGAGCATGCGCGGGGCGAGATCCCGCTGACCTACTTCGAATACGGCACGCTGGCCGCCCTGTTGCTGTTCGCCGATGCCGCGCTCGACCTGGCGGTGCTGGAGGTCGGGCTGGGCGGCCGGCTCGATGCCGTGAACCTGATCGACGCCGACGTCGCCGTGGTGACGCGCGTGGCGCTGGATCACATGGCGTACCTGGGCCCGGATCGTGATGCCATCGGCCGGGAGAAGGCCGGCATCGCCCGCCCGGGCCGGCCGCTGGTCATCGGCGAGCCGGCGCCGCCGATGGGACTGCTGCAGGCCGCGGCCGAGGCACGGCTGGTGCGGGCCGGGCAGTCGTTCGAGGTGACCGCGGCGTCGGCGGGCTGGTGTTGGCGGGGTGGCGGGCGCCGGCTGGAGCTGCCCTGGCCGGGGCTGGCCGGGCGCCACCAACAGGATAATGCCGCCGCCGCCATCGCGGCGCTCGAGGCGCTGGAGCTCGGATTGGCGGCGTCTGCCTATCGGGAGGGCGTGCGCGCCGCACACCTGCCCGGGCGCTGCGAGACTTGTCGGGTCGCCGGCGTGCCGGCGCTGCTGGACGTGGCGCACAACGCCGATGCCGCCGCTGCGCTGGCGGCGCATGTGCAGGCGCAGTGGGGCCGCGCGCCAGTGGTGCTGGCAATGCGTGAAGACAAGGACGCTGCGGCCTTCATCAGCGCGCTGGCGCCGGCGGCGAGCGCATGGCACCTCGCGCCGCTGCCGGAGGGGCCGGGCGCCGAGGTGGCCCGGCTGGCGGCAGCCGTCGGGGCGGCGGGGAGCCGGGTCGCCGGCGAACACATCGATGTGGCCGCGGCGGTTGCGGCCGCGGCAGCAGGTGCATCGCCGCCGGTACCCGTGGTGGTGACCGGCTCGTTTCTGACCGTGGCTGCCGTACGCGCTGACGGCTTATAATGCCCAGTCACCCGCCGTTGGGGAGCCGCGCTGCGCGTGGACAGATCGACTAAACACCGCCTGCTGGGCGCGGGCCTGCTCTGGCTGCTGGCCTTTCTGCTCATTCCGCTGCTGATCCCGGATGACGACGCGCCGGCGACGCCGGACGAGGCGCCGCCGGCGCTCGCACTGCAGGGGGATGGCGACATGCTGGCGCTGCCCGGGCTGCCGATGCAGGAACGCACGCTGCGCCGCGCGGAGGACTTCCAGGAGCTGCCGCGCCGGGTCGAACCGGCCGTGCCAGCCGACGCGGACCTGCTCGACGTCCCGCCGAGCGAGGAGATGAGCGCCGGGTCGGAACCGGCGCCGGTCAGGGACGCTGTTCGGCCGGCCGAGCCGGCGCCGGCGGTCGAGCCCGGTTCGGGCGCCGAGTCACAAGCCGGTGGCGGCTGGGCGGTGCAGGTCGGCAGCTTCGGCGACCGCGAGAACGCCGAGGCACTGGCGGAGCGCCTGCGAGGGCGCGGCTATCCCGTGCTCACCACGCAATTCCGCGGCGGCAGTCAGGTGCTGTACCGGGTGCGGGTAGGTCCGTTCGGGCAGCGGCCGGAGGCCGAGGCGCAGCTGGCGCGGGTGCAGCAGCAGCTCGGGCTGAACGGCCGCGTCGTGGGCCATCCCTGAGCCGCGGCGGTGAACGTGCTGGACCTGATCATCCTGCTGTTGATCGCCGCCTCGGTCGGTGTCGGGCTGTGGCGCGGCTTCATCCGTGAGAGCGTCACCCTCGCCAGCTGGCTGTTCGCCGCTTGGCTGATCCTGCGCTATGCCGGGCCGCTGGCGGATGCACTGACGCCCTGGCTTGCGCAGGAGACAGTGCGCGTCGTGGTGGCCGTGGTCATGCTGGCGCTGGCGGCGCTGACCCTGGGCGCACTGGCGACCACGCTGCTGCGCCGGCTCGCCGGGACGCTGGGCCTCGGGCTGCTCGATCGCCTGCTCGGCATCGTGCTTGGTGCGGTCCGCGGTGTGGTGGTGGTGACCCTGCTGGTGCTGCTGGCCGGGGTGACGCCGGTGCCGGATGCGCCGGGCTGGCAGAACTCCGCCCTGATTCCATCGTTCGAACGTCTGGCGGCGGCGGCATTGGAGCGGTTACCGGCGGATGCTGCCGAACGGTTTCGACATTACGCGCCGCCAGCCGGCGCGGCCAACAGCGTGGCGAGGTAGAACACGGCGGATGTGCGGCGTAGTAGGCATCGTGGCCCGGGGGCCGGTGAATCAGGAGCTGTATGACGCGCTGACGGTCCTGCAGCATCGCGGACAGGACGCGGCCGGCATCATGACCTGCGAGGGCAGCCGGCTGTATCTGCGCAAGGACAACGGCCTGGTGCGGGACGTGTTCTCGGCGGAGGACATGCTGCGCCTGCGCGGCAACCTCGGTATCGCCCATAACCGCTATCCCACCGCCGGCTGTGCCAGCAGCTCGGAGGCGCAGCCGCTGTACGTGAACTCGCCCTTCGGCATCTCGCTGGCGCACAACGGCAACTTGACCAATGCGCTGGCGCTCAAGCAGGAGCTGTTCGTCGAGGACCTGCGCCACATCAACACCAACTCCGATTCGGAGATCCTGCTGAACGTGTTTGCCCACGAGCTGCAGGCGCGCGGCAAGATGCGCATCAGCGAGGACGACATCTTCGCCAGCATCGCGCGGGTTCACGAGCGCTGCCGCGGCGCCTACGCGGCCGTGGCCATGATCACGGGCTATGGCATCGTCGGCTTCCGCGATCCTCACGGCATTCGCCCGCTGGTCTACGGCAAGCGCGACACGCACAAGGGCGTCGAATACATGATCGCCTCGGAGACAGTGGCGCTGAATGTGCTGGGCTTCGACGTCATCGGCGACGTGGCTCCGGGCGAGGCGATCTTCGTCGACGTCAACGGCAAGCTGCACCGGCGCCAGTGCGCCGCCGCCCCGCAGCACTCGCCATGCATCTTCGAGTACGTCTACCTGGCGCGGCCCGACTCGATCATCGACAACGTCTCGGTCTACAAGGCGCGCCTGCGGATGGGCGATGCGCTGGCGCGCAAGATCCAGCGCGAATGGCCGGAGCACGACATCGACGTGGTGATCCCGATCCCGGATACTAGCCGCACGGTCGCGGTGCAGCTCGCGCATCATCTGGACGTGAAGTATCGCGAGGGCTTCATCAAGAACCGCTACATCGGCCGCACCTTCATCATGCCCGGGCAGACGCTGCGGCGGAAAAGCGTGCGCCAGAAGCTGAACCCCATCGACCTGGAATTTCGCGACAAGAACGTGCTGCTGGTGGATGACTCGATCGTGCGGGGCACGACCTCGCAGCAGATCGTGCAGATGGCGCGGGAGGCCGGCGCGAACAAGGTCTACTTCGCCTCGGCGGCACCGCCGGTGCGCTTTCCGAACGTCTACGGCATCGACATGCCCACCTCGGACGAGCTGATCGGCTATGGCCGGACCGAGGCCGAGATCTGCGAGTTCATCGGCGCCGACCGGCTGATCTATCAGGAACTGGAGGATCTCGAGCAGGCGGTGCGCTGGGATACCGCCGACATCCAACGCTTCGACAGCTCCTGTTTCTCCGGGGAGTACGTCACGGGTGATGTCTCGCCGGAATACCTCGCGGAGCTGGCGACGCGGCGCTCGGACGCCGCGCGGGCCGCGGCCGACGGTCCGGGCGGCGAGCTGGCGAACCTCGTCGAACTGCCGGTCGATGCCTGAGGGCCAGCCGATGCACGAAGCCGATCCAGCGCTCACCTCGCTCGACACCCTGGCGGTCCGCGCTGGGGGCTGCCGCACCGGCGAGGGCGAGCACTCCGAGGCGATCTTTGCCACCTCCAGCTTCGTCTTCGCCAGCGCGGCGCAGGCGGCGGCCCGCTTCGCCGGTGAGGAACCGGGCAATATTTACTCGCGCTTCACCAATCCCACCGTGCGCGCCTTCGAACAGCGGCTGGCAGCGATGGAAGGCGCCGAAGCCTGCGTGGGCACGGCCAGCGGCATGGGCGCGATCACGGCCACGCTGCTGGCGCTGCTGGGTCAGGGCGATCACATCGTGGCCTCGGAGGGGCTGTTTGGTACCACCACCGGCCTGCTCGGCAATCACCTGCCGCGCTTCGGCATCGCGGTGAGTCTGGTGCCGCCGGGTGATCTCGATGCCTGGCGCGCAGCCATGCGGCCGCAGACACGCCTGCTGCTCGCGGAGACGCCGACCAACCCCCTGACGCAGCTGGTCGACATTGCCGCGCTGGCGGAGCTGGCGCACGCGCACGATGCCCTGTTGGCGATCGACAACTGCTTCTGTACGCCCGCGCTGCAGCGGCCGCTGGCGCTCGGCGCCGATCTGGTGCTGCACTCGGCGACCAAGTATCTGGACGGTCAGGGCCGTTGCCTCGGTGGGGCCGTCTGCGGACCGGCCGAGGTGGTGACCGAGCGCATCTTCCCGTTCCTGCGTTCGTCGGGCATCACGATGAGCCCGTTCAACGCCTGGGTGTTCCTGAAGGGGCTGGAAACGCTGCCGCTGCGGATGCGTGCGCACTGTCAGAATGCGCTCGAGCTGGCGCAATGGCTCACGGGTCAGGAGGCGGTTCATCGGGTGCACTTCCCGGGCCTGGCCACCCATCCGCAGCATGCGTTGGCGGTGGCGCAACAGTCCGGCCCGGGCGCGATCGTCAGTTTCGAACTGGCCGATCGCGCGGCCGCCTGGCGCGTGATCGACGCGGTGCAGCTGTTGTCGATTACCGCCAATCTGGGCGATACCCGCAGCACCATCACCCATCCGGCCAGTACCACCCATGGGCGGCTCGGCGATCAGGTTCGAGCGCGGCAGGGTATCGGCGAGGGGCTCGTTCGGGTTTCCGTGGGGCTGGAATCGCCGACCGACCTGCAGGCCGATCTGGCACAGGCCTTCGTCCGCGCGCAGGTGGCCTAGGGCTCGCTCAGGCCGTCGCGAGCGGCAGGCGCGTGAGCTCCACCTGCCCGGCCCCGCAGCGCAGCACACTGCCCTGGGTGTACCAGTCGCCGAGCACGATCCGCTCGCACGCGCGACCCTCGACCGTCAGCGCATGCACCCCCGGCCGATGGGTGTGACCGTGGATCAGCCGCTGCGCCCCGGTGGCGCGGAAGAGGTCGGCCACGGCGGCGGGCGTTACGTCCATGATCTGCGTCGGCTTGCGTTGGGTGCGAGCGGCCGTGCGGGCGCGCAGGGCGCCGACCAGCCGGGCGCGGGTGCGGGTGGGAAGACTGCGGTAGACCCGCTGTAGCCAGCGGCTGCGCACCAGGCGACGAAAGCGCTGGTAATCGGTATCGGCGGTGCACAGCTGGTCGCCGTGCGAGAGCACCGTCGGTACGCCGTCGAGGTCGATCAGCTGCGGATCGTCGAGCAGCCTGCAGCCGGTCGCCGCCTCGAAGCCGGCTCCGAGCAGGAAGTCTCGATTGCCGACCATCACCCGAACCGGCGTGACGGCGCTCAGCCGCCGGAGCGCGGCGAGCGTGCCGGCGTGACGGACGCCATCGATGTCATCGCCGGCCCAGGTTTCGAACAGATCGCCAAGGATGTAGAGCGCCTCGGCCTGCCTGGCCGGCCCGGCCAGGAAGCGGTGGAACAGCGCCTCGATGTCGGGCCGGGCCGGGTCCAGATGCAGATCGGAGATAAAAAGCGTCGTCACTCCGCCGCGGCATCGGCGAGCGGCACGACCCGCTCGACCACCACCGGCTCGGCCGGCACGTTCTCGTGCGGCCCGAGGGTGCGCGTGGGCACCTGCGCGATCCGGTCGATCACGTCCATGCCGTCGGTCACCTCACCGAAGACGGCATAGCCCCAGCCGGCCGGCGACTGGCCGCGATGATCGAGAAAATCGTTGTCGACCAGGTTGACGAAGAACTGCGCCGTGGCCGAATGCGGGTCGCCCGTGCGGGCCATCGCCAGCGTGCCCCGCGCGTTCTTGACGCCGTTGTCGGCCTCGTTGCGGATGGGCGCCTGGGTCGGCTGCTGGCGCATCTGCGCGTCGAAGCCGCCACCCTGGATCATGAAACCGGGGATGACCCGGTGGAAGATCGTGCCGGCAAAAAAGCCGCTGTCGATATAGGCGCGAAAGTTTTCGCTGGTCTGCGGCGCGCGCTCCTCGAACAGGCGCACGGTGAAATTGCCGGCAGAGGTCTGGAACTGATACATGGTTGGCTCCACGGGGTTGGCGTACAGGGGGAGCAACGGGAAGATGCCGGTCAGCAGGAAGAAAAGCAGCTCGCGCCAGCGTCGCATCGGATCACCTCGTCGTCTCGCAGGGGCCGTATCATAGGCGATTTGCCGGCGCGACCGGGCACCTGCCGGGTGTCGCGCGCCATCGGCCAGGCAGTACGCCAGCGATGAAGACCCGCTTCGCCCCCAGTCCGACCGGTCGGTTACATCTGGGTAACCTGCGCACCGCGTTGTTCAATTATCTGCTCGCACGCAGTGTCGGCGGACGCTTCCTGCTGCGTATCGAGGATACCGACGCCGCCCGCAGCACCCTGGCGCATCAGCAGACCCTGCTCGACGATCTGCGCTGGCTCGGCCTGCAGTGGGACGAGGGGCCCGGCTGTGGTGCGTCCGATGCCGGGCCGTTCCGCCAAAGCGAGCGCGGCGCGATCTATGCCGGTTACTACGAGCGGCTCCTCGACGCCGGGGCGGCCTATCCCTGTTTCTGCAGCGACCAGGCGCTGGCGAGCAGTCGCCGTGCGCAGCTGGCAGCCGGCCTGCCGCCACGCTATCCGGGCACCTGCCGGGGGCTCGCGCCGGCGCAGGCGCAGACGCGGCTCGCCGCCGGCGAGGCGGCGGCGCTGCGGCTGGCCGTGGCGGGTGGCGAACGCCTGGTGTGGGACGATCTGGTGCACGGGCCGCAGCAGGTGCAGACCGAGGTGCTGGGCGACTTCGTCATTCGCCGGCGGGATGGTAGCGCGGCGTTCCTGTTCAGCAATGCGCTGGACGATGCGCTGATGGGAGTCACCGACGTTCTGCGCGGTGAGGATCACCTGGCCAACACCCCCCGCCAGCTGCTGGTGCTGCGCGAGGCGGGACTGCCGCCGCCACGCTATGGGCATCTGCCGCTGGTGCTTGGCGCCGATGCCGCGCCGCTCTCGAAGCGTCGCGGCGATGCGGGCCTGGCGGCGTTGCGCGATCAGGGAGTGCTGCCGGCCGCCCTGGTCAACTATCTCGCCCGCTTCGGTCACCGGCTGGAGGACGACGCGCTGTTCCCGCTCGCTGAATTGGCGGCGCGCTTCTCCCCGGCGCGGCTGGCCCGTGCGGGCGCGCGCTATGACCCGGCGCAGCTGCTGCACTGGCAGCACCGGGCACTGGGCATGCTGTCGCTGCCGGCGTTGCGGGATTGGGCCGGCCCGGCGCTGGAAGGGGTGCCGGCCGCGCGGGCCGAGGCGCTGCTCGGGCTGGTGCGTGGCAATGTGCGCACCCGCGCGGAGGTGGCCGACTGGGCGCAGCGTCTGTGTCTGCCGGGGGCGCCGGACGAGGCCGCGCCGGATGCGCCGCCCGCGCTGTTCGCCGCGCTGCTGGCAGCATGGCAGCGCCATGGGGCCGCACTGCCGGCGATCGTCGCGGACGTCGCCGAGGTAACCGGACGCAGGGGCCGGGCGCTGTATCATCCGCTGCGTCTGGCGCTGACCGGGCGCGAGGACGGGCCCGAGCTGCGCGATATCCTCGCGCTGATGCCGCCGGCAGTGGTTCAGGCCCGGCTGGAACGGGCGCTGCAGAAGAGTTCCGAGTCCTCATGATCACGATCTACGACAGCCTCTCCCGCCGCAAGCTGCCGCTGCGTCCGCTGCGCCCGCCGCAGGTGCGGATGTACGTGTGCGGCGTGACCGTCTATGACCTCTGCCACGTGGGCCATGCCCGGGTCATGGTGGTGTTCGACATGGTCAGCCGCTACCTGCGCTATCGCGGGTATGAGGTGAGCTATGTGCGCAACATCACGGATATCGACGACAAAATCATCCGTCGTGCAGGCGAGCGGGACGAGCCCTGGGAGCAGCTGACGGCGCGTTACATCGAGGCCATGCACGAGGATGCCGCTGCGCTGGGCGTGGCGCCGCCCGATCAGGAGCCCCGGGCGACGGCGCACATGGCCGAGATCGTCGCCATGATCGAGCGTCTGCTGGCCGGGGGCTTCGCCTATCGCGGGGAAGGCGGCGACGTCTACTTCGAGGTGTCCCGCTTCGAGGGTTACGGTCGACTGTCCGGTCGCGCCTTGGCGGACCTGCGCGCCGGGGCGCGCGTGGAGGTCGCCGCCGACAAGCGCGATCCTTTGGATTTCGTGCTGTGGAAGACCGCCAAGCCGGGCGAACCGGCCTGGTCTTCGCCGTGGGGCCCGGGCCGGCCCGGCTGGCACATCGAGTGCTCGGCGATGTCGACCCACTGCCTCGGGTCGCATTTCGACATCCATGGCGGCGGCATGGACCTGAAGTTCCCGCACCACGAGAACGAGATCGCCCAGTCCGAGGCGGCGACCGGCGAGCCCTTCGCCAGCCTGTGGATGCACAACGGCTTCGTCCAGATCGATCAGGAGAAGATGGCGAAGTCGACCGGCAACTTCGTCACCATTCGCGATGCGCTGGCGCAGTATCCCGGCGAGGTGCTGCGCTATCTGATGCTGGCCAGCCACTACCGCAGTCCGCTGCAGTACGCGCCGGCGCAGCTGCAGGAGGCCAGTCAGGCGCTGGAGCGGCTGTACGGTGCGTTGCGGGATCTGCCCGACCAGCGGCCGGTTGCGGGGGATGTCGACGAGGACGCCGGTGACACCGATTGGCGCACGCGTTTCGAAGCCGCCATGGACGACGACTTCAATACCCCGCTGGCATTGTCGGTGCTGTTCGACCTGGCCCGCCAGATCAACCGCGACCGCGAGGCCCATGCGTCCACTGCCGCTCGCCGGGCGCGGCTGCTGCGCCGCCTCGCGGCACCCCTGGGTCTGCTGCAGCAGGACGCGCTGGCCGCCCTGCAGGGCGAGTGGAGCGAGGCCGATCGCCAGGCCATCGAGGCGATGGTCGAGGCACGCAGCGCGGCGCGGGCGCGGCGTGACTGGGCCGAGGCGGATCGCCTGCGCGATGCGCTGGCGGCCCAGGGGATCGAGCTGGAAGATGGCGGCGAGGTCACTCGCTGGCGACGCGCGAGCGGCGGCTGAAGCCTGCCCGCGGCGGCGCTAGCGCCCCGACCGCTGCTCGCAAGGCAACCCTTCGCGTCGGCAATAGGCCTGCCAGGTGTTGCGCAGCAGCATTGCCACCGTCATCGGTCCGACGCCGCCGGGCACAGGCGTGATCCAGGCAGCGCGTGCGGCGGCGGGTTCGAAGTCCACGTCGCCCCGCAGTTGGCCATCCGCCGTGCGATTGATGCCCACGTCGATCACGGCCGCGCCGGGACGAATCCAGTCGCCATGCACCAGTCCGACCCGCCCGACAGCGGCGACCAGTACCTCCGCCCGCGCCACCTGTGCCGCCAGATCCCGCGTGAAGCGGTGACAGACGGTGACCGTCGCGCCGGCCAGCAGCAGTTCCAGCGCCATCGGCCGGCCGACGATATTCGAGGCGCCGACCACCACGGCGTCTTTGCCCCGCACATCGAGACCGATGTGGTCGAACAGCGCCATCACGCCCAGCGGCGTGCACGGGCGCAGGGCCGGCAGGCGCTGCGCCAGGCGCCCGATGTTGTACGGATGGAAGCCGTCGACATCCTTGTGCGGATCGATGCGCTCGAGCAGCGGCGCTGGATCCAGCCCCGCCGGCAGCGGCAGCTGCAGCAGGATGCCGTCGACGGTGGCGTCGGCGTTCAGGCGGTCGATCAGCGTCTCCAGCGCGCCCTGGGACACGTTCGCCGGCAATTCGTGAGTCTGGGAGCGGATGCCCGCCTGTTCGCAGGCGCGTGCCTTGTTGCGCACGTAGACCGCCGAGGCCGCATCCTCGCCGGCCAGGATGACCGCGAGCCCGGGCGGGCGGGCGCCGACACGCTGGATCGCGTGGGCGACTGTTTCGCGAACCTGCGCCGCACAGGCGCGCCCGTCGATGAGCTGGGCTGCCAACAGATCTGCTCGATAGGTGGGAGGGCAATTGTCGCACTCCGCGCCGGATCGGCTCAAGGTAGGCAGCTCCGGCGCGATTGACCCGGCCCGGGAGGCGCTATAACATTGCGCGTCTCTCGGCAGTGCCCAAGTGGCCGCTGGCCGAACAGCGGCTTCGGGGTATAGCGCAGCCTGGTAGCGCGCCTGCTTTGGGAGCAGGATGTCGGGGGTTCAAATCCCTCTACCCCGACCAGAGTACGGGACGACCGATCGCTCCGGGCGCTTGTAGCTCAACCGGATAGAGCATCGGCCTTCTAAGCCGAGGGTTGCAGGTTCGAGTCCTGCCAGGCGCGCCATCCGCGCAGACGCGACAGGCCAGGCTGGCGCGTTGTCCAGCAATGGTGGACGTAGCTCAGTTGGTAGAGCACAGGATTGTGGCTCCTGAGGTCGCGGGTTCGATCCCCGTCGCTCACCCCACTTTTCGTTTGTCATGCGCCAGGCTCCGAGTGAAAGGCATCGGTATCGACCTGAAACAGAGGCGTTGTCGGTTGCCTCCTCAGGCTCGGAGCCGTCGCGCTTGCCGGGCCATTAGCTCAATTGGTAGAGCAGCTGACTCTTAATCAGTTGGTTCGGGGTTCGAGTCCCTGATGGCCCACCATTGAAATCAATAGGTTGAAGATATTTTGGCTTTTTCTGATTACGCCTAGTAGTACAATAGTAGTACAATGAACCCCAGTCCTTGGGGCTTTCGCACCATAGATTAGGTACTTAAACCGGGGGTTCGCT